>WNEQ01000660.1_pt1 | contig 18025 bp, 14 predicted proteins | sample 5399971 | NCBI WGS metagenome assembly WNEQ01 (sample SAMN13153330, study PRJNA577476) | soil metagenome | isolation source: 20 cm grassland meadow soil 2 days after 1st rain plot 5 | place: USA:California | collected 2015-09-18
GAGTGCTCGGTGGACGCGCGCAGTGAAGGCCAGCCCAGCTGCCCGCCCCCTGAGAAAATGAGGTGGATGGTGTGCCGGGGACTCGTTGCTCTTCCGAATGCAACGGGTGATGACGCGCGCAGTAGAGGTCACCCCAGCCGCCCGCCTGCCATTTGTGTGGAAGGAATTTCTCAGCTAACAGGGGAGATGGACTCAGGACTGCTTCCCCTCCTCACTCCTCACTCATTGCTCGTTACTCGTTACTCATCACTCTCTTAATACGGCATTTCCTCGTCGTCCAGCCCAAAATGGTGCCCGATCTCGTGGACGACGGTGTCTCGCACCTCCTGGACTACTTCATCAGGCGTGCGGCAGAGCCTGAGGATCGGACCACGGTAGATCGAAATCTTCGCTGGCAGGTGGCCGCCCGGATCGAAGAACGATTCGGCATCACGCGCAGTGCCTGAATACAGTCCTAACAGGTCATCCTCCGACTCCATGTCCATCTCGTCGAGCACGTCCCGTGATGGCTCCGCTTCCACGACGACTGCCACATTCTTGAGCAGACGACGGTACTGATCCGGAAGACCGTCAACGGCTTGGCGGACGAGCCCCTCAAATTCCTCCGGGCTCATCGAGAGGGTGCTCATGCGGGCACGACGCGCCATAATTCCTCACGGCTAGCAGCAAATAGCGAACAGCTAGTAGCTCGGGCTAATTGGCTTCCAGCTTGGGGCCGCTCGCTACCAGCTATTTGCTATTCGCTATTTTTACGACGTGATCACTCGACGGCGTCTTGTTCAGTGCTTGCGGGTGTCATCCGAAATAAATGAGTTCTTCGACTTGGAGCCCTCCACTAATCCATGCACGCGGAATGGCGGCGAGTCCCAGATGATCTTGTTGCCTGGCGCCAGGTTCGCCGCTTCGACATAATGCCTGCGCGCGGTTGCTTCATCCCCGAGACTCTCGATGACCATCGCCAGGTTGTAGTGGGCCTCAGCCAGGGATGGCTGGGCCTTGATGGCCGCCTCATACTGCGCCTTGGCCGCCTCCCACTGGCGTGCTGCAAACAGCTTGTTACCCTCCTCCATCGCCGCGACCGCCCCGGGCGACGTCCCTGGCGGGGCATCGAGCGTGGTCTGAAGTGGTTCCATCATCGAGGCACAGCCACAGACCAGCATCCCTAACAACGCGAGCAGCAGGCGCGCTCTCATCGTTCGTCTCTCCATCCTACACCTCCACTGCTTTGCCATTGCGCAGGAACAGGAACTGAAAGCCGACCTTGTCCACTCCCAAGCAGCGTGAAACCGCCTCTTTGTATATCTTTGCTTGGAGGTGGTACTCGGCGGCCCGGCTCCCCACTTCCTCGTCGCGCACCCGATCGGTTTTATAATCTGCGACCCAGACCTGACCTCCGAGACGATACACCAGATCAATCACGCCTTCCATTATATAGTGCTGAGTGCAGCCCTTCGACAGGCTCAGGGCCCCGAGCCCAGTCGAGGGGGGTGCTGAGTGCTGAGAGTGGAATTCGCCCCAGGAGATAGCAAATGGCACCTCGCGGCCCACGATGGTGGCGCGTCGGAGTTGCTCGTATGGTTCGGAGGCGAGGAAGCTGGCGAACAGCTCACGCAGCTCGGCTTCTACCTCCGCCGCCGCCCTGGCCCGCTCCGGTGGAATGCCGGAGTGGCAGACTGCGGCAATCCGCTCCGCCAATCTGGCCGTATCATCGGCATAGTCCCAATGCTCCAGCACCCGATGGGCAAGCGTGCCGATCAGGCGCGCCTGACCCGGTCCCTCAGCACTGCCGGTCGATGGTCGAGCGGGGTGGGGCTCCTGTTTCATCAGGACCGTGGGCGTCAACTCCCGCAGAGTCGCGCGCGCTGCGAGCCACGCACGATCGCGCTGTTCCCATCGCCGGACCAGGGCGGTCTCGTCCGCTGCTAACGCGAGTGCAGCCGGCGCGGATTTCTTCCTGCGCGGCACTCGATCCTTCGCCGTGACGACCGCCTGCTCGAACGAGGCCTCGCCGATGCGAATCGTCTCCCGATCCGGCTCACCCACCCCGCCGTCCGCGACTTCCTGGAGTAACGACAGGAACGTCCCCCGCGACGGACGGCTGGGCAGTCCCCCGGAGAGAATCAGCCGTTCTTTCGCCCGCGTCATGCCCACATAGAACAGGCGGCGGCGCTCCGCTTCCTCGCGCGCCAGGAATTTCTCGCCAACCAGCACGGCGCCAAGGCTGCACCGGTTGCCCAGCGTGACCCCCAGCACACCGGTGGACCAGTCATGAGCCACCAGCGGCGCGTCGCTTCCTTTGCCCGTGCCGTGATGGAACGCCGGCAGGATCACCACCGGAAACTCCATGCCCTTTGCCTTATGGATGGTCAACACCCGCACCGCCTCCAGCGACTCCTCGGCCAGCGCGCTCTCTGCTTCCTCCGGCTGCTCGGCGAGGCGCGCGATCATGAGCTCGACGAACCCGGTCAGCGTGAGATGCGGCCGGTCGGCGAGATCGGCCGCCATCTGCCGGACCTTGAGCAGGTTAGCCAGCGCCTGCTCGCCATGCAGGGAGGCGGCCGCCAATTCCAGCACCGGCAGCCGCGTGAACAGTAGGTCCATCGCTTCCGGCAAGGGACAGCCTGGCGCTGCCCGGGCGACTTCGGCCAGCCGACCATAGAGCCGGCGGATGGCCTCGGCACGAGGGCTGCCCCATCCGGCCAGGCGAGGAGCCTGCCGGTAATCCAGCGCATCTCGTTCCTGCAGTTCGACCAGCTCCCGGTCCGCCAATGCCCCCAGCGGCGAGCGGAGCACACCGACGACCGCGATCTTGTCGTGCGGATTCTCCACCACCCGCAGCAGGTTGATCAGATCCACGACTTCCTGCCGCCGGTAGAAATGCTTCTCGCCGTCGGTGACGTAGTGAATATCATGCCGCCGCAGCGCTTCCAGATAGTCCTGCGCCTGTGTGAGCTTCCGGAACAGCAGTGCCACATGGCCAGGCATCAACGGCGTCGTCCGGCCCGAGGCGTCGGTCAGGGTTTCGCGTCCCAGGACATCCTCCTTCAGCCAGCGCGCGAGCTGGTCCGCTTCAATCCGGGTCGCTGCCGCCGACTCGAACTCCTCCTCGTCATCGCCGGCCGTGACGAGACGCAGCTCGACGCCCGGACGCGTGACGCCGCCCCGGCGGTTGGGCCGCACGATGAGCGGGACGTTCGGCGGCTGCACGTTTTCCTGCCGGCGCAGCAGGCGGTCGAAGATGGAGTTGACGACCTCCAGCACCCGGCCATGGCTGCGGAAGTTGGTGGCCAGCTCATACACGACCCCGCCGGATTCCCGGACCTTGCGCACGACCTGCTCGAAGGCTTCGATGTCGGCCCGGCGAAAGGCATAGATGGATTGCTTGGGATCGCCCACGATGAAGAGCTTGCCGGGATCGAGCTCCACCTCCCGCCAGGTGGCCGCGCACTTCCCGGCTCGCTCCGCCACGTAGAGAATGATCTCGTACTGCACCGGATCGGTGTCCTGGAATTCATCCACCAGCATGGCGTGGTAGTCGTGCTTGAGCCGCTCCCGGACTCCCGGATGGTCGCGCAGCAGCGTGCGGGCCCGCGCCAGCAACCCGTCGAAGGAGATCCACCCCTGTTCCAGGAACGTGGCCCGCACCCGCCGGACGAACGGCGACAGGAGACCCAGGAGATCCCGCGTCAGGTCTCGATCCACTTCCAGCACCTGTTTCGCAATCCGAATCAGGCTGCCGGCCTCGGCAAAATCCTCTTCGCTCCACCCCACCGGCCGATCCCCCAGGTCCCGATCGAGTTCCTTGCGCTGCGTCCCATCCAGCGCGCCGACCGCATGGTGTCCCCGCACCAGCAACAGGTCGAACAGCTCCCGCGCCGCCGCCAGCATGGACTCGATCTTGCGCCGCTTCGGGCGGTCATGCGCAGCCAGGAGCGCTCCCGCGCGGTCGCGCTTCGTCGCGAACCAGTCGCGCAGGGCCAGAGCCAGCGTGTCCGCCCCGGCTTGCCGATTCAGCTCCTCGATCGGGATCAACTCGCTGCGCAGGGCATAGGCCGCTTCCCGGATCTGCTCCAATCCCACCTCATTCAGCAGCCGCCGCCAGCGCGTATGGTCGGACCCGTTCGGCCCCAGTTCGCTGTCCAGCCACAGCTCCCATTGGGCGGCAAAATGTTCTTCGAATCGGAGACCGTCGTCGTCCGTCTCAAAGACCGGGTCCACCCCGCTTTCGAGGGGATAGAGCCGCAGCAGGTGCGCGGCGAAGCTGTGCAGTGTGCCGATCTGGGCCTTCTCCAGATCGCCCAGCGCGCTCTTCGCTCTCCTGTCAATCTCGTCCGAGGACAGTCCGTACCGTTCCCGCAAGTCCTCCACTCGGACCGCGCCGGGGTCGGTCGTCGCCCGCTCCTGTTCCATCACGAGCAGCGCCTTGAGCCGCTCGCGCAGCCGGACTTTCATCTCGGTCGCCGCCTTGTTCGTGAACGTGAGCGCCACGATGCGCGTGATCTCGGCGGGGTTGGGCTCCCGCATCAGGAGGTGGACCAGCCGATTCACCAGCAGCGTGGTCTTGCCGGTGCCGGCGCCAGCGACCACCACGACGTTGCGGTCGAAGGTGGTTTCAGCCAGACGACGCGCCTCTTCATCCGGTATATTCCCCTCCTGACGCTTCACTCCTTACTCCTTACTCCTCACTTTTCACGTCCGACTCACCTTCTGCTTGCGAAGCTGCCTGAGCCGCCTGGCCGGAGCTGAGCTGTGCGCCCGCCACCAGGTCGGCCCGTGATAGCGGCGGCAGGCAGCGGTAAACTCGCAATGGTCGCAGTAGCCGTCCGGCAGGATGAAATACTGCCCCGCTTCCACTCCTTCCAGGAGCGTTTGCACAGTCTGCTTGAGCTTCTGCCCGGCCTCGGCGTGCCATGAGGACGCTTCGAAGCGCGAGCGGGTGACAACCGATTCCCAGTGAGGCGCAAGAAACACAAACTCCACCCGCTCGGGCAAGGACCGGTCTGAAATTGTCATCAACGCGTAGAGCGGCGGCTGCAAACGAAAGCCTCGAACGGCGGAGAGCACTAAATTTTTGTCGTCATCCTTCATCTTGCTTCCCTGGCGGTACTTGTAATCCACGAGCCGGAATCCGGGCGGCGTCTCCCTGCGATCCACCCGGTCCAGCCGGCCGCGCACTTTGAGCGGCTTCCATTCCGGACGGTCCAGCACGCTCAACGTGCCCTCTGCTTCCACCTCAAACCCGATCGGGTGAAAGCCACTCGCGCGGCAGTCCTCCTGATCCTCTTCCACCACCGCCGTCACCAGCGCCAGGATCGTGTCCTGCGCCAACTGCCAGGTCAGCGCGTAGCCGGTGCCGTGCCCGGACTCGTAGGCGGCAAAGACCTCCCCGGCGGCGCACCTCACATGGTCCTGCACCGACGCGGGCGGCAGCTCGCGCTGGGGCCAGCCGGCGGCAACCAGCCGCTGGTAGCACGCCCGCAGGACAGCATGGCAGAGCTCGCCCAGCACCTGCGCTGGAAGCTCGCCCATGGCCGGCTGCCTCACCGGTTCAAGGCGGAGCACCTGCGAGGAAAAATACTGGAACGGACAGCGGGCATACTGCTGCAGCGGGGTCGGCGCCAGGCCCCTCGCAGCGAGCGCCTCCCAACGGCGGTCGAACCGACCCACCAGACCGTCATGAGGGCCGAGTTCGTGTGTCTCCCCTTCCAGCAGCCGCAACGCGTGCATTCCATGGCGAAACAGTAGGGCCTCGCCGCCGGCCGCCTCCAGCAGCGCTGACGGATCCTGGTCCTGGAGAATCAGTCCCAGCGCCAGCTCCTCGCGAGTCAACAGCGGTCTGGCAAACAGCGGCAGGCTCAACCGGTCGGAGAGCCGACGGGGGAGACGGAGCTCCGGCTCCCGCGGCCGGTCCGATCCGACTCGCTGGACCTCATCCAGATAGGCGGATACGGCCAGCGACCGCCCCTCCGCGTCCGCCCGCTGGTACAGTAGGTACAGCCGTTGCCGGGCCGCCTGTTGCAGAAGCGCGAACAATAGGCGCTCCTCGTCGTAGCCGGTCAGCTTCTCATCAATCTTGTAGCCCAGCGTTGCGTCCAGCACCCGCCGGTTCCGGTCGCGCAGAAACGCGTCCTCGCGGATAAAGCGTGGGAATATTTTCTCGTTCAGCCCCAGCAGGAACAGGGCGCGGAACGGCACGCCTCGCGCGGCCATGGCATCCAGCACCTGCACGCCGGCATGAGGGGAAGGCTCGATCGGCAGCCGGGCCCGCTCCATCGCTTGCGCGAAGGTGCGCGCCCACTCGTCCCAGCTCACCGTTTCGCCGAGACGGTCGAGCTGGCGAAGCTGCGCAAACACACCGTGAATTGCCGCGCCGAGCGCAGCCAGCCGATCCGATCTCTCTTCCTCTTCGCTCGAATCAGCGACGAGGCCGGGGATCGTCAGCGATCTGGCGGCCAGCGCGAGAAAGGCCTCGGTCAGGTCGGCCATACTCCCCTGCGCCGGCAAGGCCCGGCAGTCCCGGATCAACTGCGAGACCAGGCGCCAGAGCAGGCGCAGTTGTGTCACTTCAATCCTTACCCGCCCTGCCCCTTCTTCGATCCGCTCGTCGTCCGGTTCCATCTCTTGCCCTTGCCCGACCCAGATCTCGACCTGCCCGGCAGATGCCAGCCGGCGCCACTCCTCTTCGCCCCGGGTAATGCCGAGCGCGCCCACGGCAAGCTGCCAGAGGTCCGGCCGCGGCTCGATGCCCGCCGTCTCGTTCGGCTCCACGCGATAGAACGGAGACGTGAGCACATCCAGCACCGGTGCCCGGTAGAACCCGGTGATCGACAGCCGGGCCAGTTGCAGGAGCGCCTTGGCGGCCGGCTCCTGCAGGATGGGCGAGGCCGCCGTAGAGAGAAAGGGAATCCGGTGCTGGTCAAAGATTCGTCGCAGCACGGCCAGATACGGCTCCAGAGTCCGGGCGACGACGCCGACCTCATCGAAGCGGTAGTGATTGGTCTCGACCAACGTCAGGATTTCCTTGCAGACCAGCGTCAACTCGTCGTCCGGCCCGACGGCGTTCATGACCCGCACCTGAGGCGGCTCGCCGGGTCGTCGCGTCGAGGTTGACTCAGCCGCCGAGGCGTGGGCGACCGGCTCCGACGCCGGCGTCAGGGCGCCGAGATGCCGCTCGAAAAACCGTCGCGCGAACTCGAATGCCGGCCCGTCCGCGAGCGGGAAGTAGAGGGTGACCGGGGCGCAGGCGGCGACCGACTCAAACAGCGAGAGCTGCACCTGGGTCAGATCATAGAATCCGTAGTAGCAGATCCGCCGGAGGCGGGACAGAAACCGGGAGGAGGACGCCCAGGGAATCACACTCGAGGCCAGATCGTCCGCCGACCCGATGTTGAGCGCCCGGCTGGCTTCACGCGCGGCCGCATAGAGCGTGAACAGCGCCTGGAGCTTGGGGACTTCCTCACGCTCAAACAGGCCCTCAGCGACGCCGCGCAACGCGACCATCGGCTCAACGGTCGCCTCCTTGAGGTCCCGCACCGTCGCCCATAAGGCCGGCCAGGCACCCGGCGGAAGATTCGACAACTCAAGCCCGGCGAGGCCCGGCAGTCCGCGACGGGCGATGCGGCTGAGGAACTGCTCGAAAAACAGGTCCTGCGCCATCTCAAGGCGCAGGTGAGGTTCATCCGCGCCGCGCAAATCGTGCTGCTCGTGAGAGAGATGCAGCGCAAGCTCGTGAAACGTGAGGACGTGCACGTCGAGCAACGCGAGCTGCTCCTCGATGCACAGGAGCCATTTCAGTCGGCGACGGAGCGGCTCGGAGGGGACGATGACGGCGAGAGGCGCGAGCGGATCGACGGCTTTGACCTGCCGGACTTCCTCAACCAGGGCGAGTTCTAAGTCTGGGTGGAACGGACCGGTGACGATCCTGAGCATTCGGCGGCAGGTTCAGGTTGAGGCTAAGGTTCAGCAAACACTACTCAACCTCAGCCTTAACCTCAACCTTCTCTATTACCCCGTTTCCGGTCCCATATTTTCCCCGTTGCAGTCCTGGCACGCCCAGTCACCGTCTACCCAGGACATGGGGTCGCCGCAGAAGGGACAGTCGGGAGGCGGTCCGGTCTGGAGCGGGGTCAACGGAGGCAACTCGTCCTGGAATTCTTCTTCCTCGCTCATTCGAGGCTCCTGCCTGGGTTCCCGCTCCGTGTACGGGCTCGGCTCAGGTCGGGGTCGGCGCAAGCGCTTTTTCGGCGCTCTGGCGGCTGGGCACGCCGATGAAGGTCAGACGGCCATTGATGATCGTCGCGGGGACGGCCCGGATCGAATGCCGCTCGGCCAGCTCCTGTCCGTCCGGCGAATTGATATCCACTTCCCGATAGCTGAAGCTGTACTTCACCCGCAGTTCCTTGAACAGACTCTTGGCCGTGGGACAGGCGCCGCAGGTGGGGGAATAGAGCAAGGTGACGTTCGGCATCTCGACGCTCCCTCACAACTCAACGGTCGCATCTTACCATCGCCCGGAAAGGACTCGCAAGGCCGGCACAAGGCCGAGACAGCCAGGCGCAGTCCCTCAGCCGTTCGCTACTGCGACGCCGTCGCTGTTGGTCCGCCGTCCGATCCCGAACCTGCCAAGGGAGGGGCGGCATCGGCCTGGTCGGACGGCAACTCGGGTTGCCAGATGTACTCAGGAAAGAGCATCGGTTGGTACCTCGGTGGAAGAGGGATAGGGAAGGTCAGGACTTCATAGGCGCCCGCGACCGTCCGCGCGACGAACATGCCGAGCCCGTCAATCGGCCCTCGGAGTGCGCCGGTCACCCACCCTTCTCTCTGGCCAACCAGATACACTTGTTTGGGCAACTCCATCCATCCCGTGGTGAAGTTCGCTGCGCCGCGGATGAACTTCGTCGCGATCCGTTGTGGAGCAGACGGTTCTTCAGCCAGCGCCAGGCTGGCGCTCCACAGGATCAGGAACACGATAACGCTCCAGGACCCGCGCTTCATGGGGCGAATCATACGCCACCGCCCCAAAAACCGCCAGCTTGCAAGTGGTACGTCGTTCCGATATGGTAGCCTGCGATGCGCGGATCGCTCCTGCGTCAGATCGTTCTCGCCTGCGTGACCGGCATCCTCTATCCTCTCTGCTTTCCCGACTTCGACCTGGGTTGGCTGGCCTGGGTCGTCTTGCTCCCGGTCCATCTTGCCCTCGATGGGGCCGCCCCTCGCCGCGCCTTCTGGCTCGGCTGGCTGACCGGCCTGATTGCCTTCGCGGGCACCATGTACTGGGTCGTCACGGCCATGCATCTGTACGGCAAGCTGCCCACGGCCCTGAGCTATACGGCCATGCTGCTGCTCACGGCGTACCTCGGCTTGTATGTGGCGATCTACGCCGCCAGCGTCAGCTGGCTCAGGAAGACCGCCTTCGCGTTCACCGGGGCTCCGTTTATCTGGGTCGCGCTGGAGTGGCTTCGCACCTACCTGTTCTCAGGTCTGCCCTGGGCCCTCCTGGGCTATTCTCAGTATCAGTGGCTGTCGGTGATCCAGATCGCGGATCACACGGGCGTGTACGGCGTGTCGTTCCTCGTGGTGCTCGTCAACGCGGCCCTGGCTGAGTTGGCCCTCTGGACGCTGGAGCGACGCCGCGGGCAGACTCCCGGGACCTTTCCCCGCCTGTCCCCGGCCGCGGCCGTGCTGGGGATGGCCATCGCGTTGCTGTATGGGCTCTGGGATCTGGGACACCCGCCGCAAGTGGGTGAAGGGACCCGTTCGATCAGCATCGGCCTGGTGCAGGCCAACATTGACCAGGCTCAGAAATGGGACGTGGCCTACCGCCGCGCCACCCTCGACCGCTACGCGAGGCTGACTGCCCGGGCTGCCGACGGGACCGACCTCATCATCTGGCCCGAGGCGGCTACGCCGTTCCTGTTTGAGCAGGAGCCGGAGTACCGGGGTGAAGTCACCGCGCTGGTGCGGAAGCACGGCGTACCGCTCCTCTTCGGAAGCCCCGCTCTGCGATACTATCCGAACGGCCGTCCATACTTACTCAACAGCGCCTATCTCCTCTCGCCGGACAGCCGGATCCTTGGCCGCTACGACAAGCGCCACCTCGTTCCCTTCGGCGAATACATCCCAGCCAGGACAATCCTGTTCTTCCTGGACAAGCTCGTGGAAGGGATCGGTGACTTTGAACCAGGGACCGTTCCCACCATTCTGGAGGTGCCGCTGAAATCTCGAGATGCCTCAGGGGGACTGCCGGCCAGATTCGGCGTGGTGATCTGCTATGAAGTGATCTTCCCCGATGTGGTGCGTGAGTTCGCGAAGCGCGGGGTCGAGTTCATGGTGACGATCACGAATGACGCGTGGTACGGTGTCTCCTCGGCGCCTTATCAGCATTTCGGCATGGTGGTGCTGCGAGCGGTAGAGAACCGGGTCGCCTTCGCCCGCGCCGCCAACACCGGCATCTCGGGGTTCATCGATCCCCAGGGAAGGATTCTGGTCGCGACGACTATCTTCAGCGAACAGGCCATCACCGGCGTCATCCCGCTCGGCAGAACCCGCACGTTCTACACACGGTATGGCGATGTGTTCGCATACACCTGTGCTATAATCACCGGACTTTTGCTCCTCGCCGCGCAACTGAGGCTTGGCCGGAGCGAATGGCGATAGGGAATCGGTAAGCCTCTAGCCTCGAATCCTTCTGGAGATCGGCATGCTCGACGAATTACGCGGGCGGGTCAAAGCAATGGGCGAACAAGTCAGCGAACTCAGGGGGCATCTTTGACCTCCCCCGCCTGACCTCCGAACTCCAGAACCTGGAGCGTGAGACCGCGCACCCGGATTTCTGGAAAGACCCCCGAGCCGCCGCCCGCGTGAGCCGGAAGAAAGCCGCCCTCGAGCGTGAACTCCGTCGCTGGACCGAGATCGAGCGCCAGCACGCTGACCTGCACGCCATGGTCGAGCTGGCCGAGGAAAGCGGTGACGCCGGCCTGGAGCGTGAGCTCACCGCCGAACTCGAACGGTTCGAGGCCTCAGTCCACCAGCTTCGGGTTGAGTTGTTGTTGTCGGGCGAGCGCGACGGCAGCAACGCGATCCTTGCCATCCATCCGGGCGCCGGAGGGACCGAGTCACAGGACTGGGCCCAGATGCTGTTGCGGATGTACGTCCGGTGGGCGGAGCGGAAGGGGTACACGGTCGAGACGCTGGACCTCCAACCAGGCGACGAGGCCGGAATCAAGAGCGCCACCCTGGCGATCGCGGGCCCGTACGGCTACGGTTATCTCAAGGCCGAGGCCGGCGTGCACCGGCTGGTCCGCATCTCCCCGTTTGACGCGAACAAACGCCGGCACACTTCGTTCGCATCGGTCTTCGTGTACCCCGAGATCGAGGAGGACGTGGACGTCGTGATCGATGACAACGACCTCAAGATCGACACCTTCCGGTCCGGCGGCGCCGGCGGCCAGAACGTGAATAAGGTGGAAACCGCCGTCCGCATCACGCACATCCCGACCGGCATTGTGGTCCAGTGTCAGAATGAGCGCTCGCAGCTCAAGAACAAGTCCGGCGCCATGAAGGTGCTCAAGGCGCGCCTCTACGAACTGGAAACGAAAAAGAAGGAGGCCGCAATGGAAGCCTTCGTCGGGGAGAAAAAAGAAATCGGCTTTGGGAGCCAGATCCGTTCCTATGTGTTCCAACCGTATCAGATGGTGAAGGACCACCGGACGAACATTGAGGTGGGGAACGTCGAGAAGGTCATGGACGGCGGCCTGGACGAGTTCATCGAAGCGTACTTGAAGCAGCAAATAGCCAGTAGCAAATAGCTTGTAGCCACGAGCTACGAACTTCTGGGTGTTCGCTATTCGCTATTAGCTGCCAGCTGTTAGCTTATGGACGAAGCAAACGACCAACGCCAGCAACGCATCAAGAAGCTGGAGGAGCTACGCAGCCTGGGCGTGAACCCCTTCGGCACCCATTTCGAAGTTACGGACCGTGCAGGCCAGCTCATCCAGCTACACGGGAAAAAGACCAAGGAGGAGCTCGAACGGGCCGGCCTCCGTTGCAGGATCGCCGGACGTATCGTGGCGTTGCGGCGATTCGGCAAAGCGGCGTTCGCCCTGCTCCAGGACGGAGCGGATCGTGTCCAGGTGTACCTAAAGAAGGACACGCTGGGCGAGCATGCGTATCGGATCTGCGTGGCCCTTGATGTGGGCGACTGGATCGGCGTCAGCGGCCTCCTGTTCCGCACCAAGACGGATGAATTCACCGTCGACGCAAGGGAGCTGACCTTCCTGAGCAAGGCGCTCCGCCCCTTGCCGGAGAAGTGGCATGGGCTGACGGACGTCGAGACGCGTTACCGCCAACGGTACGTGGACCTCATCGCCAACCCGGCCATCCATGAGATCTTCGTCACCCGCAGCCGCATCATCGGCAGTATGCGCACCTTTTTGATCGAGAAGGGATTCCTGGAAGTGGAGACGCCGATGATGCAGTCGATCCCCGGCGGCGCCACGGCACGGCCCTTCGTCACCCACCACAACGCGCTCGGGATGGATTTATACCTGCGAGTGGCCCCAGAGCTGTATCTCAAGCGGCTGATCGTCGGCGGGCTCCCCCGCGTCTTCGAGATCAACCGGAACTTTCGGAACGAAGGAATCTCGACGATCCACAACCCGGAATTCACGATGCTGGAGTTTTACGTCGCCTACGCCGACTACACCGATCTGATGACATTCACGGAAGAACTCTTCACCCGCCTCGCCCAGGACGTGCTCGGCGCCACGACGTTCGCATACCAGGGCATGCAGATCAACCTGACCAGGCCGTGGCGGCGCTTGCCGTGGCTCCACGCAATTCGGGAAGTCGGCATGCAGGAGAATGCCAATCCCACCGCCTTGCTCTCGCTCCTAGCACAGTATACCAAGGCAGGGAAGAAGGACGCGAAGCTGGTAGCCGAGCTCGATGAGACCTTTCAAAAAATCGTCGAACCCAAACTGATCCAGCCGACCTTCATTACGGACTACCCGACCGAGCTGTCCCCTCTCGCACGCCGGAAGGATGCTGACCCTTCGCTGACCGACCGGTTCGAACTCTACGTCGCCGGACGGGAGATCGCCAACGCGTTCTCCGAGTTGAATGACCCCCTCGACCAGCGCCAGCGGTTCGAGGCGCAGGTCGCCCGGCGGCAAGCGGGCGACGAGGAGGCCCACGCCCTGGACGAGGATTTTCTGCGCGCGCTCGAGTACGGCATGCCGCCGACCGCCGGAGAGGGCATCGGAATCGATCGGGTCGTCATGCTCTTTACCAACCAGGCTTCTATCCGAGACGTGATCCTCTTTCCCCAACTCCGCCCGGAGAAATGACAGGATGTTGAAAAAGGCCCCCAACTTTGTTCTCAGTCGCTCGAAACCCTCAACGTACACTAAGAGTACGCCTCGGGGTCCTCGCTCCTTGCGGCCTCGTTGGATGGCCTTTTTGAACATCCCGCCGGCAGGAAAGTGACGGTGCAACTGCCCTACGAGATCTTCGTCGGTTTACGCTATCTGCGCGCTAAACGCCGTCAGCGCACCATTTCCCTCAATACCTTCGTCTCGGTGGCGGGGATCACCCTGGGGGTGGCCGCGCTGATCGGCACGCTGGGGATCATGACCGGGTTCAAGGAAGATCTTCAGGCGAAAATCCTGGGCACCACCTCCCATATCGTCGTCCAAGACCGCACACGCGAGAACATGGCGAACTACGACGCCCTGGTGACCCGCGTGCAGCAAGTCCCCCATGTCCTGGCGGCCACCCCATTCGTGTTTCGACAAGTGTTGCTCACCTCCCAGTCCGCGGTCCAGGGCATCGTGCTGCGCGGCATCGACCCGCAGAGAGAAGTGCGCGTCACCGACCTGGCCAAGAACATCAAGTCCGGGCGTCTCGCCGACCTTGAGGCCCCCGAGCGCGTCGCCGCCAGCGGAACTTCCGCCGCCGAGCCCGCCGTGGGCACGTCCGACCCTACCCGCCCCGGGATCATTCTCGGCAAGGAACTTTCCATGCGCCTCGGGGCCTTCGTCGGCGACACCATCAACGTCGTCTCACCTGTCGGCCCGATGAGCGCAATCGGGATGACGCCGAAGATCCGGGTGTTTAGGGTCGTGGGGGTCTTCGAATCGGGCATGTACGAATACGACTCCTCGCTGGCCTACATCGCGCTGGGCGAGGCCCAGAAATTCTTCAACATGGGGGACACGGCCACCGGCATCGAGGTGAAAGTGGACGACATCTTCCTGGCAGCCGACATCGCGCGCGCCATCGAGCAGGCGCTGGGCTTTCCCTACTGGGCCAGGGACTGGATGCAGCTCAACCGGAACCTGTTTTCCGCCTTGAAGCTGGAAAAAGTGATGATGTTTCTGCTGTTGGTCCTCATCACGCTCGTCGCGTCCTTCAACATCGTGAGCACGTTGACCATGATCGTGAGCGAGAAACAGCGCGAAATCGCCATCCTCAAAGCCATGGGCTCGACACGCAAGGCCATCATGCGAATCTTCATGCTGAACGGGCTGATTATCGGGCTCACCGGCACCGTCATCGGGATTCCGTTGGGCTATGCGTTTTTATGGCTGATCCAGACCTACTGGACGTTCGATCCGACCGTGTACTATATCTCGCATGTCCCGGTCCACGTGCAGGCGTTGGACGTGATCCTGGTCTCGTTCTCCGCCATCCTGATCAGCTTCTCCGCCACCCTGTATCCATCCTGGCAAGCCGCCAAGCTGGATCCAGCCGCCGCGCTCCGCTATGAATGACGGGGAACACGTACGATCTGGTGATTCGGTGATTGTGAGATTGTCTGATTCCGGGATTGAAAGAAGGGACGATCCGACAAGTCACCGGATCGCCGGATCACCACGTCGTCAATCTGGGATCGGTGCCCAGTGATGCAAGAGGAGAAGCCCCTGGTCCAGGTCCTCGATGTCACTAAGTTCTTTCCTATGGGTGAGCAAACGGTGGCGGCCGTTCGAGGCATCCGCTTCGACATCGGGCGCGGAGAGATGCTCGCCATCGTCGGAGCCTCCGGCGCCGGGAAAAGCACCCTGCTCCACATTCTGGGCACGCTGGACCGGCCGACCAGCGGGACGGTGCTCTTTGAAGGACAGGACCTCTTCCGCCTGTCGGATCACGAGCAGGCGGAGTTCCGCAACCGGCGGATCGGGTTTGTCTTCCAGTTCCACCACCTGCTCCCCGAGTTCACCGCGCTCGAGAACACCTGCTTGCCGGCGTTGATCCAAAACCGGCCGGCGGCGCAGGCGCGCGCCGAGGCCGGCGCGCTGCTGGGCGACGTGGGGCTGTCCCAGCGGCTCCATCACAAACCAGGAGAGCTGTCCGGCGGAGAGCAGCAACGGGTGGCAGTGGCCCGCGCGCTGATGCAGGAGCCGGACCTCGTCCTGGCGGACGAGCCGACCGGCAATCTGGACACACAGACCGGAGAAGCGCTGTTCGCCCTGTTGAAAAAGTTGAACCGCGACCGCCGCATTACTTTCGTCATCGTTACGCACAACGAAAAGCTCTCGGCCCAGGCCGACCGCCTCATTCACATGGAGGACGGCAGAATCACCCAAGTTTGACGTTTTCACCCTGCCACCCCCGGAGCGTCGTGTCCCTGACGACGCGGGGCATTCACGCGCAAATCCTCTCGGGCAGAATTCAGTTTCTCCTTGACTGTATTCGACTGTCTGCTACCTTCGAAACGAGGCGCGGACCTTGCTCATGCGCGCGAAAGGAGGGCCATGCAGATAAGAGCGCACACCTCGGCCAGAGTGACTGTCGGCTTCGCCCTCGGATCGATCCTCCTCGCGGCGAGCAACGTCTCGGCTGTAGAGTTCGCCATTGTCGGCCCACGCGCGGTGGGCATGGGGGGCGCCGGGGTCGCGGTCACCACGGACGCTTTGGCCACCTACTGGAATCCAGCCGGCCTGGCCATGCAGCAATCCGTGGACATTCGGGTGCAGGCCAGCGCCCAGTTGATAGACCGGGGCGACGTCAAGGATACGCTCGATGACATCAATAGCATCGACCTAACCAACCCAGCCAATCTAGCCAGGCTGCAGGGCCTCCTGAACACGCTCAATAGCGGGACGGTCTCGGGAGTCGGCGCCGCCGGGCTCTATTGGAAGGGCTACTTCGGCGATCAAGCGTTCGGCTTTAACATTTCGGATGTCGCGACCGGCGGGGAATTCGCCCCGACACCACTCACGGCCTCTTGCGCTCCCTTGCCATGCACTGTCAACGGCCAGCTCACGGTGCGAGGGCTTGAGGCGCGGCAGGCCGCATTCTCCTATGCCTATGCCTTCGCGGACCATACAGTCTCGATCGGAGCCACCGCGAAAATCATCCAGGGTGCCGCCTATAACGCGTCTGTAAGTGTCTTCCAATCGAACGGCGATATCAGGTTCAGAGAAGACCTCGGCAAGCCTGAGATTTCCACTGCGATCGGCATCGATGTGGGCGCGATCTATCGCCCCTCATCGTGGCTTCGGTTCGGCGTCGTGGGGAAAGACCTGAATCAGCCGACCTTCGATGCCCCCGGCGGCCAGGAGTTCAAGCTCACCCCGCAGGTCCGGGGCGGTGTCGCGATCAACCCGTACGAGTCTCTCACCATCGCGTTCGACGGCGACATTACATCGAACATGACCCTCGTTCCCGGCATCAAGAGCCAGGTGCTGAGCCTTGGCGCGGAACAGACGCTTCCGTGGGAACTCCTCTCCCTGCGCGTCGGGGCGCTGAAGAACGTCGCGGACGCCAAATCCATCATCACTCCCACGGCAGGGTTCGGACTTCGATTTTTTGCCCTGCGAATGGATTTCGGCGGCGGGTACGATTTTCAAATGGGGCAGGCGCTCGCATCGTTGTCGGTTTCCATGACCTTCTAAATTCACTGAGTAATCACACCAATCCAGAGGAGAATTATGAAACACATGAGGCGTTCGTCGCTTGTATGGATGGCGCTCGGGTGCGCGCTTCTGGCCGGATGCGGGGGGTTGCAGGACATGTGGGAAGGACCAGGAGCTGAGTCGTTTCGGCCTAGCTCAATTGCCGTCTTGCCGCCGATTGAGGGAGCTTTTGAAGGATCGCGTGAGCCGGCTCAGGAAGGCGTGACGAATGCGCTGAAGAACTCCACCCGCTACACGCAGGTCCTTAGACCGGATGAGGTCAATGGCCTCCTGGCGGCTTCAAATGAGACCCGCGAGGCTTTGACCAGCTATCTTGCGGGCCTCGAGACATCCGGTGTGTCAGATAAAGGAGCTGCCGCAAAGCTCGCTCAGGCCTTGAAAGCAGATGCGCTGATGGTGGTAAAAGTCAATTCGTGGGAATACACGCGCTCGGAAGGAGACAAGGTGGCGAAGGTGGGGCTCAGTCTTCGACTGATTGATCCAAAGCAGGGGAGCATCATCTGGAAGGCCAAGCACACGAACACGACAAGCTACATGTTCTTCAAGCCGAGCCTGAAGGATCTTGCAGCTGACCTCTCTGCATACATGATCAAGCACATTCCATGACCGTGTCCCTGCGGCATCACGCAGGATGCACACGGAGATAGACCTTGCTGCCGATAAAGATCTGTAAGAGATCCGCATCCACCTTTCCCTGTTTCACCTCGTCCTCGAGGATCGAGAGGGCCTTGACGGTGGGGACCGCCGCCTTGTACGGGCGGTCCGAGGCCGTGAGCGCATCGTAAATATCGCTGATCGTCATCATCCGCGTCTGCACCGGAATCGTCTCGCCGGGAATCCTTCGAGGATAGCCGCTCCCGTCCAGCTTCTCGTGGTGGCCGTAGGCGATCAACGGAACGTTCTGAAGGGACTTGGTCCAGGGGATCGTGGACAGGAAGCGATAGGTATGGGTGACGTGACTTTCGATTTCGAGGCGCTCTTCCTCGGTCAGACTCCCCTTGGGAATCGACAGTGTCATGGTCTCTTGCGAGTTCAGGTAAGGGCGAGGGCCGTCGAAGTAGTCATAGCTGAGTTGGGCGACCTGGTGGAGACGTTCGAACCCTTCCGTT
>WNEQ01001321.1_pt1 | contig 17933 bp, 24 predicted proteins | sample 5399971 | NCBI WGS metagenome assembly WNEQ01 (sample SAMN13153330, study PRJNA577476) | soil metagenome | isolation source: 20 cm grassland meadow soil 2 days after 1st rain plot 5 | place: USA:California | collected 2015-09-18
CGCCCTGAAGATCCATGATGCTGTCGAATATTCTCGTCAGTATCATAGAATCGATTAGGTGTCCCCTCACCTCGATTTCCAGCTCGAACTTGTCTGCCAAGATTATGCTGCTATGCCTATTTCAGTATAAAAGCTATATTGGGAGCGACAGCTTGCCGAAATATTCCTCCATGTTCTGTTCCACCTTTATTCTTGCTATAATGTCATTTTTTACGTCCTCTGAAAACCACTGGGTAATTGATTTTGCGATGCCATTTCTGTCGCAAAATGCGATCATGTAGCCGGCATCTTCCCTGATTATGGCATAAAGTGTTTCTTCTCCCACTGGCTCCCACTTGTTGTCCTTGTTGTCCTTTAGTGCAAGGGCGGGCATTGCGTGACCTGCGTAGCGCGTCAAGAGTTCTTTTGCTGCCTTCACACGCTTTTCCCCCATCTTGAGAGCCATGAAATACTGCATTGCTATTTTTTAGCTGGATTGGGCTTTAAAGATTTTAGGATTTCGCTTACAACATCGCCTTCATCACCAATGGCTGTTCTTGCAGATTCAAAGAATGGCGCAAGCAACTTGCCAGCATAGCCCTGCTTTGCATACTGATTGGCCTGCAGCGCCATTTCCAGCCTGTCTATCCTGTGGACAAATTTTGCAGCGTTAGTCCTGTTCTGCAAGTATTCAAACCAGATCTTTTCATAGTCTGCCCTTATTGTTTTGGGCAGGCCTGACAGGATTGACTTCATTGCCTTTTTTTCTTTTGCTATCTTTTGGTTTGCTGATACATCGCCGGGAATGTAGTCGCCCACTATGGACTCGGCCAGATCATGCAGGATCACCATTTTCATTACCCTGCCCGTATCAAGACCCAGCCTGTCTGACAGCAGCATCGCTATGGCACACATTGAAAACGTGTGATCCGCAACTGACTCTGGATCTTTAACTTTGACTTTTGAAACCCAGCCGGCGCGCCTGACTGATTTTAATTGCAAAACAGAATGAAAAAAAGGAGACAGCTCGTCTACCATTTTCTCGTGTCGCCTTCGAGCAGCCCGGAGCCCGAATGTATCCTGTCTATATGCTTTGAAAGCTCTTCGTTGTCATTGAATCTTGATGCGCAATAAGGGCAGCTGACGCCGTCTTTCTTGGTGTTCATCAGGTGCACAGAATGCAGCACCTGACTTTAAAGCTAACGAGCGCTAGTCTATTACTTGCTGCGTGCCAGACGCGTTTGGCGCTATTAGCGTCCCATTGTCAATGGCAGACGGTATAAGGTCGACAAAATACGCCAGCACTGCCGTTGCCATGGCCATCAACAATGTGATGGTAAGTATCATTAATACGTTGTAAATCTGGCCCAAGGTGTTCAAAGTGGAGGCCACATTTTCCGGGATTTTAATGTTGGCGTATCATTGCAATTATTGCCTGATTACTTGCGCCAGGCAACATCTGCCACATCAAGTCTCTTGTTTGTAACCCGCGCGGCCACAAAAATGAGGTCTGACAGCCTGTTGAGGTAGACTAGTATTGCGGGATTGATTATCTGATTTTTTGAGAGTGACACAATGGCCGTCTCAGCCCGGCGAGCCACGCCTCTTGCATGATGTAGAAGGGACGCTTCGATGCTTCCACCCGGCAAAATGAAAAATGTGATCGGCTCTAGCTCTGATTCAAACCCGTCGATTATGGGCTCTAGCGCGGACGCCATTTTTTCGTCGGTTCGTCGCGTCTTACCTTCCTTTGGAAAGGAAGGGTCTGCAAGATCAGAACCGACGACAAATAGGTCATTTTGCACCTGCACCAAGACATCCACCAGATCCGAAAACTGTTTTTTTGATCGCAAAAACGAGCCGGCGAGGCCCACGCTCGAGTTTAGCTCGTCGACGGCACCATAGGCGACTATCCTCGGGTCAGCCTTGCTCACTCGCTTGCCGCCAATAAGCCCGGTCTCCCCCTTGTCACCCGTCTTGGTGTAGATTCTCATGCATTTAGAGCAAGAAATAGATGATTTAAGAGTATAGCTCCTAGCTGGAAAATAAAACCACTGACTTAAAATACTGCTTTGAAAATTTTATTTAGGTATGAAGAGGATTGCCATAATAGATGACGAACCTGACATCACGACTGTCCTGAAGAAGGACCTAGAACTCCATGGCTTTGCGGTTGATGTCTTTAATGACCCGCAGTTGGCGCTTGCAAACTTCAGGCCGGGCAATCATGATCTGATAATAATTGACATCAGGATGCCCAAAATAAATGGCTTTGACCTATAAAGGGAGCTGAAGAAAAGGGACGGCGGTATCAAGGTCTGCTTCCTGACTGCATTTGAGATCTATTACGAAGAGATCAAGAAGATGTTGCCAGCAATAGACGTCAGGGCATTTATCAGAAAGCCAGTAAGCATATCAAGCCTAGTCAGCCAAGTGAATTCGACTATAGAGTCAACGTAGACTCATATCGCTCTTTTAGGTATTCAACTAGCCTTATGGCGTCCATTTCCTTGAGGCTCTTCCTGTTTGACGCGATATAACTTGCAAAAAAATCGATCTCGCCAGAAAGCGCGGGGTACCTGCCCCTTACCTCGTCGATAATGTGTGCATAGTTGCGGTGTGGAAAATAGGTCCTTTTTGCTACTTTGGTCAGTGCTCTTTTCGCCTTTTCGCTAATGATTCCCTTCTTGTGCGAAAGATAAAGGTTGTATCGTATGTCTATCATGGCCTCTGACTGGAGCGTGTAGTCACCTTCCGGCACAAACGTGACTGCTACTTCATCGTCCGCGTCCAGCCTGCCGCTCTTGTACAGCTGGAATATCCTGCCTATCCCTACCATGCCAAACTTTTCTAGCTCTACCGCTCGCAGCGCGCCAAGACTTGCCGCGCCGGCCAGAAGTACTCCTTCTTTCCTTGCCAGCTGGTACACTTCAATGGGAGTGGGCGGATAGTCTTGCAAAAACACACCATCGACAAGGCCGATCAGCTTTACGTCAGGGTCTGCTGCCAGGCGCAAAAAGTCGCCCTTTTTTGCAGGAGGCCTGTAGTCTGCGTCAAAGATTTTCCTTGCCTTTTCGTGGCTCAGCGACGGTCCGAGAAATATTACTGGCTTCTCCATTGCCCAAAACACGCCCTTGCGCGCATGCCCATTATTGATTTCGTTATCTTGAAGGTCTCGAGCCCCGGCACTATAGCTCTTACAACTGGAATTCCGATGTCCGGGTTTGTAAGGTCGACAATTATCACCTGAGAAAGTCCAACGTTCTTTAGCCTAGAGAGGATAAGCTTGATGTCGTCAAGAATGTCTTCGTTAAAGAACGTTTGCACCTGCGAAAATCTTATCTTTTTAGTTGATGTCATGAACTGCCAGGCGCGCCGGTCATCGGTATTCTGCTCGCCGTATTTTATCTTGCGCAGGTCGTCCCTCGCCCCCTGTATGTTGGCGGCCCTTGTTTGCGACACCTCAGTGATTGCACGGAGAAGTGCAATTCTTGAATCGGGGTGCGTGCCGTGCCCTTCTGCAAGGTAGCCGTAGTCGTGGGTAACCCATTCGACGCTGCTTGCGTTAAACGTAGGGATGCCAATGTCAGAAGTAATGTCTTTTATTGTAAGCGAAATGCCAGCGCGATAGAACTTGTCAACAAGGTCCTTAGCAGGCTGAAACTCGATCCCGGAAATGTCGACGTCGGGAAATACGCTCGGATCGTCTACAAACCTGTCAGCTGGAATCGACGGCACTTGAAGGCCCGCAGAATTTAGTGAGTGCAGTACTATGCGCAGAATGTGGAACGGGATCGCGCTTGCGCGGAGCTCTCCAAGGCTCATGGCGTCCCTTTCGATCACTTCGCACAGTGCATGACATATTGCTTCTTCCATCACGTTGCCTGACGCAAGACCGTTCGTGTGAAAGTATGCAAACGGGTTGACGGCCGGCGGAGGCGGCGTGTACCGGAACAGCGCGGCCGATGCAGGAACCATCACTTCTTCGCCGCTGGCAAGGTCGTAGCCGGCGAGCCAGTCCATCAGCATGTCGTCGCGGTATTCAAACCGTACCGGCTCTACTAATCTGTCTGGATGGAGCACTTTACAAGTCTTCGACAACTCGGCATAGCTTGACCTGGTAAATTTTCGCTGCCCCCCTGACGGTAGGGAAGAGTAGCGTTCGATGCTCTCCATAAGGGCGCTTGCCATAGCGTGCTCCTTTGTCGGGCCCTTGCCGCTGTAGACCCAAATATAGTCCTCGGTGCCGGGCAGGACTGCCGAGTAGTTTGGAATGCGCAGCACATCCATGTCGGTGATGTCGGCCAGCCTAGTCACGCCTATCCTCCTTGATATTGGGATGACCTTATCCAGCGTCTCTTGCGCCGGCTTAATCCTGGATGTGCCGTTGACCGTCCACTTTTTCCTACTCTGCAGCTGCACTAACTACAAGCCTTGCTGGAGTTCATATCAAGCTTTCTTCCTTGGGAATTCATGCAGTTCATTGTGCTGGCATCGGAGGCACATTATCTGCTCGACCTCTGTCAGGTAGTTGATGTAAAAGCATTTTGCGCACTGGAGGCGCGACAGTCTACCAAGCAGCTTCAGTTCGTTGCCGTGGTCCTCCAGAACCTTTCTTGCAATCAGAGTTTCAAAGACGGGGATCATTGTTTTTGACAGCTGCTGAAGATCGGCGTTTCTGTACCTGAGGTAAAGGGCAATCATCTCGCTTGGCAGCGACTCTCGTGTGAACGCGGCCCTGCCGGCGTTTGACTGCCTGAATATATAATCGCGCAGGTACCAGTCGAGCTCTCTGATCGCGGAGGCCGACATTTGGAGAACACTCCTGCAAAAGGATATTTAAAACATATTAACCCAGTTTTACCCCATAATGGGCGTTGCCTGAAAAGAAATTTGACGAGCTGTGCGACAGGATTTTTTCGGCCAACCCTAGCATCAGGTTTGCCGGAGTGATAGATAAGATGGGCACGCTGGTGGCCGGCGGCATGCGAAAAGGGATCAAACCGCTCGAGCCGAGGGAGGACAGGCGCAAGCTCTACATTGAATACGCCCTCAGGAACGCCATGCGGTCGGATTTTGACCAAGAGTACGGGCGCGTGATCTATGCCTTGTCAGAGCGTGAAAAGATCAAGATAGCATCATTCCCTTACGGCGATCATCTCATCCTTATCTCTATTGAAAAGAATGCAAAGCACGACAAGGTAATAGCCAAGATTCTCAAGCTCCTCGACTGACAATTATATACTTGCGCTTGCATATTCCGGCTGGATGGCTGGCAAGAGAAGGCGACACGCGCTCGGTGCTAATGGCGACGACCTTGCGCAGCCGAAAAACATTACCGGGAAGGAGCTGAGTGAAACTGAAGAGCTGAGCGCCCGGCTAACAACACTTGTTGAAATGCTGGATGAAAAAGGGATAATCAACAAGAAAGAATACCGCAGGATGGTGACAATGAGGCTGCATGAAATATCCAAGGCCGGCGCGATTGAAGAGCTTGACGAAGAGCTATGATGGGAACTTTGCAGACAGGCAAGGTTTTTGTGCTGTCTACCTTGGCCGGGCTTCTCGCAGGTGGCGTGCTTGTCGGGATCAATCTGGGACTTGTGCAGCGTTATAATACCGCGCTTGCAGACATTGAGCTTGAAAACCTGCTTGCAGCTGGTGAATTTGATGAGCAAGAGTTTGATATCCAGATGCGATCGATCTATTTTTCGCAGCTGTACGGCTCCATAATAATCGGGCTTGCAGCCGGAGCGCTTGTAGGAGGCACATTTATTGCTGCCAAGATTAGGATAATGAGTCCGCTCAGGGCAGCTCTTCTCATCGTAGGCATTGCATGGTTTGTGCTTTATGTCATCCCGACAGTGAAATATCCCCCAAGCCCAACAGCAATGTTTGACCCCGAAGTGGCGGGCACCTACCAAGAGCTCCTTGCCGGGTATACGGCTGTGTCGGGGCTGTCTGCTCTAGGCATTGCCTTTGGCTTTCGCAAAGTAAAGAGGAAGAAGAAGGTGCTTGGGGCTGCAGCGCTCTATCTGGTTGTTGTCTCCGGCGTGTTCATTGCGTTCCCAGACTACCTGAACAAGGACGATTCGCTACTGCCACAACCTGTCGTCAGCGCGTGGAGGTCTGCCATTTCGCTGTCAATGACCGCGTTCTGGTTTGCGCTTGGCATCATTTGTGGGCTCCTGTGGAAATATGGAAGCAAAAGCGCCGGGAGAGGGATTTGAACCCTCGGGACCCTTACGGGTCACAAGCTGGCAGGTTTTACAAATTCCAGGCTTGCGCCCTACCGGGCTAGGCGACCCCGGCACTACAATTGCACACAAACCCGTCTGTATATTAATCATAGGCAAGGACAAACGTAAAAATTGAGGAACGTACAACGATCATTGATTTTGGCTGCCCAAGGGTTATCCGATCACTGTAAGGGAGGGAATCACGTTGACTGTAGCGACTGCATGTGCAAATGCCACATTCCCGGCACAATTGAAAACCTTTCAAAGAACATTGCCAAGCTGGACCGCAAGAGACCTGGCATCGGCGAAACTCTCTAGCAATTCTTCATAATTCTTCAGCGTTTTCGTTTTCCAGCTTGTCAAGGTCGACTTCTGTCGGCACCTTGACGTTGACTGCCTGCGTCCCCTTTGACCGCCACGCCTTTGGATATGTTCCTGGCCTCATGATAAGCCGCTTCATCACAAACGCGATTCCGCGGGCGTTCTGCTCTATCTCTTCCCTTGTCATTGCCGCCTGCCCGAGCCCGACCACCTCGCCTTTGAGGGAATAGACACCCACGAGCTCCCCCACCCGCAGGTCCTTTGGCAAAGCTACCACTCCGGGTACCGCAAGCGGCGCCCCGTGGCACAGCGCGTCGACTGTCGTGTCACGCACTGTTACTGCCCGTATGCCTTCCAAGCAATGTTCTATTGGCAGAATGAGCCTACGCAATTTTTCATCAGCCTTGCTTTCCTTGTAGCGCTGGTACGCGTCTGCGAGGTCGTGCAGCCTCACAAGACCGCCGTTTTGCTCTGACAGGTTACTCACTTTTGTCCGGCGAAGCTCCACCATTGTTGCGCCGGATGATAGCACTTCTCCAATGTCGTAGATTATCTTCCGGATGTACGTGCCGGCCTGGCAAAGGACACGCATGAGCACCAGCCTGTCATGATTTTCAAGGTAGTCGAATTCATAGATAGTCCTGACGCGGGTAACGCGCCGGACAGAAGAGCGCTGCGGTGGCCGCTGGTATATCTCACCGGTGAATTCCTCCATTACTTGTTTTAGCTTGTCAACTGAAACGTGCGAATGAATGCGCGCTAGAGCATAGTACTCCTTTGAACCCAGCAATAGCACTGAAAGTGCCTTGGTGCCCTCCCCAAGACCGAGTGGCAAAAGCCCGGTTGTTCCGGGGTCAAGCGTGCCGCTGTGTCCGGCCTTTTCAATTTCCAGAATGCGCTTTACCCATGCCACTACTTCATGGCTTGTCGGCCCGGCTGGCTTGTCTAAAAGCACAAGGCCATAATACAGCAAGGACTCGATAGGCCGCCTGTCAGGGTAGTGGCCATAGTTGTCGTTGGTGATGTCGTCGTCCACTTTGACAAGGTTCTCCAACTGCGGCAGGATCAAGGCTATCCACCTATTTGCCGCCTGACTATTAATTTGGATATCTCGATAAGTGGGTCAAGCAGCAGTCTGTCAGTGTTCAGCATATAGTCAAAGACTGTAAGGTCTTCCCCGAAGGAAAATCCGTACAACCTGCGGTAAATCTTTTTGTTCTCGTTATCTCTAAGCGTGATTATTTTCTTTGCTTCTGCAAAGCTGATGCTGTCTCGGTTTGCCATCCTTCTGGCCCTGTTTTCCGTTGAGCCCCGCAGCCAAAGTTTTATCACCGATTCTTCTTTTACAAGCCAGGGAAGTGTGTAGCTGGTAATGACAGCGCCCCCTTTTTTCACTAATTCACTTAGCTTCTTATCCACCTTTTTGTCAAACGACGGGTCCGACTTTCGTTCGCGCATGAATTTTTTTGCTTCTGCAGTGTCCCACCAGTCTTCGCTTGCCGTTGAGTAGCCTTTTTCTGCTGCAAGCATCTTTAGTATGTCTCCCCCGTTATACAATACAAGGCCAAATTCTTCCGCGAGCTTTGCTGCTATTGTCGTCTTGCCCACTGCTGGCCAGCCTGAAATGACAACGCTGAATTTGTTGACTACCAATTCTAGGTCATGCTCGGCATGCTGGTCTTCGTTACCTTAGATATTATGCCGCTAAAGCCAAATGAGCCTATCAGGAACCATCCCCACAGATAGACTTGGCCGGGCATCTTGCACGGCCCGCTTAAGACGGGTTTTCCGTGCGGGTCGGTCATTGGGGTGCCATCTGCATTAGTTTTTTGCTGCATGTCGTGTTGCACGTTTTGTTCATTACACGTTACAAATGGCAGTTCTATCGGCGATATTGATACCGTTCCCCCAAATATGGCAGGGAACACGAAAATCCAGATCATGAACGACGGTATCATGTAAATGAACATCGGGCGCATCTGTTGCTGCTGCATCTCAAGCGCCATCTTGTTGACGTAAGCCTGCTTCTTTTTCAGCTCCTCGATCCTAGGCTTGTCCTGTTTTTTGACTGCGTCAGTGTACTGCCTGCGCCACTCGTTTGTCTCCTTCATTACCCTGTTCATCTTTTCAATGTCCGTGGTCTTTTTTCTGAGTATCGCAAAGGCAAAATTCATGCCGACCGATATCAATAGCGCAACGATCGTCGCGCTTACCAGATCAGGGAATATTGGCTCCTGTGTGTACTGCGGGGAGAAAAACTGCATCAGCAGGTCATTGAGGTTCATTTTTCATCTCCTACTAACAGCGTCCTTGCTATATTTGCTGCCGCTTCGTCTACCTGACCGTCATTGTTCATGATTATTGCAAATGGAGCGCCCGTGAGGATAGAGCAGGATGCCACCATCATTCTTGAAATGTCAAGCTCCTTCTGTATGTTTTCCGCAGAAATGATGTCGCGCTGACGCGTCTGGTCGGTCTTGCGCCGCTTCGCTATCTCGATTGCGTCGGCGGCTACCATGATCATGTTGGTGGGCTTCATGATGTTCAGGAGCCTCATCGGGAGCCCCGGGTAGTACCCTTCCTCCGTGTTTATGAAAAGGTGGGTGTCGACCAGTAAGATGTCGTCATTCATTTCCGCGATACGCTGTGCGGCCATTTCCTGTAGGCGTCGTTGGTCTTCAATAGGCATCTTGCGCATCTCGTCCCTGCTCTTGAGTCCTATTTTTTTTGCCTGTTCGAACATGACTGTGCCAAAAACTACGATTGTGGTCTTACGCTTTTTGTTTAGCACTTCCGCCGCGCGGGTGATGACTGTGGTCTTTCCCACACCCGGAATGCCGACGACCACAGCGCGTTTATGGTTTTCTGCCAAGCATAGCCGCCAGACCGGGCATGTGCATGTCTACCTGTTCCTTGACCAGCGTCTGGTAGTAGCTGACCATAATGTTGACCATAAGCAAAAGGCCAGTCCCGCTTCCAAAGACATTCAGGATATCTGAAAGGGAAGATAAGAGTCCAAGCGTTATGCCGCTGATTATAGTGAGCGACGGGATGTACCTATTAAGGAGGATCTCTACCGACCCTTCAGCGCGCCTGAAGCCGGGAACCTGAACATCGGCATCGAGAAGGTTCTTGGCAGCATTCTTAGCAGAAAGTCCACCAAGCTCTACCCACAGCCTTGAAAAGACAGTGACAATGGCTGTAAGAAATATGACGTATACCGCAGCCCTTACAGGGTCTTGTACTACGTGATCAAGGCTCCTAGGGGACGTCATGTAGTATAGTATGCCTCCGGTTGGAGATCTCTGGCCACCTCCTTGCGAACTGGGATCGAATTGCACGATCAAGTTGAATATAGGGCTTTTGTTTTCGGGGTTGTAGTTGGCCCATAACATCTGTCCCATAAAGACAGCGTTGGCAAGGAGCGCAGACGACAGTATAACCGGGATAACTGAAGTGTAGAGCAGCTTAATCGGGTAGACAGCTGTGAAGCCCCTGTATTTTGTCGATACAATTGGCACGTCTACATGTATTCCCTCGACATACACGAGGATGAGGATCACAATCACTGTCAGGCCGAGTCCAAAGAGGCTCGGAAGCTGGCCCGTCCGGAATATCGCGTCGTCAGCCCGACCATCGGTGGCATGGCTGATCACAAATGGCAATATGCCTACAGGACCATCGTTTCCGGGGACTACGCTGAACACGCTCCACAGTATCGTCTGAGCGATGCCGGCCATGATGAAGAGGCTGAGGCCCGAGCCTACACCCCATCCTTTCTGCACCATTTCGTCCATCAGCATTACGATTATGCTTGATCCTATGAGCTGTGCTATTACTACATAGATGGCGAAAGGAGCCTCGTCGGCCGTCAGCGGCCCATAGACGCTTGCTCCGTAAAGGCCGCCTTCCGCAGAGATTACTATTATCGTGACGATCTTTGTCGCCGACGTAAAGAGCGACCTGTCGTCCGGATTCTTGAAATCCAACTTGATCAGGTCTGAGCCTTTCAGCAGCTGCATGAGCAATCCTGCCGTAACTATGGGGCCGATGCCCAGCTCCATCAGCGTTCCTTGCTGTGCAGCAAAAATTACCCTCGCAAACTGAAGGAAGTCAAACTTTGGGGCTTCAGTGACGCCGTAAAGCGGGATCTGACCCATGATAAGATATGCAAAGAGCGCGATCCCGGTCCAGACGAATTTTTCTGTTAGCGAAATCTTCTTCTTTGGTTTTGGAACCTGCGGCACATAGGCTGATACGGCCTTGATTACGCGCCGAAGCCCGTGTTCACTTGTTGTGGTGCTGCTCATCTGTTATAACCTCGCCGCCCGTAGCCTCGATCTTGCTCTTGGCACTTTCTGACACCTTGGCTACCTTGATTGCGTAAGCCCCGCTGATAGAGCCTCCGCCCAGCAGCTTGTCGTAGCCCAGCGAGGTCAAGTCGAGGCTAACCTTGCCGCTTTTGTCGGTCGTGCCATGCTTGGCAAAAACATCGTTTAGATCGCGGACGTTTATCCACCTCTGCACAATGTTACGGTTAAATGAGTTGAAAGGATCGTGACCAAAGTGGTCGGGTTCCTCGATGACTGTTCTTATGAAGAAGTGTTTGTGCTTTCCAGCGCCCCCAATGCCGCCCCTGCTGCCGGCTTGCCTATGCTGTCCAACCTGCCCCCAGCCGCAATACCGGCTGCCGCGCTGCCTCCTGCTTTTTCTAAATCTAGTAGCCATAAATTATCACTGTGCTGCTGGAATTAGTAATCACGTTCACTTGCACCTTAATTAAGTCTTGCTGCATTAGAGCATCCTCTTGACGATCTCTACCAGTTCGTCGTCTTCTCCGAGAACCCCGTTTTGTGCGTACTGTGTCTTGGTCTTTCTCTTGAAACCTCCCTTTGGAGGGCTGAGTGCAAACCAAGGTTTGATTCCTTCCAGCTTGCTAATGGCAACCTTGTTCTCTGCTATCGCAGCTGCAAGATCGTCCATGCCCTTGTACTCCTTTGGAAGGTCGGACTTCGTTATAGGCTTGTAGCCGGTCTTTCTGCCGCGCTTTTCAAGAAGTTCTTTCACAATGCCGGCGTCTGCCTTTGTCCATGCGACCTCATCCTTAACCCTCCTCAGCATGCCGAGGTACTGCTCACTTTCCGGCACTACTGTCGCCCGGAAGCGCTTGTCAAGGTTCAGGCAACCAAGAGTAGCTTGCGCCCATCGTGGTATGTTGACCGTTCCCTTTATTCTAACTACGAGATATGCCATGTCAGTTTAACCTACGCTGTAAGTGCTCCGCAGAGCATTGAAAATTGCCTTTGTTGTTGACGACATTGTGTTAGTCGACCCGAAGGACTTGGTCCATGAGTCCTTCAGCCCCGCCAGCTTTAACAAATTCTTGATGTTTTCGCCTGCAACAATACCAAGCCCCCTTGGACCCGGAATGATTACGATTGTGACGCTGCCTCCCTTGCCCCTCACCTTGAATGGCACAGAGTGGAGCTGGTTGCACTTGCACTCCCAGCTTCCGCAGCCAAGCTTCACTGGAATGACGTTAAGATAAGAGGCATTTGTAGCCTTGTCTATTGAAACTCTCATCTGGGAAGCCTTACCCTTACCGATGCCAAACCAGCCGGCCTCATTGCCGACTGCCACCAGAGCGTTAAAGCGGGTCAGCTCACCGGCGTCGGTCTGCTTTTGAACGATGCCGACGTGGACCACTTGGCTTTTCATATCAGGCAGGAGATGTTTGACGATCTCAGCCTCCTGTATCCTCATCCCGTTTTCGTAGATCTGGTCCATCGAGTTTATTTTGCCTGCAAGCACCATGCTTCCAAGTGTTGTTCTAGGCTTCCATTCTACCTGCTGCTGGTTTGAGGATTGGAACATACGACTCATTTCTTCTTGCTCTTGCCTCCCTTTGCCTTTTTCTTTTCCTTCCTCTTTTCTTCCTTTGCTTCTTTCTTCTTGGGTTCTTTCTTCTCCTTTGGCAACTTCACTTTTTCCTTGGCAGATGCTTCCTTCTTCTTTTCCTTATGCGCAGGAATTGGTGCTTCGTCCTTTTCTTCAGCCTTCTTTGGTGCAGGCTTTTCTGCTGCCTTTCCGGCTGCAAGCCTGTTTTTTATTTCTTGGAAGTGGGAAGGGTAATCCTCTGGGCTAAGGCCGTTCTTCAAGATAGCGGAAAAGCGAGAGTTGTATTCTTCTTGGTTCTCTTTCAACGTGCTAGCATACTCGGCGATGTGCTGGCCTGTTATCCTCTCTTGCTTTGGTAGAGACTCTTCAGAAATAGGCATCGAGACGCCGCCATCGACTATACCCTTCATGCACGCGGCCACCCTAGAGGTAAAGTGATCCTTGCCGATGTAGAGGATGGCGTTCTTTACTCCTTTGCTCAGAGCTTTTTTGCCTAAGAGCAGGCCCGTGAGGTAGCACGCAGGAAGGTTGTTAAGAGTGCCCTTCCAGCCCTGCTTGACAAGTTCCCTGCTGTGCGAAGAAGCAATGACTATGTCACCAGTCGGCGTCGGCTTGAGCACTTGAGCCAAGACGTTTTGGTCGCTTACCTTGACGGTCACAAAAGAGTGCCGGCCGATCAGAATCGCAGCCCTTTTGCGATAATTTGTTTTATCTTCCCTAATTCTTTTTAGTGTATGAACATAAGTCAACAGTTATCCACCATTCAACGATTAGAGAAGCAACAAATGTAAAGCACTTATAAACGTTTTCCTCGTTATTCTCTTTGCAACCGAAGCCGCGTACGCTCCGGCTCCAACGCCGTTGTCGATGTTGACCACCGCCAAGCCAAGGGTGCAGCTTTGCAACATCGATGCAAGTGCAGCGATGCCGTTTGCGCCAAAGCCGTAGCCTATCGACGTCGGCACGCCCACGACTGGTGTGTCAACCATGGACGTAACCACGGACGCAAGCGCGCCTTCCATCCCGGCTACAACGACTATGGCGCCCACGTTTTGCGCCATCATTTCCTTTAGCGCCGGGAATAGCCTGTGCATGCCGGCAATGCCGACGTCATAGCTGACCATTGCTTCGCAGCCCATCGCTTTCGCCACAAGTCGCGCCTCCTCCGCAACCCCGATGTCCGAAGTGCCGGCGGCTATTATCCCTATATGTGCACCAATCATTTTGCGGCCAAATGACTTGTCGGAAGCGAGGAGTGTTGTGCTCTTCCTTCCGACTTCAACCACCAGACTATTTTTCTTTAGTGCATTTGCGACCCGGGATAGCTCAGTCTTCCTTATCCTGCTGACGACAGTCTGCCCGTTGCGCCGGATGGCTGCAAGCGCAATCTTGATAACATCCTTATACTCTTTGTTCTCTGCAAATATTATCTCGGGTATTCCTTTCCTCATTTCCCTGCCGACATCCAGCTTCGCAATGTCTCCAATCTTTTCGATCGCGTGGATAGAGATCTCTTTCTCTACGTCTGACAGGCTGAGGCTGCCGTTTGCAAACCTGTCCAAGATTGTGTGTAAGTCCATCTATCAGCCAGCTATTCTGCAAAAAGAGAATAAAAGGGTTTAAAGAGGAAGTGCCTTGATTGCTTCCTTCACGCTTGTAATGCCCTTGTCAAAAATGTCCTGCTCAAAGCTGTCCAGCTTGAGCTCGATCACTCGCTCTACGCCGCCTGCACCAATGACTGTAGGAACGCCTATGCATAGATCCGAAACGCCGTACTCACCTTCAAGCAGCGCGGACACCGGTATCACCAGCTTCTTGTCACGAATGGCCGATTCGAGCATCGTCGCGACCGCGTTGCCTGGCGCGTACACTGTTGCGCCCTTGAGTGCAATCACTTCGGCCGCTATCTTTCTCGTTTTTTCAAATATTTCCATGGCCATGTCCTTCGAGATGAATTCATGCAATGGAATTCCGCCTATCGAAGAACACCTTGTCAGGGGCAACATGTTTTCGCCGTGCTCCCCTATCACCATCGCCTGGATTGAATCGCGCGAAATCTTTGTAGCATCCCGGATAAAGCTCTTGAACCTTGAAAGGTCCAGCATGCCACCCATGCCCATTACCTTGTTCTTTCTTGTCCCGATCGCCTTGAGCGCAAGGTGCGTCATCGGGTCAAGCGGGTTTGTCACAACAACAATGGTAGCGTCTTTGGCATATGATGCAATCTTACCTGCAACATCCTTGACAATGCCGGCGTTTGTCTTGAGCAGATCCATTCTTGTCATGCCAGTCTTTCTGCCGACCCCGGCGACGAGCACTACATAGTCAGTGCCGCGCATGTCTTCATAGTTGTTCGAGCCCCGTGCCACCGAGTCAGAGCCCCTCTCCGAGAGCTGGTGGTTGATGTCCATTGCCTCTCCCTGAGGCAGCCCCTGCACTATGTCGAGAAGCAATATGTCCCTGTCAAGCTCCCGCAGTCCACAATTCAGAGCTGCCGAGGCGCCAACCTTGCCAGACCCGATTACAGTAATTGTCATATTCGAGGTTGCAACCGGCTGGATTGCTTATATAAATTGTGATTGAGAGACGGATCAGATTTAAATTGAGCGACATATCAAGTCAAGGGCAAATTGTCAAAAAAAAGGGATGACAGTTACTTTGCCGCAGGCCGGCGCAGAAAGAAAAAGTACATGATGATTATTGTACCGATAATTATCGCGGTAGCGGCAGCCGGCACTGCCGGAGCCGTTTTGTACCAGCCTGCACCCGTGATGGCAATAAGCGGAGTTGAATGCCACAGAGCAGAGCAGACCAATTACCACGTTCATTCGCACATTGACGTATTTGTCGATGGTCAGAAGAAAGAAGTTCCTGCCAGTATTGGAATACTCTCTTCGCCTTCGTGCTTTTTCTGGCTCCACACCCATAGTTCAGATGGCGTCATACACATAGAGGCTCCACAGACAAGAGAGTTCACCCTGGGACAGTTCCTAAACATATGGAACCAAACTCGTGACTCGAATGGATTGTTCAATTCTGTGTCTGACAAGAATGTGACTGCATACGTAAACGGCAATCAATTCGAAGGCGACTATAGAGATATACAATTGGAATCACGCAAGCAGATCGTTCTTGCATACGGCGAGCCTCCCGCGAACATTCCAAAGTATGACTTTGGAAACCTGAGATAAAGGCAAACGTGATATAAAGCAGGACAGCAACTAACGTGGGAATGGCAGCAAAGGTTGCTGTAATAGACAGCCAAGTAGCAGGAATTGCAGGCGACATGCTTATGTCAAGCCTAGTGGACGCTGGGGCCAACAAAGCCAAAGTTATGGACGCGATCTTCGCCTGCCAGAACTTTCTGAAAGGAAGCAAGATAGCCAAAGTAGATTTTGCCAAGGTGATGTCGCACGGCCTTGTAGCTACGCAGATGCAAATGAAATACACCGATGCCTTGCACGAGCGCAAGGGGGTAGAGATGCACCACTCGCTTGCACGCTGTTGCGACTCGCTAGGGCTTGAGCAGAGGGCCAAGACTTTTGCACTCGAATCCCTCAAGACAATAATCTTGGCAGAGGCCACCATCCATGGTGAAAATTTCGACAACGTGCACCTTCATGAAGCATCAAGCATCGACACCCTTGCAGACTTTGTGGGGTGCGCTACGGCTATACAGGATCTGAAACTGTTTGATGGAAGGATATATTCCACAAAGGTGGCAGTCGGAGGAGGGTTGCTAAAGTTTTCCCACGGGACAGTTCAGAACCCTGCAAGTGCGATCCTTGAAATTCTTAAGAACAGACAATTCGTGCTTTTGGGCGGGCAGGCCGAAGATGAATTGACTACTCCTACAGGGGCGGCCATGCTGGTCAATCTAGCTTCTGGCAGCGTCAACTATTATCCCAGCATTGCTCCGGAAAAAATAGGCTATGGCGCTGGCACGAAAAAATTTGAAGGGTTTGCCAACGTGGTTCGTGTGGTCGTAGGCTCGTCAAGCATCGTCGCCGGAGCCGCCAAGGACAATGTGTGCATCGTTGAAACAAACATCGACGACACGTCGGGCGAGCTTGTAGGCAACCTTGTCGAGCGATTGGCAGAAGTTGCCAAGGACGTGATGATCATTCCAGGTACGACCAAAAAAAGCCGGCCGGCGTACCTCATTAGGATTATATCTGAAAATACCGAGCTAAACAACGTGCTTGAGGTACTGTTCAGCGAGTCAGGGACACTTGGAGCCAGAGTACAGGAAGTAGAGCGCTATGTGCTCCCTAGGGCGATGCTGAGTGTCCCGGTTGATGTCAATGGAACTACGTTCAATGTTCATGTCAAAGTAGTCAAGGACTCGGGTGGAAGTATAACAAATGCCAAGCCAGAGTTTGATGACATCAGGATAATCGCGTCGAGATGTCAGTTGCCAGTAAAGAGGGCAATGGAGCTGGTCAATGCGCAAGTTATGAAAAAAATAGGGAGTGTATAGATGGAAAGCTTTGACAGATTGGTACAATGGTTTGCCAAGAACGGCGACAGTGCAGTGGTGGCGCTTTCGGGGGGAGTCGATAGTGCCGTAGTGGCGCTTGCTGCGAAAAAGGCGCTGGGCAAGAATGCTGTGGCGATCACCGCCGACTACAAGACGATGGCCGAAGAAGAGCTGACCACCGCGCGGCAGGTTGCAAGTGAAATAGGCATAGATCACAAGGTCATAGAGTACAACGAGCTTGAAAACCCCGAGTTTGTGAAGAATGACCGGATGCGCTGCTACCATTGCAGGACGGAGCTCGGGCAACATTTGGTTGAAGAAGCGAAAAAGGCAGGTATCACTCTAATTGTTGATGGCACAAATGTTGACGAACTGGCGGATTATAGACCGGGCATCAGGGCGCTCCGCGAAAACGGCGTGCGGAGCCCTATGGTAGAGCTGGGCATAACAAAGTCAGAAATACGGGAAATTGCGAGGGGCCTTGGGCTTTCAGTCTACGACAAGCCATCCAATGCTTGCCTTGCCTCAAGGATACCGACTGGTAGCAAAGTCACTTATGAAAAATTACGGAGGATTGAAAGCGCAGAGATAATCGTGAAATCAATATTTGGAGTCAGGCAGGTACGCATCAGGGACCATGGCGAACTTGCAAGGGTCGAAGTGGGCAAAGATGAATTGCAAAAAATGTTTGACGTAAACAAGCTCGCACTCCTGGATGCCAAGCTCAAGAGGCTTGGCTTCAGGTTCGTTTCAGTGGATGCTGCCGGCTACGAGACCGGTAAGCTGGTGATGATCGATAATGACTGACCACATCTACCTTGACAATGCGGCGTCAACGCCGGTTGCAGACGAAGTGATTGCAGAAATGCTGCCCTATATGAAGCAGCAGTACGGCAACCCGTCTTCCATTCACAAATTTGGCAGGGAAACCGCCAGAGGCATACAGCTGGCTCGGAAACGGGTGGCAGAGATGGTTGGCGCGTCGCCACGGGAGATAACGTTTACCTCTGGCGGCA
>WNEQ01000671.1_pt1 | contig 17918 bp, 19 predicted proteins | sample 5399971 | NCBI WGS metagenome assembly WNEQ01 (sample SAMN13153330, study PRJNA577476) | soil metagenome | isolation source: 20 cm grassland meadow soil 2 days after 1st rain plot 5 | place: USA:California | collected 2015-09-18
ATACTCCGAGATCAAGTCGCGCAAGGACGTAAGCACCACGACGAAGTTCTCACGAAACATCTCGATGAGCATCCCCATCGTCAGCGCCAACATGGACACCGTGACCGAGTCGTCGATGGCGATTGCCCTCGCCCGCCTCGGCGGGATAGGCGTCATCCACAGGTTCCTCCCGGTCGCAGACCAGGTCGCAGAAGTCTCGAAGGTCAAAAGGTCCGAAGGGATTGTGATCGAGGACCCAATCACCCTCCTGCCAGACCGCACCGTGGGGGAGGCTCTCGAAGTAATCAGGAAACACGATATAGGAGGCATCGTGGTCCTCGACGCCGATAGAAGAGTCGCCGGGCTCGTCACCAGGCGCGACATCCACCTCGAGGAGGACCTCAGCGTGAAGATCAGCGAGGTGATGACTCCCCTTGGAAACCTCATCACCGCTCAGAAGGGCGTCACGATGGAGCAGGCGAAGGAGCTGCTGCGGAAGAACAAGATCGAGAAGCTACCGATCCTGGAGAAGGATGGCAGGCTAGCCGGGCTCATTACGTCGAAGGACATTGTCAAACGGAGACAATTCCCGATGGCCACGAAAGACGCGAAGGGGCGGCTGAGGGTTGCCGCCGCAATAGGCGTGAAGGGAGATTACATGCACAGGGCGGAGAAGTTGCTGGAGGTCGACGTAGACGCTCTCGTCGTCGACATCGCTCACGGCCACTCGGCAAACGCGATTGACACAGTGAAGGAGATTCGGAGGCGACTAGGGCAAGTCGATGTTGTGGCCGGGAACGTGGCAACCTCGAGGGGGACGAGCGACCTGATCAAGGCGGGTGCCGACGCGGTGAAGGTCGGCGTTGGTTCGGGGAGCATCTGTATCACTCGCATCGTCACCGGAGTCGGCGTTCCCCAGCTCACCGCCATTATCGATAGCGCGAACGCGGCCGCAGAAAACGACATCCCCGTAATCGCCGACGGCGGGGTAAGGAATCCGGGAGATGTTACGAAGGCTCTCGCCGCTGGCGCCTCGACCGTCATGATTGGAAGCCTCTTCGCAGGAACCGAGGAGAGCCCCGGCCCGACAATACTGCGTGAGGGGGTCAGGTACAAGCTGACGCGCGGAATGGCATCGCTCGAGGCATCAATCGACAGGAAGGTTAGGGACTCGAACGGGGCTTCGTCCAAGAACGGGCTCGTCGAAGAGGTTGTCGAGGAGAGCGTCCCCGAGGGGGTCGAGGGGTTGATTCCTTACAAAGGAAAGGTCGAGGAGGTCGTTCGCCAGCTCGTTGGTGGGCTCCGCTCGGGGATGTCCTACTGTGGCGCGAAGACGATAACAGAGCTGCAGAGGGGGGCCGAGTTCTTGAGGATGTCCGAGGCCGGGCTCAAGGAGAGCCGCCCGCACGACATTGAGAAAGTTGTCTAAGGCGAAGAAGAAGAAAAACGCCACGATAGTCGGCCTCCAATGGGGAGACGAGGGAAAGGGCAAGATAGTCGACTACATCGCGGACGACTTCGAGGCGGTCGCCCGCTTCAACGGAGGGAGCAACGCGGGTCACACAATAGTCATCGGCGGAGAGAGGCACATCTTTCACCTCCTGCCCTCGGGAGCTCCGAAGGGAAAGGAGCTGCTGATAGGTCCGGGAGTTGCCGTCGACCCCGTAGTCCTCTCTGAGGAGCTCGCCCTTCTGGAGGGGAGAGGAACTCACGCAGACCTCCGTGTGGACGGAAGGTGCACACTCGTGACCCCCTTCGAGAAGGTCATGGATGTGGCGATCGAGGAGATGAGGGGTGCACGCCCCCTCGGCACGACACGGAGAGGAGTCGGGCCCGCATACGCGATGAGAGCGCTCCGCCTCGCCCCCAGGGCCATCGACGTCTTCTCCAACAACTTCGACTTCAATTCGGCTCGGACCTTTCACCGCTTTCTGAGAGAACCACCGCCGAGCCTCCGCGACTGGCTGAGACTCTCTCGGAAAGTCCTGAAGGAGAAGCTGGGTGACGTCGCTTCGAGGGTCGCCGAACTCAACGAGGACGGGAAGGCGGTGATCTTCGAAGGCTCTCAGGGGACACTTCTCGACGTCTTCTACGGTACCTACCCTTACGTAACCGGCGCTCCCACGATCGCAAATTACGCGGCCGCAGGCCTCGGCGTCTCGACAAACACCGATGTCCTGGGAGTCCTGAAGTGTTACACGACCAGGGTCGGGGCGGGCCCCTTCCCCACCGAGATCAGGGGGCGCCTCGGCGAGAAGATTCGCGAGGTCGGGAGCGAGTACGGAGCCACCACGGGTCGACCGCGGAGGGTGGGGTGGCTCGACCTTGTGGCCCTGAAGTACGCGGCTCGCCTCAACGGTGTGAAGGAAATCGCCGTCTCGAAGGTCGACGTCCTGGAGCACGCAGAGGAGTTGAAGGTCTGCATCGCCTATCGGCTCGATGGGAGGGAGATTGACGATTTTTACGAGGCGCTCCCTTTCATCGAGGACGTCAAGCCGGTGTACCGGGAGCTGAAACCGTTATTTCACGCCGAGATGACTGACGGTCATCTCCCCAGCGCGGTCGAGTCCTTCATCGGGTTACTTGAAGACCAGCTGAAAGCAAGGGTAACACTAGTCTCCTACGGGGAGGAGAGGTCTCGGACGATTGAAAGATAGCCCCCTCTCCCCGATAGACGACAGGTATTACGAAGAAGTTAGGGAACTCTCCCCCTTCTTCTCCGAGAAGTCGCTCGTCGAGGAGAGGGCGAGAGTCGAGCTCGAGTATCTCTCCTTCCTGATGGAGGCAGGGGTCGCACCAAGGTCGAGTGTTCCCTCAATAGATGTCTCTTACGAGGCGGTCAAGAGTCTCGAGGCCGACCTTGGACACGACGTGAAGGCCCTCGAGGCGCATCTCAGTGAGCGTCTTCGAGCTTCCGGTCGAGAGGAGCTCGCCGCCTTCGTTCACCTGGGCCTGACGAGCGAGGACGTCAACAATCTCGCCTACGCGAGGCTTCTCTCGAAGGCGCTGAAGTCTGTGATGGTTCCAGCCTACGAGAGGCTGGCGGTGGGGCTCTCGGAGATAGCCCGGAGCGAGGCGAAGACGGCGATGCTCGCGAGGACCCACGGAAGGCCGGCAATACCGACAACCCTTGGTAAGGAACTCGCGAACTTCGCTCTCAGACTCGCCGAGAGGGTCGCATACCTCAAGCGTCTGAAGCCTTGGGGGAAGGTCTCCGGGGCAGTCGGGACATACGCCTCCTTCAAGCTTCTACGACCTTCAGGGAAGTGGCCCGAACTGCTGAAGGGATTCGTCGAATCGATGGGGTTGGAGTTCGTGAAGTACACAACCCAGGTCATTCCAAACGAGAGGTACTCCGACATCTTCCACTGCCTGATGAACATCAACACGATCATGCTCGGTCTCGCGAGGGACCTCTGGGGTTACCAGGCTCTCGACGGGGTGCATTTCGAACGGAAGGGGAGGGTGAGCAGCTCGACTATGCCTCAGAAGGAGAATCCCGTCGACCTTGAGAACGCGGAGGGGCAGGTCGAAATCTCGAACTCCATAATGACGCTGCTCGCATACCGACTGGGGGTGACGCGGTGGCAGCGAGACCTCTCCGATTCGCCGATCAAGAGAACGATGGGGCAGGCGCTCGCCCATTCCCTTATCGCATGCAAGAGGATCACGAGCTCCCTCGCCTCGATGAGCGTTGACAGGAAGAGGATGGCGGAAGACCTCTCCCGCCACGGAGAAGTGTTGGCGGAGGCGGTCCAGTTGTTGCTGCGAATGGATGGGAACGCGAAGGGATACGAGGAGGTCAGGGAAGCGATTGAAAACGGGACGTTTTCGATTCCGGAGAAGTACGTGGCGAGGATAGGCGAATATCTCGGCCTCGCCACAGACCTCGCCAGGGACTGCGAAAGGGAAGTGGCACTCCTGTTGGCCCGACGCGGGAAGACCAGGCGGTCTAAGCCTTGAAAACCCACCCCAAATCTGGTGGGTCGACCCTCCTCTGCACTCGCTCGTTCATCGCGTGGGCGATGATGGGGAGGGCCAACGTGATGTCGCAATACAGAGTCGCCTTCCTCGCATCTGGGGCTATCTTTCCCCAGCTGACCGCCTCCTCGAGGGTGCAGCCAGAGAGCCCTCCCCACTGCGGGCTGTCCGCGGTTATCTGGATCGCGTAATCGTGGGGTGTCTCCTCTTCTCCTCCCCTCCCGAGTGACTTGATGACCGTGGCAAGCTGGATTGTGTCCTTTGGCACCCCCCCGCCTAGGTAGACGACTCCAGTTCTTCGAGTCTTCTCGGCTACCTTTGCAAGCTCCTCCATATCCTTTGTCTGGTCGAGTCGGATTAACTTGCCCCTCCGCTTCAGCAGGCTCAGGGCCACCCCATATCCACTGTCGATGAGACCGGGCGAGTAGATGGGGACCTTCCTCTCGTAGGCCGCAGCCGTGATGCTCCTTATCCCCTTCTTCGACTGGTACTCACCGAAGAGCCAGAGAAACTCCCTCGTCGAGTAGACAAGCTTGTCATCGAGCCCACTCGCAAACTTCTGTATTAGGTCCTCGAGCTTCCTGTACTGGTACTCGTCTGCGTAGACATCGTAGAATCTGTCAATCTTCAGACGCAGGAGCTCTTCGTCGTTCGCCAGCCACGTTCCCTGATAGTATCCGTATCCTATCGCCTCGAGAAGGTCCTCGGAGATGTTAGCTCCTGTGCTCACTAGGACATCGATATACCTCTTCTCGATGAGCCAGCGAATTATCTTCCACTGCCCCGTGGTGCTCAGCGAACCGGTGAGACCCATGAAGATTGTCAAGCCCTTCTGGCGAGTCATCTCGGTCCAGATTTTGGCCACCTCACCGAGCTTCTTCCCCTGGAACCCCGTCTGCGCCATCTCGTCGAGAAGTCGGGAGACGCTCTTCCTCCCTACCTCGATCGTCCTCACTGGTTTGGAGAGAACTTCTCTCTTCCGTACCACGCTTTCGCATCTTGAATGTTTGCTTAATTATTTTGTGAATCTGTCGGGCTTCCTTCCGGACGCGATGAAGATGCTCACCGTAGCCTCCGCATCTCCTTTCGAAGATTTGGAGCAGCAATCCTCTCCGAGAGATTCCACAACAACACTCGTGAGCCCCGCCCCGAGCAACCAGCCCGACAACGACTCTCTCTCGAAACCCTTCCAGCGGTCCTGCTGTTCGGTCCTGAGAAACTCGAACTCGTGTCTATCGAGGTCAGTGATAACTACAACACCGCCCGGCCTGAGGACCCTCGCCATCTCGCGAACTGCTCTCGAAGGTTCCCCCACGTGATGAAGAAGCATGTTAGCGAAGACGTAGTCGACTGCCCCGTCGTCGATCGGGATCCTTTCGGCTCTTCCAACCCGGCAGTCGACTACAGACACGGGTATCCTTCTCCTCAGCTCGTCGAGCATCCTCTCCGATTCGTCGACCGCGATGACTTCTACGCCTCTCCGCACGAGCCCTTCGGTGATGAAACCCGTTCCCGCACCGATGTCGGCTGCGACGCCCCCCGACTCGACCGAAGCGGCGAGGATGGCCTTCTCCCTTACTCGGTCGGAGAAGAAGCTCTCTCCAAGCTTCTCCCACCCCGATGCGATCTCGTCGAAGTAGGAGTTCGTCGTCTCGTCTCACTTGACGGTTACGGACTTCGCCAGATTCCTGGGGTAGTCCGGGTCGTTTCTCTTCTCCACGGCCGTCCAGTACGCCATCAGCTGAAGCGGTATCGCCTCCAGAACTGGCGTGAGACTCTCCTTCGCCCTGGGTATCTTGATGAAGTGCGTGTAGACCTCGCTCGGTTCATCAGAGATTCCGATCACCCTCGCTCCCCTCGCCTTCAGCTCCTCTGCGTTCGAGAGGGTGTCGGCGTGCGTCTCCCCTCTCGGGTTGATGACGACGACAGGCGTCCCCTCCTCTATCAGGGCCAGCGTTCCGTGCTTCAGCTCGCTCGCGGCCATCCCCTCGGCGTGTATGTATGAGAGTTCCTTCATCTTCAGGGCGCCCTCAAGGGCCACGGGGTAGTGGTACCCCCTCCCGATGAAGTAGAAGTCGGACCTCTCCCTGTACATCCTCGCGATTTCTTTGACTGTCGGTTCACTGGAGAGGGCCTCCTCGACCATCCGAGCAACCTCTTCACCCCCTCCATTCCCGCTGCCGACGAGATTGTCGACTATCAGGTTTGCGACGACGACCTGTGCCGTGAAGCTCTTCGTCGCAGCCACTCCCACCTCCGGTCCGCAGTTCAGGAGCAGGGTGAGGTCGCTCTCCCTGGCAAGCGTCGACCCAGCGGCGTTTACGAGGGAAAGGATCTTCGCTCCCTTCTTCTTTGCCTCCCTTATCGCTTCGAGGAGGTCGGCCGTCTCCCCGCTCTGAGAGAGTGCGATCACGACCGAGCCGCCGTCGACGAACTCTGAGTGCTCCCTGAATTCACCCGCTAGAGTGACCTCGCACCTGATCGCCGCGTCGCGCTCGAGGCGATACTTCAGGAGCAGTCCCGCGTGATAGCTCGTCCCGGCGGCGGTGACGAAAACACTCCTCGCCCCACGAATCTTCTCCACAAACTCCGCCAGTTTCTCTTCGTTCTGCATCATAGCGCTTACGACCGTCTTGGGTTGCTCGTGGATTTCCTTGAGCGTGTAGTGCGCGTAGTCCATCTTCGAGAGGTCGGCAAGCTCCCACGCGACCTGCGTGGGCTTTCTCCTCACTGGCCTGCCGTTCATATCGAAGATCTCCACGCTCCGGTTGGTGACCTTCACCACCTCCTGGTTGTCCAGAAAGATCGTCCTGTCCGTGTGCTCGATGAAGGCGAGGACGTCGCTCGCGATGAAGTTCTTCGTGTCGCCCACTCCAATGAGCAGAGGCGCATCCTTTCGGGCCCCGGTGATCAGCTCCGGAGCGTCCTGAAAGAGAGCCGCGAAAGCGTACTGCCCCTTCAGCTTCTTCGCCGCCAGAATCGTCGCCTTCACAGGGTCCTTAGCTTGGCGGTATTCGGCCTCTATCAGGTGCGCGATCACTTCGCTGTCGGTCTCGCTCTTGAAGATGTGCCCCTTCGCGCGTAATTGCTTTTTCAACTCCAGGTAGTTCTCGATTATCCCGTTGTGTACTATCGCGACCCTCTCCCTGCACGAAGTGTGAGGGTGTGCGTTCCGGTCCGTGACGCCTCCGTGGGTCGCCCAACGGGTGTGGGCGATGCCTGTCGTCCCGGTCAGGGTGGAGAGGCCGTATTTCCTTTCGATATCGTCTATCCTCCCGGCTGCCTTCGTCACCCTGATCACGCTCTCCGAGACAGTGGCGACGCCGGCCGAGTCATACCCCCTGTATTCGACCCTCTTCAGCCCCTGCAGCAGGATTGGTGCGACAGCTTCGTCATTCACGCAGCCGATTATTCCGCACATGATTGCAGGCTCCGTCCACGGGCTTATTAAGGTCTAGAAAGGCATGGTTCTTTCAATGCGGAGCTGGATGTGCATGGTGTGCCCGCGAGTTCGCTTTAGGGCCTTTCGAGGACCTCATACCATGCAAAGCTCTTTATGTCCCCCTCATGTCGCCCCAACGAGTCATGGCTGAAGAGAAACTGCTCTTCGACCCCAAGTCCCAAGGGGCGACCGCACGGATGGTCCTTGTCTCAGACTCTCCCAGGCCATTCGCGCCGGCCTTCACCGAAGTGGGGCGAAAGATACTCGGGATCCTCGCAAAGGGTCCTAGGTATCCGGCCCAGATCGCTCGTGAGCTCAAGACCCACCACCAGACGGTCTACTATCACGTTGGGCGGCTCAAGAAGTCAGGCCTCATCACAAGTCTGGAAAGCCACGATGTCCGGGGAGGGAGGGCGAACGTCTACACACTCTCCTCAGACGGCTACGCCGTCGAGTTTGATGTTAAGGGTGAGGTGCTTCCATCGATCTCCGCCGCCACCCGATCGAGGGCCTTCGGGAACTTCTTCAACGAGTTTGTCGGTGGTGGGACCTTCAACGGTTGGATCGTCGTGGGCTCACCATCGCCTCACGGTCCCAGGATGACTCTGGGTAGGGATGGCCACTACGCCGTCCAGCTAGGGTTCGCCCTGGGCCAGTTTGTCAGGCTTCCAACCGCCTTCCCTGTAAAGCTTGACGTCGACATCAGAGCCGAGAAGCTTGAACGCTCCAACATGATAGTCGTGGGAGGTCCGCGAACGAACGTCATATCAGCCGAGATAAACAAGTACCTCCCCGTCAGGTTCGCGGACGACGGGTCCTGGTCCTCCATCAGCGACGATAGGGGGAGGGTCTACGAATCAGACTTTGATTGCATGGTCGTGAAGGGACCCAACCCGTGGGACGAATCGAGGACCTGCATAATCTGTGCGGGTGTCACCGGCGCGGGTACGAAGGCGGGCATTCTGGCCCTCACCACCTTCGCCGATGATACTCTGAAGGGATACAAGAGCGGAAGATGGGGCGGCGTCTTGAGAGGAACCGACCTCGATGGTGATGGGAAGGTCGATAGCGTTGAAACCTTGCGTAGGATCTGATTAGGCTCTTCTTCCCCTTCTTCCGCCCTTCTTGCGTGTCGTGTCGTGGGGGATCGGGGTCACGTCCTCTATCCTCCCGATTCTGAACCCCGCTCTCGCGATCGCTCTTATCGCTGCCTGCGCACCCGGCCCGGGCGTCCTCGGTCCGGTTCCACCGACTGCGCTGACCTTGATGTGGACAGCCGTAATCCCCTTCGTTTTAGCGACCTCCGAGGCGGCGCTCGCTGAACGCATCGCTGCGTAGGGTGAAGACTCGAACCTGTCCGCCTTCACGTGCCTGCCGCCCGAGGAGAATGATATCGTCTCGGCTCCCGTAATGTCCGTAATGTGCACTATGGTGTTGTTATAGCTGCTGTAGATGTGGACGACGGCCCAGCGATCCTTCAGCGCCTCCTCCTCCGCCGTGTTACCTCGCCTCCGGGGTGACCGCCTCCTTTGCGGGCGGGGAACGCGGGGCGCCTAGGAGCTTGATCTTCTCCTCCTCCTCGCGAGCGACGGGATAACTGGGTATTGTGACCCGCCTCTCTCCGATGACCACGTGGCCGTGGACGATTGCCTGCCGCGCCTGCAGAGGAGAGACAGCCATCCCCCTCTTGAAGATCATGGACTGGAGTCGCCTCGCCAGCACGTCCTCGACGGTGAGGCTGAGAACGTCGTCGAGGGGTGACCCTAATCTTACTAGCCCCTTCCTGACAAGGCTGTCCATGAATATCTTCTCGCCCCTCTGCCTGACCTCTTGAGTGGCGGCGAGGAGGGTTCTCGCCTGCTTCCTCGTCGAACTCAGCTGAGACTGGGCCCTCCATAGCTCCCTCTTGTTTCTCAGACCGTATATCCCGAGGAGGTAGAGTTCTTGAGCAAGTTGGTCAGACCTCCACGGACTCTTCGGTCGAGAATACCGCTTGCGTGGCTTCTTAGGGTCTCCCACGAGTTACTTCTTCTCCTCCTTCTTAGCCTCGCCCGCCGCCTGTTTCGCGGCAGCGACCAACGCGGCCTTCCTCACCCCGACGGTCCTTCCCTTCCTCCCAGTCGTCCTCGTCCTCTGCCCTCTGACCTTCAAGCCGAGGGCGTGGCGAATCCCCTTCCACGACCTCTGGTTGCTCTCCCTATCGATGTCGCCCTTCAGGGCCAGGTCCAAGTCGGACCCAAGGAGCTGCTTGCTCTCACCAGTTTCAGGGTCTCTTTTCCTATTGTAGAACCACTGAGGTAGCCCCAGCGAGGCGGGGTCCTGGAGCGCCTTCTCGACCTGCTGTATCTGAGCATCGGAGAGGAAGCCGACCCTCGCTCGCGGGTCTAGCCCGAGCTTGGAGACGGTGCTGGCCGCAAAGTTGTCGCCGACACCCTTGATATCCGAGAGCGCAACCACAATTTTCTTTCCCCCGTCGAGGTCCTTGCCGTGAATCCTCACCAGGTGCTTGAACTCTACGCTCTCCGACATCTCGGAAACAGCCCGTCCGCTTTGTATTATAAACTGTTACGAGGGGGAGCGCGAAAGGCAAGATAGCCGAACAATCCTTTTAAACCAGATTCCCCCTCGCGGCGAAACGTGCCCCTTCGTATAGTGAAAAGTCAACCAGTTGGTGTTGCGGACGACTAAGGTCAAGCTCATCGAGGAGTCGGGCAACGAAGTCGCCCTCCAGCTCGACGGAATCGACAGGTCGTACGCGAACGCCGTCAGGAGATTTTGCATTTCCGAGGTCCCCTCGATGGCCATCGACGATGTCGTGATTCTCGAGAACTCGTCAGTTCTCTATGATGAGATTCTCGCCCACAGGCTCGGGATGGTCCCCATCAAGACGGACCTCGAGAGGTACATCCTCCCTGAGAAATGCGACTGCGGCTCTCCCTTGGGATGTCACAAGTGCAGAGTCCTCCTCGTCTTGGATGCATCCGCCCAAGACAAGATAAAGACCGTCTATTCCGGTGACCTCGTGTCAGAAGACAGGGATATCCGCCCGATAAGCGAGACCATCCCCCTCGTCAAGCTAGCCCCTGGTCAGTCCGTCAAGCTCGAGGCTTACGCCAGGCTGGGTAGGGGGAAGGAACACGCAAAATGGCAGCCCTGCAGCGTCGCCTCCCTCACCGACGGGAAGACAGGCGACAGCTTCGTGCTAAAGGTCGAATCAGCGGGAAGCCTCCCCGCCAGGGAGATCGTCGTGAAGGCGGTCCAGATTCTTGAGGAGAAGCTCAAGGAGATACAGGTTAGTGTGGGTGAGAAGTGATGACCACGAGAAACCCCCTCCGCAAATCGGTGGCGGTGATGCTCGAGCGGAAAGGGAGAAAGGAGAAGGCGGCGATCTGGAAGGAGGCTTCTGAGACGCTCCTGACCACCTCCTCCAGAAGGGTGGAGGTGAACCTCGGCCATCTTTCAGGGATCGTTTCGAAGGCCACGGCTGTCCTCGTCCCGGGCAAGGTCTTGGGTTCGGGACTCCTGACGAGAAAGCTTGTCGTGGGGGCTTACTCTTACTCAGGCGCGGCGAGGAAGAAGATCGAAGATGCTGGAGGTCAGGCGCTCGGAGTTCAGGATTTCGTGAAGAAGTATCCGAAGGGGACCGGTGTTCTGCTTGTCGAGTGAAACTCGTCATCGTATAGGGAGTGGGATACTACCTTGATGACAGGAACAGGGTATGCAAGAAGTCAGAGAGGCGAAGAGGAGGAAGAAAAGAAGGAGACTCAAGAAGCGGTCCCGGAGCAGAAGCGGGCAGAGGAGAAGAGGGAGAAGAAGCTCCCAACAAAGGCTCCCCCGCCTGTCCCGATGGTCGACGCAAGCCGTCTCGGCGGGGTGGTCAATATCGACGCTACAGACCAGATCGCCGGCAGGCTCTGCTCGAAAGTCGCGAAGCTGATCCTCCTCGGGAAGCGCGTAACCGTGGTGAACGCGGATAGGGCGCTTATCTCAGGGGCGAGGAACAGCGTCATCCGTCAGTGGATGGAGAGGCTGGAGATCGCGAGCAGGGTGAACCCGATTTACGGCCCGATCCACCCCAGGAGACCAGACACGATTCTGAGGAGGATGGTCAGAGGGATGGTCCCAAGACGGAAGCCGAAGGGAGCAGCAGCGATGAAGCGACTCAGGATCTACATCGGGGTCCCGGAAGAGATGAAGGCGATGAGTTTCGCCAGGTTTGAAGACGCGCAGGCGACGAGACCTATTCCAGTCTACATCACGGTGAAGGAGCTTTCGAAGAACCTGGGATGGAGCGGGTGAGCGGATAGCCATGATGACAGGAACAGGGTATGCGAGAAGTCAGAGAGACAAGGAGGAGGGGAAGGAGACTCAAGAAGCGGTCCCGGAGAAGAAGCGGGTAGAGGAGAAGGTGGAGAAGAAGAAAGCTGCATCAAAGTCGCAAGGGAAGAAGGTCAAGCTCTATTCAGGGGCGAGAAAGACTGCCAGAGCGACCGCCTCAATCTATCAGGGTACGGGGAAGGTCAGGGTCAACGGGCGCATCCTTGAGCTTTGGGAGCCCGAGGTGGCGAGGCTGCACATGCTCGCCCCTGCCCTAGTCTCGGGGGAGTTGAGGGAGAGATTCGACATCGACGTGAAGGTCGCGGGCGGAGGCTTCATGGGTCAGGCAGATGCTGCGGCGATGGCAATCGCGAGGGCGTACGTGGACCAGTCAAGAGGAAACGAGGCGAAGGCGAGGATGAATGCATACAATAAATATCTCCTCTCGGGCGACCCAAGGCAGACAGAGCCGAAGAAGTTTGGTGGGCCTGGTGCGCGGAGAAAGAGGCAGAAGAGCTATCGTTAGGGGGATGACTGAAACCGAATGCTTCCCACAGATAGGCGGTCACGCCCGGAAACCTCTCAGCCCCGAAGGATGCGCTAACGCAAGCGGTGGATGATGTGAAAACTTGTGAGCGCAAGGCAGAGAAGACTACCTATGCAGCGGCAGAAGGTTTTATTTGGGACCACGGAGCGATGAATCATCTATGATGATCCCAATCAGGTGCTTCACCTGCGGTTCCCTCGTCGGAGACAAGTTCTCTACCTTTGAGACGAAGGTGAAGGCGGGAGAGGACCCAGCAAAGGTTCTCGACGAACTAGGGCTGAAGAGGTACTGCTGCAGGCGGATGTTGATCTCCTCCGTTGACGTCATCGACCAGGTCCTTCCGTTCTTCGGCAAGAAGGGCACAAACTACTGACTGGTTCTGCCTTGCGCGTAGAGGCGCTCTCAGCGCGGGTCGCGTTCAACGGGAGGGGCGACCCGGGAATCGAGGCAGAGGTCTCGGCCGGCAGCGAGGTCGGAAGAGCACTCTCCCCTTCGGGTGCGAGCCGCGGTATCCATGAGGCGGTACCCTTCTCTCCCGGCGGCCCAGACGAGACCGCGAGGCTGGTTTCCTCTTACAAGCGTAGGGTCGTCGGGGAGGACGCGACCGACATCCTGGGACTCGCATCCACCATCAAGAAGATCGACGGGACGCCGAACTACTCGAGGATCGGTGGCTCTGCCGCCTACTCCATCAGCGTCGCTGCCGCCGTCGCTGCCTCTCGGGCAAGAGGAGTACTTCTTTGTCGTTTGATCGACCCCCGCTGTAACTCGCTCCCCTACCCGCTAGGCAACGTGATCGGCGGAGGGAAGCACGCAGGCGAGAAGTCGCCGAGCATCCAAGAGGTACTCGTCGCCCCCCTCGGTGCCACCTCGATGAGGGAGGCAATCCAACTGAACTTCGATGTTCATTCTAGGGTCGGAAGGGAGCTGTCGAGCATGCTCCCCTACCCCGTCGGTAGAGGAGACGAGGGAGGGTGGTCCCCGGGACTGACGGACGAAGATGCCATCCAACTGGCTTCGGAGGCTGCGCGGGAGGTCGCGGACCGGTCCGGGAGGAAGATCCGGGTCGGGGTCGACTTCGCGGCCGGCTCCCTCTACAACCCGAAGGACGGTAGGTACAGGTACCGCGCCTCTGGAAAGTCGGTTGACAGGGAGGGGCAGCTCTCCTACGTGGCGGAGCTCTGCGACAGGTTCGACCTCTTCTACGTCGAAGACCCTCTTCAGGAGGAAGACTTCGACGGCTTCGCCCACCTCACCTCCTCGCTGCGGAAGACTCTCGTCGTCGGTGATGACCTCTACACGACCAACCTGGAGAGGCTGAAGGAGGGAGCGCGACGAAAGAGCACGAGCGGGGTTATCGTCAAGGTGAATCAGGTCGGAACGCTCGGGGAGGCGGAGGAGTTCAGTTCCTCTTCCAAGAGGGGTGGACAGACACTCATCGCCTCACATCGGTCGGGAGACAACGAGGATCCCCACCTCGCCGACATAGCGATCGGATTCGGGTGCGCTCTGATTAAGTGCGGGATAATCGGGGCGGAGCGCACTGCAAAGTTAAATGCCCTTCTGATGAGGGCGGAAAAGTTGGTCAGGGCGAGAATGGCGAAGGTGGGTTAGGGGTTGTCCCAGTACGAGGAGGACGAATCCGGCTCCGCCGAGAAGATAGTGATAGCTCAGCTTTCGGAAAAGGCCCTACTGGCCACGGGCATCAGGATAGGAACGCCCGTCAGGACGAAGACGATGGAATCCTTCACGATGCGCCCCCGACCAGACGGCCTTCATATGATCGACTACTCCAAGACCCTGCAAAGGATTGACATCGCCGGGAAGTTCATCGCCTTCACCGGCCCCCAGAACACCGTCGTCTACACGAGCAAGGACTACGGGGCGAACGCGGTCGAGAAGTTCTGCGAGCTGACCGGCGCAATCCCGCAGGTGGGTCGGTTCATGCCAGGTACGTTCACCAATCCCCTCTACACGGGCCACATCGACGCTGAGCTCGTCCTCGTCGCCGACCCACTCTCCGACGCACAGGCGGTCGTGGAGGCAGGGAAACTCGGCATACCCGTCATTGCCGTCTGCGACACCGACAACGTCACGGACGATATCGACCTGGTCATCCCCGGAAACAACAGAGGTCGAAAGGCAATCGCTGCGATCTTCTGGCTCCTCGCCCGTGCCGTCCTTACCCATGCTGGGTTGCTCTCTCCCGACCAGCCGATGAAGTACGCGATCGAGGACTTCGAGACCAAGCTCCTCGAGGAAGAGCAGATAGAGACCGAAGCCGAGTGACGATTCCTAATTAAGAGACCGGGAGAGTCCATCCACGTGCAGGTGAGGAGACCCGCAGTCGCGGGGGCCTTCTACCCCGCCGACCCCCAAGAACTGAAGGAACTCATCAGGGCCTCTTACCTCCACAGGCTCGGGCCGGGGAGCGAACCGCCCCCGGAGTACCTCTCGAGTGGTGTCGTACCCTGCCTCTCTCCTCACGCAGGTTACGTCTACTCGGGACCGGTCGCGGCTCACACTTACCTCCACGTCTCCTCGCTTCGCAATCCGGAACTCGTGGTGATCGTAGGGCCGAATCACTACGCGGTGGGGAGCGGCGTCGCGACCTTCAAGGAGGGGCGGTGGGAGACACCCCTCGGCCCGGTTTCAGTCGACGCGGAGGCGGCGAGGAAGATCGTGGAGTCGACGGGGATACTCGATTTCGACCCTTCCGCTCACAGGATGGAGCACTCCCTCGAGGTGCAGCTCCCATTCCTACAGCACATATACGGGGAGTTCTCAATGCTTCCCATCTCGCTGGGGTTTCAGGACATAGAGACGGCCCGAACGCTCGGGGAGGGGATAGCAAACCTTCTCGAAGGGAGGGACGCCGTCCTAATCGCCTCTTCAGACCTCACTCACTACGAGACCGCGGAGCAGGCCAGGTCGAAAGATTCACAGCTCCTCAACAGGGTCGAAGCTCTGGACCTGGAGGGTTTCTACGGAACTCTCGAGAGGTTGAACGTGACGGCCTGCGGATACGGAGCGATCGCCACGGTCATCCAGGCGTGCAAGAAACTCGGGTTCAAGAAAGGGGAGCTTCTGAAGTACTCGAATAGCGGAGAGACCACAAGGGATATGAACGAAGTTGTCGGGTACGCATCCTTGAGATTCGTCTAGACATTGAAGGCTGTTGCGGAGGCACCGTGCAAGGCCATCATCACGGGCGAACACTTCGTCGTTCACGGGGCCTGGGCGCTCGCCGCGGCGGTCGAGAGGAGGGTCAGGGTCGAGGCGAGCGAGGCGGACGAAATGGCCATCGAGTCCGACGGACACCGAACGAATGATTCATCGAAGAAGAGACTGGCCCCCATCGCGAGGGTCGTGACGAAGATCTCGGACGAGTTGCGCTTCAATCCGAGGGTCCTCATCCGGATAACCTCCCGGGTTCCAGAGAGTTCTGGCCTGGGGTCGTCCGCCGCGACGATGGTGGCCGTCGCATCAGCCCTCACGAAGCTAAAGGGAGTAGAGCTCGACGCGAGCGAGATATCGCGCTACGCGATGACGGGGGAGACCGCGATCCATGGAAGACCGTCTGGGATTGACGTCAACGTCTGTGCGACGGGAGGCGTCATCCTGTACAAGATGGGGGAAGAAGCCAAAAGGGTCAAGTTCGCCGGCTCGAGAAGGTTCCTCATCGTCCAGTCGGGAACGAAGAGGAGCACGAGGATTCTCATCGACAGAGTCTCGCGGATGAAAGTGAAGTACCCCGGGCTCTTCGCGGGGCTGGCCAACTCCGCCTCATTCATCTCTGAGCTCGCCGCAACGAGGCTCGTCAATGGGGATATGCAGGAGTTGGGAAGACTCCTGACCTACAACCACGCGGTCCTCTCAACGGTGGGTGCATCGACCCCGAAGCTAGATAGGTTGGTCGACCTGCTTCTCGCGCTTGGCTGCTACGGGGCAAAGTTGACCGGGGCTGGAGGAGGGGGTAGCGTCTTCGCTATCCCGAGAGAGGGGAGCACCGACGCCCTCATCGCGGAGCTGAAGTTGAGGGGGTACGAATCTTTCCAGACAAACGTTCCATGCGAGGGGGTAAAGAGTTGGCTCCAGTAACCCTCGCGAAACTCGGCGGATCTGTGATCACAGACAAGGCGAAGCCTTTCTCGTTCAGAGAAGAAGTGGTATCGGCTTTGGGAAAGGAGATAGCCGCGTCTCACCAACCAGTCGTCCTCGTCCACGGCGGCGGCTCTTTCGGTCACCCTGTCGCAAAGGAATACGGCCTCACCTCCGGAGCCTACTCACGAGGCGGGGAAGGGGTCAGCAAGACGCGAGACGCTATGTACGCGCTCAATCAACTGGTCTGCAGAACCTTGATGGGGGCGGGCGTGGAGACCTACCCTTTCGCTCCCTTCGACCTCCTCGTGAGTTCCAACGAGAAGCACACGAGGTCTTGGCTCGGGAGGCTTCTCTCCTCCGGGCTCTGCCCCGTGACCTTCGGCGATGTCTCGTCATATCCGAGAGGCTTCAGAATCCTTTCGGGAGACACGATCATGCACGAGTTGGCCAAGGTCCTGAAGCCGGTCCGCTGTGTCTTCGCCTTGGACGTCGACGGTGTCTATCGAGGTGGGGCGGAGAAGAAGTGGGAGAGGGGGAACCTCCTCCGGACGATATCAGTCTCCCAGATGAGCAAGCTTAAGGTGGGCCTCGGAGACGACGCGACTGGGGGAATCAAGCTAAAGCTTGAGGTCGCGGCGAAGATCGCTTCTCTGGGCACGAGAGTAAGTTTTGTCTCCGGTTTTAGGAGAGCTGAATTCGCGAAAGCCTTGAAGGGCCTGGACTTCTACGGGACGGTGGTAGTATGACCCAGCACGCACGATTCACGAACAGGTCGAAATCAGGGATGGCCTCCCTCCTCGATGAGGTCGCGAGGGTCAAGTCGAGGGTCGACGACGTCATCCTCAACCAGCTCCTCCCCTCCTCGAGCCCGCTGAAGGAGGTCGACCTCCTCTACAGGATGATGAGGGACTACCCCCAGCGAAAGGGGAAGGGACTCCGCCCATTCTTTTGCGTTACAACCTGCAGGGCACTCGGGGGGGAGGAGAGCGAGAGCCTCCTCACCGCCGCATGCATCGAGCTCTTTCAAAACTGGATCCTAATCCACGACGACATCGAGGACAGTTCCGAGCTGCGGAGAGGAGAGCCTACCCTTCACAGGAAGTACGACGAGGGGCTCGCGATCAACGCGGGCGACGCCCTGCACGCCAGGATGTGGGGCTTCCTTCTGAGGAACAGGAAGCCTCTCGGGGAAGAGAGGACGCTAAGGATACTCGAGGAATTCTCGAGGATGGTCAACGAGACGACGGAGGGGCAGCACATGGAGCTTGTGTGGGTGGTAGAGAACAAGTGGAAGCTAAACGAGTCCGATTACCTCGAGATGGTTTCCAGGAAGACCTCATGGTACACCGTGACTAGCCCCTGCAGGCTCGGTGCGATCGTAGCGGGGGCGGGGGAGGAGGAGCTAAAGAAACTCCTCGAGTTCGGGACCAAACTCGGGATGGCCTTCCAGATACAGGACGACGCCCTCAACCTGGTGGGCGACGCCGAGAAGTACGGGAAAGAGAGTTCCGACGACATACTCGAAGGAAAGAGGACGCTGATCCTTCT
>WNEQ01000685.1_pt1 | contig 17801 bp, 17 predicted proteins | sample 5399971 | NCBI WGS metagenome assembly WNEQ01 (sample SAMN13153330, study PRJNA577476) | soil metagenome | isolation source: 20 cm grassland meadow soil 2 days after 1st rain plot 5 | place: USA:California | collected 2015-09-18
ATGGCAACGGGGTCGCCGGCAACCGTGAACGAGTGATGGCCCGAATTATGGAACTGCGGAATGATCCCGCCAAATTGTGCCAGCGGGCGCGCGCAGGGATAGACGCATTGGCATCGCAACCACAAGTCGATGGACGCATCGCGGCGGTGGGTTACTGTTTCGGTGGAATGACTGTGCTGGAACTGGCGAGGGGCGGCATAGATCTCGCGGGAGTAATTAGCGTCCACGGGAGCCTGGGCACCTCACGGCCAGCTCAGCCGGGGTTGGTTAAGGCGAAGATACTCGTCTGCCATGGTGCATTGGATCCTCATGTCCCTATGACGCACGTGAGCGCGTTTGTGGAAGAAATGAACCGCGCTGGCGCCGACTGGCAACTCATTGTTTACGGCGGTGCAGTGCACGGCTTTACTCATGAGGCCGGGCCATTTGTCCCCGGGGTTGCTTATCATGCCCAGTCGGACGCCCGCTCCGCGGCTGCGATGCAGAGTTTCGTGGTTGAACTTTTTGGCTGGAATGCAAACGCCGGTTAAACTGACCGGCCATCGGTCCAACACTCCGCTTTACATTTACCGCCAATTCCTTCACTATTCCCGCGGCCTGCCTCCCAGTCTCGGCACGCCTGTCCCAAAGTCCAGTTACTGTCTGGAACAGCGGCTTCACACATTGTTTGCCGCGCACCCTTCCGAGGAATACAGTTTGCAGTACCCCGGCCGGAGTTCTGCGTGGGGTGGTGCTGTCCCTTTGGGAGGTCCGATGTGGGGCAATAAGAAACCGGATGCAGCGCAAGCAGGGCAACCGGAACAAAAAAACTTACAAACGAATCAGTCGCCGAAGCCTGCTTCGGCGGCTTGGGAGGATAAACCCGCGATGAGTACAGATGCGATGCGTCCATTAGGTGCAACCGCGGACCGCGCCACGGCGCGGCTCGGGGCCAGTCTGCACGTGAAAGGTGAGATCTCCGGCAACGAAGATCTGTTGATCGATGGATCGGTCGAAGGACTGATTCAGCTCGATGAGCGGAAACTGACTGTCGGGCCCTCAGCAAAAGTAACCGCTGATATCATTGCCCGCGAGGTGGTGGTGTACGGCAACGTGAAGGGCAACCTTCGCGCGAAAGATCGAATTGAAATCAAGAAGGATGGTTCAGTCAACGGCGACCTGACCACTTCCCGAATCATGATCGAAGACGGTGCCTACTTCAAAGGTTCCATCGAGATCGACAAGAGCCCCGAAAAGGAATCTGGTTCGAACGCGTTTGCTCGCTCCTCTTCGCACGCGGCCGCGCCGGCAGCCAAGACCATTTAACTTTTTTCTCCCTCACTCTATTTCAACCACGGCGTCCCGGCATTACCGGGGCGCCGTTTCATTTGGTGTGCCGAGCATTCTTTTGCCTCAACAACTCATGACCGATGTCGACGGTCTGCACAGCAGCTTTCTGACCACCGATGAAAATGGTCAGCGCCTTTTCGCCATCACTTCTTCGGGTGGCACGCCACAAAACGCCGCCTTGACCCTCGTTCAACTCGCCGCCGTCCCCCTGGGAATCCGCACGGTCGCCCCCGCAACCGTTTCCGCAATGGCAGGCGCGACTCTTACCATCCGCGGCAGCGGTTTCCAGAGCGGTACCATCGTCACCATCAACGGGAAATCTGCCGCCGTTACATTCAAGGTTCCAACACTCTTTCTCGTCGTCATTCCCAGCCTGACTCCCGGTTCTCAGCAAATCGTCATCACAAATCCCGACGGCGAATCCGTTTCACTGGACGCCGCGTTCTTCGCGAACTAAACCGGCTCTCTCATTCGAATGTAGGGTCCGCCTTACTAGGCGGGCCGCTCTCTGCTCTCGCCCCTGCACCGGCTCTAACCTTTTCCTCGTATCTTCATCCAACTTGAAGAAGATAAAATAGTGAAATTCGCCGCCAGGGAAGTTTGCCTCGCGCGGCTCGTGGAGAGGATTCGAATGGAAACGCGAAAACTGGGAGACTCCGATATCAAAATTACGCGTGTGGGCTTTGGCGCTTGGGCTCTCGGTGGCGGCGGCTGGGAATTCGCCTGGGGGCCGCAGGACGACGCCGACTCCATCGCCGCGATTCACCGCGCGCTGCAGCTGGGCGTCAACTGGATTGATACCGCCGCGGTTTACGGCCTGGGCCACTCCGAAGAAATTGTTGCTCGCGCATTGAAAGAATGGCGCGGCCCACGCCCATACGTTTTTACGAAATGCGTTTTGCGCTGGAATGAGAAGGGAAAAATCTGGAAAGAATTCAGTCCCGTTTCCATTCGCCGCGAATGCGAGGACAGCCTCCGCCGCCTGCAGGTCGATACCATCGACCTTTACCAAATGCACTGGCCGCCCGAGGAAGGCAAACCCGGCATCGAAGAAGCCTGGCAAACTCTCGCAGCGCTGAAGGCCGAAGGCAAAGTCCGCCGGATCGGCGTTTCGAATTTCAACGTCGCGCAAATCAAGCGCGCCGAGAAAATCGCTCCGGTCACTTCTTTGCAGCCGCCCTACTCACTCATTCGCAGGCAAATTGAAGCCGAGATTCTTCCGTATTGCCAAAAGCAGGGAATCGGCGTGATCAACTACGCTCCCATGGCTTCCGGACTTCTCACCGGCGCCATGACTCGCGAACGTGCCGCCTCCTTGCCTGCGGATGATTTTCGCAGCCGCAATCCGGAATTCCGCGAGCCGCGCCTCTCAAAAAATCTTGAACTGGTTGAACGCCTTCGCCAGGTCGGCGCGCGTCACAGCCGCACTCCCGGGGAAGTGGCCATTGCCTGGACGCTGCGTCACCCCGCGATTACGGCCGCAATCGTTGGCGCGCGTAATGCCAAGCAAGCCGAAGGCGTGATGCACGCCGGCGAACTGAAACTCACCGCCGAAGAAATCGCAGAAATCGAAGGCGCTGCCGCCCTAGCCACTGCCCGCTAGGATTAATCAAGCAGGCAGAGCCGAGACGCAGGCGCCGGCCCCGCGTCGCTCACGCAATCTTTGAGGACCGCGAAGAGCTAGGCGCGCTGATAGTCGGGCCTCCAGCACTTGATCAGTTGCTTGATGGCTTTGCGCTCGGTCAGTTTCTCGTCCAGGACTTTTCTCGCCAGCAATGGCAGTTCCGCGTCGCTCGCGAAGCGCAGCGCAACAACCTGGTCGATCGTCATCTCAGCGCACCTCGTCTGCAAATCCGCGGGCAGCACCTGCGCGTATCTCAGCCGCTCCTCGAGACGAATGACGCGGTCCTGCACGGCCAGCGCAAACAGCCGGGCCTGAAATGCGAGGATCACCAAGGCCGCGGCCAGAATCACTCCAAAGATTCCCGCAAAAGAAAAACCTAGGTGCCACAGCCGGACCAGCGACCAAACAAAATTAATCACGAAAACGGGCACTGCGAAAAAATGATACGAAGGAACAAACTTTCCATGATTCGCAAAATTCTGCTCTTCCATTTCTTCTTCCTCCATTTTTACGGTGGATCGCAGTAAACCTGGTTGCGTAACGCTCAAGGCTCACCCAACCCCGGGTTACCTGTTTCGATGTGCAGTGTTCATTTCGGTTGCAGATTTCTGAACCCATCCTGCCGCCCTGTGCATCCAATCCTGTGGATAAGTTGCCTGTCCGGCGACATCCTTTTACCGCAGGAATCCTTCTGCGCGGGAGACGCAGAAAATGGCCAAAGCAGCGTGGGGCGGAAAAATCATCGCGGAAAGCGACGCCACTGTGATTGTCGAAGGCAACCAGTATTTCCCGCCGGAAGCCGTTAAGAAAGAAAACCTAAAGCCGAGCAACCACACCACAATTTGCCCGTGGAAGGGCACGGCCCACTACTACCACGTTGAAGTGAACGGCATGCGTAATGACAATGCCGCCTGGTATTACCCCGAACCGAAACCGGCAGCCGCTGAAATCAAGAATCGCATAGCGTTCTGGAAGGGTGTCCGCGTCGACGTCTAACAGGTCATGGAGTAGAACCGGTCTGAAGACCGGCCACCACAACCCCGGGACGGCCCGTCTTATTTTGCAATCTCGTTCTTGAAGATCGTTCCGTCGTGCATGACAAAGCGCACGTGCTCGAGCTCTCCGATTTCTTTCAGTGGATCTCCTGACACCGCGACTACTTCCGCAAAGGCTCCGGGTGCGATCGCTCCGATTTCGCCTTTCATGTCCAGCATCTCCCCCGCGCGAGAAGTAGCCGATTGAATCGCGTCCATCGGCGCCATCCCCAGTCCTACCATGCGCTTGAACTCCTGCGCGATAGGCTCGGTCCACGGCATTCCGCCCATGTCCGTTCCAAAAACAATTTTCAAATGTGCCTGGAGCGCCTTCTTGAACGTGATTTCGTGCACCGCCGCCCGCGCGCGGTCGCGTTTTCCCGCCGGAGTGTCCGCCGGTGCCCAATCGTAGTAATACGGAGAAAGTGTGGGGCAATACCACGTCCCCTGACGCAGCATCTGGGTGATCTGCGCGTCGGTCATTTCCAAACCGTGCTCGATGGAATCGCATCCGCCATCCAGGGCCCGCTGCAGACCGATTCCGTTGTAGGCATGGCAGGCAACTTTCTTCTGCCATCCATGGGCTTCGTCCACGACGGCTTTCAACTCTTCCACGGTCAGCGTCGGCTGCGAAATAAGGTTGCCCTGCTTGTCGACCCACGAGCGGTGCGTCATGTACACCTTTAGCCAGTCGGCTCCGTGCTCGAGTTGCTGCCGCGCAGCCTTCCGGGCTTCCACCGGGCCGTCGACAAGCTGCGCGCCCTTGGGCATTTCGAGTTCGGGCGCGTAGCCTTCCAAGTTGTATCCGCCGGTCGTGGAGATTGCTCGCGTGGCGCCAAAAATTCTCGGGCCGGGAATCGTTCCTTCTTCAATGGCTTGCTTGATTTCGATGTCGCCGTAGCCCGCGCCTTCCGTCTCCACGTCCCGAATCGTGGTAAAGCCCTGCTCCAGGGCACGCCGCGCCGCATAAGTAGCGCGTGCGGCCCGCAGTGCGATTCCTGCCTTCAAAATATTCTCGTCGTAGCCGCCCTTTTTGGGGTCCTCGCCCCACAGGAAAATATGTGTGTGCGAATCGATTAGTCCCGGCAGCACGGTCGCCGCAGAAAGGTCAATCACTTTTGCGCCGTCAGGAATCTTCGTTGAAGCGTCCGCCACCTTTTCAATGCGCTGGCCGCGCACAAAGATGAGCTGACCTTTACGCGGCGATTCGCTCACCCCGTCAATCAGCGTGCCTGCGCGGATGACAGTCAGTGGCGCCTGAGGCGAGGACTGACTGCGTGCGGAAACAGGGCACAAAGCCACCGCGAGCGCGAAGCAAGAAAGAGAAAGACGCATGGTGAGCTCCTCAACCGCGTCCGGTAGCTTGCCGCAAAGTGAGAGGCGATTGCAACCATTCCGCACCGCGCCAGCACTCCAGTACGTATGACGGTTTCTTGCTGGGGTCAGGCTCCGGGATGGAGGGATCCCAAGCATTGGCGGAGCCGGAGCGTGCCGCTGCTTCTGGTTCTGCCTGCGTCTCCATCTTCCCCTTCGTTTCCATTCCTTCCGCCGCGCCGGAATCCGATCCGGAGCCGAGAACAGAATCCTGGACCGTGCCAGCGTTTTCGTCTGGGACGGGGACATTTATGGGCACAGGTTTTGCGCGGTAGACGATACCGGCGGCGGTGTCGGTGTCAATTTGGGGGAGGGTGCGCAGAAGCAGGCTGGTGATATAGGAGAGAACGGCGGCACGGTGAGGGGAGATACGGTTCTGGGCCAGGAGTTCGTAAAGGTGCTCAGGGAATAGTTGATGCCCTGAGCGGTTTGGAAGCCTTCGAAATTTCGGACCAGCTGGGGGAAGTGATCGGCGGCCTGCTCCTGAATTTGTTCGGCGCGAACTTTCATCCATGTAAGAGGCAATCAAAGCGTAATAGCTTTCTTGATGGCGCTAAAAACTAGTATCTTGCGCCAGCTGCTCAAAAAACCAAACTTATAGTCTTCTTTCCTTGGCACGTCTTGCGCACGCCGACCCTTCGCAAGAGCGAAGGGAAAAGGAGTCAGACTGCTCCACTGGGAAGTACGGGGGCCGCCAAGACGTTTCGAGTGTACAATCTCGGCTACTCGGTAACCCCAATCCAAGACTCGGTGGACAAAATGAACGCAACGACTGCAAAGGGCCAGACACCGCCTGCCCACGTTGGCATGTTTCAATTATTGAATGGCGTCTACATTACCGGCGCCATTTCCTGCCTCGCCCGACTCGGCGTGCCCGATCTCGTCGAACACGGCCCGAAGTCGGCTTACGAGCTGGCAACCGCGGTCGGAGCTGACCCGCGCGCACTCTATCGGCTCATGCGCGCCACTGCCAGCGTGGGAGTGCTTTCCGAAGGCCCCGATGGTAAGTTTTCAGAAACGCCGTTGTCCGCCGTGCTGAGGAGCAATGCGAATCCCACCCTACGAGGCTTCGCGATCATGCACAGCAGAGACTGGCACGGACTCGGCTGGTCCCATCTCGATTATTGCGTGCGCACAGGAAAGCAAGCCCTCGATAAAATTTACGGCACACCCATTTTTCAATTTTTTGAGCAGCATCCCGAGGAGGCGCAACTCTTCAATCAATCGATGACCGATTTATCCACCATCGATGGTCCGGCGGTGGCAGACGCCTATTCCTTCGACGGAATTCGTTCCATCGTGGACGTGGGCGGCGGGCACGGGCTGCTCCTGGCGACCATTCTGGCGAGGAATCCACAGATGAAAGGCACACTCCACGAGGTAGCGCATGTCGTGGCGGGCGCCAAGGACGGACCGCTCAAGCCCATGATGGATCGCTGCACGCTGGCGTCCGGCGATATGTTTTCTGCAGTTCCCGCGGGCGCCGACGCGTACATCATGAAGCACATCATTCACGACTGGCCGGATGAAGTGTGCATCAAAATCCTGAAAGCCTGCCGAAAGGGCGTGAATCCCGGCGGCAAGCTGCTGGTGGTGGACAACGTGATTCAGCCGGGCAACGATTTCGCTCCGGGGAAATTTCTCGACCTTCAAATGCTGATTTTCCCTGGAGGGTGCGAACGCACTGAAAAACAATTCCGCGAGCTGTTCGGAGCCGCGGGCTGGCAGTTGAGCCGCGTTATTCCCACGGCCGTTCCCGAGTCCATCGTTGAGGGCGTTCCGGCCTGACGCCAAAGACCGATTCTTGCGCTACGGTTTTCCTTTTTTTTCTTTCTCCGCAGCTTCGATGATTTTGCGGAATTCCGCAACTGCAGGCACGTCTGGCGAACGCAGTCCGTTTTTGGCCATATAGTGCCAGACCGGAGCCCCATCGGGACGCGGCCCCCGGCTGCCGTCATACACAACAAACACGTCTTCGGGTGGCGCTGCTTCCATCCCGGGGCGTGGTCTTGTGTCTTGCGTTGTGCTTTGCGGGGCACCCACGGGATGCCCTTGCTGCGCGCCAATCCGAATGCTGTTGTCGGTTTGCTGAACAATGATGGGACGATCGTTGGTAGGCTCACCGCCAATCGTGGGTTGCACTAGTTTTTCAGAGCTCTTGCGAACGGTAATGACTAAATCCGCGGGTTGGCCTTCCAAGACTGGCGTCAACCGGCCCCATTTCATCAATGCCTTCTCGACATCCTCTTGAGCAGTCTTGTTCGCTAGAGGAGAGGTCATAGAGGTACCCGCGTCGGGATCGATAAGAACCAAAACCGTGCGGGCCTTGAGAACGTAAGCCGGAAGCACAATCTTTTTTTTGTCGCCGGCGATTCCCAGCGAACTAAATACGAGAATCAGCAAGGACAAGACGCGTATGCGAACAAGCATTGCAGCCTCCATGCGGCAAACACGCTTGAGCATTGTAGACCGGTGCGATGGAGATGGATAGTCGCCTCAAGTCCCATGGAGGTTCGGCTGCAGCCGAGAATAGCCGTGTTCGTGCGCCCAGAGGGTGAGGGGGATGGCGGCGAGGTCATCAACCAGGGGGATGGCGTTACCGTCTTTGGTGAGGTCCACGCCGGGGAGGAAAAACTTGCAGGTGTCGCAGGCTTCGACGCGGATGTGGGGCAACTGCTCGGCAACGTAGACCGGCAGTTTGCCTTCCTCTTCTTCGCCACATGTGGAGCAGAAGATTCGCCGGAACTCCCATTCCTGGGAGCAAAAGGAACAGAGCAGGAAGCGTTTTCCGCCGTCGCCTTCGGGGCGCAATACACCGAGCAGCGGGCGAGCGCCGCACAAGGGACAAACGCGCATGGTTGCCACAATGGGAGGCTTCGGCGTCATAGCCGCGCGAAATTCGGCATAGGGTTGAAGGAACGCTCGCACCAGGAACTGCGCGAACGCACCGATTTGCTGATCGAACTTGCCGGCGTGTTTCCAGTAGGCTTCGAGGCTTGCGATCCAGGAATCCGAGGGCAGCAGGGACAGCTGCTGCGCGGCTTGCGCCAGCGCAGGTGGAGCGTGTTATTCGATGGTCGAGAGGAAGGCGCGAAAGTGGGGAAGAAGTACGGTGAGGTCTAGCGGAGCGCGTAGCTCAGCGATGGGCGTGCTGCTGGATTTTGTTCCACCCGAAGATGCGATGTTGGCGCGGAATGTTTTTTGAAAGGCAGCGACGTGTTTGTAGAAATTCAGAAACTCAGAGGCAAATGAGTATTCCGAGGATAAGCGTTCGGCGCGGCGGATGCGCGCGTCGTACGCGGTCCCAACGGTTTGTGCTGTGGTCATTTGCGCGGCGTGGACGATTCGCCGACGATTTCTTTATACCAGCCGGGATGGTAGCGCTTGGCGAAGGCGATGGAAACGTCACCGCGAATGACCGAGCCAAACGCGCCGCGCTCCGCGAACACGCCCATGTACACGTGAATCAGGAAAAGGCCAATGGTGAACAGCGCCGCCGCGGGATGAATAAGAATGGAAATGTAGCGCAAGAAGCGAAGGTTCCACGGAATGTACTCCGGGAACCACAGTACGACGCCGCTGGCGAGCAAGGCCACGGCGCTCCAAAAAAATCCCCAGAAGAGGAATTTTTGTCCCGCGTTGTAGCGTCCCGCGGGCGGCATCTTGTCGTCCTGATTGGTGCTGTAGTAGCGGACGGCTTTCCACCAGGCCTTGTCCACGTCGGTGTGCTTCATCTGCGGCGCCCACATCACGTACATGTACCAGACCGCGGCGAAGAAAATCAGCCCAGCCCACGGATGCAGCATGCGCGAAACCGGCGCTCCGCCAAAAATCACGGCGACCCAGAAGAGCCACGGCGACCAAAATGCCAATCCGGTCATCAGGAGATAAATGTACGCGCCCGCGGCTACCCAGTGCGTCAGTCGCTCCTTGAGTGCGTACCGGAGGAGGTGCCCGTGAGGAAGTATTTGTTCAGACTTATTCACGGTTTTCCTCCACTCGGATTGATGTCTTCTTCTTCGCGCGCCTTGGGGCCGAATCTTAGATAGTGAACGAAGAGGCCGATCAATCCGCCGACCATGGCCACGTTGCCAAGCCACTTCAGCGGCCCTTTCCACAGCTTTACTGTCCACGGGACGTGGGGATCACTTGGAAGGCCGCCGTAGATTTCCGGCTTCGTCGCGTCATGCAGCACGTAAATCACGCCGGTGCCGCCAACGCCAGGAGGATCGTACACACCAGCATGCGGGAAATTGGAATGCTCGCGAAGCTGCTTGGCGCGCTTGCCGGCAAGGTCCAGCATGTCATCCTTGCTGCCGAAGTGCAGACAGCCCGTCGGGCAGGACTTGATGCACGCGGGCTCCAGCCCTTCGCTAACGCGATCCGTGCAAAGAGTGCACTTGAAAACGCGATGCGTCTTCGGGTTCATTTTCGGAATGTCAAAGGGGCATCCGGTGATGCAGTAGCCGCAGCCGATGCAATTGGCTTGCTGGAAATCAACGATGCCGTTGGTGTACTGCACGATGGCACCGTCCGCGGGACACGCCGCCAGGCATCCGGGCTCCGCGCAATGCATGCACTGGTTCTTGCGCATCAGCCACATCAACGAGCCGTCTTCTTCGCGAACGTGTTCGTTGAAGAGGATCAGGTTCCAGTAATTCCACCGCGTTTCCGGCATGGTCTGGTATGTGTTGTCGAAAACCGTTTCGCCGAATGGAAGGTCGTTCCACTCCATGCAGGCGACTTCGCAGGCTTTGCAGCCGATGCAGGTCGTTGTGTCAATGAGTTTGCAGACGGTGTATTCGCGCTGGGTGCCCTCGCCGGGAACGCTACCGGCGTGGCCGGAGATTTTTTGAACGCGTAGTATGGCTTGGCTCATGGCATCCTCTACGCTCTCTCGAGCTTCACCAGGAAGCCCTTGAATTCCGGCGTGTAGGCGTTGGGATCAAAGACCGTCGGCGTGAGAAGATTCACCAGCGTCCTCGCATCTTTGCCTTCGTCCTCCTTGATGCCGCGATAACCCTGGTGAATGGGGATGCCGATCTGGTAGACCTTCTTGCCGTCGATCATCATGGACTTGATGCGCTTCGTGACCATCGCTTTCGCGATGTACTCGCCGCGGATGCTGGAGACCTTTACTTTTTCTCCGCCCTTGATCCCCATCTCGTCCGCCATCTGGGCGGAAATTTCCACGAACGGCTCGGGCACCAGCTGCACGTTCATCGGATTGTTCTTTGTCCAATAGTGATAAAGCTCTGTCAAGCGATAAGTCGTGCAGACGACGGTATAACCGTCCTTCGGCGTGGCATACTTGTCGTCTGGCGTTTTGAACCGTTTCACCACGGGATTGTGCGTTTGTGCCGGATGAAGCGGGTTGTCAATCGGACTTTCGATGGGTTCGTAGTGTTCCGGGAAAGGTCCATCGGCGAAGGCTCCAAGCGGCGCAAAGATCCGCCCGACGCCTTCCGGATTCATAATGAACGGGCCCATGTGATCCTTGGGCTTGGAATCGACCTTGAAGTCCGGCACGTCGTTGCCGACCCATTTTTGCGTAGTTTCGTTCCACCAGACTTGCTTTCGCGTTGGATCCCAGGGCTTGCCGTCGGCGTCGCACGACGCGCGATTGTAAAGCACGCGGCGATTCGCCGGCCAGGACCATCCCCATCCCGGATGCAGACCCAGATTCGAAGGATCCGAGGGATCGCGCCGTGCCGTCTGATTGCCGGCTTCGGTGAATGAGCCACAGTAAATCCAGTTCCCGCAGGACGTCGTACCATCGTCCTTCAGCCAGGCAAATCCAGGAAGTTGCTGGCCGGCTTTGATTTGCTGCTTCGTCGCTGGATCCTCAAGATCTGCCAGCGCCTTGCCGTTGACTTCCTTCAACACCTCAGTGAGGGACGGACTCGTTGGGACAGTGTAGTTCCACGTCAGGTTCAAGATGGGATCGGGGAACTTGCCGCCGTCCTTTTTGTACAGCTCGCGGACCTTCAAGAAAATTTGCGCCACGATGGCCTGGTCCAGCCGGGCGTCTCCAGGTGTCGGCAAGGCCGTATTCTTCCAGAGCAGCCAGCGCGCGGAATTGGTGAACGAACCGTCCTTCTCGGCAAAACCAGCGCACGGCAGACGGTACACCGTGGTTTGAATCTGCTTCATTTCGCCCTGGGTGATGCCAGGTGATTTCCAGAATTCGCTGGTTTCGTCCGGATAGATTTCTCCGACTACGAGCCAGTCCGCCTTCTTCAGAGCATCGATGTTTTTTTGCGAGTCTGGTCCGATGGCCACGCCGTTCATCCCGAAGGCCAGCATGCCCTTGACGACGCCGTTGTACATGTCGTCCCACAACTGCACCCAGGAATAGTTGCGATCCACTTTCGGCAAATAGTCGAACGCAAAGCCGTTTTGTTTCGTGGCTGCGTCTCCGAAGAGAGCTTTCAGATAGCTGGCTGCGAATTTCGGCGTGTTGCCCCAGTAGTTGAACGAATCCCACGGAGCGGGCTTTGAAGATGTCGGCGTAATGCGTTTTATCCATGCGTCGAACGAAGTATCTGCGGGAGTGGGCACTTTCAGATAGCCGGGCAAATTGTCGAAAATGCCGGCCATGTCCGTGGCGCCCTGAATGTTGGAATGGCCGCGGAGAGCATTTACGCCGCCGCCGGCGCGGCCCACGTTGCCGAGCAACAGTTGCAGCATCGCGGCGGTTCGAATGATCTGGGTGCCAAAGGTGTGTTGCGTCCATCCGACGGCGTAAATAATCGTGCCGGCCTTCTTCATGTCGCCGTCTTTGCGAATCGATGTAAAGAGATCTGCGGCCTTGAGGAATTGCTCCCTGGGAATGCCGGTGATGCGCTCGACCATCTCTGGCGTATACCGCGAGTAATGTTTCCTCAGCAGTTGGAACACACAATTGGGGTTCTGCAGAGTTAGATCAAACTCGACTTTTTCCGGCAGCTTGGGAGCGGGCGGAGCGCTTCCGCTGGCTGCGTGCGCCGCGTCTCCGCCGGCTGTCCCTGCATAGTTCCATGTGGACTTATCGTAGCTCTGCGACTTGGCGTCAAAACCAGAAAACACGCCGTCCGTGTCGGCGGGCAGCTTGAAATCGCCTTTGACGATGAATGCCGCGTTCGTGTAGTTGACCAGGTAATCTTTTGCGATGCGGTTGTTCTCGATAGCATAGCGGACGACGCCGCCGAGAAAAGCGATGTCCGTGCCGGCGCGAATCTGACAGAAGAGATCAGCGACCGCGGATGTGCGCGTGAAGCGCGGGTCGACCGAGATGATCTTGGCATTGCGCGTGCGTTTCGCTTCGACCGGCCACTTGAATCCGCAGGGATGATTCTCGGCAGGATTACCGCCCATGATGAGCATCATGTCGGTATTCTTCATGTCGACCCAGCCATTGGTCATCGCGCCCCGGCCGAACGTTGGTCCCAAACTTGAGACCGTGGGGCCGTGTCAAACCCTGGCCTGGTTTTCTAAATGCACGACCCCCAGGGCGCGCATCGATTTCACGACCAGATAGTTAAACTCATTGGTGTCTGTGCAGCCGCCGATCCATGCGACCGATTCCAGCCGGTTGACGGTATGGCCCGCGGCATCTTTTTCGATAAAGGTTTCGTCGCGGGTCTTCTTCACTTTCGCAGCGATTTCGTTGATGGCGTCGTCCCAGGAAATCTCCTGCCATTCAGTACCGCCAGGACGGCGCACCAGCGGTTTCAGCAGGCGCCGGTCGTTCATAATCTCTTGCTGCAGCGAGGAACCCTTCGGGCACAGCGTGCCGCGGTTGGTCGGATGATCGGGGTCGCCCTCAACGTGGACGACTTGCGCGGTCACATTCTTCGCGCGGTCGCCAATCGTGTAGATGATCGTGCCGCAACCAACAGCACAGTACGGACACGTCGAGCGCGTCTCGCTGGCGCGCGCGATCTTCAGCGTGCGGAGCTGCGCAAACGCGGGCTTCAAATCGAAGCCAAACACGGCGGCTGCAGCTCCGCCCACGGTCGTTATCTTCAGGAAATCACGGCGGGTAGGGTTCATGCCGGGCCCCCACCTGCGGGAGATTAAGGTAGGGCACGTTCCCGCAGAACCTCCTTAATAAGACTTGCCAGCCGGTGTGTCAAGGATGATTTTGAAAAAAAAACAACGTCGCCGTGAATGCAAAATTGTTAGTACCCAGAGACATGCAAATCGCATCTAAAAGTAATTGATTGACTTTGCGCGATTCGCTAAATTGCTTGCGGAAATTCAGATGAGCAAATGCTCATCAGCAACTTAGCACGCCGCTCGGTCGATTTCCCTCTCATGTTAATAGAGCTGCACTCTGTCACGATGCGTTCCGCATCCATCCGCGTGTCCCGACAGTGGCCTGAGCGTGACCGTCAGACGAATAAGTCAAATCTTGCCAACACCTAAGCACGGCACAAAAAAATACGGAGCCTTGTCGATTTCGCGTCCCCTCGTTCGACGTACAGATGGAAGGAAATGCGAGAATGAGGCGATGAGGGGACTTCCGGAGGCCGGCTTGACTCACGCAAAACCCGCCGTCCGAGATAGAATGAATGTGACCCAAGTCTGCCTCCGGCATCTGTTATTTTTAGACGGTGGAATCCGTAGGTAAGGGTGAAATGTTCCCAACCAGGAGGGAACGGGCCGCTGATGGCTAGTCCAGAAATTTCGGCAAAACCCGACCTTGGCTCGCTGCGCATCCACGATGGCCAGCGGAGCCAGTCGAGGATAGGCAAACGGATCTTCTATGCCTCGATCCCTGTCCTCATTTTTGCGGGCATCGTTGCCGCTGCTTATGCGTTTCGCAACCAGAAGCCTGTGGTGGAAGTCGCAGCAGCCGCGAAACCGGATGCGGGTGGCCCGCAGGCGTTGCTGAATGCCAGCGGCTACGTAACGCCGCGGCGGCGCGCCACCATCGCCGCCAAGATTACGGGCCGCGTTACGGGCGTTTTCTTTGATGAAGGCACGCGCGTTGCTGAAGGCCAGCTGCTTGCCACGCTGGATGATTCGGACGTTAAGCGTGCGCTCGATTCGGCGAAGGCCGACCGGGATGCAGCCGCGGCGGCCATAGCCGACTACGAGGTCCAGCTCAGGAATGCCAAAATTACGCTACACCGCGCCGAGCAGCTCCAAAAGGCTGGCGTTCAGACGCAAGAAGCACTGGACAACGCCACGACCAACGCCGACAGCCTGAAAGCCAAAATCGAGCTCGCCAAGCAACAGGTGGCGGCCGCCGAATCCCGTATTGCGGTCGCGCAGCAGGCGGTCGACAACTGCACGATCCGGGCGCCCTTTGCCGGCATTGTGGTCTCCAAAGACGCGCAGGTTGGCGAGATGGTTTCGCCCATCTCTGCCGGTGGAGGCTTCACACGCACCGACATCGCTACCATCGTGGACATGAAGTCCAACGAAATTGAAGTCGATGTCAACGAGTCGTACATCGCCCGCGTCGTTCCGCACCAGAAAGTAAAAGCGACACTTGATGCCTATCCCGACAAGCAACTGGACGCCAAGGTCCGGACGGTTATCCCAACCGCTGACCGCCAGAAGGCTACCGTCAAAGTTCGCATCACCTTTGACAAGCTGGAAGATTTCATCCTGCCTGATATGGGTGTCAAAGTTGCTTTCCTGGAAGATGAACCACGTCCGTCGACGGACAGATCGAAAGACAAAGGGCCGCAGGCGGTAGCTTTCATTCCCAAGGGGGCGGTGCGCTCCGATTCCAATACGTCTTTTGTTTTCCTGGTCCGCGATGGAAAGGTCGAACGACGCGCGGTCAGCGTCGGCATTGACCGGGGGACGGACGTGGCGATTTTGGCGGGAGTGACTCCGGGCGATTCACTGGTTGTGAAAGGCCCGGAGAATTTGCGTGACGGGGATAAAGTCGAAATCCGGCAATAGGGAGCGAAGCATGATTCGAGTTGATGGACGAGACGATTCATCCAGCCTCATCCGTGTTCGCGGTTTGAACAAGACCTACAGCCGCGGCGGCGAGAAGATTCAGGTGCTGCAAGGGCTGAATCTGGACGTGGACAAGGGCGACTTTGTGGCGTTCATGGGGCCTAGCGGTTCGGGCAAGACGACGCTACTCAATCTGCTTGGCGGCCTCGACGTTCCCTCGGCCGGCAGCATCACCGTAGACGGCGACGAAATCACGCACATGTCGGGGAGCAAGCTTACGCAGTGGCGTGCTCGGCATGTTGGTTTTATTTTCCAAATGTATAATCTTATTCCTGTGCTCACCGCCTATCAAAACGTGGAACTGCCGCTGCTGCTGACCAAGCTCTCGAAATCGGAACGCCGCAAGCATGTTGAAACCGCTCTCGCAGTGGTCGGCCTAAGCGACCGCATGCACCACTACCCGCGGCAGCTTTCCGGAGGACAAGAACAGCGGGTTACCATCGCTCGTGCGATTGTTTCGGACCCCACATTTCTGCTGTGCGACGAGCCCACCGGCGATCTCGACCGCAAGAGCGCGGACGAAATCATGGCGCTCATTGATGAGCTGGTTGGCAAGTACAACAAGACTATCCTGATGGTTACGCACGACCCGGTTGTCGCCGCGCGCGCACACACGACACTGCATCTAGAGAAGGGCGTGCTCATCGAAGGCGGAAAATCCAAGCAACCAGTGATGGCCGGCGGTGCAGCATGAAATTCAGCCGCTTGATCCTCGCCAATTTGTTCCGCAAGAAGATTCGCCTCATGCTTACGGTCGGCTCTTTTGCAGTCGCTCTGGTTCTGTTCACGTTTCTTGCCGTGGTGAAGAGCGCCTTCAGCCGCGGCACGGAAATCGCGGGCGCGGACCGCCTTATCGTCGTCAGCCGCATCGGTCTAATGCAATTACTGCCGATCTCCGACCGAGACAAAATCCTTGCCATTCCCGGAGTCAAAGCCGTCACGCACAATCACTGGTTCGGCGGTGTCTATCAGGAGGAAAAGAACTTCTTTCCACAGTTTGTCATCGACCCTGAAAATCAACGCAAGGTGATGACTGAGCTTGTGGTACCTGACGACCAGTGGAACAATTTCCTGAAAGACCGCCAGGGCGCTATTGCGGGCGCTCGCACGGCCGAGCGCTTCCATTGGAAAATCGGCGATCGCATCCCCATCAAGACAACGCTGTACGGCGGCGGCTCTTCGGAGTTCAATCTCGATGGCATTTATCACAGCGACCGCCCGGGCGGTGATGAGAGCCAGTTCTGGCTGCAGTGGAAATACTTTGACGAGAACGCACCCGCTCCCGTCAAGAGCACGGCCGGATGGTATGTGGTCAAGCTCGATAGCCCGGATGACGCCGTGCGAGTCGCCAAGGCCATTGACGAAAAGTTTGCCAACTCATCGTTTGAGACCAAGACGGAGACGGAATCCGCCTTCGCCGCGTATTTCGTCAAGCAGTTCGGAAACATCGAGCTCTTAATCCTCACTATTGGCAGCGTGGTCTTCTTTACGCTGCTTTTGGTCACCGGCAACACCATGGCTATCTCTGTGCGCGAGCGTACGTCTGAGCTGGCCGTGCTGAAAGCCATTGGCTTTTCCGGGCGCGCTGTTCTTTTCTTTGTTCTGGCGGAATCTGTCTTCATCGCCCTCGCCGGTGGTTTCCTAGGTTTGACTCTCGCCTACTTGGCCATCCCTGTTATCGGTGTGGCCCTCACCGGCCTTCTGCCCCCTCTTATCCTTTCCAAGTCGCTTCTGACACTTGGTCTTGGTTTCGCCCTCTTTGTTGGCGCTGCCAGCGGACTGCTGCCGGGGATCGGCGCCATGCGTATGCGCGTGGTTAACGCGTTGAGGAGAGCCTGAAATGGCCATTCCGGTCGTTTACAACGTGCGAAGTGTCAAAGCTCGCTGGACCTCCACAATCGTTGCCGTGGTGGGGATTGCCGGAACCGTGGGTGTCTTCGTTGCCATGTTGTCGCTCGCGCGCGGATTCAAGGCCACGCTTGTTTCCTCCGGCTCCGCGGACAATGCGCTCATTACCCGCGCCGGGGCGACATCCGAAATGACCAGTGGAGTTTCTATCGATTCAGTCAAGATTATCCAGGACGCTCCGGGGATCGCGCGGGGGGCCGACGGCCCTTTGCTGACACCGGAGGCTGTCTTGATGGCGCCCATTCCGTTGCGCTCCACCGGCACCGATGCCAACGTTGAGCTTCGTGGCGTCTCGCCTAACGTCCTTGCGATTCGCAGCAATATCAAAATCGTCGAAGGGCGCATGTTTCGGCACGGCCTGTCCGAACTCGTCGTCGGCAAAAACGCCAAGGCGACCTATTCGGGCCTGACTCTGGGAAGCACCATTTGGCTTGGTAGCGCACAATGGCACGTGGTGGGCATCTTTGACGCAGGCGGTAGCGCGTTCGATTCTGAAGTTTGGGGCGACGCGCACCTCCTAAACGGTGCCTATAAGCGTCCGGACACTTTTTCTCAGTCCGTTACAGTGC
>WNEQ01000686.1_pt1 | contig 17794 bp, 24 predicted proteins | sample 5399971 | NCBI WGS metagenome assembly WNEQ01 (sample SAMN13153330, study PRJNA577476) | soil metagenome | isolation source: 20 cm grassland meadow soil 2 days after 1st rain plot 5 | place: USA:California | collected 2015-09-18
AATGGCTTCGCTGTTAGGATTCATGCACTGAAAAAGAAGATCCCCGTTAATACCGCGTTAGTCACCAACATCGCCAGCAAAGCTTCCACGACGGAAGCAGTCGTAGCTTGTCCGACACCCTCCGCGCCGCCTTCGACATTCAGACCCGCGTTACAGGCGATCGTGATAATGATCCATGCAAAAACCACGCTCTTGATCATTCCTGAATACAAATCCCACGTTTCCGCACTCTCGAGCGCGCGCAGCACATAACCGGCAGTGTTGAAGTCGAGCGCGGAAACGCACACTGCCCAGCCGCCAAGGATCCCGATGTAATTTCCAAAGATGGTGAGCGCTGGGAGCATCACCATCATGGCCAAAAAACGCGGCACGACCAAGTATTGAACGGGATTAATAGCCATTACTTCAAGCGCCTCAATTTCCTCGGACACTTTCATCGTGCCCAGCTCCGCGGCAACGGCCGAGCCGCTGCGGCCGATCACAATCACCGCAATTAATACCGGCCCCATCTCGCGCAGTAGCGTGATCATCACGAGATCAGGAATGTACATCTCAGCGCCCAGGCTCTCGAGAGAATGAGCTGCCTGCATCGCGAGCGTCACACCGACACTGAATGCCGTCAACGCCACCATCGGCGCGGCGCGAACCCCAATGAACACCATTTGCCGAAAAATTGGTGCGATTTTGAAAAATTGCCCGGTGAAAGGCGCAATCAAAATCCAGTAGAGCAGACTCAGGTTAAGCTGGAGATAATTTTTCACGCGAAGTTCCAGCGACACTCCTGAAATCCAATCCTAAATCATCACAGATCACCTGTGCTGCGTTTCTCCCGGGTGCCATTGACACCCCAGGGCCCGGATGACTGCCAGAACTACACAGGTATACATTAGGGACCGGGGTTTTGTATTGTCCGAGCTCAGGAATCGGGCGCAGCGAACCGGTTTGGTACGGGAGAAACGCGCCCTGTCCAAGCGTACCTCGGACAGCGCTGACGATCTTCCGCGAAATGTCGACCGGAGAATGGGCTACGCGTTTAAGAATTTTTGCCTTCAAGTCGGGAATGTAGTTGGCAGTAATCAGGTCAATAAGGTAATCAGCGTACGGTTCGCGAGCTTCGTCCCAGGTGCGTGCCGGAACTCTGCCCGTGGCGTCACCGGTGATAACATAGGGAACACTCAAGACCACGAATTTCATCAGCGCTTGGCCGGCTGGGGCGCGGCTGGGGTCTACAGCAGAGTCATTCCAACTCACAATCATCGGGGCCGACGGCAACTCACCACCGCGACATTGTAAATAGAGCCGCGCGAAAAAATCCAGTGAGGGTTCGCTAAGATGAACATGCGCGGATTGGCGCGCAGCAGGTCCGGCCCTGTAGTTGATAGGACTCTCGAGTGCGACAAAGATGACAAAAACTGAATCGCCCCACTCGTACTGCTGCATTTTATCGACGATTTCTTGTCCCACCATTCCGGCGCCGAGCAAATCCACCACGAGGTTTCGTGGATCTACATTTGAGACGATCAGCTTACCGACGGGAATTTCCTCGCCGCCTGCGAGGCGCACAGCAGTGGCACGTTTTGAGTCGCCCAAAATTTTGTCGACTAGCGTGTTCGTGCGGATTTCTCCGCCATGCGCTTGCAGATCTTCAGCGAGCGCGAGCGTGACGCGGTTCATCCCACCTTTGACCAGATTGTTGCCGACGTTTTGTAAGACTGAAGCGAATAGCCAGCCAAGCTCGGCGCCACCCGCGTCGTCGGGCGAGGCTCCGAGAAAAGTAGCGAAAGAGCCGAACAAGGTTTTCGTCACTTCCGCTTCGAGCGTCTGGTTCGCCCACGATCGGATGCTCTGCATGCTAAACCGATAGGCTTCCATTCCTGCTGAGGATGCGGCGAAGTCCGCCGCGGCGGCCGGGAATGAAGGAGGAGGTGAAAACATGGCCACAGTGATGGCGTCTTTTTGCGCGAGGAAACGGTTCATCAAGGCACGCCATGTCTCGGCATCCTTGAGCGAGTAGCGGGCTATCTCCCTGACAGTCTTTTCAATGTCGCGATGGACGCTGATTATATCGCCTTGGGGAAAGGCATGTGAGAAGGCAATTTTGGGCTCGATGAGTTCGTAGCGATCAAGCAAACCCAACTCGTGCGGGACCGGTGAAAGATTTGCCAGTTGATAACCGCTCGCATGAATATCCGACCAAAACCCGGGCAGCGTTTCCTCTTCAGTGACGGTCATACCGCCAACCGTTTGGTATTGTTCAAGGACAAGAACCTTTAGCCCAACCTTGGCCAGGTAACAGGCACACGTCAGCCCATTGTGTCCGGCGCCGATAACAATGGCGTCATAAATCTTTGGCATATATTTACGACACACCAACTGCCTCGAGCGCTGCAACGCGACTTGGGTTAGGCGCGCTCACAATCCTGTACAGCAAACCAAGATTAGGCTGAAGATAAACTTTCACTTGCCGCTTGACCGCGCAGAATGCCAAGGTGCACGGCTTGACGGAAGCCGAAAGTTCAGCGGTTTAGTTACCAAATCGCTTCGCAAACGAAGGATTAACCATAGCGCAATGGATCAAAGCGAGCTCGACAATGTGCGCGCGTTGCTGCGTTCCAAGCCGCGACCCATTGGCTGGGCCGAGCGCCGCCAGCGACTCGATGCGATTGGTTCTGTTTGGCCTGTGGCCGATGATGTGACGCTTGAGCGTGTGGACGTGAACGGTCTGGACGGAGAATGGTCGATCGCTCCGGGCAGTGATGCTTCGCATGTGCTGATGTTTTTTCATGGCGGTGGGTATTGCTCCGGTTCGATCGTGAGCCATCGCCGTATGGTAACGGAGGCGGGCCGCGCCGCTGGGAACGCGGACGCTCGCGGTTGCTTATCGGCTTGCCCCAGAGCATCCGTTCCCCGCAGCCTATGACGATGCGCTTACCGCCTGGCGGTTTTTGCAAAACGATGGCATTCCGGTTTCGCAGATCGCGCTTGGTGGCGACAGCGCCGGAGCTGGACTTGCAGTTGCGTTGATCAGGCGTCTGCGCGATGCACACGAGGAGCTTCCGGCGTGCGCGTGGCTCGTATCGCCCTGGATGGACCTGACGATGTCCGGTTCAACATTTGCCAGCAAGGACGCCGTAGACCCGATCATTCATAAAACATATCTGAATGAATTGGCCGACGCATACCTTCCCCCGGGAATGGACAGAAAAGATCCGCGCATTTCTCCCCTCTATGCAGATCTCAGGAGCTTTCCCCCATTACTGATTCAGGTGGGTTCCGCCGAAACGTTGCTCGATGACGCCACTCGTTTTGCGAGCGCGGCAGGCGCAGCGGATGTTCCAGTGACACTGGAGATCTGGCCGCACATGATCCATGCATGGCACCTGTGGAACGCTCAGCTTGAGCCCGGCCGCCGCGCGTTAGCCAGCGCAGGCGCATTTATCCGCGCGCATGTTGACGTGCGCAGTTAGTCGACTTTCCGCAACCCGCGTCGGCGGCTAGATCAATCCGCGTTTTCGGAAGTCACCAAGATTGTTGCCGGAGGAGCGCTCGACCAAATCAATGGTGAACTTGAGCAGGCAAACTTCCCAGGCGTCATCGACGCCGTGAATGATCGCGCTGAGCGGTTCGTTTGTGTCTTCAACTTTTCGCTTGGTGCGATTGATCACCGCGTCAACCGAATCGCAGAGCGTGTGTTCGCTCAGATCGGTTTTACGAAATTGAAAACCATAACGCAGCACCGCGATGTTCCGAGCGTGTTCGCGCAGTTGCTCGATATATCGCTCCGCTTTTTCGCCGAAACCATCGAGCAAGAGCCGGCAATAATGCTCAGGCGTGAGAATCTGCGGACGTTCTGCGTGGATTTTTCCGTTACGGACGCGGACTTGATTGACCCGGTCCATCAACTCGGAGATCAGATAAAAATCGAAACTGGTGTTGCCAAAAGTCGCGATTTGTCGCTCAGGAGCGACAATCACATGCGTGTTTTCAATCGCGTAATCGAAGTCGTCTCTGGTCACGGGAACTCCAGTAAGTTAGCGCGCTGAAACTCGGAGTTCAAAACCGAATTAGGTCACTTGAGGCGTGCCGGACGCCACATTTCCCCAAGCTTCCGGCGTCGACGCAAGATCAACGCGGCCATTGCGCCGTTGTTTGTCTGGCTATTCGCTTTGCGGGTTCGCTTCTCCGCCTTGCTGCTGAAAAAGCGAGAGATACTGGCTGTAGCCTTCTTCTTTCAATTTATCCACCGGAATGAAGCGCAGCGCGGTGGAATTGACGCAAAAGCGTTGCCCCGCCGGGGCCGGTCCGTCGTCGAAAACGTGGCCTAGATGCGAATCGCTCGCTTTCCCACGAACTTCGGTGCGTTCCATTCCGAACGAGGAATCCTTTTTTTCGGTAACTTTGTCTGGCGATATGGGCTTGGTGAAACTGGGCCAACCGGTACCGCTGTCGAACTTGTCCAGCGAGCTGAAGAGCGGTTCGCCGGTGACAATATCGACATAAATGCCCGGCTCGTGATTGTCCCAGTAAGCATTGTGAAATGGCGTCTCCGTGCCGCATTCGCGGGTGATGTGATATTGATCTTTCGTCAACTGGCTTTTCAACTCGGCATCGGTAGGAACTGGTTTGGTTGGATTCATTTTCTCGGCTTCTTTTTTCTGCGTTTGAGCATAACCAAATAAGATCGAGCCGACAATCACAACAACCGTGCCAAGCACTCCAAACCACAAAGTTTTACGCGAGCCGCGTGTGTATGTTAAACGTGTTGCATTCATACCCTAATTCCTTCATCCCATGTGCGCTTGCTGGCGCGTTAAATGTACGCGCCACGACGTTCCTTACAAACGTACCGATACAAAAATCTCTCCTCTATTCTGATTCGTAAGCGAGCGGAAGAATGGTCGGCGGCCGGCATTAATCAGCATCCTGCCGCCCAGCTTCGGGAACCCGAATGTAACGGCGGAAGACAATTAGTCCCACTGGCGCGACGGATGCCGCCAGAGCAAAGATCAGCCACATCGTTTCCGGATGTCGCGGACCGTGCTCCGGAACGAATGCAGCCAGTAACCAGCCACCGGTGCCTACAAGAAGCTTGCCGACGAGGAATGGAAGGTACGCGAGTGAGCCGTACGAGGCTTCTTGTCCTTTCGGAGCAATCGCTGCGGCATATTCATAGACGCGCGGCGAGTAAAACGCTTCGCCAATCGAGAAGACGATCAGATAAAGCGCCGACATAATGTAGTAAGGGTGAATGCTCCCGTGTAATCCGAGATAGCCATGACCCAGCCATTGCCCGACAACGCTATTCGCCGCAGGCACGAACCACTCTGTCGGAAACGCCATGATGAATACCCCCGCGGCGCAGATCGCTCCGCCGAACACGACGATCCGGTACGCCGCGAACTTTTGCGTCAGCGCGCCTACGATCGGCGCCAGGATGATGATGACGACTGCGTTGATCGCGGAAATCTTTCCAACAGGCGCGTACAAGCCGAGTTCGCGAATGCCGAACTTCGGAAACACATAATCCATCTGCAAAAAAATGGCCTTCAGAAATCCGATGAAGAGAAAGAAAAGGAGCAGCCGGTAAAAACCGGATTGACTGACCAGCCGCCGGAAAAGATGCGCGGTGTCGATCGCGCTTTGGCGCACCGTCTCTCCGATACGGCTCCAAAATGTGTGAGTTTCGCGATATCGTTCGGTCGCCGTCGCCGAATCTGTGTCTCGGCGCAAGAAATAGATCACAGGAAACAGCACGATCTCGAAAATCAGGCTGACGATGAAGAGTTGCTGGTAGCTAGTGGGTTCGAAGCCAAAGATGCTGACGTGCAAATTCAGTTGGCGCACGTAATCGAATATCCAGCCCGCGGCGAAATATCCGACGTTCATCACCGCGTAGACAATAGAGAACGCCATCGACCGCTGCGCGACGGTTGAGTACCGTCGCGTCGCCGCCAGCAGCACCGGCGTCCCAAGTGCTTCGCCGACTGCCAGCGGAAGAACGCCGCATGCGAGCGCCAGCGATGGGATTGTAGTAACGACCATTACGCTGCGCGCGATCGTGCAAATGGCGACGCCCAGGAAAAAAGTCCGGCGCAATCCGATTGCATCTGTCACTGAGCCAGCAAGCAATGTGAAAACAGTCATTGCCGGCGCCCAGACCCAGCCGACAAGTGCTCCCGCCGCTTGATCGCTAAAGCCAAGATCCTTCGACAGCCACAAAACCATCGTCTTGTTTGTGACGGAGTAAGCCGCGTAAATAAGGAACTTGATGATGAAGGTCAGCCACAACTCGCGTCGCGCGCTCTTGAGCACGGTGAATTTCGCGATGAAACCACGCAGCCCTGTCGCTACGACCGCAGGTACCGTCTCTTCAGGTACGATTGTTTCTTTGATTACTTCTCCCACGGCGCTGAACTTGCGCGAAGAATTCGACTGCGTCGAATCGCCGGAAATTCTTATCGCCTGTTAGACACAGCTCGGCGGTTACAGGCCGTCGCTACAGAAGATTATCAATGTACGTGCCGCGGTTGAATGGCGCGAAATCGTCGATTGTCTCGCCAGTTCCGACAAAACGCGTTGAAAGTCCGAGTTCTTCCTGAATCGCAACAACGATCCCGCCTTTGCCGCTGCCATCGAGTTTGGTGGCAATCAGGCCAGTCAACGTCAGCGCACTATGGAATTCGCGGGCCTGCGTGAGCGCATTACCGCCAGTGCTTGCATCGACCACGAGCAGCGTTTCGTGCGGCGCGGCTGGATCAAGTTTGGCGAGCGTCCGTTTCACTTTTTGGAGCTCCGCCATGAGATTCGTTTTAGTGTGTTGGCGGCCCGCCGTATCGCAAAGCAAAAAGTCGATCTCGCGCTTCGTCGCCGCCTGGTACGCTTCATAGCAAAGCGCGGCAGGATCAGTACCGTACTGGCCGCGAATCATTTCAACGCCGAGTCTTTCAGCCCAAATAGCAAGCTGCTCGATCGCCGCGGCACGAAACGTGTCGGCTGCCGCCAACATCACTTGCGGTGGGCGATTGAGGTCAATTGCCCGTACCTGCAGATGATGCGCGAGTTTTGCTGTCGATGTTGTTTTGCCGGTTCCGTTCACGCCGACAATCAAAATCAGTGTTGGTTTACCGTTCGCGGTACGGATCGCCATCGAATTAGTCGGCAAAATCCGCGCGATCTCTTCGCGCACGGCCTTGATCACATCGCCAATTCCAAGCACAGACCAGGCCTCACGTTCCTGAAGTGTCTTGATAATTCGCGTTGTCATCGGGACACCGAGATCCGCGCGGATGAGAGACTCTTCAAGCTCCTCCCAGTCGATTGGCTTGGAGGCAAACTGCTGAACGAGCGATTGGAGAAATTTCAAGTGTGAGGTGATGAATCGGGTTCCGGGATTCGTGAATCGGTGTAAAAACGCAACGATCTAACGAATCACGCCTCTCGTTTCGTAACCGGCACGCGCGCGGGGCGATCCAAATCTTTTCGCACGCGATCGAGAATACCATTCACAAAACGGCCCGATTCAGCGCCGCCGAAAGTCTTTGCCAGCTCGATGGCTTCGTTGATTGAGACCACCGGAGGTATGTCGTCGCGGTAAAGCATTTCATAGATCGCCAGCCGAAGAACATTGCGATCAACAGGTGAGATACGGCGAAATTCGTAATTTTCGCAGTAGCGGCGAATGCGTTCATCGATCTCCGGTAGATGCGCCACCATTCCTTCGATAAGTGGCCGCGCAAATTCGCGGACCCGTGGCGTAGCTGGACAAAATTCCCAGAAATCATCAAGTTTCTCCGGCGCTTCGCCACGTTGAAGATCGCGCCAGAAATGATATTGAACTGCTGCTTCTCGCGCGCGTCGTCTCTTGCCCATAACGATCAAGCTATGCGAAGGTCCGCTAACACATTCGCGATTTCCACCGCTGCGCGCGCGGCTTCAGTGCCGCGATTGATTTGGTTTTCAAGGCAACGCGCACGTGCTTGACCTTCGTCTTTGAAACTGAGGACCACGTTGATGACTGGCACTGCTTGTTCCACTGCAATGCGTTGAAGCGCATCGGTGACCGAGCGGCTGAGATTTTGTGCATGATTCGTTTCGCCTTGCAAAATCACGCCGCAAGCAATTACTGCATCGGCTCTATCCCGCGCAGCAAGCTCCTGCACGACGACCGGGAGTTCGAACGCTCCGGGCACCCGGTGCAGAGAAATGCTCGCGTCCGGCGCAAGCGCGCGTAGCTCTTCCGTAGCGTGATCTATGAGTCCCTGGACGTATCGCTCGTTGAACCGACTCGCCACAATGCAGAAGGTGCGCTTCGCTTTGGCAATTTGCGGACGACGCGGCGCTTTGCTCGACATCTAGAAATGACAAATGACGAATGTCGAATGTCGAAAGAATGACGAAAACTGAATGACGAATGATCCTTTCGCGGCAACCAGAATATTTTCAGACCTCGTCATTCCATCATTCCTTCGTGATTCGTCATTAGTACTCCGTCATTCACAGCATGTGACCCAGCTTCGTCTTTTTGGTCTCAAGGTATTTGATGTTGTGCGGATTTGCCTCGGCACGGATCGGCACTTGCTCGATCATTTCGAGACCATATCCCTCCAGGCCGACAACTTTCTTCGGGTTGTTAGTCAGAAACCTGAACTGCCGCACGCCTAGGTCGAAAAGGATCTGCGCGCCGAGCCCGTAATCGCGCAGATCGCTAGCATACCCGAGCTTGGCATTGGCTTCCACGGTATCGAGACCTTCTTCCTGCAACTTGTACGCATGGATTTTTGCCGCGAGACCGATCCCGCGTCCTTCCTGGCGCATGTAAACCAGGACGCCGTTGCCTTCCTCCTGGATTTGCCGAAGCGCCGCATGCAGTTGATTGCCGCAATCGCAGCGGCGCGATGCAAAAACGTCGCCGGTGAGACATTGACTGTGTACGCGCACCAGCGTTGGCTTGTTCTTGTCAATCCTGCCTTTCACTAGCGCTAGATGGTGCCGCCCATCGAGCTTCGAGCGATACAGGTGCAAATCGAAGTCGCCGTAGTCAGTCGGCAACTTTACGATTTGCTCCAGCTCCACGAGCTTTTCGCGAAGACGGCGATAGGAGATCAAACTTTGGATCGTGCAAATCCGCAGACCATGTTTTTTGCGAAACTCCATCAGTTCCGACAAACGCGCCATTGTGCCATCGGCGTGCAAAATTTCGCAAAGCACTCCCGCCGGCTGCAGCCCCGCCATTGTTGCCAGATCGACAGCGGCTTCGGTGTGCCCTGCGCGTCGTAGCACACCTCCGTCCTTGGCGCGCAGGGGAAATACATGGCCAGGCTGGCTAAGGTCTTCCGGCGAAGATTTGGGATTGGCGATTGCCAGGATGGTCGTGGCGCGGTCATAAGCGCTGATGCCGGTAGTCACGCCGCGCGCCGCGTCCACTGAAACAGTGAAATCGGTGCGATGCTTTTCGCGATTTTGTACCACCATTCGTTGCAACCCGAGTTGCTCGGCGCGCTCATTCGAAACTGGAACACAAATCAGACCGCGCCCGTGCGTGGCCATGAAATTAACCGCCTCAGGTGTCACCTTTTCCGCCGCCATCACCAGATCGCCTTCATTCTCGCGATCGGCATCATCGGTTACGATGACCATGCGCCCCTTTGCGATGTCGCTTAGCACATCGTCGATCGCGTCGAACTGAAATGTTTCTGTTGTCTTTGCAATCATCGAAACCATACCATTACGCCCGGCGCTGTTCGGAGCAACTTCTGCTCTACTCGCTTGCCGCACCGAAGCGGGAGGCGGTTATTTTGCGCTGGAAGCCACGATTGCTTCCGCGCGATACATGTCGCGGTTATTGCCCTGAAACTCTGCTTTCAATTTCACCTGGAACTGAGAAAGATCGACGAGATCCCATCGCGTGAATTTCCACCGAGAACTCGATTCACCTCGTCGCTCATGTGCGAAGCCGACGATGAAATGCACTGCGTCGTCGCGCACCTTGTTCGTCGTTTTCTTCGGCTCGAAATAAAACGTGCGGAAACTGCTGTCGCGGCCTGCGGCGGCGTAAAGTTTTGGGTCGATATAAAAGACGCGCTTGCTGTCGATATCGACTATTCGCAAATCGGGATAACCAGAACGCTGCGGTTTGCCATCATTCGTGAGTGGAAAAGCGCAGTGCACGCCGGGTGTGGCGTTCAGCAACTCGCGCAAACTATTTTCAAAATGGCTGCTCACTTCGTTGATGCGATCGATATGTTGAATCGCGCTGCCCGGCGCATTCAACTTCTTTATCGTTTCATCGCAGGCTGCGCTAATCGCTTTTGCGACGCGCTGATCCACTGGATTGCTTGCGTCAAACGGGAGCATTTTCTTCCCGGTGGTATCAAAAATGACTTCGCTGAATGGGACGCCCCGCAGTTGTTGATCTTCATCCAGCAACCACGGGATGAGCTGATCTACCGCCGTGTTCGCTCCTGGCGATGATTGCGCCATCGCGGCGGCCGCCAGCATTATCAGCGTGATTGACGCGAGCAACCTCACCCAAGCGCTCCTAAATTTCCCGGTGCATTACCATCGCGCCAGGCTGTTCCTCCACGACTTTGAACCCAAACCGTTCGTAAAGGCGCAACACCGGTTTCCCGGTAACGAAACTCAGCGAGATGGTTGACTGCTCGGGATTCGCGCGAACCAATTGCGTCAGCAGCGACGTACCGATCCCGTGCCTGCGGTGTTCCGGTTTTACGGCAAGAGCCAGTTCCGGCGGCGCGTCGGGTTTGTCGATCGGATTGCGCAACCAAACGGCACCGAGCAGCATTCCATCTTTCTTGTTGTGAGCGACAAACCCGGTGTCGCCGGAGCGACCCCAGCCCTCCACGTACCGCGCAAATTCTGGGCGGCGTACGATCTCGCGTGGAGGCGGTTGTTTTTTCCCAGGCGACGACAACCCATGATACAACATTTCCCAGAGAGTAGGTTCATCCTCAATGTTCAGCTGGCGAATCACGTAATCCATGACAGATGAGATCGACACGTTCGCCATAATGTTCTCCATAACCGGCGAAACACCAGAAGGCCGTTGAGTCGAACGCCGATCGGGCCGGACGCGCAAAATCGCGTTGTAATGTTGCGTCATTTAGCAACCGTCAGGAATGCCTACGGACCGCGACTACGTACTCGGCACGCATGACGAGGAGTTAGCCAGACTCGGATTGCAACACCACGTCTGGCGTCCCGTGGTTCTAGATTGCTGGCAACGCGCCGGCCTTACAGTTGCCAAACGCGTGCTGGATGTGGGCGCTGGCCCTGGATATGCAACTGTCGATCTTGCCGAGATCGTCAGGCCGACGGGTGAAGTAGTCGCGGTCGAACGTTCCCGGAACTTCATCCGCGCGATGGAGGCCGCCTGCCGCGCGCGATCGCTCACGAACGTGAAAATTCACGAGATCGATTTGATGACTGACCATTTGCCCACGGGAGATTACGATTTCGCCTGGTGCCGTTGGGTGGTCTCCTTCGTTGTCGATCCCGCTTTGCTGATTAGCAAGCTGGCACGCGTGATGCCAAAAGGGAGTTTATCGATCTTTCACGAGTATGGGCATTACGAGACTTGGAGATTCTTCCCGCGACTGCCGATGCAAGAGCGTTTCCGTGAGCATGTGATTGCAACCTGGCGCGAATCCGGTGGCGAGCCTGACGGAGCAGCCAGATTACCGGAGCTGCTCTCGGAAAACCGTTTTGCGATTCGCTCATCCCGGCCACACGTGTTTTGTCTGCAGCCACGCGATTACATGTGGCAGTGGCCCACAACGTTCATCGAAACCTATCTTCCCCGTCTCATTGAAGTGGGACGGATCGATGAAAAATTCGCCGACCAAGTGCGCACCGACTTGGCGAGCGCAGAAGCGAACCCGAATGGATTCATGGTCACACCACTGGTGCTGGAGATCGTCGCCGAAAAGCTATAATCTGTCGCTGTGCTGATGCGCTTTTTGCCTACGGGTTGGTAATTCCGCCTGACGTTCCAGCGAGGCCTAGTCTGTCTGCATCACTTTTCAGCGCAGGAATGACCTCCGCGATTACGTCCTCAACCGACATGCCCAACTCTTCCGCGCCGCGGACGATGTCTTCGCGGCTCACAACGCGAGCAAATGCCTTGTCTTTCATTTTCTTTTTCACCGCTCGGACATCGACATCCTGAATGCTTTTCGTGGGGCGAACGAGCGCGACAGCAACGATGAAGCTGCTCAGCTCATCGACGGCGTAGAGCGTTTTCTCCAGTGCTGTCTCGCGCGAGACGTTTGCGTAATCAGCATGCGAAAGAATCGCACGGCAGATCTCTTCGCTCCAGCCGTTCTCGCGCAACCACGCAACGCCAACGAATGGATGGCCTTCGGTCGGGCTACGTTCGAGATTCGGATGACGCTCGTAATCCATGTCGTGCAACAATCCTACCGCTTCCCAAAGGTCGGTGTCTTCACCCCGCAGTTGCGCAAAATGTTTCATCGAATCTGCAACGGCGTAGCAGTGTTTTCGCAGGCTTTCTGAATGAACCCAGTCGTGCAGTATGTTTAAGGCGCTGGAAGTGAGCGTTTCACCCATCGTTGCGACTTTAATAGATGGAGACGCTATCGCCGCTTTTAATTTTTGTGGCAAGCCGCACCACATCCCAGTTGGCCAGGCGAACACAACCGTGGCTTGCAGCGTGGCCAATCGAACCGGGATCGTTGGTACCGTGAATGCCGATCCCTTTTTTGTTTAGCGCAATCCACATTACCCCGACAGGGTTCCGCGGCCCCGGCGGCAGGACGTAAAAATTACCGCTGCGCTGGCCGTGCTTAAGCATCTCCTTGTCGTAACGAAACTTAGGCATCTTCGCAATTCCTCGCACCTTCCACTCACCGACGGGCGAGGCGGTATGAGTGGAACCGACCGTAACCGGATATGCGGCGATGAGCTTATCGCCTTCATGCACCTCAAGCATATTGGTTTTGGTGTCGAGCTTTATGGCCACATTTGCAGGTGCGCCTTTGTTTTCTTCTGGAGACCCAGCTTGCGCATCGGGCTGGTCTTCCAGTTCGTTGGCTGCCTTCAATCCGACTTCGCTGCCGGGCTTAATGTCTTTTACCGATGCAAGCTCAAATGGCTCGACATTCGGCACCATTACGTGGTCGCCGGCCTTGATGGTTTTCAACTTACCGGGATTGAGTTGTTCAAGGAAATGAATGTCACTGTGGAATTTCTCGGCGATTGCGTCAGGAACGTCGCGGTAGGGCAGAAATTTTAGTTTTGCCTGCTGAGGCGGCTGTTTTGGGGAGGGCCCTACGCTTTGAAGGTCCGCTTCAGTCACGGTGTACGGAATGAATACCGGATTGACGCTGGCCAGATCGAGGCCCTTAACGTCGGGCGCGACGTTCGATTTTGCGGCGCGTTGCGGCGGCGGAGTTTGCGATTGTTCTCCGCGGGATTCACGGTAAAGGGCAAGCGCCCTTCGGGTCAGATCATTATAGTGTCCATCAATCTTACCCGGACTGAAGTTCGCGCGATCAAGAAAGATCTGTAGACGAGTGGCTGCTTCAATCTCGGCCTTTCGTGGCTTTGGAGCATGAGTCGCCTTTTTCTTCGCCGATGCCGGGAGAATACTGCTTGAAATGAATATCGCGATGAGGGCGACACGAACAACAGTATTCACTTAAATGGATCGCGCTACTCGGCGGCGACGGCTGTCTCGCCTAATAAAGGCGACTACTTTTTACGTTTGCAATCTGGAAAGTACGCGTAAGGTGGCAGGTTAAACCGATCTGATTGCCTTGAAGTTTTCGAATACGCGACTGTTACGACCTTTGGCGAAGTTTTTCGCAGCGACTGCTTTCGTTTGCGGTGCAATTACCGCGTTCGGCGATCCTGCGGGGAATGTTATCGATGAGGCGGACGTCCGAGTCCAAGCGGTGACAGCTGCTCAAGACGAAGTCACTCCCTCGCTGATGCAACAGCCGGAGATTTTGGGAACCGCCGTGGGCGTTAGCGAAACTGGCGATCCAATATTGATGGTTTATGTCAATCGCGACGCAGCGAATGCGGAGCAGGCCATTCGTAATCTCCCGGGCCAAGTTCGCGGTATACCCGTGAAGGTGGAATTGACGGATGAGATTCGCGCGATGGGTTACACGGCCAAACAAACGCCACCTATTTCGCTGGGAACCTCGGGCGGCTGGACGTACGATCTCGCGAACGGCTACTGCTGCTGAGGTACGCTCGGCGCGGCCGTAAGGATCGGCACCACACTTTACGTTTTAAGCGCAGGCCACGTGCTAGAAGGAGACAAAGTACTCGGCGGTAACAATAGAATTGCGCAAACCGGTGATCCTGTCATTCAGCCGGGGTTGATTGACGAGCAGTGTAACAGGAATCTCGCTCAAACGGTCGGAACCCTCGTCAAGAAAAGGTCACTGGCCACGAGCAACACAGATTGCGCCATCGCAAGAATCGTCAGCGGCATGGTGCGTACCGATGGCGCCATACTAGGAATTGGAACAATTTCCCATTCCATCTCCGCAGCCTCGCTGAATCAGCACGTGAAAAAAAGCGGACGCTCGACCGGGACGACGCACAGTCATGTTTCTGGGCTAAACGCGACCGTGAGAGTGGCCTTTACGAATGAGTGTAATGGCGGCACGTATTACAAGACCTTCAACGGCCAAATTGTGGTCGCGAATCCCTCGCACGGTTTTCTGAGGAGCAGCGATTCTGGGTCGCTGCTAGTTCAGGACATCTCCCCAAACCCGCGCGCAATTGGTCTGCTTTTTGCGGGCAATAATACCGAGGCCTTTGCCAATCCAATTGACCAGGTTCTGAATTTTCTTGGCGCCACGATGGTGGGAAATTGACGGCAGTTTGAGAATGAGATTATGCCGCACATACGGGCTACTGTTTCCGTTTCACTGGTGGTTCTCGTGCTGAGTTCAATCGTAGTTTGCCATCAGAACATGGCCCAGAGCACTTCGCCAAAACCGAACCGTGACATCAATGTCGTTCTCGCTGCGCATGATAAAGAGCTGCTGGCAATAGCCGACGTGGTTGGTGTGTATGCCGGTACAATGCAAGATAGCCAGACGCCCTGTTTAAGAGTCATGCTCGCCCGGAAAAATCCAGAATCCGAACGAAAGATTCCGCGAATGATCGACGGCTATCCTGTTGTTATACAAGTAACCGGAACCATTCGCGCGCTCGACAGGCCGTAGCTATCGCAAAGAATTTGCCGCTATGCCTGTAAACAAAACGCGCCTCCTGTCTTCCCGGTGGGCAGGACAGAAAGGCGCGTCGGAGACGAACGAGATTAGACCTTAATCCTCATCGAGGATCACGCGATCAACCATCATGTTGTCGCCCGTCCCTGTATAATGAACGCGAACGGGAACACCCACTTTAATCCTTGTTCTCACCGTATCTGCATTCAGGACCTTGCCGCTGCGCGTCACATAAGTAACGGTCTTGCCGAAGCGATAATGCCGCGGCCCGGTGCTTTCCTTAAGCACGATCGTGCTGCCGGGACTGAACTCGGTGATCGTCCCGCTGCCTTCGGTCGTGGTCGTTGTTGAGGTAGTGGTCCGCTGCTGCGGCACGTCCTGAGTTTTCATAAGCGGCTGCCGCGTGGTTTGCCCCCACGCAAACGATGCCACCATTGCGAGCGCAATACTTAAGAGCAATTTTTTCATGATTTCCCCCTTTTTTGTTGAATTGCGGCAGATAAGCATCCTCTGTTCCCACCAGATTTGAGGGGGCCACAGAACTTGCCGCTATACTGGATTCGGATGCAGCATGCGCCGCGGATGTTTGGAAGCCTCTTTTATGGTGCCTGAAGCCTGCTTTTGCTCAGCCGAGTCTTGGGCTAACTGCTTGATATGAAGTTCTGGATTGGAACCTCGGGATTTCAGTATGCCGAGTGGAAGGGAAATTTTTATCCTGAGGATTTGCCGGCGTCCAAGATGCTGCCGTTCTACGCGGAGCGATTTTCAACGACGGAGATCAATTACACATTCCACCGGATTCCCGCGCCGAAAACGATCGACAATTGGAAGGCGCAAACACCTGAAAAATTCCGGTTTGCACTGAAAGCGCCGCAAAAGATTACGCATTGGTCGAAGCTCCGCGATTGCGCAGACACGCTCGAATATTTCTGCAAAGTCGTGACCGGCCTCGGGCAACAACTGGGCCCGGTTTTGTTTCAGTTGCCGCCGACGTTCAAGAAAGATGCGGATGTGCTAAGCTCTTTTCTACGCGAATTTCCCAACATGCGCGCCGCGTTTGAATTTCGTCACGATTCCTGGTTCGATGATGAGATTTTCGATCTGCTGAAGTCACGTAACATCGCGCTCTGCATTGCAGACACCGACACAATCGCTACGCCAAAGAAGATTACCGCCGATTACGGTTATCTCCGCCTCCGCCGCGAAGATTACGCGGACGCGGATGTGACAGGCTGGTCCGAGTTCGTGCGTGAACAAAACGCAAATTGGAAAGACGCCTTTGTCTATTTCAAGCATGAAGAAAGCGGCATTGGCCCAAAACTCGCCAAGCAAATGATGGAATTGCTTGCGCATCCTGGAAGCCCTAGCGTCCAATCAGGATAAAAATTCCTGCCAGCAGCGCCAGCACGCCCGTTACAATGCCGATGCCGAGTCCGGTGAGAGTAAGAATTCCGACCGCGATAAGATAAATCGCCAGCAGAAGCATGCCGATATTTTTAGTAATCATGCTCTGAGTATCAGCAATTGCACCCGCCCTTGACAATACTGAAGGCAGTTGGTCAGCCGATTCTCAGCGCCGAGATTCTAAATCGCCAGAATCCTCAATGTAAATTGTGGGCGCCGCTATCTCCCGGCGACGCGAACTATAACTGCCGAGACGTCTTTTACATCGACGAAGGCGTCAAAATATTCCGCGCCGGTCAAGGAAGAAAGATGGACCATATTCTCGTTCACTTGCGAGACCTTGCCGCCCATTTTTTCTCCAGATCTCAAGTGTACCTCGACAGTTTTGCCTGCGGTCCCTTGAAGAACGCTGAGGATGCTCGCGTTGGGCTGAAGGCTGGCTTTCTCCTGCGCGTGCAAACTGCCACAGGCCACCGCAACAATGATTGCAATAAGAAGTGAGTAACGTTTCATGATCAACTGGTTTTGCCTCGTCGCTGACTGATTTGCGAGCAAATAAATGCGCATCGGCACGGAGCAGCGGTCTCCACTTTGTCCGGGTAAATTGAGGAGGGGATTGAAAACAGCTCCTCCTTGTTTTGAATTGGCAGGCGAAGCGCCTGCCCTACAATCTTTAGAATGACTTCAATTGCCGAAAATCTTGTGCGCGTTCGTGAGCAGATCGCGCGAGCAGCGGCTAAAGCTGGCAGCGTTGCCGATGGGATCGCTTTGGTCGCGATTACGAAGACGCATCCAGCGGAGAAGGTGCGTGAGGCGATTGAGGCTGGGCAGACTCTCTTCGGCGAGAGTCGTGTTCAGGAAGCGCGAGCTAAAATCCGTGGGCTGCCGTCGAATTTGCACTGGCATTTCGTCGGACACCTTCAGAAGAACAAGATCCGGCACGCGCTGCCGCTGTTTGAAATGATTCACAGCATCGATTCACTTGGCCTTGCGCAAGAAATGAACCGGATTGCAGAAGAGGACGGGATGCATCCACGGGTTTTGCTCGAAGTCAATGTGGCAGGCGAGGGGAGCAAGTTCTGATTTTCGCCCGATAAGCTACATGACCAAATGGAATCCCTCCTCGCGTTGCCACGATTGTCCATTGAAGGATTAATGAC
>WNEQ01000688.1_pt1 | contig 17770 bp, 17 predicted proteins | sample 5399971 | NCBI WGS metagenome assembly WNEQ01 (sample SAMN13153330, study PRJNA577476) | soil metagenome | isolation source: 20 cm grassland meadow soil 2 days after 1st rain plot 5 | place: USA:California | collected 2015-09-18
TCAGAGGGGAGTTACCGCCTTCCTGGGTGCGAGTCAGTTCTCCGCGTTCGTGATACTCACGGGCACCTTCACGGGAAGCGCCGGCCTCATATCACTGGGGAAGGCCTTCAGCTCTAATGCTTGGAACCTCGTGGCGGTAGGACTCCTCATCCAGATCATAGGCCTGATAGTCACCTGGCTGGGGCCGGGGATAATGGGCAAGTGGGTAGCCATCTTCGGAATCGGGGCCGTGATAGGGATAATACTGGTCTCCGCCTCGTACATCGGTGCCCTCGGGAACCTCCAAACCAGGTGGGACTCGACGTTTGGTGGAGGCGCCTACAACGAAATCGTCTCCACGGCGAACTCGAACGGCTTCTCTCCGCCCGCCCCCAGTTTCTCGGCTACTCTCGCGGCTGCCCTGACACCCATCTCGACCACCTTTCCCTACACGGTGATGCCGCTCGTCGGGGAGGTGGAGAAACCGCGGAGAAACATCCCTCTCAGCATGGTCGGGAGCGGTCTCGGCGTGCTGTTCTTCAACACGGTCGCGACCTGGGGCTACACCGCCTCCTACGGGAACTTCGCGAACATGTACAACTTCGTCAGCACGAATGCGAACCTGACTTCGAAACTGACCATCATGCAGGGGAAGATCTTCCCCATCGACCTTTCCTCGATGGCGGCCGCCGTGTCGGGTAGCCCGGCTCTCAGCGGACTAGCCGCGTTCTCCCCGCAGTGGTCCAACTTCAACGACCTCATCGTGAACAACGCATTCTGCTCCCGTCCGCTCTTCGCGCTCGCGATGGACAGGATGGGTCCCTCGGTATTCGCGACCGTCTCTCCGAGATGGCACAGTCCTGTCGCCGGCAACATCTTCTGGTTCGGCGCCTCCCTTCCCACTCTATTCCTCTCGGCCGTGGATACGACCGGCACAGTGGGTGGAATACTCAACGGCACTGTATTCGCATTCGCTCTCGCAAGGTCGTTCCAGCACTGGTCGGAAGTTGCGCTTCCGATTACTAGACCCGAAATCGCGCAGCAGGGATTCAACATAAAGATAGGTGGAATCGACCTGATGTCGATCCTGGGCGGCATCGCAACCGTGGTCTTCCTCTACCTCATCGGCACGAACCCGGCTCAGTCGGCGAACAGCTCTCTCTACGTGCTCGTGATGTACGGAATAGGCGTCTTCTTCTTCATTTACTACTCAGCGAAGAACGCGAAGCAGGGGATTCGCGTAAACCAGATCTTCTCAACGCTGCCTCCAGAATAGAGCGACGAAGCCTCCCCTTTCTCTTTTCCGATCAGCCGGTGACTCGCCAGTACCTTACCTCACCCTTCGGGTCGTCTGGCAGGTCGATGACGTAGCCGCTTATCGTGCCGATCTGATACTCAGAGCCCGGGTTCATGCAGACCGTTCGACCTATCTTTGCATGGGCGGGGGACTCGTGGATGTGCCCGTGCAACCCGAGGAGAGGCTGAAATTCCCTTATGACTTTTAGGACTGCCCTGCTTCCCACACTCTCGAAGACAGGGTTGCCGAAGTCCGTAATCGGCTTGAGGTCCCTGTCTAGCTTCGGGGCTCGGTCGAGGCCGGAGGCGTATGGTGGTGCATGAAAGTTGCAGACCAGGCTCTCTGTTCTCCCATCCGCCCCGTCGATCTCCTTCTGTAGTCTTCTCTCCAGTTTCTCCTCCGAACACTCCCTCGGTGTGTTCCACGGAGTGGGATTGACGTACTCGCAGCTCACCATCTGCCTCTTCGAATCCAGCTCCACCACTCGCTTCAGCGGGTACACCACTCTCTCGTGCTTCTGTATGACATCGTCAATCTCGAAGACATCATCATTCCCCGGACAAACGATTAGCTTCACCCGTGGAGGAAAGTTCGTTTCATCAATCTCCGAGAGCATCTCATCAAGCGTCCGTCTCATCAAGGTCAGGAAAAGCTCTTCCCGCTTCGCCGGATTTGTCTTCAGCTCCTCGACCTCGGGTGAGCTCGCTTCGAAGACGTACCAGCCCTTGTTCCTGAAGATTGCTTTCTTCTCCTGCACCTCCTCCTTCGACAGCAGCGTCTCCCGCCTACCGTAGGGGGCGCAGTACCATTCCGACTCGCCGACCCTGACGAACGGAACCATCGCCTTCCCGGTGAGGTCGCCGAGGAGGAGGACGACGTCCGCCTCGTAATGACTCGCGGAGCTCAGGGTCTTCCTCCAGACGATTTCACTCGCGTGCAGGTCTGTGGTGTGGAAGAGCCTGGTCAATCGGCGAGGTTTGCGCCTTCTCCGCTTAAATAATTCTCTGAAGCTCTCTCCAAGGAGAAGAGTTGGATTACGAGCCTCCGAGCGCCACGCCTGAGTTGTCGGAGCTCGCGTGCAGGCTTGTTGAAGCCGCGCGCGACCAGGGCCTCCCGCTGAGGGCGGGCGCGGGGGTCGCGATCAGGCTACACTGCGAAGGTGCGTTGCAGAGGTATCCGGTCTTGAAGCGCCCCGTTCACGACGTAGACCTGATAGGGCGGTCCAGGAATCTGAAAGACGTCACGAAATTCATGGAGTCACAGGGTTTCGTCAAGGTCCCGACCTCTCTCAACGCCGCCTTCTCGCTCCGCGAAATCTACGTGAACCCGAAGACCAGGACCGAGGTCGACATCTTCCTCGACAAGCTTCAGATGAATCACACGATAGAGCTCAAGGACAGGCTTGAGCTCGACTATCCGACCCTCACCGTCTCGGACCTTCTGCTCTCCAAACTCCAGATTGTAAAGATAAACCTGAAGGACGTAACAGACCTGGTCATGCTGCTCGCGGACCACCCTCTCGGCGACACGGATAGAAACGAGGTCAACTTGCCCTACGTCGCGAAGATCCTCTCGAACGACTGGGGATTCCACTACACGGTCGGAAATAACATACGAGTGGTTGGCGACCAGCTTGCGAGGCTCGACGGACTTGATACCTCGATGATTGAAGAGCTGGCCAAGAAGTGTAAGCGGATTGTCGATGCGGCAGAGGCTCACCCGAAGAGCATAGGATGGAGGGTTAGGGCAAAGATGGGAACTTCGAAGAGATGGTACAGAGAAGTAGAGAGAGAGGGAGACAGCGTTACGATGCCTGCAGGCCCTTAAAGGGCAACAGCAAGGCCTTCGCAAACGTCTTCTGGGTCATGGGGTTCATCACCACCGTATCGACCCCGGCGTCGTAGTACTCTCTCATCCTCTTCCTGCAAACCTCGGCGTCCCCGCAGACAGTCAGGGTGTCCACGATCTCGTCATCCACCAGTTCCTTTACCCTCTTGGCGTCGGCGTGCTCCAGATGCCACATCGGGTCGCCCACCTTCTCCTCCCAGCGGAAAGCCTCTCTGAGCTCAGGGAGGAGGTCGAGCGGAAGGCCGCTCCTCCTGAGGAAGACCTCCCCGAACGTCGGTATCGAAAGCAGGAATCCGACACTTCTTCTCACGCTCTCGTATGCCCTCTGGACATCTTCGTCGATGCTTGTCCAGAGTGAGCAGACCAACTGTTTCTTTGTCCCCCCAGTTCTGATCGATCGCAGAATGCCTGCCGCGTACCTTGCGTGTCGAACAGACGTGCAGGAATTCAGTATGGCGCCGTCTGCCTGGGTGAACGCGAGCCTAAGCATCTTGGGTCCCATCGCGGCAAGAAGAATCGGTATCTTCCTCCTTACTGGGGCGAAGCGCAACTTGGCGTTTGTGAGTTTGACTTCGTTCCCGTCGTACGTAACCCTCTCCCCGGCGAGGAGCTTCTTCGTGCACTGAATGTACTCTTCCATGTGCTCGATGTGCGAGCCGTAGGGGATGTGCATCTCATCCTCTATCAGGGACTTCACCCCCCGCCCGACCCCGAGAATCAGTCTCCCGCGACTGACCTCATCGACGGTAGCCGCCGCCATCGCCATGTACACGGGGCTTCTCGTGTAGACGTTGACTATGCCGGTCGCTACGCTGACCTTCTTTGTTGCAGAGGCCGCTAGGCCGATTAAGGAGAAGGCGTCTCTAAAGTATGGGTCCTCGGATATCCAGACTGAGTCGAACCCCGCCCTCTCGCCCTTCTTGCACCATCCAATCAGTTCCCGGGCTCCCATTCCCGTGTGCAGTCCGAGACCGATCGATTTCATTTATTCCCCGAACCGGCATTCGCGAGTCTCGCCCGAGCAGGATAATAACCATTGGCTGGGGAATCGGCAGCGCCTTAACCAGCTAGGTTGGTGTCCCTCCTTTACCTCGGCTGGCGAAGTGAAAGGGAGATCTAGGCAATCAATGGAAGGTTCGAAGGGCTTGAAAGCGGGTTTGAAGGATTAGAAGGCAGACTTGGATTTGAAAGCAAACTTGGGGGATCAGAAGGCAAGATCGACGGACGATTCGCAGCAGTTCGCGCTTAAATCAGGAGGCTTGACGGAAAGGTTGACACACTGGACACACGAATGTCAGGAAAATTCTCGTAACATCTGCGAGTGTACCAAGAAGTTCTTACTGTCTTCCGAATTCGAAGGCTAGAAGCGCCAGCGAGAGAGAGCCGTACTTCAGCACGCCCTCATCGACCTTGAACCGGGGGCTGTGGTTAGGATAGACGGATCCCTTGGATTTGTTGTGGGTTCCCAAGAAGTAGTAGGTTCCCGGTACCTTCTGCAAATATCGTGAGAAATCCTCTGCGGCCAGTACAGGTGAAATCTCGACTGTCCTCGTCTCCGGTATCGTCTTCAGAATTCGAGAAACCTTCCTAGTAACGGAGGGGTCGTTTCGCGTGACAGGGTTCGAATCTACTATCGAGACTTCGCACTTTGCACCGAATGCTCTGCTCACTCTCTTCGCAATTTGAGAAATCAGAATCTTCGCCCTTCTGTTTGTCACCTCGCTTAGAGTTCTCAACGTCCCTTCGAGGATTGCCTCAGCAGGAATGATATTGCTCTTGGTGCCGGAGTGGATGGTACACGCTGATACCACGAGCGGTTCGACCGGGTCGATCATCCTGGCTGGAATGGCTTGCAAGCTCGTGACGACTTGGGCGGCCACATAGACCGGGTCGACGGTTTCGTGTGGAGCAGACCCGTGTCCCCCGGGGCCGCTTATCCGTATCCTGAATGTGCCAGAAGAGGCCATGAGCGCACCTTCCCTGAGCGCGAATGTTCGCGAAGGGTAGTTTGCGAAGATGTGAAGGCCGAAGACGTAGTCCACCTTCGGATTCTCCATGACTCCATCCTCGATCATCGGTTGCGCTCCCCCACCAAGCTCCCCAGCCTCTTCAGCAGGCTGGAAGAGAAACTTCACCGTGCCGTGAAGCTCGTTTCGGTGCTTTGCGAGGAGCATCGCTGCCCCCAGCAGCATCGCGACGTGGGCGTCGTGTCCGCAGGCGTGCATCACACCCTTCACCTTGGACCGAAAATCCACGTCAGACATCTCGTCGAGGGGCAGTGCATCCATATCGGCCCTAAGCGCAACCACGCGCCCCGGCTTTGCCCCCTCCAGGAATCCCAAGACGCCGTTGCCTCCAACTTTGGTCTTCACTCTTACGTCCAACGACCGGAGCACTTCGCTCACCAGCTTCGCGGTCTTCTCTTCCCGGAAGGAAAGTTCGGGATTCTGATGGATTGTTCTTCTGGTGCTGACCACCATATCCTCGACCTCCTTCACGTCGCCCAGGAAGAGGCCCATTTGCCAGCGAAAAGACGGATTGCGCTTTAGGCTTTGGGGTTGAGTAAGAGCCGTAGGCGGAATCGAGAAAGAATATTAGAACCAAAACAGCGAAGCTTCACGGTTCAGTTTTGAGAATTGCCAAGGACATCTACCTTGTGGGTGGAGGAGACATCGGGTTGTCAAACAGGATGGATTGCCACGTTTACATCCTCGATGGAGGTAAGGAGAAGGCGCTCATTGACGCGGGAGTAGGAATCGACTCGCAAGAAATCATCAGAAATATCAAGGAGGATGGTTTTGACCCCAAGAGAGACATCGACCGCCTCCTGATTACACACGCCCACGCGGATCACGGAGGGGGAGCGAGCGCCTTGCGCTCCGCCACCGGCGCAGAGCTCATAGCTCCGAGGGGGGAGGCAGAATTCCTCGAGAGCGGAGGGAGGGATTTGGAGGTAGGGTTGAAGGCCGCAAAGGAATCAGGCATCTACCCGAAGAACTATGTCTACAAGCACTCGAAGGTTGACCGTGTGGTACGTCACAATGCGAAGTTGCGGGTGGGGAGTTACATTCTCAGGACGATCCAAGTCCCAGGCCACAGTCACGGAATTGCGGGTTTCCTCGTCGAGAGCGAGCCGAGGTCGTTCTTCTCATCCGACATCGTGTTCATAAACGGAAACGTCGGGTATGGCAACTGGCCCGGTTGCAACCTAGATAACTACCGCAACAACATTGGGAGACTGAAGAACCTCCTCGTTGAGCAGCTCTTCCCCGGGCACTTCATGTGGACACTGAGGGACGGGCAGACCCACCTCGACGCTGCCATTCAGAACCTCAAGGGGGCGTGGCTCCCACCCTCGTGGACCCACAACCATCCGTTCAGGTAGGATGAAGGCGGCCAGGCGGGGTGGGTCCTCTTCCAGTTCGAGCTTGCGTGATCGGACTAGGCGAGTTCGGCCTCCGGCATGCCAGAGCGTATCGAGAGAACCCTCGGGTTGAGCTCGTAGCCCTGTGCGACATCCGGAAGAGACCTCTTCGGGAGGCGGGGAGAGAATTGAGTGTCGGAAGGCTCTACGAAGACTACTCTAAAATGCTCGAGGCGGAGAAGAACAACATAGACATAGTCTCCGTAGCCACTCCCGACGAATCGCACGCGGAGATCGCGAGCGCGGCGCTCGGTATCAACAAGCACGTCTTCCTGGAGAAACCCATGTGCCGAACACTGAAGGAGGCCGACAGAATCTTGGAGGAAGCGTCTCGCAGCCGCGGGATGCTGATGGTGGATTTCATCCTGAGATTTGACCCGCGGTACGTCAGAGCGAGGGAGATCGCGGCGAGCGGAGAGCTTGGGCGAATCATAGCGCTCCACGCAAGAAGGCACGCCAGCTCAGAGTTTGCGAGGACCCACGGAAAGTTCAGCAACCTCTTCCTCTCTTCAGCCGTGCACGATATCGACGCCATCCTGTGGATGACGTCCGCAAAACCGGTTAGGGTCTACGCTACGGGGAACGGAAGCCTTCTCAACAAGAAGTTCGACGACGCGATCCTATGCATCTTGGAGTTCGACGAGGGAGCAATCGCATCCATAGATTCAAACTGGGTCCTTCCACTTCAGGCCCCAAGGCTCGAGAGTGGGCTGAGAATAGTCGGCACGAAAGGGGTTGTCGATGTTGCCGGTGATCAAGGACTGACCGAGGTCACGGCGGGCGCGGGGGTGGTGGTGGTCCCGGACCTCTCTCTCCGGCCCATCGTCGTCGGAGATACGCTGGAGGGCGCTCTCAAGAGAGCTATAGACCACTTTGTCACCTGCGTGCTCGAGGGGAAGGATCCGTCGGTGGGACCCCTTGAGGGTCGTGATGCCTTGAAGGTGGCACTGGCCCTCGAGGAATCTGCGAGGAGCCACAAGCCGGTCAGGCTCGACTGGTAGGCTTCGAGACCCGACGTTACTTCAGAGCGCCCATCGTCAGGCCCTTGACTATGTACTTCTGAGCTAATGTCAGCAGGATGAGGGCGGGCAGCATGAAGAGCGTCGAGATGGCGGTCATGGCTGGCCAGTCTATCACTACGATCCCCACGAAGTCGGCCACGAAGGCAGGTACCGTCCTCGCCGCGGTCGAGGTGAGAAGGAAGGCGAAGAGGAACTCGTTCCATGAGAACAGGAAGACTATGATAGAGACGGTAATTATGGCGGGCTTGCTGATGGGGAGTATGATCTTCCTCAGGGTCTGCAACCTAGAAGCGCCGTCGATCATCGCCGCCCTTTCGAGCTCTATCGGCACCCCCTCGAAATAGCCCATCAGAATCCATATGGAGAGTGATAAGTTGAAGGTAAGGTACACTGTGATGAGCGCGAAGACAGTATCGTACAGCGGAATTATCCTTGTCATGAGGATGAAGAAGGACAGACTGAGCGCAAAGACGGGAGCCATCCTCGTGGATATCATCCAGGCAGCGAGGTTCCTCGTGAACGCATTCTTCGTTCGGGCGAGGCGATAAGCGGCAGGGACTCCCAGGGCGAGACAGATCAGTACGGTGGACGTTGCCACAATAATGCTGTTGATCAGGTCGGCGGTGAAGGGTCCTGCCAAGATCCTACTGTAGGCGTTGAGGGTCGGCGTGAAATAAAAGAGAACCTGCCCCAGACTGTACCCTGTTAGCGCTTCCGAGACGGGTTTGAAGGACGATACGATTATCCATATGATGGGAACACCGTACAGTACGGCGGCGCCTGTGATGACGAGGTATGAGAGGATGCGCATGATGTTGAGCTTCATCTTAGGTCGCCTTGTTGTAGACCCTGATGAGAAAGGTTATGGCCACGACCGATATGATTACCATGATGACTCCCAGAGCCGACGCCTGTCCTATGTCGGAGCTCGAGAAGGCAATCAGGTATCCATGAATGCCTAGGACCTGCGTTGCGATTCCAGGTCCGCCGCGGGTCATCACGTAGATTTGGTCGAAGGCATTAACCGAATCGATGACCTTGAGGATCACGGCTATGATTAGCACCTTTCTCAATAGAGGAAGGGTTATGTGACGGAACGAAGAGAGTGCACCCGCCCCGTCAATCTTGGCCGCCCGGTATAGGGAGGGTGAAATTCCCTGAAGGCCTGCGAGAATTATCAAGAACATGAAGGGAGCCTTCGTCCACACGTCGACGAAGACCACCGCGATCAATGCGTTGAGGGGATTACCTAGGATACTCCCAATGTGTATCCCGAGAGAGGGGAAGATGAACGCGCCGACCAGCCCCTGATTCGAGTCAAAGAGGTAGCGCCAGGTGAAGCCAGTTATGATCGGGGCTATCGTGAATGGAAGGATTATGATTGCTCTGAACACGTTTGTCCCGCGGAGGTTCTGATTCAGGGTCAGCGCGAGAACCAGCCCGAAGAGGATCGAAAAGGTGACCGTGAGCGCGACAAACTCAGCACTCACACGAAGAGAATTGTAGAAGTTAGCGAGGCTAAACAGGTTCACGAAGTTGGTGACTCCGACTAGCGGATGGTCCAGAAGGAAGGCTTTCCATTGGCTGATACTCAGGTAGATCATGTAGATCGTGGGGAAGATTGTGACCAGGAGGAGGGCGGTCGTCGCAGGGAAGAGGTAAGAGTATGTGTAGATGAAACGACGCAGCCTTGCGGAGAGCGTGCCACTATTTTGCTTCTTCGTCGCTCCCAGCTTCCTCGCCGGTCAACGGAGCTGCCGCCAAGGCATAGGGACGATGTATCGTCCTAGCCATAGTATCCGTCAGACTTCAGAAGCTGATAGGCGTAGTCTTGAAGAGCCTGGGCTGCCTGCTGCGGGGTCATCTGGCCAGACATCACTGCAGAGGTCACCTCGCCCATCTTCACATTAATCGAGTTAGCCTCTGGTATGTAGGCGATGAAGTGCGGGTCCGACTGGGCAAGCATCTCGATCATCAGGTCCATCGTGGTCGCTCCCCACTTCTGGGTGAGCTGCGGGCTGTGTAACACAGAAAGTAGTGATGGGTTGGGGAAGAAGGCGGTGGCGAAGTTGAGTTGTCTCTCGTAGCTCGTCAGGAATGACAGAGCGAGGAAGGCGGCCTTTGGATTGTGCGTGAATTTGCTGATGCCGAAAGAGAGCGACCAGATCTCGTCGAAGTATTTGCCTGTTGGTCCGGTCACCGTCGGTGCGTAGGCCATCAGCGCAGCAAGGGTCGCGTTCGGCGCGAAAGCTTGTGCAGCGAACGCGTTGACCGACTGGGGGTAAAGAATCGCGGCCTTGCCGCTCTGGTACAGCGTTATCTCCTTGCTGAAGTCATAGGTGGGGGTATCCGGGGACGAGAACGCGGAGCCCATGAGCGCATAGGTCTTGATTGCGTTGACTACAGCGGTTGTATTGAACGCTGGCAGAGCCCGGTGCGTCTTGACGTCTGTGACGTTCCAGTAGCCACCCTTGAACCAAGTCCCGCCGAACCCGTGGATGAATGCGTTGACATCGAGCGCAGTCGTCTCTTTTGGTTCGCCCCTGATGGCGATTGGGTAGACCTTGCCGTAGGTGCCGTCCGCCATCATCCCAGCCTTCAGCTTCGGAAGGGTGGTGTTCATCATCTGGTCCATAGTTGTCGGGAGGGCGACGCTGTACTTCTTGAAGAGATCCGTCCTGTAGTTAAAGCTCGAAGAGAAGGTGAAGTATGGCAGCGCATACAGGTGCCCACCGTAGCTGCAAGCGAGAAGCGCCTTCGGGATGAAGTCTGTGTAATTGAAGTATGGAGAGGGCGTGTACAGCTGGCTACTGGGAGTGTAGAACTGCTCAATAGGGTAGAGTTGGCCGGAGCTTCCGTAGACTTGAACCAGATTCGCGGTGTCTGCGAGAGTAAGGTCGTATCGGCCCGCTCCGGAGGCGAAGTCGGCCTGGACCTTCTGCCTCACCGTTGGCTCGTCGTCGAACTCGACATTTATCGTGATGTTGTACTGCTTCTCGAACTGGAGCAGGGGTGCGAGAGGCTTGCCGGTGGTGGAGTTCCACAGGTCTGTAAAGACCAACCCTTGGTCAAATGTGATGAGATTAACCGTGGCACCGCTCACACCCGTGATCCCCGTGGATGTGCTAGAGGTGGAGGTCGATGACGGGTTCGTCCCCCCTATGTTAGTCGCGGCAAGATATCCGGCAAATCCCACCACAAGCAGGATGACGATAGCGGCAACGGCCACAAGTGTACGGGAGACGGCCCTCCGCTGGCTCCGCACAATTCCGTTCGAGGGCGAGCACCCTATTTAACTATTGAGAACAATCCGAGGGGTATCAGGTCGCCACGGTTCGTTACATGCTCGACGAAAGTTAATAATCCGACACATGCAGTAACGGAAAAGGATGGCCAGCGTCAGGCTGAAGGAGATCACGAAGCGATATGGCAAGGTAGTCGCGCTCGATCATCTCAGCCTCGATGTCAACGATGGAGAGTTCGTCGTAATGCTGGGTCCATCGGGTTGCGGGAAGTCGACCGCCCTCTATACCATCGCCGGGCTGGAACGTGCGGACGAGGGCGAGATATACATCGGAGACAGGATGGTCAACGAAGTCGAACCGAAGGAGAGGGACATCGCACTCGTCTTCCAAAATTACGCGCTGTACCCTCACATGACGGCTGAACAGAACATCGCATTTCCTCTGAAGATGCGCAGGGTGGAGGAGGCCGAGGTGAGCAGCAGAGTGAAGCGGATCGCAGAGACCTTGAGGATCGACCATCTGCTGGCACGAAGGCCGGCGCAGATGAGTGGGGGAGAGGCGCAGCGCGTCGCACTGGCTCGGGCTATGGTCAGGGAACCCGTCGCCTTCCTGATGGATGAACCCCTCTCCAATCTCGACGCCAACCTTAGACTTCACATGCGAGCAGAGCTCAAGAGGCTACAGAAGGAGCTTAAGGCTACGACGATCTACGTTACCCACGATCAGGCCGAGGCTATGACGATGGGCGACAGAGTCGCGGTCATCAGTCACGGGCAACTGCAGCAGTTCGGCACCCCCGACCAGATTTACTCACGCCCGCGAAATTCGTTCGTTGCGAGTTTCGTTGGCAGCCCGCCGATGAACCTAATCGAGGGTGAGCTGCAGTTGAACGGACACCAGATATCCTTCGCTTCGAATGACCTGACCCTGCAGCTGCCAGAGCTCGCAGGCTCGGCACTTCGGAGCGAGACGGCTCCCTCTAAAGTCAGTCTTGGAATCAGGCCAGAGGACCTCACAACGACCGCAGAAACCTGGAGCATCTTTGCCCAGGGGGTGGTCTACGTGGTCGAGCCGCTGGGTTCTCATTCAATCGTCGACGTCCAGGTTGGAGATACAATCCTCAAGGTGCAGGAGGGCGCCCGATACCCTCATGACATAGGCGACAGAGTGGAGTTGCGTTTTCGGACAGAAGGACTGCACGTCTTCAGGGGAACAGGCGGGGAGGCCGTGTTTTGAAGGAACATCATCAGCTAGAGGCAGGCGGTGGAGAAGAGCCAGGATGCCAGTGATGACAAAAGCGGAGATGGAAAAGTTCCTCTCGGGGCCGCTCATCGCCAAGGTTGCGACCGTGAGGGCTGACGGATCTCCGTTCCTCGTTCCTGTATGGTACGAGTGGGACGGCGAGGCATGCTACCTGGTGATAAGACAGAGGGCGAACTGGCTGAAGAATATCAAGCATGAGCCGAGAGTGACGGTGCTTCTCCATAACGACAGGCCCCCTTACCAGAAAGTCATCATCGAGGGTGACGCCCGAATAGTCGGTGGCAGCTTGCAGGACTGGATAGAAATAGGCAAGAAGATGGTCAAGAGGTACTACGGCCCCAAGGCTGGCATCTCCTACCTGAAAGGTTCAATTGATCAGCCCAGATTCACGGTGAAGATCTCGCCAACGAAGATAACAACATGGGTGAACCCCCCTGCTTCGGTGATCGCGAAGAAACCCAGACTGGCGTGGCATCCACGCTACTATTCTCGGGCGAGCGAGTGGTACAAAGAACACTCTAGAGAAAGGAGAAGCAAAGGGCCCATTAAGGGTTAAGGTACTTCTTCGGCACCCCGACCGCGACGGTCCAGAAGTTGCCAATTCTGACCTGTGATACGAGAGTCAGCAAGCCGAAGGCAAGCCAGCGGTCTACGCTATAGTCAGTCTCGAGCCATAGAATCAGGTTCATGAACGCCATGCGCATGGCATCCTCCAGACTTCTCGCAGCCTGGGTTGCGGCGACCGCATAGAGCGTCGAATCATCTTCTAGCCTCGGCCACTCGATCGCCTTGTTTCTTATTACGTCGATCTTCAACCGGGTCCGAGCAGGCATCTCGACGGCGGCCCCCGAGAGTTCTCCGTCGCCCTGCACAGCGTGAACGTCGCCGAGGTGCAGCAGCGCATCATCGACTCTCACCGGCAGGTACACTGTGGCCCCGACGGTGATCTGGCCGAGGTCAATGTTTCCTCCGTGCGGGCCAGGGAGCCAGCTGAGGTAAGACTCCATCGGATCGGCCGTGCTTATCGTGCCGGTCATGGGGCGGTATGGAATGGCGAAGTCCCCGAAGCGTACTTTGCCGTCGCTGATTGGGCAGACTCGAGTGCCGTGCGGAACCGCATCGTGACCCAGGAAATTGCTTGAGAGGTCGGTGTCGTACTTCGACGCGTACCAGAACGAGACGATCCTTGTGGAACCCTGCCCTGTCAAGGGTTGAATGTCCTCAATCTTAACGGCCAGGGTGTCTCCCTTCTTCGTTCCTCTCAGATATATCGGGCCTGACTGGGGGTTCGAGTGTGGCATCTTCTGCAGATCACGCCTGTCTCCTTCTTTTCTGATTTGGCCAGAGAATGCGTCTTCCGTCTCGACGACCACCTCCTCTCCCGGGTCTATCGCGAGTCTGGGCTTGTTGTGCGGACTTATGGTGTAGCAGAACTCGCCCTGATCCGCCAAGGTCAGTTCTTTCAGAGCCTACTCGCCTTCAAACGAGTCTGTTTCACATAAAAGCGTATGCGGGCCTTGCTCGCTCGCCTCGACCGATGAGCGACCCAGCAATCACTAAGGAGGCGTCGGCTCCCTCGACAACGCTTAATACTCGAAGACTCGTCTGGCCCTTAGATGTTGAAGACGAGCGGAATTCACGTAACAACCGTGACCCCGTTCAAAGAATCATTCGAGCTCGACCTGGAGGGTGTCAAGGAGAACATTGCGTTCCTTCTCGAAACCGAGATATCCTCGGTGGTTCCGCTCGGCACCGTCGGAGAGTTCGCTTCCCTCACGACGGAGGAGCGGAAGCAGGTAACGGAGCGCGTCGTTGATGCGGTGAACGGGAAGAAGACAACAATCGTGGGTGTTTCGCACACCAGTTTCGCAGAGGTGGTGGAGCTCGCCAAACACGCGAAGGACTGCGGCGCGGATGCGGTGCTCCTCGTGCCTCCATACTATTACAGAGACAGGGATGATGGGCTCGTCTCCTTCTTCGAACTCATTTCGAAGAGTGTCGACATCGATATGGTGTTGTACAATGTTCCGGGGCTCTCAAAGGTGAACCTTACGGGGGCGCTCCTGAGCAAGATACTCGACAAGGCAGAGAACATAGTCGCGATAAAGGACGCTACAAAGGACCTAACGCAATTGGCTGACACGATAAGGACAATCGGGAAGAGGGTTCCCGTCATAGCTGGTGCGGAGGAGATTTCCTACTTCGGCCTCCTGGCGGGTTCTCCGGGCGCAACGAGCGCGATGGCGAACTTCGCTCCGAACCTTGTCGTAGACATGTACAGAGCAATAAAGAAGAACGACATCCCAACCGCCAGCTCGATCTTCTTCGAGAAGATCTTGCTCTTCCGCCATCTCGATGTTGCGGCGGTGCTACAAGGATTCCCAATCCAGATTGTCTACGTGAAGGAGGTCATGAACCTCTTGGGAATGCATGGCGGCTCCGTTAGACCGCCTCTGACACAACTAACCCACGAGAAGAAGGAGGAACTGAAGCGGGTTCTCGAAGTCATCGGGAAGTCCGGCACCCTGGGCCCGCTGTCAATGAAACAGCGAGTAAGTCGAGAAAAGTAGTGGGGCCGCTGACCACTTCATTTCTGCCCTCCAACAATCTCCTGAATCTAACACGCTTAGTTCTACTTTCCAGAACGTTTCGGAGCTAGATTTACCACCGGCCACGGCTGATCTTTCTTCCGGGAAACGGCTCGGAAAGGTTAATGTATAATTTACAGTCACTCGCGGGTCAGACTTGCCAGAGGTCGTGACGCTGGGTGAACCTCTCGTTCAACTGAATGCGGTGACGACTGGTCCTCTAAGATACGTCACTTACTTCGAAAGGCACGTGGCCGGGGCAGAGGCGAACGTCGCCGTCGGCGCCGTCAGAATGGGGCTGACATCGGGTCTAATCAGCAGTGTGGGGAACGATGAATTCGGGAAGCTGATCATTCAGAGTCTGAGGGGAGAAGGGGTGGACGTGACACAGATCAAGACCGACGGCGCAGCACCGACTGGCGTCTACTTCGTCCAGAGGGGTTACCCCAGACCCGGGAGGAGCTCCGTACTCTACTACAGGAGAGGGTCCGCCGCCAGCAGGTTGGGTGCCGACGACGTTAGGGCCTCCTACATCAAGAACGCGAAGTGGCTACACCTGACCGGAATCACCCCGGCCCTCAGCGATTCGTGCAGGAGCGCCTGCGAGAGGGCGTTCGAGATAGCACGGAAGTCAGGAATCAAGATTTCTTTCGACACAAACATCCGCCCCGCTCTCTGGGATTCCCGGGACGCCAAAGGCGTTCTCCTATCTATGGTCTCTCGCGCGGACCTCCTCTTCACAGACCCTGACGACACCCGGGTATTAGTTGGGGAAGGCGAACCCGCACGAGCCGCAAAACTTCTGAGGGAGAGGGGTCCTGCGACGGTGGTGATCAAGCTCGGGAGAGAGGGCGCCCAGGCCTTCACCGGGAAGGGCGCATTCAAGCAGAAGGCTTACGACGTCCCGGTTGTTGACCCGATAGGGGCGGGAGATGCCTTCGCGGCGATTTTCGTCTGTGGCACTCTGAAGGGGTGGAGCACCGGGAAGTGCCTGCAGGCGGCGGTGGTGGCGGGAGCACTCGTAATCACGGCGCGAGGAGACGAGGAGAACATCCCATCCGAGCCGGAGATTCAGGAATTCCTGAGAGACGTGAAAGAAACAGAATGAAAGAGAGGTCAAAGAGAAGGCAGGAGATAGGGGGAATAATTACCGCCCTGATAACCCCCTTCACAAGTTCCGAAGAGGTGGACGAAAAGGCTCTGAGGAAGCTGGTACAGTTTCAACTTCGCAAGAAGGTTCACGGCTTCTTCGTCTGCGGAACGACGGGTCTCGGACCACTCCTAAGCATCGACGAGAGGAAAAAGGTGGCCACAACAGTAGTGGAGGAGACCGGTGGCGGCGCCGCGGTCATCGTACAGGTCGGGATGCCTGATACGAAGGGTACCGTTGAGCTCGCAAAGCACGCGGAAGAGGCGGGAGCCGGGGCGGTGGCCTGCATCACTCCCTACTATTACAAGGTTGACGAGGCCGCACTCATCGAGCACTACGAGGCCGTCTCGAAAGCGATAAGCCTCCCCGTCTTTGTCTACAACATTCCGAGCCACACGGGTGTCAACTTGAAGACGGATACCCTGGTGAAGCTCGTGAAGAAACACCTGGTCGTCGGGATGAAGGATTCTAGCCGAGATTTCCACCAGCTCGTAGAGACGATAGAGAGGCTTCCCGGCGACTTCCTAACAGTTAACGGGACTGAAGGCTATGTCCTTCCCGCCTTCCTGGTGGGGGCAAGAGGCGCGGTTTCGGCGCTCTCCAATGCGATCCCGGAGATATTCCTCGGCATCTACGATTCCTTCAGGAGAGGCGACTTCCGGGAAGGGTTGCAGCTGCAGAGAAAATTGAACCGCATTCGACGAATAACCGACAGGGCCCCTCTCTCCTCCGTCTACGAGATCCTGCGCGAGAGGGGGATAGAATGCGGGAATCCGCGGAGGCCATTCAGGCCCATGAGTCGGGGCGAAGTGACGCGAATGCTCGTTGACCTGAAGCAGTTGCGGGCATTCTAGCACGCTGCTTGCGAACATTAGGTATCCTGTCAGACCCTACCTGGGTTATATAGTATCCAAAGGATACCACAGGCGATAGGACGATGCGACCGAAGGAAGTAGTAATGGAATACCAAAAGGCGCTGGGTAGCGGTAACTGGACCGCTGCGCGCGGTTTCCTCAAGGACGACCTCAAGTTCAAGGGGCCGATCGCGCAGTACGACAGACCTGAGCCCTACCTCGAGGATCTGAAACGACTTCACAGCATCGTGAAGGGGGTCGAGATGAAGAGGGTCTTCTCGGACGGGGACGACGTCTGCCTGCTCTACGATATGGTGACCAACACGCCGGCGGGCACGGCATTCATCTGCGAGTGGTACCACGTGGAGGGCAGGAAGATAGGCTCAATCAGGGTCGTCTTCGACGCGACGCCCTTCGCACCAGTCTTCGCCAAGCGCTAGCTAGTGATCCCGGTCGGCGGCGTCCTGCCAAGCAGCCAGCACAGGTCCTCCCGGGACCTTGAACCAGAAGAAGCGCCCCATCTGTGGGACATCGACGATGGGCATGAGAATCTCGCCGCCGCTCCGCTTGATCATGCTGGCGGTAGGCTCGATATCCTCTACGAGGATGTAGTTGATGGCGGCGGGAGCCTCCTTTGGGCGCGTCCCACGTATGCTCCCGCGGGCGCCGCCGGGCGTCTGATAACGTATCAGCCTTCCCGTGGGCGTCTCGACCTCTTCCAAGTTCCACTTGAAGACTTTCTCGAGGAATGTGCGCGTTGCCTCCGGGTCGGTGCTGGCGAGTTCCGTGTGAGCGAGCATCCCTGCCACGCGTTGGAGATTCAACTTCTTTCTGGACCTGGACAACCAGAAACGTCTTCCGGTATCCAATGGATATTATTTAATGCGAGTGGTCGCGGGGATGTCACGTTGAGAGCAGAGAGACGTCCCAGGCTCGCCTACCAAGCCGATCCGATTCGGGAGAGCCTGAAGGTGCTGGGCGCGAAGTGGTCCCTCCTGATCTTACGTGACATCGCCTTTCTCGGGCTGCACCGGTTCGGAGAGATAAGGAGGAACAATCCTGGCTTGACGGCTCGCGTGCTCTCCAGGCGGCTGCGCCAG
>WNEQ01000765.1_pt1 | contig 17770 bp, 17 predicted proteins | sample 5399971 | NCBI WGS metagenome assembly WNEQ01 (sample SAMN13153330, study PRJNA577476) | soil metagenome | isolation source: 20 cm grassland meadow soil 2 days after 1st rain plot 5 | place: USA:California | collected 2015-09-18
AGTAATCGTGACCGTCTGAGTCGTTGCGGTAGGAGAGGTGGTCACTGTCGTGGAAGTTGGAGTAGTGACCGTCTGCGAGGTTGATGTAGTGGCTGAGGTCGTCACTGTCTGGGTGGTACTAGTGGTTGTCCCGGTCGTCGTTGACGAGGTACCGTCGGATATCACGGAGACGGTGTTATCGCGAGAATTCGCAACGAAGACCTCCCCCTTCACGGGGTCGTAGGCTGCACCGCGGGGATCAAATCCCACTGGCACCAGTGCGACGACGACGTTGGTGCTGTCGGATATCACGGAGACTGTGTTGGAGAGACCATTCGCAACGAAGACCTCGCCCTTGGCGGAGTCGTAGGCTACTCCCGCGGGACCGGCTACTGGCACTAATGCGACGATTGTGTTGGTGCTGTCGGATATCACGGAGACGGTGTTAAAGCCAGCACTTGCCACGAAGACCTCCCCCCTCACCGAGTCGTACGCAACACCGATGGGACCAGATTGTACTGGCATGGTCGCGACTACGGCGTTGGTGCTGTCGGATATCACGGAGACGGTGTTGGAGCCAAAATTCGTCACGAAGACCTCGCCCTTGGCGGAGTCGTAGGCTACTCCCTCGGGACCAGATCCTACTTGCACGGTTGCGACAACGGCGTTGATGCTGTCGGATATGACGGAGACAATGGTAGAGCCAGAATTCGCAACGAAGACCTCCCCCTTCGCGGGGTCGTAGGCTGCACCGATGGGAGCAAGTCCCACTGGCACGGTTGCGACGATTGTGTTGGTGCTGTCGGATATCACGGAGACGGTGTTGGAGCCCTCATTCGTCACGAAGACCTCGCCCTTGGCGGAGTCGTAGGCTACACCGATGGGACTGGATCCTACCCTCACAGTCGCGACGACGGCGTTGGTGCTGTCGGATATCACGGAGACAGTACCGTCGACCAGATTCGTCACGAAGACCTCGCCCTTGGCGGAGTCGTAGGCTACACCCTCGGGGACAGACCCTACTGGCACGGTCGCGACGATTGTCTCAGCACGGGCGAGCGGAATGACCAAAGAAGATGCAATAACCAAGGTGGCGAGCGGGATTAGCTTCATCAAACGGCGAAGCCCGTGCGGCCCGAGCAATCTTCCCCATCTGCTATGCCTATGGCGATATAAATTGATACCGAGCTTGAGGCGTTGACGACATGCCCGAAGAAGCTCTGGGCTTCCTGAAAGCCACTGGGAGGAAGTAATCGGCCTATCCGGGTTCGTCGAGGATCCGTGTGCCTGATGTACGTGTCCCCTTTCCGAACCCAGAAAGGTTCAATTCTCTTCAGGCCCTGCTTGCTTTCGTCTCTTCATGGGGTTCTTCAGCATCCTGCGATCTACAAAATAACGAAACTCGGCCAAATAAGACCTGTTTTCCCCTCTTTCTCAGTGTGCAAGCGTCTTCCGGCGCTAACACCTAATAGGAAGATGATACCTTCACCCAGAACAAGAATCATATGACCGAAGAGTTGACGTCGTACCCTTACGAGCTTGACGACCACGTCAGGCTTTACGGGATGAGGGCAGACGAGTTCGATTATCTCGATGAGACATGCCCAATCTGCGCCAATCGATTTGACAGACTTGGCTGGTGCGGGCACGGCAACATAGGTGGAGACTAGGGCTCTCGCCTCCGGCTAGCCGCTGCACCCGATTTTACTGGTCGCGTTCCGTGATTACCGGACGTGCGCCGACTATTTATTCCAGGCAGAGGTCACTTCCAGTAGGAAGATGACAAGAATCATCAATGCCGAATCACGCGGCGAATTCGTCGTTTTTGGAAACGCCCGCTTCGAGACTGCGACAAAAGGAAGGGATGACTGGCGATACCAGAGAGAAGGCTGGCGCTAATCCACAGAGTCATCGTGCCGAACAAGGAGTATCCGAAAGAGTATGCCATTCTAGTGACTGACAGACGGTCAATCTTCATTCGTCAAAAGAAGACGAGGAGCAGCTTTGTGCTTCGCGGCGAGATGAGGTACGGGACCGCGCTAGTGACCGACGTGATACCGAAGACCCTCGAAGACTATGAACAAACCAGCCTCGAATCATTGACGGCTGACAGTGCGAACCTCACAGTCTCTCATGAGGCGCTTGTGTCGCTGGTGATGAGGAAGGAAGAGCCCAAATTCCGTCTTCGCGACTTTTTCGTCTGGCTAACGATGAGAAGGCAGGGGGAGATATTCCAAGTATACGACTTTGAGATGAATTACCGGCTTAGCCCGAACCGTGAGACCGGGATCAGATTCTACATGGTACCATTGGGCGCGTATTTCAAGCCCAGGAGACAAACCAAGAGCAGGGAGACGATCCTCCGCGAATACGCGATGGATGCGCTCGGGATTTTTCAAAGGGTCCTCCCCGACAGAATCACATCACCGTAGCGCTCAAGACTACCAGTGTATATCGGCCTCTCACAGTATTCTGCTCAGTCGGCTGGGGGTCTTCCACCCCCACGTTGGACTCTAGCTCTGCGAATTGCCGACCAAACAATCGTCGGAAGTCCCGGCGACGGCAATCACTTTCACTCCTCACCCGCCGTAGGGTGCGGGATCCTAGGCTGATCGTCTGCTTACTTCCGCGCCGCCGCCGCCCTTGCGCGGAGTGCCGCGAATTCCTCACGGCCGAAGGCCGTGCCTGAGAGGCCCCAACCGCCCTCTGCCGCCTCAGTGAGTATCACCCAGGTTCGACTGGCTTGGGTCGGGTCGCCGGAGATCTTGGTCACAATCTCGGTGACCTCTTTGACGAGTTGCTTCTGGCCCTCACGGCTCAACGCCGCTGGAGGCGTGATGACCTGAACGCGCACGGTGCGGGCGGATTCGGTGGCTGCGGTGCGAATCGAGCGCGGGTCCATCCGGTGGATGAAAGCGGCTGTGTTGTCCAGGTGGAAGGGGCCTGGGGTTGCCACACCCTCGGCGCGGAGGACGGCCATGGTTAGCTCCTTGCCAAGCCTACCGTCGGTCCCGGCCGGGAAAAGGTCTGCAGGAGCATAAACATCAATCATGGGCATGATAAAGCACCAGAGTGAGGAGAAGTCAGGATATATGTCAATCGGTGTGAATCACCTCCCGAGACAATGAGAACCTGAACTGGGAGAATTTCCGACCAATTTTTCGGTCGGAAGTCCCGCGAATACTCTTCGCAGGTAAAGGGTCATTCTTCTGTTCGGGAAAAAACCGCTCTTGAGCATAACTTCTTGGTGCCTGGGATCTTATCGAGTTTTCTCCAAAAAGGGTCCTCGTTCTGCAAGCACAATCTTACGAATCCCTCTGACCCATACGCTTGGCTTGATACCGTTCTAATTATGCTACGAGAGACAAACTTCGGAAGGGCGTTTGTTCTCTTCGATTAGACTAGGTTCCGGTTATTGGCTGGATCGGGATTCCTTTGCCGTCTTCGCGAGAACACAGCCGCGCAACCGCATCAAGCAACGTGACCGCCGCGTCCAGTGTTCCAGTCAAGTTCTTGCGGAGGAAGAGCGCCTTGAGGGCGGGAGACGACTGACTATTTTCGTTAGGGTCCTCGCCTCCGTCCTCTCAGCAAAATGAGGTACAGGACGGCGATGGGGATGATGACTGCGAGAAGGATGTTCCAGTACGTCGACGGCAATCGAACGTACTGGCCGACCAAGATTCGAGACGCCTCGTAGATTGCCTGGGCAAGAAGTCCGAGGATCAGTCCCCAGATGATTGGCTCCCGGTTACCGCCGTTCATTTGGACGTTCCGTGTGGTATAGTTCGGATGTGAATTAAGCGTCCCCCCAAAACACCTCGACAACAAGGTCGAATATCACTAACAAGTCGAGGACGATGGCTTGACCTCCTCCGCCCCTTGTCATCACTGTTCCTCTCCATGGGCGGCATACAGGTCACAGGAATCTAAGCGGCGGTTTGGCATCAAGCACTGTAGTGGGAGCAACCATGTCCGGCCGAGCCCCGAGCGGGGAGGTGGACTCGCCACCAGGAAGATTCCTTTGGTGACAGGATCCGCCAGTTAAGGATGGGGAAGTCGTGCGAGCTCCATGGTGAAGGCATCCGAGCCCTTGACTTCATCCTGGCTGATTTTTGCGTGTAGGTTCCCAGAATATTCCGGCGAATTGTCCTAGACCTAATGACGAAATGATACCGATTCGCTATATAGGTGTCAAATCATGATTGAAGAGGGAGATTTTTGGGTATTCATGTTCTGTTTGTAATGGACCCGCATGGATTCTAGTCTGGGAAAGGGGAATGGAGGAACCAGAGGTTTGATCACAACAGTGCGCATTGGGGATAGGACATTAAAGCTTGGTACATTGTTTGACATGCTCGGTCTTCTGTCTGTAGGATTCTTCTATTACGACTTATTCAAGATTTATTGGTGGACAACCACATATGGCTTAGCAACCGGGCATTTTGTTGCATGGGTTGACAGCAATGTCATCGGCGAGCATTGGTGGGAAGTGGCCTTGTTAGGATTCAGTTGTATCTGGTTGCTATCTGCTGGTGTTCGAATCATAAAGAGACGGGCATTGGATTAGCGAGGAGTCAGAACTAGGAGTTATGCGCTCGCCGGAGTGAGAGCTGGGTTGGCCAGTGCAGGAGCCGATTGCCCCTCTCTTATCACGGATATCTTCGACTCGTACCAGCTCGTGCCGTGCCTCAGCCTCAGAGGGCCGAGGAGCGGTCGACCCTCAAATGGGTGGTTCTCGAACCTCGAAGCGTCGTCCGAGAAAGAAAAAGACTCTCGCACCTTAGGATCGGCTAAGGGATGGGAGATGCGAGAGCATTGGAACCTTTGTTTAACGCGGGTTGACTTGTCCTATGCTCGTGGCGCCGTCAGTGGAAGCGCGTCTCCTTCACCAACGCCTTGGTCCCCCTGGACGGTTTGTGCCGCTTCTTCGATCAGTTCAGCGGCCGCATTGGGGTGGGCGATCATAGGGTCCTCTTCGAGCCTCGCTTGGTGCTCCTGTGAGATTTTCAATACAGGCAGCTGAAGACCCTTATCTGAGTCGGGGACGAGAAGTTTCCTCCGAGTTCGGTTATCGGCTGAATCGGAACACCTAAAATCTGGATCATCCCGATAGTTCAAGACCTGATTCTCTCGGAACATTAAAAATCACTTGGGCCAGCCACCCCACAGGGGGAGTGACAACGAGTTCCGACCTCGTCTTGAAGAACTGCAGGGTGGATGATAGTAAGCCTCTTGTTGATATCGAGATAAAAGATGGGAAGATAGCGAAGCTCGGCGCAAATCTCGGCGGCCGGGGGATACTTGACGTTGGCGGCGATGTGGTCGTACCGACGTTTATCGAGTCTCACATCCATCCCGATAAAGCGCTCCTGGAGAGGATAAAACCGAATGTTGAAGGTACTCTGGCTGGCGCGCTTAGAATCACCGGCGAGCTGAAGCGAAGTTTCGTGCAAGAGGAGGTGACGTCTAGAGCAAGACAAGTCCTGAAGATGCTCATCTCAAACGGTACCACCATAGCAAGGGTGCATCCGGATACAGATCCACTGGCAGGATTGACGGGCTTCAAATCGATGCTTGCGCTCAAAGACGAGTACGAGGGATTGATCGATCTGCAGATAGTCGCTTTTCCGCAGGAGGGACTAGTGAAGTTCCCCGGGGCTTACGAGGTCATTGAAGAAGCTCTGAAGTTAGGAGCAGATGTCGTCGGAGGATGCCCGTATAACGAAAACAGGTTCGAGGATACGAAGAAGCACATAGATTTGGTGTTTGGCCTCGCCAAGAAGTACAGCAAGGACCTCGATTTTCATGCTGATTTCGGGGACGACATAAACGACCTGCGATCCCGTGCCATAGACTACATCATCGAGAAGACGATTAACGAAGGGTATCAAGGACGCGTCACTGTCGGGCACATGATTACGCTCGCGAGTGTCGATCCATCGGTGCTCGAGACTACAATAGGGAAGATGAAAGAAGCGCGAATCAACGTAGTTCCGCTACCCGCGACTGATCTGTACATGGGCGGTAGGAGTGACAGAAGCCGAGTGCGACGTGCCGTGCTGAATCCGGTCCCCTTTGTCAAGGGTGGCGTGAACATAGCATTTTCATCTAACAACATAAGGAACGCTTTCACACCGTTTGGAAAAGGAGACCTCCTGCTCATCGGCTCACTCTACGAGCATGTGGCTCAGTTGGGTTCCATCATAGACCAGAAGATGCTCTTAGACATGATCACCTACAACGCAGCAAGAATCCTTCGAATAGAAAATTCGTATGGTTTGGAGCCTGGCAAGAACGCCGACCTTGTGGTTCTCGGGACCAAGGCCATCTCCGACGTGTTTCTAGACATCCCTGTCCGTAGATATGTCATCAAGAGAGGCAAGATAATTTACCGAAGCGAATTCATAGAAATGAGAAACTTTTAGGGAAAGGCGAATTCAGGGCAGGGCAGGGATCGACCAAGAAACGCATATCAAGTGCCCCGTGATTTTGCAATCGGTGGCATGAATTTTGAATTCTGCGACGAACCTAGAAAGTAATATCCGGGAAGCTAACCAAGAAGTCGTCAAACGGATGGTCTCCTCGCGCTGCTACCTGACGGATGTGAAAAGGGCAGGAGACGTGATAGAGGGACTCAAGCCTCACACCATCTTCCATTCTGGTCCACACGTAGACTGGAAGAGGATGGCGGGGCCCATGCGTAGCTCGATGATCGCGGCGATGCTCTTCGAGGGCTGGGCCAAGACTCCTAACGAGGCTGTTCGGAAGGCCGAGCAGGGTGAGGTGAAGTTTGACTCCTCACTCGACCACAACGCGATAAGCTGCCTCTGTGGCGCGACCTCCGAATCGATGCCTGTCTTTGAAGTCGAGAACCGAACCTTTGGGAACAAGGCGTACATCGCGCTGCCCGAGCTGGGGATGCAGTTTGGGCGTTACGACACGAAGACGCTGGACAACCTCGTGTGGGTGAAGGAGATCCTCGCCCCCGCCCTCCGTGATGCCCTCAGAGAGCTGGGAGGGTTGGAGATGGAGCCGATCATATCGCAGGCGCTCTTGATGGGCGACGAATGCCACGACAGAACCGTGGCCGCCTCATGCCTCTTCCAGAGAACCATTGCGCCGAGCGTAGTCAACGTCTCTGAGAAGAAGACGGCAATACAAGTTCTGAAGTACATGGCCGGAATAGACCTCTTCTTTCTCTGGCCCATCATGGCCAGGGCCAAGGCGGTCGCCGACGCGGCTCACGGCGTCGAGTACAGCACGATAACCAGCTTCCTCGCTGGAAATGGGACCGAGATGGGCCTAAAAGTCAGCAGTCTCGGACATCAGTGGTTCAAGGCCCCATCCCCTACCTTCTACGTCGCCAAGTACAACGAGGGGTTCAGCGACAAGGACTCAAACCCAGAAGTTGGAGACTCCATACTGGTAGACATGCAAGGTTTAGGCGGGGGTGCCATGGCAGCAGGGATCGCCCACGTACTTTCCACCGGAGACTCGGCCGATGACGCAATCCGATACTCGAGGGAGATGATGCGAATCTCCGTCGGCAAGAACAGCTACTTCCGGATACCGGTCCTGAATTTCGAAGGTACGCCCGTGGGAGTCGATATACGCAAGGTCCTTGAGAGTGGCATCTCGCAAGTGTGCGCCGTGGGGATAGCGCACAACAAGCCTGGAGTAGGTCTAATCGGATTTGGTATGGTTCGCGTCCCGATGGCGTGCTACCAGAGTTCGTACGAAGCCTTCAACAAGAAGTACAAGGGCTAGCTCTGACGCCAAGCCTGCGAATCCCTCCTCTGCGTGTGCTATCGGGTGTGCCTGCAGAGAGTTGTCATGACGTCCGACAGGTGCCTCAGTGCTGCCAGGGCGGCCGCGAAGTCGTCCATCCGCCTCTCGTGATAAGCTTCAACGGTTTCGAAGGCGAGATCAGTCTGACCCTCTCGAAATCTTGCGCAGGCGTCTGCGCGGTCTTCCAAAGAGAAGGTTAGCCTACGCCCTGGCTGCTTCGCGCGCGTGAATTCGCCGCTCTTCCGGTGTGAGCGCTCTCAGCTTCTTCAGAGCAACTTCGGCCCTGTTCGGTCTGCGCGCCATCTCTCACCCAGATGAAAGCGCACCTGACTATTAAGGAAACATACTCGATGTCGAGCCCTTTGCGTACCCGCTCATACGGGACAACTTCGGCTGTCTATGTTGCGGTGATCGGTTCAATCAGGTCGACCTCGCGGTCATCGCCAGCACGCCGCCTCAAGCTCAACGACTCGGAACCTTCGAGTGGTCTGTTCTCGTCTTACTTGCCAAACCTCGGAGCGCGAGAACCTTAAAGAGGTCGGCCGGCTGGCACGGATTCCTGCTCGCCAGGCAAAAGATTCAACAGATAGTGGAGTCTTATGACGAGGACAAGATCACAATCTGTGCCCTCGGCAGCCACTCGGCGCTGGATATCTTGGACGGAGCAAAGGATGAAGGATTCGGGACCCTTGCTGTCTGTCAGAAGGGGAGGGAAAGAACGTATCGCGCGTTCAGGCGGATCGTGGACGACATCATTATCCTCGAAGAGTTCGCAAGCATAACGACCGAACCGGTCCAGAAGGAGCTGAGAGAGAGGCAGGTGGTCTTTGTCCCGCACAGGGCCTTTACCACCTACGTCGATTATGCGTCGATTGAGGATAAATTTACGGTTCCCCTCTTTGGGAACAGAGGCCTCCTCAGGGTGGAAGAACGAACGTCGGAGAGGAACCAGTATCAACTGCTGCAAAGGGCGGGAATCAGAACGCCGAAGCGAATTTCGAGCCCCAGAGAAATCGACAGGCCGGTGATTGTCAAGGTTCAGGAGGCAGGGAGGAAGACCGAGAGGGCCTTCTTCACGGCGAATTCATACAGCGAATTCAAGAAGACCTCCGAGAGGAAGATCAAGGAGGGACTCATAAGGTCAGAGGATCTGGAGGGCGCCGTCATCGAGGAGCTGGTGGTCGGAACCCTCTTCAATTTCAACTACTTCTACTCGCCCCTAACCGGAGAAACGGAATTCCTTGGGATAGACAGAAGGCTCCAGACCAACCTCAACGACTTTGTCTCCCTGCCCGCGAGACAGCAGCTTGAGATGGACGTGGAGATACAGAACGTGGAAATCGGACACACCCCCGCGACCATACGAGAATCGATGCTGGAGAAAGTATTGGACATCGGAGAGAAATTCGTAAAGGCAGTGAAAGGCGACTACGGGATAGGCCCGATCGGGCCCTTCGCCCTCCAGGGCGCAGTCACCGTCGGTCTGGACATCGTGATTTTCGACGTCTCCCCTAGGGTCCCAGGTAGCCCGATTCTCGCAACCACGAGCCCATATTCCAAGTACTACTTTGGGCACGTTGTCGGGACGGGGAGGAGAATCGCAATGGAGATCAAGAATGGAATAAAGACCAGAAGGCTCTCCGAGCTGGTGACATGACTCGGAGATAGCAACGCTAGGCTCCCACTGCGCCCTACAAGTCCTGAAGGGCGCCAAAGATGAGGGGTTCAAGACTCTCGTAATAACAGAGAAGAGAAGGGAGGGCCTCTATCGTCGCTTCAAGTTCATCGATGAATTCATCGCGGTAAACAAGTTCTCTGACGTCAAGAAACCCAGCCTCGTCGCGGTACTGAAGAAGAGGGGTGCCATCATGATACCTCACGGCACGTTGATATCCGAGGTTGGAGCCGAAGCCATAGAGAAGGGCTTTGGGGTCCCGATATTCGGAAGCAGAAAGCTGCTGAACTGGGAGTCGGACAGGCAGCTCAAGGAGAAGCTGATGAAGGAATCAGGGATCCGCACTCCAAGGTCGTTCTCGTCCCCAAAGGAGATCAACAAGCTCGCAATCGTGAAGTTGCACGGGGCGAGGGGCGGGCAGGGGTATTTTCTCGCCGACAGCCCTACCTCGTTCCAAGAAAAGAAGCGGATAATGGAAAAGAAGGGCATCCTGAAGAAGGGGACCCCTCTGTACATCCAGGAATACGTAGTGGGGGTGCCCGTCTATCTTCATTTCTTCTACTCGCCGCTAAGGCGGGAGCTGGAGCTCCTCGGCGTAGAGAGGAGGTATGAGACGACGGTGGATGCCATAGGCAGAATCCCCTCACAAATGCAGGAAGGCGTGATGCCATCGTATGTCGTGGTAGGTAACATCCCGCTTGTCCTTCGAGAATCTTTGCTCGAAGAAGTCTATAGAATGGGCGAGGAATTCGTCCGAACCGCAGCCCGGCTAGTCCCTCCGGGTGTGATTGGACCGTTCTGCATCGAGGGCGTCTACGACGAAAACGCAGAGTTCGTCGCGTTCGAGTTCTCCGCCAGGATAGTGGCGGGGACGAACCTCTACATCCTAGGATCACCCTATTCCGGCCTGATCTACGAAAAGCCGCTAAGCATGGGGAGGAGAATTGCGGTGGAGATAAAGAACGCCATGCGGTCAGGCTCCCTTGCAAAGGTGCTCACCTAGTGGAAACGACCCGGGAGTGTGCGTCAGTTGGAGAATGACTTGATTCTGGGCGGGACTATGGTACTCGACTTCGGGTCAGTACTCATAGCAAGGACTGACCTATTGATAAGGGCAGGGAGAATTCGGAGCGAGTGAGATCAGGTTTGGAGGCTGGAGGATGAGTCCCAAGGCTCGGAAAGTGGCGTTTGGAATCGGGCTCCCGCACTACGGACGCCACGCGTCGCCTGAAGCCATCGCGCGAGTCGCAACTGAGGCCGAGAGACTTGGCTTCGACTCTCTCTGGGTGCAGGACAGGCTTCTGCGTCCAACGAATCCGAGGGATCAGTACGGTGGTGGCCCGTGGCCGGAGTCGCATGCAACGGTCTACGACCCTATTGAGTCTCTCACTTACGCGGCCGCAAAGACGAGGAGGATCAAACTTGGAACGAGCGTCGTTGATGCTCTCTTCTACGCTCCGGTGATACTGGCTCGTCGCTTCGCGACGCTGGACCGGCTGAGCAGGGGCAGGGTTCTCGCAGGCTTGGGGCAAGGTTGGTCGAGAGACGAGTTTGAGACGTCAAACGTTTCGATCAAGAGAAGAGGGAGAGGGTTTGAGGAGTTCGTAGCAGCTCTGCGTGCAGTCTGGGGCCCAGACCCCGTCACCTTCTCCGGGGAGTTCTACCGCATTCCTGAATCACGAATCGGACCTAAGCCTGTCCAGCCCGGAGGCCCCCCCGTAATTCTGGGTGCGTACGCCCGCCAGGCGGTGGAGAGGGCCGCAAGGATCGCGGATGGATTCATGCCTGTTGTCGGTACTTGGACGAAGCTTGAAAGCCTTCGCGAGACTATCGACTTGTTTCGGGACGCGGCGCGAGCCGCTGGTCGGAACCCGCACGAGATGCATGTGGTCCTCCGGATCAACGCGGTGATCAGTGAAAAACCTGCGAAAGAACCGAGGGCTCTGCTGGCGGGTTCTGTTCAGCAGGTTGCAGACGACCTCTCCGAGTTCGCGGAGATTGGCGCGAATCACATGTTCGTCGATATGAACTCGTTCCAGGTGCCGGTGAGGACCCAGCTGAGACTTCTCAGGCGCCTCATGTCCAAGCTAGATTGAGTCGGAGCCGGACAAGTGAGGATACACCAGACCATCCTGGCGATCTCCGAATCCTCCGCCGTACCTCGCGCTCGACAGCAGCTCCTTCAGTTCAAGACAGAGCTGAAGATCTCTTTTGCGCGTTCCTTATAAGGTCCGGTGGAATGAAAGTCCTGGTGATTGGTACTGGCCACAGCTGGTGTTGTCAAGACCCTATTAGCACTGAGCGGGACTGACCTCGAAGAGATAAAGCGTAGTTTTCGCCAGCGGATAGATGCCCAGAAGAAAATCTTCCTCCTCCAGCTGCATCCTCGGCTCTCTGAATATCTGGGTTTCGCGTATAACCTCTACATACACGGTCCCTACTCGCCTACTCTGGCTAGGGTATACTATGAACTCGACTCCGTTGAACCAGCGAAACTCAACCTCCCGGAAAGCGTGAAGGCGTATGTCGATACGGTTTCAAAGATGAGCACTAGACAACTTGAACTGCTTGCCACGGTCATTTCAACAATCCAGTATAACCCAGATGAGCCAGACGAAGTCATCGTGACACAAGTTAGCAACTTGAAGCCCGATTACGGTGACGACGAGATAAGAAAGTCCGTCAAAAGTGCGCATTCCCTAAGACAGAAGTTTAGCCTCCGATTCTGAACGATCGTTCTTGCCAGAACTTATCGTCAAACACCTGGATTCTTTCATCCTAATTGCGGCGTTCATGCCGGACGCGAGAGACATCCGACTTGAGCACGAAGTTTGCAAGAGATTCCTTGACCAGTGTTAGAACACGAGCCAAACACGAAGCTCCGGATCTCCATTACCGCGCTGGGCGAGGTTCTTGTCGAGTTCTTGAGGAGAAAGATACCCGAAGAGGCCTCCTTGAGGAAGCTGTGGGAATTCGTCAGGAAGATGGGCAAGAGATTCGAACCCTACTCACCGAAGCTGAAGGGAACTGCATCAAACATTCATGAAGCCCTTGGCTTGATTGGTCATTGCTGTAACGATATGGAATCGGCTCAAGCCGACGCCTCGATGCTTGCGTATGCCATGGTAGACCCTGCCGCCATCACCGTATACACGGTCGACAGACACCTACTTTCGTGTCGAAAAGTTCAGGAGGCGGTCCAGCAGTTCCGCGAGGACCACAATTTGGAGAAGCTAAGGATCAAACCAATACCCTGATGGCGCCTACGATGCTTTGCACCGTACATTCGGCGGGGGCAGAGCGAAGGCTCGAAACTGCTCAGGATACCTCAAGATATTTTGCCGCAGATGTCTGAATCTTGCGCCGTTACCTCGCGCTCGACATGGGCGCTTGAAAGAAATTTTTCAATGTATATCCGGACTGGGGAGCGCCCAATTGCACTCCTGAAAGAAAACTCAGGGCAAGTCATGGGCAAAAAAGCCGTTCCACAGGCCAAGCCAGGCGCGATGAAGCAACCCGGTCGGGAACGGAGAAGAGGAGAGTGGTGTAGGTGCTCCCTCTGTCGGCTCTTCGTCCCTCACCGGAGGTGCTATCGTCATGCAGAAGAACGAAGACATGCCCGAAAAAGCGACCCGTCGAGGTAGGTAGTTTTCGTCAATGAGTCGAAAGTGGTAGAGGAAGTCTTACGCCAGCTGGCGATAACCAAGCTTAATCACACCAAGAATGATGACGATCTCTATACGATCGAAAAGTAGGCTTTCCTTAGTTCTTCCACATTCTTTAGCTCCGAAGGCGTACCCGACCTGAGTACTTTCCCCATCTGCAGAATGTAAGCGTAATCCGCGTACTTTAGAGCCTGATACGCATTCTGCTCTACCATCAGTATAGAGAGGCCTCCCTTCTCGAGTTCCTTCACCGTCTCGAAGATCTCCTTGATGAGAATTGGCGCGATCCCCAGACTCGGTTCGTCCAAGATCAACAGTGTTGGTTTCGACATGAGGGCCCTCCCGATCGCTGCCATCTGCTGCTCGCCGCCGCTCAATCTCCCAGCCTTTATCGACCTTCTTTCCTTCAGCTTGGGGAACAGAGAATAGACCTGGCTGAGCGAATCCTCCGCGGAGTCTCTGGCCCTCCTGCAATACGCACCGAGTCTCAAGTTTCCCTCAGTCGTCAAGAGCGGAAAGAGGCGCCGCCCCTCCGGCGCTGAGGCCATCCCGAGTTCGACTCTGGCGAATGCGGGGAGGCTTGTGATATCATTGCCGTCGAAGCCAACCCTCCCTCGCCACACCCTCTGCAGGCCCGTGATCGTTCTCAGGGTGGTCGACTTTCCCGCTCCGTTTGGACCAACCATGACGGTGAGGGATCGGTCCTCTGTCCGCAGGCTCACGTCGTACAGAACCTGCGTCTCCCCGTATCCTGTGCTGATGCCTTCAACCAGGAGAGTCATTTTCCTCGAAACCCAGGTACGCCCTTATCACCGCCTCGTTGTGAACCACCTCATCCGGCGTGCCTTCCGCAATCTTCGCCCCCTCCTCAAGAACCACAACCCTCTCGGCCAGCGTGAGGACCGCCCCCATCACGTGCTCCACGATCAGCGCGGAGAAACCTACCTCGCCCCGGATCTTCCTGAAGAGTTGAATCGAGTCTCTGAGTTCATCGGGGGACAGACCCGCGAAGACCTCGTCGAGGAGGATTACGTCTGCTCCCGTCGCCAGCGCTCTCGCGAGCTCCAGCCTCTTCTTCTCCTGGACCGTTAGACTGCTGGCCGGCAAATCTCGCCGAGCATCCATCCCCAAGAGCGAGAGCAGACGGTCAGCTTCATTCAGCGAGCGCTTGGTGTCCTTGATTCGTCTCCTACCGTACATGACCGCGACGGAGACGTTCTCTCTTGTCGTCATCTCCGCAAATGGTCGGGGAATCTGGTGAGTCTTGGCGACCCCCAGCTTCACGATCGCGTTCGCGGGAAGGTGGTCGATTCTTGTCTCCCCCAGCATGACCGCGCCCGAGGTCGGCTTCTCGAGTCCGGCGATGATGTTCAGGAGCGTCGTCTTTCCAGAACCGTTCGGTCCAATGAGCCCGAGCGTGCTCCCTGCGGGGAGCGAGATGGTAACTCCTTTGAGAGCCTGGACTCCCCCGAACTCCTTGCTGACAGCCTCGGTGCGCAGGGTTGGCATCTCACTCCAACAGTTCCCTTAGCGAGGCAGAACGCCGTTTGAGCGTGCCGACTATCCCTTCCGGAATGAAAAGAGCGATTACCACGACCGCGAAGCCGATTATGATCAGCTGTGTGCCTATCGCAACGGTGAGGAAATAGTATGACGGAAGATAGACGACGACTGCTCCGAGTATCGGTCCGAGCGATGTCCCTACCCCTCCTATGATGATCATCGCCAGCATCTGGAGTGAGAAGGTCAGGCTGAAGGTTTCGTACGGAAATACCCCCGACGTCGTCCAAGCGAAGACCGCGCCGCCCGCACCCGCGAAGAGCCCGCTAAGACCAAAGAGGTAAAGCTTGAGGGCGGAGACGTTGACCCCTACGGACCTCGCCGCGTCTTCGTCGCTCTTTATTGCGCGGATTCCGAGCCCCAGCTTTCCCCTATTGATGTAGTAAGTGATGAGCATCTCGAAAAGCACGATCCCCCAAATCGTATAATACCACGAGTAGGGTTGAAAACCGAGGTTCAGGATTATGCCCTGACTCCCACCGAGTTGTGGTAGTTCCAGCACTATGTTCAGGGCCGCGAGCGCGATGACGACCGTCGAAATCGCGAAGTAGACTCCCCTGAAGCGTAGCGTGACGAGGCCTATCGCCAGGGCGAAGACTAGCCCGAGGGCGGCGCCCAGCAGGACACCGAGGACGGGGTCGAGCCCGTATACGTCCGCGGAAGCGCCCAGGGCGTAAGCTCCTATACCTAGGAAGACCACGTGTCCGAAGCTGACGTACCCGGTCATTCCCGTGATGAGGTTGATGGAGTACGCGAGAGCTGTGTAGAAGAGCAGGTTGATCAGTATGACTGATGTCGAGAAGGGAAAGGCGAACGGAAGAATCAGGAGGAGTAGCATGAGCGCGAGTAAGCCAAAGAAAGTGACCCCGAGCCCCGCAATCCTCACTTTACTATCCCCTCTGGACGGAAGAGGAGGACCGGAATAAGAAGGAGGAACGCAACGGCGTAAGCGAGGGAAACGGGCACGAACGCCTGAAGCACGTCAATCACCACCCCGAGGGTGAGCCCTCCCAAGAGAGAGCCGAGCATCTTTCCCGGACCTCCGAGGACGACTATGACGAAGCTGATCGGAGCGTAGAGTGCTCCCATGTACGGGTTGATGCCGGTCGGAATCCATACGGTCAAGAGGGCCCCACCTGCCATCGTGATCGAGAATCCGAGGGCGGTTGCGAGAGAGGCCACCTTGGTGGGGTTCGCTCCGACGAGCTGCGTGGCCGTTATGTCCTGGCTGTATGCTTTAATGGCGTTCCCGATGTAAGTTCTGTCGAGGAAGACGACCGAGGTCGATATGATGAGGACGGCCAAGATAGTGACGTAGAGCGCGCCGAGGGGTAACTCGAGGAATCCGAGGGCGACCGTGCCGGGCGACCAGTTTATCCCTACGAAGTCGCCGGTGAAGGCAACCACGGCCAAGTTGCTCATGAAGAGGCTCAGGCCGAAAGTGGAGACGAGGGTGACCATCTCACTTCTCAGGGTTATTCTTTCCTTCCCCCTCAGCTCCCTATGAAGGAAACTGAAGTAGAATGCGTACCCCACGAAGATGCCGAGAGCACCGTCCACGACCGCGCTGAGGAGAGGATTGAATCCGCCGAAGACGTTCAGAAAGTAGGCGCCGTACGCACCCAGCATGATGAACTCGCCGTGCGCGATATTCACGACCTTCACGACTCCCCAGATCAGGTTCAGCCCGTGGGCGACGACCGCGAAGACACAACCGAGCATTATCCCGAATAGGAGGTCCGAAAGAACGACCGCGAGGGCGACCATGTCGAAGGACTAGGCACCGTATGGGTACTGGGGTTGCGTCTCGGCTACGGTCGTCGGATACACCACCTTCAGGACGCCGTTCTGCCACTGAACGAGGACCATCGAATGGGCGGTCTGCTTTCCGGTCTGGTCCACCTGGAATTGCCCAAAGAACGACATGAAGTTCAGGCTGGAGAGCACCTGCTTTACCGAAGTGGCGTCGAAGCTGTTGGCAGACTGGATCGCCTTGGCCAGGACGAAGATCGTTCCCGCTGCTTCACCGGAGTGGTAGGTGGGTGTCTTCCCTCCTGAGACTTGCTGGTAAAGCTGGGTGAACTGCGCGACGGTCGGACCGAACCAGTCCAGGCCGAGGGATTTTGCCTGGTCGGAGGTGTACGCGACTGTGTGCTCCCATTGGGAAGGGCCCGTTACCAGGTTTGCGGCCGTGCCCAGCTGTTGCTGGAAGGTAGGTTCCGTGACGGCGACCAAGAGCGAGATGAACTTCGGAGTCCATCCGACCTGCGCCAGTTGCTTAGCGAGGAGCAGACCGTCATTGAAGTGTGATAGACTACCTGGAAGCCCTGGGCCTTTGAGTAGTTTATCGCTGCCAGAGCCGCGGTCGTCGAGAACGAATCGCCAGCGTAAATGACAGCGAGCTTGTCGCTCGGATGGTTCGCCTTGAGCCAATCGATCGCCACCCTGAGGTACGTCGAAGCAGGGCTCAGCACCTCGAAGACGTTCTTGTAGCCCTGCCGCCAGATGCTGTCCGCCGAGCCCCCGTGCGAGAGCATTATCGTCCCAAACTGCTCAGCGATGGGTGCGGCGGCGGCTGTTAGACCACTACTGTAAGGCGCGAGGAGGAACTGGGCATTGTCCTGCTGCACGAGCTTGGTGTAGAGCGGAACGATGTTGCTCGTCTGGCTTGCGTCATCGGTGTAGTCGAGCGTCATGTTGTAGGACTTGCCGTTCACTATGATGCCGCCGTTGCTGTTTAGCCACTGGGTCGCGGTCTTCATTCCGTTGAGCGAAGCAGCACCCTCGACATTGAAACTACCCGTCAGGGAAATTGAGAATCCCACCTTGACGGTCCCGCCCGGCGGCGGCTTTGTGGGCAGCGTCAGAAAGTAAGCGCTGGTGCCCCCTGCCACTACCAAGATTATGGCGGCGACGATGATCGCGGTTGTCTTGGTCGTGATTCCTACGCGTCTCTTCAGCATAGGGTACCGAGTCGTTCGCAATCTCGACTTTTAACCGTTTGTAGTGATGGAGGGGAGGACCTCCGCCTCCCTCAGGATGTGAGCCCAGCATCTCTGTATGAGCGAGAATTATCTGTACGGCTTTCAGTCGTCTACTGTCG
>WNEQ01001237.1_pt1 | contig 17747 bp, 20 predicted proteins | sample 5399971 | NCBI WGS metagenome assembly WNEQ01 (sample SAMN13153330, study PRJNA577476) | soil metagenome | isolation source: 20 cm grassland meadow soil 2 days after 1st rain plot 5 | place: USA:California | collected 2015-09-18
AGCCGAAGACATGCGCCGTGGACGCTGAGATTCGTGGTGACAGCCGTAGAGTGAGAAGTGGGCGCGGATGGCTCACCTGGTTCCACCCGTGCCGGGATCGCTACCTTGATGCGAGCGGCAAACCGGCGTTCCGGGTTGAGGTATTCCTCAACGGGGGAGGGGTCGGGATGGATAGCCGTCTGGTGATCGGCAGCGCCGAGCGAGCTGACTTCCAGCAGAAGGTCCCCCGTTTCTTGAGGGATCAGCAGCGCCCGGAGCTTGATGTTGCCCGGCTGATCACGGAGACTGTCCAAGAAGGAAGCCAGAATCATTTCCTCGGTGGTCTGGAGCCCTGTGAATTGGACAGCCAACCCCAGCGCAGGTTTTCCCCGTGGTCCGTTCTCCAGGCCTGATACCTCGCGGATCCCCCGCACCGCGCCCCGGATCTCCAACACTCCCACCTCGCTCATCAAGCCCAATCGAATGGACTGATTCTCGCTGACGGGGACTACTCCATCGAAGACCATGAAGATTCCGCTCAGACTGATGTTCAGGGCCGTGCCATTCCAGGCTGATCCGTTCAGGCTCAGAAGGGCTTCTATTCGAAGGGCGAGCCGGGGCGAGCGCCGCCGCTCGGCCTTCGGCAGGGCCTGGGCCTTATGGAGAAGGGGGCTCGTGTCAGTCGCACGAAGCGGTGGTGCGCCCGGCGAGACCGTGCTGACGGAAGAGAGGTCACCTGGGCTGGCTGTTTGACCCGTGGAATGTTCCGAGGGTCGTGCCGGCGAGCGTCTCAGCACCCCGACTGTCCCGAGAAATTGCTGTTGATTGTACAGACCGATGGCGTTGATTTGGACGGCGATGGCCGTCGCCGCTATGCCACCCTTGGGCAGTAGGCGAAGTTCGGCTTGACGGGTGGCTCTCTCGGCTGTGCGTCGCTCATCGAACCGCCGCGCCGATTTCTGAGGGTCGTCGGGAGGCAACAGCTTCGAGTAGTGGGCTCCAGTCAGCTCTTGCGGCGTGTAGCCCAGCAGCGGGACGATCCCTGGGCTCACGGAAGTGAACCGCCCCTCCGGATCGAGTTCATAGGCCACATCCGTCAGGATCTCGATTAGACGATGATAACGGTCCTGTGCCAAGGCCAGCCGGGCGCGGAGCTCTCTTTTTTCCAGCACCTCTTTCATGACCATCGGGAGTTCCGACAGGTAGACCGATGATTTCTTAAAGAGAAAAAAGTCCGCGCCGGCGCGCATCCCCTGGACCGCGGCTGAGACATCGTCGTGTTCGGCCAACACGATTATCGCGGCGTTGGGGGATCGTCGTCTGAGTTCGGGAAGAATATCCTGCTCGCTCTGACGGGGGAGCTGCTCATCCACCAAGATGACGTGCCAATCCTGTTTGACCGCCCATTCAAGCGCCTCTTCCCCTGAATACACGGCTTCCACCCGACAGCCCGGGTAGTACCTGCGCATGGTGACGGTGATCAGCTTGATCTCTTCGGGCTGCTCGTTGGCAAGGAGTAAGGTCAGAGGGTTAGCCGGTGGCATTCGCAAGCTCCGGGGTTGTAACTAAAATATGTTCCGGTAGGAACGGATGACTCTCGCCCGGGTCCTCGACGCTCGAGTAGCTCATGCGAAGGTCAACCCAGCTCCGGTTCTTGTTATGCACCGACTTTGTACAGAAGGTCCGTCTTAGGCCAAAAGGTGTCCTCTCACCGACGTTGCAGGCTATGGCTATGCCATATCAAGATGTGGTAGTCAATACATAAATTTCGGACTTGGCACACAATATGCTGTAGGCCAGGGAAGGGCTGGCCCACCTCAGTAGAACCCACATAAGCATGAACGGGATCATCGGGATTCCCCCCCCAGCCAGCCTCGATTGGAGCCGTTGAGGCTCACGCCGCCCTTGAGATCCTCTTCCGGGGGGGGCGAGCATGGCCGCACGTGTGTTCGATTAGCACGCTGGGCCGAGGTAGTCAATACCACGTTGGGAGGGGGTCGGCAGCCTGAAGGGGGCATAAATTTATGCTAGAAAACTGGATCAGCGACCACCTGGGGTGGCGGCGCGAGGGGTAAGCAGCGGTCTGAGGTCAATGAACCGAGGCGGCAGAGTCGCTCGGACATGCCCCCGGGGTCATGTAGAGGAGGTAGTTGCCCATCCCGTGCTGGACCCGGGGGTCGTGCCGCGGGTGGTGATACACCATGACCATCTCGTACTCTTCATTCTGGTATACCGAAAACCCGCGGCTATCCTTGAACACTTGATGGGGCTGAAATGCCAGAAATGTCCCGTCCTGCGCCACGTCGGGAACAGTGCGCAGTAATGTCCGGTTGGCCGTTTTGTTCTCGAGAGCGATCAGCAGCAGCTCGTCATGGCCGTGGGGGTAGGCGAACTTGACGCAGCCGTCCATCCGGAACTTGAGCGGGGCCGAGAGGACGTGGATACCGGGTTTGATTTCCACACCTTCATCCGTCTGATCCTTTCCCCGCTGTCCGAACTTGCTGTAGCAGACGATGTTGACCCCGACCTGGTACACGTCCATGTCCTTCATGGGGGCCCCTTCCGGCGCCATGTACATGGTGAAAGTCGCCATGACGTCCTTGGTCGGCGGCGCCTTGTGGTAAAACGCCACCACCGACATCAGTTTCTTATCCTTCTCGAGCTTCACGCCGTACCCATCCGGGAAGCGGGCTTCGGTCAATTCCAGCCCCGCTCCGGCAAAGAAGAGCGGCTCGCCGGGGCATGAGACACTTTCCTTATCCGTGTTGAGCATCAGGATGTGATGCAGGTACTGTTGGGGAAGGGGCTTGCCTTCCTTCGTGAACACGGCCGATTTGTAGCCGATGAGGTACATATCTTTGGGGAGTTGGAACACGTGCTTCGGCATGCTGGCCGCAAGATCGCCATCATGCGGGGATGGCAGATCAATGGGTCCGAACGTCAACGTCACCGTATTGCCTTCAATGGTGATGGAGGTGGTGGTCTGGTTCTTCAAGGTGGGAACGGCGTGATGCTCATGGGTTTCGGCTGCCCAGCATGGCCCCGCACATGCGACGCTCAGGACCACCGTCATGATGAATCGAATCATGCTTCCTCCGGCTTTGTGGTGGATCGCCGTTCGGACCGGCATTTCTTCGACGAGCGTGACGCCGGAGCGAAGGCCTTGCGCGAACCTGCGGCACAGTTCATGTCATGGCGCGCGTCCTGAGTGCGAGTTCAGGCGTTTCCACACATAGCTGCCGCCCCATTGACGAGAGGGAATATTGGTCTTGTCACCGACCCGAGTATACCACCAGACCCCCTTGGCCTGATTCCCGTCTTCTGACAGCAGGACTTCGAATCCCCCCTCGCGGTCATTTCCAGTTTGATGCCAGGTTCCCTGCCAACTCCTCTCGGCGAAACTGGTGGTCACGATGCGACCGTTTTGATGGGTGTAGGGACCGTTGCCGGTGCGGTCGAGTATGGCCCGGTACGATTTGTCCTCTTCCTGGATTTCCCATTCGCCGCTCAAGTCAGGCGCTTCCGATGCCCGAGTAGAACCGGCTGCTTCTTGAACAGGGACGATACGAACGGGGCCGGCCATAGCCATTCCATCGCTCGTGCTCCGGGACGACTCATGCCACCCCAACAGCAGCCATTGGCCGTTCCGGCGCTCCAGGACGCCGGTCTCACGCAGGGGGAGGAGGGTCCGGGATTGGCCGTTGCCGGTCTCCACATATCGGATGTAGTCGAGCTCCATCGCAAACCAGGCCGTGTCACCACGAGTCCAGACTGTCAAATGAGTGATTGGGATTTCCAGCCGCGCGACCGATGCAAATTCATTCTGCATCTCTCGGGCTAACTCGTTCCACCCCACGTACTTCCTTCCCCCGAGCGTGTAACTGATGATGTCGCCATCGTGGGCCATCAGGGCTGAGAGCGTGGCAAGGTCCTTCTCAGCATTGGCCCGCACCAAGGCGCGCAGCACTTCCTCAGGCCCTCGAGAGCTGGTCGTGACGCACCCTGCCCCGAGAGCCAGGAGGAGCACCAGAAGCCGAGTACCCAGGCCGGCGAGACGCATGCCTCGTCTCCTAGATTGCCGCGTCGAACCCGAACGGAACTGGTTAGTCTATTGAAAGGCAGGTACGATTCGTTGGGTCTTGAACCTACACGGGCTCCCGGAGCTTGTCAAATAATTTTTCCTTCAGCGTTGAGTGGGAGGGTAGCACCAGAGCCTGATCCGTGCGTCACGCCGGTGGAGAAGGACGGCTGATCGGTGAACGGATGGCAAGCGACTGTCACCGTGGAGAGGGAGCCGACAAGGAAGTGGGGGGACAGGCGGTGGCCTGGGTGCTCGGACCGTAACGGTCCGCTAACCGGCGATAGAGTAACTCGGCCAGCGGCTCGAGATTGCGTGTGTCGGCCGCATTGTAACGCAGCAGGAGGTCCAACGCGTCCGTCTCTCCGCGGCGCCACGCATGCCACAGCCTGACCGCTTCCCAGCCATCAAGACCCTGGAGGTCAGCGGACCTGCCGATGCCCATCAGGGATTCGATGCGCTTCAATCCTCCACCAAGTCCGAGGCGCCGGGCGGCAAAGCAGAGATCGATGTGGGGATGATCCAGGACCACTCCAGGAAATTTGGCGCGCAAGTATGGAAGGTCGAAGACACTGCCGAAAAAGGTCAACACGAGGTGATACTTGGATAACTCCGAGGTGAGGCGCTCTTCGGTCAGCGACTTTCCTCGGACCAAGCTAGTCATGCGGCCATTCGCGTAGAGTCCGACAACCGTCACCTCTCCGTAGGCGGGAGGGCCGCCGGTGGTTTCAATGTCCAGATACACGGCATGGGACCTGAAGGTCTCGAAGAGCCGCCAGCGATCGCGCGCTTTCAGGCATCGTGAAAAGTATCGCGAGTGTCCCTCCTGCAGACGGCGGATTGCCAGGGTGATGTCGGCGTCGTAGCATCGCTTCCGATCCGGCGCGATTCCGGGAAGCGATCCACAGGCAAGGAAGGCGTGCCAGTCTGAGACTCCGCTGTCCCAGATCCGACGCTCGGTGGATTCGCCGATGCCTTTGAGCAGCACGAAGGTTGATTCAAGCATGGAGCAAACAGCGAATAGCTAATAGCGAACAGCGAGAAGCGATGAGCAAGCAGCTAGAATAAACGAATTGCTCTGAGCTATTAGCTACCAGCTACTCGCTGCTTTCTACCGGCGATTCTAGCCTTGATTTCACCGCGGAAACAAGCTAAATTCCCGCATGAACGCCGGCCTCTTCGGATCGCCAGTCAGGAAGAGCACAGCCGGTGTCGCGGGGGCTGCACATCGTAGATCGAAATAATGGGAGACGGAACACGGCGCATTAGAATCTTGGTGGGGCCGGTCAGTCTCGACGCCGAGCTGAAGACCAACCAAACCGCGGAGGCCATCTACAAGGCGTGTCCCATCCAGGCTGTGCTGAACACCTGGGGCGAAGAGTTCTATTTTAAGGTCCCCGGAGTCAAGGATCATCGCGAGATGGCGACGACGCAGGTGAAAGTGGGGGACCTGGCGTTCTGGGGAGCCGGCGGGGTGCTGGCGATCTTTTTCGGAAGGACGCCCATGAGCATGGGGCCTGATCCCGTTCCGGCTGACCGCGTCAACATCGTGGGGCGCATCCTGGGAGACGCCACGGTGCTGCGTCAGGCCATGGATGCGACTACGATCAAGGTGGAACAAGTCACCCGGAGCGAACGCGATTGAAACTCTCGAGGGAACGGATCAGCCTGCTGGCGGAGTCACTCGCCTCACGCCTGCTGGCTGAAGGGCACCTCGAAGTGCTGGGAGAGAAGAACGCGCTGGTTCAGGCGTTGAACCAGACGATTACTGAGGAGCTCATGGTCGAGGATCGACTGAATGCCGAGGTCCGGGAACTCATGAAAAACTACGAGGCGGAGATTCAGCGCGGAGGCGTCGACTACCAGAAGATGTTCACGATGATCAAGAGCCGTCTGGTCAAGGAACGGGGGCTGATCCTCTGACTTCGTGAGGCGTGAGGCGTGAGGCGCTAGGCGTAACGGGATGGCAAAGTCTCAATTCATCGGGAACGCTCTATCACCTCACGCCTCACTCCTTACGCCTCACGGGTTTCAGCATGCTGCTCAGTGACGACAAAGTGAGCCACCTCTCACACCGGATTCTGGCCTGCCTGAAGACGAACCCTGCGGCCCGCCTGAAAGGAGAGGAGGCGCACGCGTTGCGCGAGATCAAGCGTGTGCTCGCATCGGAGCTCCATCAGGAAGAAGCAACAGACCGCGTCGTGCGTGCGCGACTGGCGTCATACTCACGTCCGATCGTCGAAGGGAGCCAGGAATGGGAGGTTCTGTACAGGAAAACCTTTGAGGAGGAGCTGCGGAAGCGGAGGAAACCATGACTGTGATTCGCCTTTCGGAGGACGTCTCTGACAGAGGCCTGAGACTTCTCGGCGCGATCATGATGATCAGCTTGCTGTGCTGGCTGCCGGCCTGTTCGAGTACACCGAAAGTGAAACTGCGAACGCCGTTGGCGGTTGGTCCAGGCGTTCCCCCAGCCGTGCTGAAGCTGACCGAACAAGGGACTCAGGCACATCTGGCCGGAAACTACGAGCAGGCCCGGACCTATTTTGAGCAGGCGGTGAGCCTCGCGCCGAGTTCTGCGGAAGCGCACTACAACCTCGGTCTTTCTCTCTTTGCCCGTGGAGACACGGAACGTGCCCGTGAGCAGTTCATCGAGGCCGCCAACCTGGCCCCCGGCGATAAGGTGATCTGGGACTCGCCGGCGTTGCGTCCCTTCGGATCCCCCGAAGGGGCGATTACCAAGAAGGCGAAGGAAGTCCCCTACTCGACCCAAAGGCCGACGTTTGGTGGCGGCCGTTGAGCCCACCCGCTTGCTTCCCACGCATGCGGGTTGTTCCGCGTTCAACCACATCGCATTCAGCAACACAGAGCGGAGAGGAGATCACCCATGCCGGCGGAGCTCGCTGTAGGAGACAAGGCGCCTGACTTTTCGCTTCCGGACGAAACCGGACAACCCGTGAGCCTGAAGAAATTCAGGGGCAGGCAAGTCGTGCTGTACTTCTACCCGAAGGACGACACACCCGGATGCACGAAAGAGGCCTGTGGGTTTCGTGATTCGATGACGCCGATCCTCAAGGCGGGCTCGGCGGTCGTGGGGGTGAGCCTCGACGGAGGGGAATCACACCGGCGGTTTATCGCCAAACATCAGCTGCCGTTCTCGCTGCTGAGCGATGAGGGTGCACGAGTGGCGAAGGCGTATGGGGTCTACAAGGAAAAGACAATGTATGGGAGAAAGTTTTGGGGCATCGAACGGAGTACCTTTGTGATCGACGGGACGGGAACGATGAAAGCGGTGTTCCGGAAGGTCAAGGTGGACGGGCACGTGGACGAAGTGCTGGCTGTGCTGAGCGCACCGGGAAAGTAATTGAGCAAGTAAGTAATTGGTAATTAAGCGACCAGCAGCTCAGAGCAGTTTCTAAATTACTGAGTTACTCAATTACTCACTTACTGTCCGTCGAAGCCGATGGATGATCGCGAGAAAATCTGGCACGGGCTGAGGGCCGCCTCGCTCTCGATCCTGGCCGGCGCCGGGCATTTGTACCTGGGCGAGAAGCAAGGCTATCTCATCGTGGGCTTCGGCGCCGCGCTGATCATCATCTCCAGACTGTTCTGGCGCCCTGCCGAACTGCTGTATCTCAGTCTGGCGATCTTTTCGGCCGTCGATGCCTACTCCATCGCCAAACGGGGGCACGGCCTGATGTAAGTGTAAGGTTGAGGTTCAGGCTGAGGCTGAGGTTCCCCGATCTTTCCCTTAACCTCAACCTGTTCGACCTAGCTCGGAGGTTTGACGTGGCCAAACGATTGACGGGAACCCCTCGCTCCAACAGCCAGGCCGTGCCATACATCAAGACCGTTCCACCAGGTCCGAAGGCGCGGGCATGGCTCCGTCGCGATGAACAGGCTCTGTCACCGTCCACCACGCGCATCTACCCCCTGGTCATCGAAAAGGCGCGAGGGGCCACGGTGGAGGACGTGGACGGCAATCGGTATCTGGACTTCACGGCCGGGATCGCCGTCGTGGCCACGGGGCATTCGCATCCGGAAGTGGTGGAGGCAATCCAGAAGCAGGCCGCCCGTTTCATCCACATGTCCGGGACCGATTTTTATTACCCGGCCCAGGTGAAGCTGGCGGAGGCGATGGATCGCATCACGCCGGGGAGGAGGCCCAAGCGCACCTTTTTCAGCAACTCCGGCACCGAGGCGGTGGAGGCCGCCTTTAAACTGGCGCGCTATCGGACCCGCCGTCCCCTGACGATCGCGTTTCAGGGGGCCTTTCACGGGCGGACCATGGGCGCCCTCTCGTTGACCGGCAGCAAAGCGGTTCAGCGCCGGCATTTCGCACCGTTGATCCCCGGGGTCACGCACGTGCCCTATGCCTATTGTTACCGCTGCCCGTACGGGCTCACCTATCCTGCTTGCAAGATGCACTGTGTCAATGTGATCCGGGAGGAGTACTTCAGGACCTTCGTGCCGCCGGAGGACGTGGCGGCGATCGTCGTGGAACCGATTCAGGGCGAAGGCGGTGTGGTGGTGCCCCCTCCCGAGTTCCATCCCATGCTGGCCGAGCTGGCTCGGGAGTTCGGCATCTTGTATGTCGTGGATGAGGTGCAATCGGGGATGGGTCGCACGGGGAAGATGTTCGCCCTCGAGCACTGGGGTGTGGAGCCGGACATTCTGGCGACCGGGAAGGGGATCGCCTCCGGTCTGCCGATGGGGGCGACCGTCGCGTCGGCCGACCTCATGAGCTGGGAAGCCGGGGCGCACGCCAACACGTTCGGCGGAAACCCGGTCGCCTGCGAGGCAGCCCTGGTGACGATCGAACTCCTGGAACGCAATCTGGTCGCCAACGCGGCCGCGGTCGGCGGCCATCTACTGCGGGAGCTGGAGAAGCTGAAGGCTCGTCACCGGCTGATCGGCGACGTGCGCGGCAAGGGGTTGATGATCGGAGTTGAATGTGTGCGCGATCGAGAGACGAAGGAGCGGGCGATCCAGGAACGGAACGACATCATTCAACGCTGTTTCCGGAAAGGATTGCTCCTGCTCGGATGCGGCCAGAACGTCGTCCGGATCGTGCCCCCGCTGCTCATCACGAAACAGGAAGCGGATGTGGCGCTGGACATTCTGGACGGGGTGTTGACGGAAGTGGAGAGAGGCTGACGGATGCCCGGCCGCCTACCAGCGGCGGTGACGGTGCTGCTCCTGCTGCCACTGTCACCTGTTTTCGAGGAGGCCGATGCGGCCGGGAAGGTTGCGGGAACGCTCTCCCTGCGGGATGCACTCACCGCGCCGGGTCGGCCGGTGATGATTCAAGCCAGGTTGGTTCGGGCGGGCATCCTGGGGCCGACTGGATTGGGCGGTGAGCAGCTCGAGTTTACCGTGGAGGGGAAGAAGGCGGGGACGGCGATGACCGGCGGAGACGGCCGGGCCTTATTCGAATATACCCCCCGGAGGCGCGGCCACTATGCGGTGAAGGTCAGACTGCCACAAAGCCAACGGGTCGAAAGCCCCGAAGCCTCCGCGACGGTGGCCTGCTGGGAACGCCGTCGTCCCATTCTGCTCGTCGAGTTCGCGGCGCTGACTGAAGACAGGAAGGCGCCGCTGGTTCCGCTGCCGCCCTTGCCTTTGGAACTCGGTCGCCAGGACCGTCCAAGCCCGGTCGCTGATGCGGCTGATGAACTGAACCGCCTGACGCGGTTCTATTACAACGTGATCTATCTGGTCGGGGGGGATGACGGTGAGCTCGGAGAAGTTCGAGCCTGGCTTCAGGACCACAGGTTTCCGGCCGGTTTTTCGCTGACGTTGCCACCTGGGCGCACGCAACTTGCTCCCACCATTGAAGACTTACGGGCGGAGGGCTGGGATAACCTGAAAGCCGGTGTCGGCCGGACTCGTGAGTTTGCCGAGGTGCTTGTCGCCCAGCGGATGGAGGTGGTGATCGTTCCGGAACCGGATCGAGGCGAGTTGCCGAACAAAGCGCGGGTCGCCAAAAGCTGGAAGGAAGTCCGAACGAAACTTCACAGGTAGGGGCGGACCCTTTGAATTTTCAGTCCGGTTCCTTTAAGATGCGAACCGGGGACCCATCCTGACGCGATGTGACCAAGAGGCTCCGGCCGATGCGGGCCAAAACCAGTTTCCTCTGCCAGGCATGCGGGCATGAGTCCGCTCGATGGCTGGGGCGCTGCCCGGATTGCGGACGCTGGAACAGCATGAAGGAAGAGCGTCTTGCGGTGGCCGGGAAGGGCCGTCCGTCCGCTCTCCCGGGAGTGAGTGCCAAGGCCACCTCGATCGACGCCATCGAGATGGTGGGGGAGAACCGGCTTCAGACCGGGTGCGGCGAGTTCGATCGGGTTCTGGGCGGGGGGGTGGTTCCTGGTTCGGTGGTCCTGATCGGCGGCGATCCCGGCATCGGAAAGACCACCCTCCTGCTCCAGGCGCTGCCCCGGCTGGCCTCGAACGGTCAGAGAGTCCTCTATGTGTCGGGGGAGGAGTCTCCCGGGCAGATCAAGATGCGAGGGGAACGGCTGGGGGTCCACAGCCCGCTCCTCTATATCCTGGCCGAAACCTCCCTGGAAGAGATCCTCAAAGCTGTCCAAGCGTTGCAACCAGCCGCGGTCGCGGTCGACTCGATCCAAACCGTCTACACGGACCAGCTCACGTCGGCGCCCGGAAGCATCAGCCAGGTGCAGGAAGTGGCCGGTCAACTGATGTGGTTCGCGAAGCGGAGCGGAATTCCCGTATTTATCATCGGCCATGTGACGAAGGAAGGTGCGATTGCCGGACCCCGGCTCCTCGAGCATATCGTGGATACCGTGCTGTATTTTGAGGGCGAGAAGGGGCACACCTATCGCATTCTCCGTGCGGCGAAGAACCGTTTCGGCTCGACGAATGAGATCGGCGTCTTCGAGATGAAGGATACGGGACTGGAAGAGGTGGGGAATCCGTCGGAGCTGTTCCTGGCTGAGCGTCCCGAGAAGAGCACCGGCTCAGTGATCGTCTCCAGTCTGGAAGGGTCCAGGCCCATTCTGATCGAACTGCAGGCGCTGGTGTCGCCGACCGGATATGCCATGCCGAAACGCATGGCCACCGGTGTCGAGATCAACCGGGTGTCCGTCCTGCTGGCGGTGATGGAAAAACGACTGGGGCTTCACCTCTCGGGGCAGGATGTGTATGTCAATGTCGTAGGCGGGATGCGGATCGACGAACCGGCCATTGATCTGGGCATCGCGACGGCGATTACCTCGAGCCTTCGAGAGCGTCCGGTTGATTCGAACACCGTCGTCCTGGGGGAGCTGGGATTGGGCGGCGAGGTGCGGGCGATCAGCCAGGCGGAGCTGCGGATCCGCGAGGCGGCGAAGATGGGGTTCCGGCGCTGCCTCCTCCCGGCGCGCAATCTCACGAAGCTGGATCCGGTGACCGACATGGAACTGGTTGGAATTCGTGACGTCGGGGAGGCGCTGGACTTCGCCCTGGCCTGAGCGCGCAGTGATGAAATCAAAATGCAAAATGAAAAATTTAGGAAAAAGCCGGAGCATTTCCCGGTCTTTTGCATTGTTCATTTTAAATGTTGCATTGGCGATGGCCATCGCCGGCTGCGCGACCTGGCGCGCACAACCCCCCTTGAGGGCGGCGACGGCCGAGCAGTTGATTGAGTTGCTGCGAGCACGAGAGGCTGCCATCCACACTTTGAAAGGCCTGTTCAGGGCTCAGATTAAGGCGCCCGGGATTCCGATCGCCCAGCTCGTGGAAGGCGCGGTGTTCTATCGCCGTCCTGATGCACTTCGGCTCCAGGGGTTCAATCGGCTGGGCGGCGAGCTGTTCGAGATTGTTCTGGGGGAGGATCTCTACCGGGTGCGCCTGCCCACGACGGGGCAGGTCTTGACGGGACGCGTGACTGAGCTGGACCGGATCGGGCAGTTGGGCCGGCCGTTCCAACTGAGCGTGTGGGCGGTGAGCGGGGCCGTCGGCATCGCCCCGGTGTCGGATCGGGAAAAGGTCCTGCTCTCGGAAGATGGCGATCGGTACCGCATGGATGTGCTCATGCCTGGTGAGTCGAACGGGGTGGATGCCGGACGGCCCGTCCGCCGGATTTGGTTCGAGCGTCGATCGTTTCAAGTCGTCCAGGAAGACCGATTGACGCCGGCGGGAGAGGTGGAGGCGACGATGCAGCTTGAGGATTTCCGCCCGGTTGACGTCTCTCCGACGGGTCAGCCTCCATCGTCTCTGATGAGCGTGATGGCGGATCCCATGGTGAAGCCCTTTAAGATTTCGATGCGCGATGGGCAAGGGCAGGGAGCTCTGTGGCTGACCTTCCACGAGATCGTGCCGAACCCCTCCCTGAAGCCCGAGGAACTGGAGCCCCTTCGATCCTAAGAGGTGGACTCAATTACTTCTCTCATGAAGATTCTCGCGGTTGAAACGGCAACATCCCGTCAAAGCGTCGCGGTGCTGGACGGCCCGAGGGTGCTGGCGCGCTCGGATGAAGAGGCTGCGGGCTCGCAGGCCAGGCTGCTGATCCCGACGATTGATCGGCTGTTGAAGACGAGCGGGCTGACGCTGTCGAGTCTGGAGGGACTGGCGGTGTCGATCGGCCCCGGCTCCTTTACGGGACTGCGGGTCGGACTCGCGACGATGCTGGGCCTCCGAGCCACGACGGGGCTGCCGTTGGCAGCGGTGCCGACATTGGAGGCGATGGTCCGGAACGTGCCGCGGGATGACGTGCCCCTGTGCCCCATCCTGAAGGCCAGGACTGGCGAAGTGTATTGGGGACTGTACCGGTGGACCGGCGCCGGAACCCTGCAAGTACTCGAGGCCGAGCGAGTCGGTCCTCTGGAGTTAGTGGTCCGGTCGTTCGTGGGGCCCACGGTCGTGCTCGGGGAAGGATGGGCAACCAATCGCAACGAGTTGTATCGGCTGCTCGGGCCCAGAGCGGGCCAGGTTCGTGAGGCTCCAGGGGAGGCCATGGCGGCCTCGGCGGTCAGCATCGGCCTGGCCGGGCTGGAACGGCTGGCGCGCGGAGACATCGCGGGCCAGGGGCTCTCTCCGCGGTACGTCCAGCGGGCGGAGGCGGAAGTGAAGGCTGTGGGACATCGATTAGAATCTGCCAGCACACGCGAGTCCTCGAATTGATGCCACACGTGATCAAGAATCAGCAGTCCAGCCGTATACACATCGAGCCGGCGACCCACCAGGACCGTGAACAGATCCTGCGTATCGAGCAGGAATCCTTCTCAGCTCCATGGACTCCCAAAATGTTCGACGCTGAGCTGGACGGCAATCCCTTCAGTCATCTGTACGTCGCCCGTTCCCTCCATGATGGTTGTGCGGGGCTGGAGCGGGGGGAGGTCGTCGGCTATGTCTGTTTCTGGGTCGTGTTCGAAGAACTACGGTTTATGAATCTCGCGGTTGAGCGGTCGGTCCGCCGCCAGGGGGTTGCCCGCGAGTTGGTGCGGTACGCCTCGGCTCTTGGACGGGAACGAGGGGCTGCACGGGCGGTCCTTGAAGTCCGTGCCTCGAACGAGGCGGCCCGCTGCCTGTACGAGCAGGCGGGGTTCCACCATCTCGCGGCGCGGGCGGCGTACTACACGAATCCGATGCGAATAGCGAGTAGCTCTGGCTGCTAGCTACTTGCTGTTTGCTAAGAAAACTGAGGAGGAGGTGGAGCATGCTGACGGAAAATGTGATTGCGGATCTGTTGCGTCAGTCCAGCCTTGAATTCCGGCAACTCGAGGAATCCCATCATCGGCTCGACGCCGAGTTGGCAGAGCTACAGAAGCGGCACGTCCTGACACAGGAGAAGCTGGCCAAGAAGGACAAGATGGCGGAGTTAGTGAGGCTGTATCGCGAACACGAGGCGCGGGCCGGGGCTCACTGACCACCCGACTTCGGGGATCACATCCATGGCTGTCGTTCTCCCCCCTCTTGTCGACCATATCGCCGCGATCAAGCGACGCCTGCTGCTGATCGCCGCCACCGTGTCGGCGTGGTTCGTGCTGACGTTCGCCTACGCCACGGAACTCATCGACTGGTTCCGGCGTCCGTTGACGGACGACCTGATGTTTTATGGACCGACCGAGGCGCTCTTCGCGTCAATCAAGGTCTCACTCCTGGCCGGGGTCGTGTTGAGTCTCCCGGTCATCCTGTATCAGTTCTGGAAGTTCATTGAACCGGCGCTGCTGCCTCGTGAACAGCGCTGGGCGATTCCGCTGTTCTGTCTGGCCGCCGGATTGTTTGCGTTGGGTCTCGTGTTCTGCAATCTGGTGATCCTGCCGTTGGTCATCCAGTTTTTCGTCGGCTTTGGGATGGACAGGGAATTGATGCCGCAACTGGCGGTCGGCACGTACGTCGATTTCAACGTGAAGTTCCTCCTCATCTTCGGGTTTGCGTTCGAACTGCCGATGGTCCTCACGCTCTTGTCCAGGGTCGGGGTCGTCTCCCCGGAACTCCTGAGTCGCTATCGTAAGCATGCCATCCTGGCGGCCCTGATCGTCTCCGCGATCGTCACCCCCGACGCGACGCTGTTTACGATGCTGCTGATGGCGATCCCGCTCGTCATCCTCTATGAGGTCGGGATCCTGGGCGCCCGGCTGTTCGGCCGGCGGAACCCTTCCGGCGGCCAGGGCTTGAAGCTCGATCGAACTGCGCCGGCCGGCACGGCCGGCCACCGGGTGCGCTGATGCGGACATCCGCAACACCTTGTCCGGTCGCGGCCGTCATCGCGGCAGGTCTCCTGGGAGGCGTCGGCGCATGCCTCGCCGATGCGTGGGCTGAGACGCCTGAGCGAACGATTGGTGCGGTGCAGTCGCCCGCGGCGGAGAGGGCTCCGGCCCCCAGCATCCAAGCCCTCGTCGTATCCAGGGACCAGTCCCTCTATGCCGGGTCTTTTGGCATGGGCGTGTTTCGGAGCCATGACCGCGGCGCGTCATGGACCGCCGCTAATACCGACTTGCCCGATCCGTTCATTCTCTGCCTGGCGGCCGCCCGGGATGGGACGGTCTATGCCGGGACATTCAGGGCCGGCGTGTTCCGGAGCCGGGATGGCGGCAAGAGATGGGAGCCCATGAACGCCGGTCTCAAACGCCTCGAGATCAAAGCCTTGCTGATCGAGGGCGGGGTCATCTATGCGGGGACCGGTGATGGCGTCTATCGCGTGGCAGAGGGAGATAACCGCTGGCGGGTCGTCACCAAAGGTCTGGATGAGACCCTCGTCCACAGTCTCGTGATGGCGCCGGAGCGCACCCTGTTCGCGGGGACCTCCGGTCGAGGAGTGTTTCGCTACAAGGCGACGGCATCGGAATGGACGCGATTGACTCATGGACTGGTGGACCACGAAGGGTTGGTCGAGAATTTTATCCGCGTCCTGGCGGTGGATAAGGATCAGGCTCTCTATGCCGGGACGTTCGACGGAGGAGTCTTTCGCAGTGGTGACGGGGGACAGACCTGGCGGCCAATCAGCCGAGCTCTGCCGAATGATTCGATTCGTGGGATCGTGACGAATGAGAGGGGGCTCTTTGTGGCCACCGGCCGGGGCATCTTTAAGAGCCTGAACCAGGGGCGGCAATGGACTCCTCTCAACCATGGCTTGACGGAGCTCTCGGTCCAAGTGCTGATCGTCTCGGATGACGGATCCCTCTATGCGGGCACCAGTTCGGGGGTATTCAGAAGCGATGATGATGGCGAACACTGGGTTGGAATCAGTACCGGACTTGCCGAGGCCGGGGTGTCAGGAACACCGTAGCCCCCCGGCCAGAAGGAGCTCCCATGTCAGAACCATCCGACAAGACCCGTGCGACGATCGCCGTGACCTCGAAAGGCAAGTCGTGGGGAGAGATCGTGCTCAGATTTTACCCGGATGTGGCGCCGAATCACGTCAGAAACTTCATCAAGTTGGCGCAAACGAAGTTCTACGACGGGACGACTTTTCACCGAGTGATTCCGGGATTTATGATTCAGGGAGGCGACCCAAACAGCAAGGGCCAGGACCGCTCCTCCCACGGGACGGGCGGGCCGGGCCACCGGGTCAAGGCGGAGTTCAACAGCAAGCCGCACAAACGAGGCGTCTTGTCCATGGCCCGGTCCAACGATCCGGACAGCGCAGGCTCACAGTTTTTCATCTGTGTCGCCGATTCGAATTTCCTGGATTGGCAGTACACCGCGTTCGGCGAGGTCGTGAGCGGGATAGACGTGGCGGACACCATCGTGAACGCCAAGCGTGACGGGCGAGATAATCCGCTTGAACGGGTGGAGATGACCATCACCGTCACGGAGTGACGGTCATTTAAAATGAAAAATGTAAAATGCAAAATGGTAAAAGAAGGAGTGTTTGCATTTTTAATTTGTAATTTTGCATTGGCGGTTACCGGCTGCGCATTGCCCCACGTTCCCTCACGCGTGGTCTATGAAGACCCGATTAACTTCGTGCGGCTGGAGTCAGATGCGAATGTGCTGCCTGAATGGCCGCCGAGCGCCCACAGCCATCCCCTGATCATCAGCGCCGACGAGATCGCCGGCATTCTGCAGGGTCTCCAGGTCCGTGAACATCGCATCGGAGTTCAGGTCATGCTTGCGGGTGAGGCTGCGTGGGAGCCGGCCTTCCGTCAAGACGAGATCGCCCTCCTGGCGCCTCGCCTGTCCGATGCACTCGCGCAAGCGAAGCCGGATGAGCGGGTCGCCTACTATCTGAGCCGCCCTCAGACCTCGCTTAAACGGGAGATTACCTCCGGCGGCTTGTATATCCAAGGACACTATGTGCATTTCATATTAGGCAATCGTCGGATTATCTACGGCATCCCGGCCTATGGGATGGTGTACGATCGCCGCTATCCGATGATGCCGACGGCGGCGAAGGGGTTTGATTTATTGTTTGAACCGGCTGAGGCGGTCGTCAAGCGGGAGAGCGGGGTCCTGGATCACATGCTGGGCCGGGCAAAAGATGAACTGGTGATCGACCTCCGGCAACTTCATCCGGGCAGCCCCGCTACTCAAGCCATTCCGGGAATCTCGGCTTCTTGAGGTCTTCCCCACCCCTCAAAACGTAACATCTGACCCAGTTGATGTTACGATTCGGTAATGGGTCGTATTTTCTATCTAAGCTTTTGAGTTCGTTGCGAGTTTTATTTTTCGCTTGTCTCCTCCCTAAGGTTCCCCTCTCCGGTCTCTACACAGCGCAGCAACCTGCCGGTAGTTTGGGGTGCGTCGTAGACTCAAACTGACCTACAAGGCATTGAAATATAAAACACTATTAAAGTGTCATGAATGGATGTCAATTACCTGTGATGGCATAGGGCTTGTAGGACTTCTTACCGTTCATCTAGGCCTATGCTGGCCTAGGACCGACGGAGGGTGTGGATGATGGTCAGGATTCCGATGAGTCAGAAGAGAGGAGGTGATGGGCAGACACGTGGCACGTTGCCTTTCGGTAGGCAGTTTGCGTTTTCAACTAGGAGGTGTTGACGATGTTTCTGTCACGGAGACAATTTCTGAAAGTCTCGGCCGGCACGGTGGCGGCAGTGGCGGTGGCCGACAAGGCCCTGGCGCTGACGGCCCTGCAACCGGTAATCGAGGTGGGCAACCCCCTCGGCGAGTATCCGGACCGGTCCTGGGAGCGCGTCTATCATGACCAGTACCGGTACGATTCCTCCTTTACGTGGTGCTGCTCCCCGAACGACACGCACGCCTGCCGCATACGGGCCTTTGT
>WNEQ01001061.1_pt1 | contig 17712 bp, 20 predicted proteins | sample 5399971 | NCBI WGS metagenome assembly WNEQ01 (sample SAMN13153330, study PRJNA577476) | soil metagenome | isolation source: 20 cm grassland meadow soil 2 days after 1st rain plot 5 | place: USA:California | collected 2015-09-18
CTGGAGGTCGCTATGACTGAAGCACTCCAAGAAAGCATGGTCCAGTATCCCAGCGAACGCACCACCGTTCGCGCCTATCTGATTCAACCTCAGGCGAAGGGAAAGCGCGCCGCCATCATCGTCGTGCAGGAGTGGTGGGGGCTCAATGACCACATCAAGGACATAGCCAGGCGCTATGCCGGCGAGGGCTACGTGGCCATTGCGCCTGATCTCTATTCCCGTCTTGGGCACACGGTCACGGCGGATCCGAACGAGGCCGGCAAGTTGATGAACTCTCTTCGACAGGAGGATGGACTGAAGGATTTGAACGCGACCGTTGCCTATTTGAAAACGGCGCAGGGGGTGGACTCGAAACGCCTGGGGGTCACCGGGTTCTGCATGGGCGGGTCCTATGCGCTGATGCTTCCCTGTGTCAATCCGTCGATCAAGGCGGCGGCCCCGTTTTATGGGCAGGTGCCCAACCCCGACACCCCGATCAAGAACCTGGGTGCGCCGGTGCTCTACATCTATGGAGAAGATGACGGCTGGATTACGAAGGCGGACGTTCAGCGGCTGGCCAACGCGCTCAAGAAGTACAACAAAACGGGCGAGGTCAAGACGTATCCGGGCGCGCCCCACGCATTTTTCAACGACACCCGCAAGGATGTGTACAAACCGGTGGAAGCGAAGGATGCCTGGGACCGGACGCTGGCCTTCTTCAAGCAACACTTGGGATAGGGTAGCCTGATCGCCCTTTGTGCTCGCAGAGCGCGCACACAAGATCAATTTAGATTTCTTAAATAGCGGGCGGTGCTCGCTCGATGCGCGCAGTTAAGGGCAATCAGGCCACCCTATCCAGCATAGAGGACTCTGAGATGGCGCGCCGGACCTCTGAAGAGCTGGCCGGAACTCCCCTTAGCCTGGTCTTTATCGCGGGCAATCTAGCCGATGCCGAAGCGGTCGAGCAGCGGCTGACCGAAATGGGCGTCGACTACGCGCTGAGCCTCGAGCCGTTCACGACGCTGTCATTGATGGGCGGGGAGTATACCGGGCTGTTTGTCTATGTTCCCACTGCCCAGCACCGGTTCTGCCGTGAGATGTTGGAGCGGCACGGCCTGACCGACACAGTCGAGCTGGAATCCAGTGAGTCATTGGAGCGACCGCATGGCGCTTGATACAGAGTCCGGCAAGCGGATGTTGCAGCTCGTCACCTCCCGCTATAACAACCGGGAATGGCGAAACAAAATCGAAAAGACGCTCAGCCTGTCACCCTCGGGGGTCGGCGACGAAGTCCAACGCGCGATCTTCCTGTACCTGAAACACGGCCTGAAAGCCTATAAGTCGCGACGAGCCGATCCGGATTCGTGGATCGTCGGAGGGTATGCCACGACGGAGGTCATCGAACAGGCCAAATTCGACCCGACCGTGGTCGGGGCGACGATCACCAAGGAAGATGTGGCGTCGCTCGGCGTGGACCCCGGCCCGGAGGTGGATCAAGCCTGGTGGGAAGAGATGCTGGTGGCGTGGTTTGAGGAGCCGGAAACGGAGGAACCGCCCGCAGAATCGGAGCAGCCGGCCCCGGATGACGACCGGAAGAAGGCCGAAGCCTGAACGGCCGCGCCCGGTGAATCGTTCGCTTTCTCCCAGTTCAGCGCTTTAAATCAACCAGCCGTACTTTCGCGCGCTCCTTGAGCAAGTCCGCCCCGGGCAGCAACTGCGGAGACTGCTCGGCATGCATCCGCCTGGCCTCCGTTTCCACCTGCGGCTTCAGGTAGGCGTACAGCTCCGCCACGTCAACCGCCCCGTCCTTGTTGGCGTCCGCCTCACCCTGGAGCCCTTTCAGGAAATAATAGGTGAACAGGCCGTGCCGCTTTTCCGGAAACGCAGTGCTGATCTGGTTGCCGGCGGCAGCCGACCACACCACCATGTTCTGGGACGCCAAGAGCGGGTCCTCCACCGTGATCAACATCGGGCGTGTCCCCCTGGCGATCACCGAGCGACCGCCGGCGCCGGAGAAGCAGGAATCCATCACGAGCATCACTTGCCTCGCCGGCAGTTCGCCCAGCACCTGGTACAGGCGTTTCAGCGGATACGCGGTGGTTTCCAGGAAGGCGGGGTCCCCGTCGTATGGAACCAGAAACGCCTGGTTGGTGGTCGGATCGGGCGCGCCGTGTCCCCCATAATAGACGAACACCTCGGCATCCCGGCTCTCCGCGATCTGTTTGGGGAGCCACTTCTCGAGACGAGCTTCAAGCTGGCTCTTGGTCACCCGATCATTGAGGATGGTGACGATGTTCTGCTCCCGGTAGCCCAACGCTTTGACGAGATACCGTCTCACCATCTCAGCGTCGCGCTTGGCATAGTCCACTTTGGGGAGGTCTCGATAGTCCTCCACTCCGACAATGACCGCATAGGCATGGTCTTTGGGCGGCGTCATGCCGGACGGCGGGGCCAACTCCGCGTCAATCTTGGCGAGCTCCGCGCCGCCGAAGACTCCAAACGGTTCCACTGCCCCGGCGCTGATCCTCGGCCCTCGCAGGCTGGCCAGGTACTCAGCCTGGACATGGTCAATCAAGGGAGGCAGCAACCCGGCGGTGAGGGACGGAACGGCGACGTTGAGGACGATCTCCTGCAGGGATCCTTGATGAGCCACGGTGACTTTCTCGGTCTTTTTCCACTCCTGGCCGCCGGTGTGGACATTGTAAAGCTGAAGTTGGAGCCGAGTCAGCACCGAGTATTCGGACCTGAAGGTGGCCGCCGCCTCTGCGTGGAACTCTTTGACCTCCCCGACCAGCAGGAGATCGGCATGCTGGGACCGCGCGGCGGCCAGGATCTGCTCCGGGTCGATCTTCTCACCGGCTTGAGAGGGCGCGTTGAGAATCACCACGTCCTTGAAGACATTGGTGCGGCTGAGCGTGTCATGGAGAGTCCGCTGAATCGAGCTTTCGATGGATCCGCCCACGGGAGCGCCCTCGTAGACGAGTTTGCCGGTATGGATGGGGCCGATCGTTAAGACGATCGGCACCTCCTGTTCCTTCACCGGGACGGTGAGGAAGGGAGGAACGATGGACGGGGTACAGGCGCCGGCCAGCGCTGCACACAGGACTATCCGAAGGAACCAGGTTGAATGACCGCTCGGTCGGGTGAACATAGAACGCTCCCTGATCATTCAGTCGTCATTTGGTGAACTTCACGACTTTTCCCTTAACCTGGAGGCAGTGACTCATCCCGACTAAGTAAAAGGTGCTGGACGAGCCGGAAGACACCTCAATCAGCGCATCTCCCCCTCGGCTCCTCACGAGGTCCTCGATCAGCGCCGAAACCGGCTTGGGAGCGCCCAACGGAAGAAACAAAAACGTATAGCCGCAAGACGAGGATTCCTCGGCAGTCCCCAGTTCGACATATCTCCCCGTGACAGGCATGGTGGAGGGCGCCACCGCCCCAGGGGTGGTGCAGGCGACCATCAGCACGGCGAGGACCGTGGACAGGATTCCCCTCAGGTCGCCTCTCCCCCAGGCGGTTCCGGAGCGTGGTGCGCGATCGTGAACGCTCATTGGACGTTCTTGACAGCCAGGCCTTTGACGATGGTGCAATCCGATGCGAACAACGGAATCGCAAAGGTGGAGCCATAGTGCTCGACGGTGACCCCGGCTAACGCATCGGCCCCCTTCTGTCTCATCGCCTTCTCGATCATCTCGTCCGTCGGGTCTTTTCCGCCGAATGGAATGAAAAGAATCCGATTGGAGCAGGATGTCTCCTCCACGGATCCGAGCACGGCATAGGTCGAGGAGACGGGAGCGGTCGAACTTGCGATCCCGGCCGGGTGACGGCTGACGATACAGGAGGCTGACAAGAAAATGCACAGGCCGAGGCAAGTGAAGCTGAGGATATTGCGGATCGCCGGCATAGGGTGTCGGCCTTCCAACCGTGTTCTCTTCGTGGCCACTACGTGCGGGGCGGGCCACGGTAGCAGAACGGTCAGAGGGGTGTCAAGGAAGGCGTCCGGAGGCGGACAACACTGTGAGGATCAGCACTAAGACCCAGGCCATGAACCCGATAGAGAAGACGCGTTCCAGGGTCATGTCACACCTCCCGTGGAGCTGGTGATCGCCTGCTCGCGGCGTTCCTGACTGACTCCATACTCCAAAATCCCGCGCAAGTGCAACCCTCCAGAAGGAGGGGGGCACCCTCCAAAAGTAGGGTGAGCTTGGCACCAGTTGAGAGCTCAGGAGCCGAACAGGTCCATCTGGGTCCGTTGGGGTTCGGAGGGGACAGGGGGGGCTGGCTCGGGGCGATCGGCCTGGTCCAGAAAGGCCTTCAGCTTGAGGAAGTCTTCCCGGAGCGGCTCCATGAGGCTGCCCTGGTGTAACGCGGCGGCGGGATGGAGGAGCGGGAAGATCGTGAGCTTCTCGGTCCGGACTGCATGGCCACGGATCTTGGTGATGCCGACCTTGCGGCCGAGCAGGGTCTCGGTCGCCCACCGGCCCAAGGTGCAGACGACCTTCGGGTTGATCAGCTCGATTTGCTGGAGCAGGAACGGCTTACAGGTGTCCACTTCGTCGGGCTCGGGGTCGCGGTTGTTCGGCGGGCGGCACTTGATGACGTTTGCAATATAGACCTGGGAGCGGGACAGGCCGGCGGACTGGAGCAGCTCGTTCAGCAATTTGCCGGCCGCGCCGACGAAGGGCTCGCCCTGCTTGTCTTCGTAGAAGCCCGGTCCCTCGCCCACGAACATGATCTGCGCATTGGGATTCCCCACGCCGAACACGACTTGCGTGCGTCCGAGCTTGGCGAGCTTGCAGCGCTGGCAGTTGTGGAGGGCGGCGCTGAGTTCCTGGAGGGTTGTGGAGGACGAGGGATCGGATGCCATGGAAGCCAAACCGGGCAGCATGATAGGCGGGGACGGCCAAGAAGTCAATGCTGGGGTGTGGCAGGGCTCCTCGCTTCCGCGCCTCCCGCGACATCCCTTCCACGGCGCTCCGAAGCGGAAGCCTTCCGAAATTCCCGCGACCCTGGTCAAGTGACCAGGGTGTCTTGGTCAGTTTCGGCTTTCCTTCATCGGCCGCCGGGCGGGTCCCAGTCGCTCCGGCGAAGTCAGCGCTGAGCCCTGCCACACTCCAGCCGTCAGCGAGTAAAGCAGCGGGCCTCTCCCGCGAAAGGCGCTCCTGCCATCGTCCTCACGGACCCACTCAAGGCTCATCCCTTCCATCCCAGCCTAAACCCCACGAACTGGAAAGGAGAGTGATGGGCGAGAGAGCGCTATGTTGCCCTCTCGCCCTTGAGGGGTAATTCCCCTCGCCCTTTGGGGGAGAGGGGAGGGAGGCGCGAAGGCAACTTGGAGAAGGCGAGCGGCCGGTGGCGCCGAGTTCGGAAGGCGCGACCTTGAAGGTCTTGGGATGAGGATTGCTGTTCTGAAGCGGGTCTCTCATCGTGCTGGAGTGGTACCGCTCCATCTCCCCCTGACGGCTCCCTCCCCATGCTGTGGAGGCCTTCAAAGTGGGCTCCCTCTTCCATAGAAAAGACGGGCGTGTGGACTTCGCCAATCAGGACGCTGCATCTGAGGAGCCGCACCTGGTTGGCCGCAGTCACATTCCCGTTGATCCTCCCGTTGCTGATCAATTCGCCCGCAGTGATGGTCCCCTCGACGACCGCATTCTTTCCGACCTCCACTCTACCCTTCGTGTGAATCTCGCCTTCGATCCGTCCGTCGATTCGAACCGTGCCGACGAAGATAGCCACGCCTTTGAAATAGCTGCACTCTCCGAGAAAGGTGAAGCCCTCCTCCCCCGCTCTGCCGCTTTGATCACTCTGCCTTCTGATCCACATGGCTCACCCTATCTTCCCTGGGCGTGACATTTCGCGCTGCCACTCAGATTCCTACACTTCCAAAGGGCGGTGGTCAACCCTCCAAAAGTATGGCATCACATGCTGATCGAAGGGGTGTCGCTTGCCCGGCGTCAGGAGAAGGGCTTCTTTTGCGGGCCAGCCCAGTTGCTACGGCCAGCCGCACAGCTCACTTCTTCAGTTTTTCGGCGAACTGCTGGCGGAATTTGGCGAGCTTCGGGTTGACGACGTACACGCAGTAGGGCTGGGACGGGTTTCGCGCGAAGTATTCCTGGTGGTAGTCTTCGGCGATGTAGAAGGGGCCGGCGGGGACGACGTCGGTGACGATGGGGTTATCAAAGAGCTGGTCCTTGGTCAGGCCGGCGATCACCTCCTCGGCCATCGTCTTTTGCTCCGGCGAGTGGTAGAAGATGGCCGAGCGGTATTGTGTGCCGACATCGTGGCCCTGACGGTTCAGGGTGGTCGGATCGTGGATGGCGAAGAAGACTTCGAGGATGTCCCGATAGGAGGCGATCTTCGGGTCGAAAGTGATCCGCACGACCTCGGCATGACCGGTTCGGCCGGTGCAGATCTGCTCATAGGTCGGGTTTGGCGCCTGTCCGCCCATGTAGCCGGATTCGACGGACTCCACGCCTTTCATCCGGTCGTACACGGCTTCGAGGCACCAGAAGCATCCGCCCGCCAGCGTGACGACCTCCTTCCCGGCAGGCACCCTCGCATGGGAATCCGGCGTCTTCATCGGCCCTCCTCCATCTTCATGTGAATCGCATCGGCGCAGCGCTCTCCGCTGAGGATGGCGCTTTCCAGGGTGGCGGGAAGCCCAGTGTCGGTCCAGTCTCCAGCCAGGCAGAGATTTAGAAATGGACTCTGCTGGAGCGGCCGCAAGGCGGCGGTCCCCGGCTTCACCGAGAGAAAGGCATGGGGTTCTCTCACGATCCGGTACTCCTGCGTCCTGGCGCTCGAGAGGGCCGGGAACGCCGCCCTGACCTCATGGAGTGCGACCTCAAGGAGTTCCCGATCCGGTCTGTCCAACACATCCACCTTGCCGGTTGCCACCAGCGACACGAGAGTCGGTCCGCCGTCGGGTCGGCTGACCATCCAGTGGTAGGTTTTTCCCGGTAGCAGCAGCAGGCGGGGACCTGGGAGCGGGCGATCCAGCCACAGGTGAACCGTCAGCGCAGGCGAATCGGTCAACCCGGTCAATTGCTGAAAGTAGGAATAACGGGCGAGCGCTCCTTCCGGAAGCAGCCTGTAGAGGCTCCGGTGCGGAAGTGCCGCCACATACCATTCTGCCGCGAGGGTCCCTCCCGTCTGGAGGTCAACACCGCTGACGCGCTGGGCATCAAATCGAATCTGGTTCACCGCGGTGCCCAGGCGAATGGTGGCGCCGGACCGAAGGAGTTGAGCCCGAGCTGGTTCCAGAAGCAGGTGGCGCATCCCGTGGGTGGGAATGGCGATTCCCGAATTGCGCCGGGCGGAGAGGAAACACCGGGCGAGCGTCGTGATCAGCATCGCGGCCGAGACCACGGTCAGGTCGTCCCCGAGGAGGAACCGAGCGAGGGGGCTCCAGACGAGGGCTCGCGCGGCCTCCGATTGCCCGCGGTCCGCGAGCCATTCATCGGCTGTCCGGCTCTCAAGGTCGGGAGGGAGCGCCGGGTCGCCTTCCCAGGTTCGCTCGAGCAACATCAAGGCACGCCACCGGTCTTGGAACGGCAACCCTCGGAACGTCGCGAGGCTCAGAAGGGCGTGGAAGGGAGCTGGCGCCCACGGCCGGTGCAGGCGATCGGTCCGGTCGCCGCGGAGGAGGAACTCCAGGTTGATCCCCTTGGAAAATCGAACGTGGCGGGCCGTTCCCAGCGTCTTCAGCAAGGAGAGGAAGGCCCGGTGGCATCCCAGGAAGACGGGCGGAATGGCGTCAGCGCCAGACTTGATCAGCCGGCCACCTAGCTCACTCCCTTGTTCCAGGAGCGTCACGGCGTAGCCTCGCGCGCTCAGCCGAAGCGCGGTGGTAAGCCCTGCGGGGCCGCCTCCGATGATGAGCACAGAAGGACGCATCATGCTAGGCACAGGGCGCGAAGCGCGGAACGACGATTGATGAATGCTGGGTTATGGAGCATTCCGCGCGAGCGGCAAGCGCGACCTGAGCCACACCCCGGCGGCGATCGCCAGGCGGTAGGGCGGGGCGAGGCTGATGCGGGGCCCGAAGACCCGGTAACCGGACGACTCGATCCGTCCCAGGATCCGGGCGTAGACGGCGCGCATGATTTCGGCGACGGTGAGTGCGCGGCGGTCCGTCGCCGGCAACAACTGGGCCGCGCGACGCGCGGCCTCGTAGAACTTGCGGGTCCGCTCGCATTCAAATCGCATCAGCTCAAGGAAGCTCGGGGAATAGGTGCGCGTCAGCAGATCCTGGTCACGGTAGCCGAAGCGCGTGAGGTCCTCCTGCGGCAGGTAGATCCGTCCCCGTTCCGCATCAGCCCCCAGGTCCCTCAGGATATTGGTGAGCTGGAACGCGATACCCAGGTTGATCGCGTATTCGGAGGCCAGCGGTGCGCGGGTGCCGAACACTTTGAGACAGATCAGCCCGACCACCGAAGCCACCCGGTAACAGTAGAGCCTCAGGTCGTCGAACGTGGCGTAGCGCCGGGTGGTCAGGTCCATTTCCACTCCGGCGAGGAGGTCCTCGAACAGCTTCTGGGGAATCTCCAAGCGGCGGACGTGCTCGGCCAGGCTGATGGTCACCGGGAAGGTAGCAATCCCCAGGTAGGCCGCGTTGAGCTCGTCGCGCCAGCGCTGGAGCTGCTCGCGCGGGTCGCTGCCGGGGGGCGCGTCGTCCACCACGCTGTCCACTTCCCGGCAGAAGGCGTACACCGCGTACATGGCGTCGCGGCGTGCCGGGGGCAGGAAGAGAAAGGAGTAGTAGAAATTGCTCCCGCTTCGCTTGGTGACGGCGGCGCAATAGGCTTGAGCTTCGGACGGGGTCATCGCGTGCGTACAGTGGGGTTGTGCTCGTTCAGGTTGACGCGGCAGGCCTCGGAGGGTGTGACACCGCCGAACACGGATGGATGGAGCAGCGCGGCCAACAGCTCCACTCCGTCCACGAGTCGCGGGCCGGGGCGGCTGAAGTAGGCCGAGGCATCCACGGCAAAGACGTGTCCATCCCGGACCGCCGGCAGATTCTGCCAGCCCGGCCAAATCGAGTCGCAGCTCAGGCGGTCGAGTTCGCGCAGAGTCCGGCTGACGGTGAAGCCGCAGGGCATGAGGAGCAGCACTTCGGGCGCCGCAGCCAGGACTTGCTCCCACGTCACCGGTGCGGATGCCGCGCCGGCAACGCCCAGGACATCGTCGCCCCCGGCACAGGCCACCATCTCGGGGACCCAATGGCCGGCCACGTAGAGAGGAGCCAGCCATTCCAGGCATACGACCCGCGGGCACTGGCGTACAGACGCGACCCGCGCGCGAATGGATTGCAGGCGGGCGCGGAGCTGCGCTGCCAGCGCGCGCGCCAGGGCCGCACGCCCGGTCGCCTCGCCGATCCGTTCCACGTCCATCACGGTCTCGTCGAGATTCCCGGGATTCAGCGAGAGGACGCGGGGCGGGGTGGGCAGGGCGCCGATGGCGTGTTGGAGCTGGTCCGGCGTGACGGCGCAGACGTGGCATAAGTCCTGGGTGATGACGAGATCCGGTTGGGCCTGCGCGAAGCGAACGATGTCGAGTGTGTAGAGTGGCTGTGCGGCCTCCAACGTCGCCCGAACCTGACGATCGATGTCGAAACCGGATGTGTGCTCAGGGTCGATGGCGGCGTGGACCAGCACCGGTTTGTGCCGGACTTCCGGGGGATAGTCGCACTCGTGGCTGATCCCCACGAGATCGTCGGCCAGCCCCAGGGCCGCCACGACCTCGGTCGCACCGGGCAACAACGAGCAGATCCTCATAAATGTCTGTCCCTCATTTTCATCCCTTCTCTCGTCTGACTAGCGGGTGGCGCCGATCAGAGAGCACGACACCTCCCGGTTTGTTGCTTGGGGGGTGGCAGGGCTCAAAGCGAACTTCACCGGAGGAGCGAGGTGTCCACCGAGGCTCCGCCGAGAAGGAAAGCCGGAACTGACCAAGGCACCGTGGTCCCCGGACCACCGCCGCGGGAATTCCGGAAGGTTTCCGTTCGGCGGAGCCCGGAAGGACCGCTCCGAGAGGTGCGGGAGCGTCGAGCCCTGACACCCCCGAGTTCTAAGCCGGGTTGATCGGCGACAGGACCCGCTAGTCATACTCCCCCGTTCCATAGAGCCGGCTTTCAAGTTCAGCCAGGTTGATCTCCTCGAGGGACTTGGTGACCGCCTCCGCCTCGTGTAGGTCCTGAGCGGTATGCGTATTGGCGACCGCCAGTACCTTCATGCCGGCAGCGTGGGCGGCCCGAATGCCGGGGATCGAGTCCTCGATGACCAGACAGTCTTCGGCAGTCAGACCGACGTGTCCCCCGGAGGATCTGCGGTTGAGCGAGGCCAGGGCATGGAGAAACCCTTCCGGGTCAGGCTTCCCGCGAGCGACATTCTCCGAACTGGTGATATGCTCGAACTCCTTCCGGATGCCGGCCTGTTCCAGAATGAACTCGATCTCGTGCCGAAGCGCTCCGGAGGCAATCGCGAGGCGATACCGGCCGGCGGCTTCACGGACTAACTCCCGGACGCCCGGAAAAATCACCAGGTGCCGGCGGATGTGCTCGAAGTAGGCGCGGGCCTTGCGTGCCGCGAGGTCATCGACCAGGGCCTTCGGAGCGGGCCGCCCGTGAGCCGCCAGGACCGCCGCAAAGCACCCTTTATCGTCGTAGCCGAGGTAGTCGGCAAAGTACTCTCGTTCGGTGAGCGGGATACCGATCTCGCCCAGCACTCGCTGAAACATGGCGAAGTGGGCCGGCTCATTGTCCGCCACCACGCCGTCAAAATCGAAGATGATCGCGCGGAGCATCGTAGGTCACAAGTCGAGCGAGACACATCCCCGGACGTTTGAAGGGTCGACGCGTAGAATTGTTGAGTCCGTCAAGAGAGGCGGTATTATAGCACAGGCTTCAACGCGAGAGACGTTCAGGGGAGGGCCGGCAGGGCCATCATGGCTTCGCCTTCAGCCGCTTTTCTTGAATCCAGCCTTGAGCTCCATCTTCAGTCCTGACCGCATAGACCCATGCGTTGTTCCGGAGCTCACCGTCGACCACGGTCACCGTGGCGCCCGGGCGGATGGTGAAGCTGCTGCGGGTTCCCCCTGCTTCAATGGTGAGTGGGACCGGTCCGGGCGGGAGAGCCGGATCGGCAAACACCATGACGCGCTGCCCTTCAACGAAGAGCGGAGATGGCAAGCCGGGTGCCGGCGTGGCGGTTGGCTTCGTCATGGCTGGAGAGGCCGGGGGCGCCGTCACTGCGGGTGTCGAGGGTGCGGCCGATGGCGGTGGTGGCGTCGCTGGCAAGGTGGGGGGTCTGGGAGGAATGGGAGTCGCTGGCGCGACCGGAAGGTTGCCCATCACCTGATCGATCAGCTCCAGCAGCAGGGCGGGATCCGACGAGAAGTAGGCGCCGCCGGCGATGACCATCACGAGCAGAACGATCAGCAGGCCCCGCTTCCCTCCCGGCTGCTTCGGTGTTCTCGGAGCAGGTTGTTTGACCGGGTGTTTGTGCGGCTGCTCTTCAAATTCCAGGTCCAGGTCTGGTTCCCGGGCGAGCAGGATGCTCCATCCCAGGAGGTCGCTCACCGTCGCTGAATGGCCCGACTGTCCGAGCATCGAACGTCCGCTTCCCCGGTCACACGTGAGGGCGGTACCGGGGCAAGTACATACCATCGTCGGGAGGTCCTGTCAATTGGCTCGCGAGGGTCGCGACGCCGGTCGGGACCGCTGTGGTTTCTTCTCAGGTGATGGTCAAGCCGGCGTATCCGACGACTCGGTCGAAGTGCCCGCTCATATCGCCCGACGTAGCGTAGCGGATGAGCGAGGCGCCTGTGGCGCCCAGGATCTGGGCGGCGTAGAGGACAGTCGCGGTTGCTGCGAAGCCGCACATCGTGATCCGGTGCATCCGTACAGCGGCGAGAAGCCCCGCGGGGTCCAGGCGTTCGATGGCCTCGACCGCAAACCGGTCCTTGTCGCGGGTGACGCGGTCGGGCTCGTAATGGTTCATGTCGGTGCTGGCGATGAGCAGCGCCCGCGCTGCAAGGCCTTCGCGCACCGCCTGCGCCGTGATCGCGGCGGCCAGGCAGTGCCCCAGTTCCCGGCACACCTCTTCGTTCGTCGCGCCAAGCACGATCGGAACGATCCGAACGCCCGGCCGCGCGCGTCGAAGAAACGGCAACTGTACTTCCAGGCAATGCTCCGACTGGTGGGCCGACACGTCCGCCTCGGCCCGCGGGTACCGGGCAAGAATGTCGCCCGCGAGAACGCGATCTACCGCCACCTCGGCGCCGGGGATCAGCCAGGAGCCGTCCGGATAGACAGAGACCGGGGGACCGAAGCCAGTGTGGTTGGGGCCGATCAGGATGACGGTCTCGGGGAGGAGCACGCGGGCGTACACCGCTCCTGCCACGTGTCCGGAGTACATCAATCCGGCATGAGGAGTCACCACGCCGACGGCGGCGTGAGGGACTGCTTCGGACTGAGTGTAGCCTGCCACCTCGGCATCGAGGCGCTCAGGCGATGCGCTGTAGAACTGGCCGGCGACGGCGGGCGGTCGGACCATGGTGTCAGGTTGAGGTTAAGGTTGAGGTTCAGGTCGAAGAGTTCCAGGTTCCCCGATCGAGGTTCGTAGTTAGGAAACCTCGAACATCGAACCTGCTTAACCTCAGCCTCAACCTTAACCTGTCTAACAGTACTGCACGTTCGCGCAGGAGAGGACTTGTTTGCCGCGGCTTCCCGTCCGAAACACGGTCAGGCCCTTGCAACCCAGGCGGTAAGCCAGCCGCAAGGCCGAGGCCACATCGGCCTTGGTGGCGGTGGCCGGCAGGTTGATGGTTTTCGACACGCCGCTGTCGCTGTATCGTTGAAAGACCGCCTGCATCCGGACGTGGTGCTCCGGGGTCACGTCATGGGCGGTGACAAAGAGGCGGCGTAGTTCCGAAGGAATCTCAGCCAGGCCCCGGATGGATTCATGGGCCGCGATCCGCCGGATGAGACGCGGCGAATAGATGCCGGCGGCCCGGGCCCGTTGCACGAACGCGGGGTGAAGGGAGATCAGGCGGACGTCCTCCATCACCGTTCGGGTGAAGCTGACGCCGTACAGGGGCTCGATGCCGGAGGAGCAGTCCGCAATGATGCTGATCGTGCCGGTCGGCGCGATCGTCGTCACGGTGGCGTTCCGGAGCCGCTGCGCTTCGGATTCCAGACGGCTGCCTTTGAAGTTGGGAAACACGCCGCGCGCCTGCGTCAGGTCGGCGGAGGCGGCCCGGGCCTGCTCCCACAGGAACCGCATGATGCGGTCGCCCGTAGCCAGCGCCTCGTCGGTGTCGTACGGAATGTTCAGCTTGATCAGCAGGTCGGCGAATCCCATCACTCCCAGGCCGATCTTGCGGTTCCCTCTCGTGATCGCTTCGATGTCCGGCAGCGGGTAGTGGTTCACGTCGATCACGTTGTCGAGGAAACGCACCGCGGTAGGGATGATGCCGGCCAGACGGTCGAAATCGATGCGGGGACGTTGCGCCGGACCCGTGACGAAGCGAGCCAGGTTGATCGATCCGAGCACGCAGGACTCGTACGGAAGCAGCATCTGTTCCGCGCATGGATTCGTTGCTTCGATGCGGCCGATGTGAGGCGTGGGGTTCTGCGCGTTGATCGTGTCCAGGAAGACCACGCCCGGCTCTCCCGATTTCCAGGACGCCTCCACGATGCGGTCGAACACCGCGGCGGCCTTGACCCGGGTGACGGTGCGGCCGGTGCGCGGGTTCACCAGCGCGTAGTCCCGGCGCTGCTCCAGCGCCCGCATGAAGGCGTCCGTAATGCCGACCGACAGGTTGAAATTCGTCAGTTCCCTGGAATCCTGCTTCACGGCGATGAACTCGAGGATGTCCGGGTGATCAACGCGCAGGATGCCCATGTTTGCACCACGACGAGTGTTATGGCTGACAAATCCGTTAGCAATGTAGGTGTGATTGTCTGGAACGGAAAGGTCGAGAGTCGATGACTCACCCTCCTCAATGGCTTCAATCTGGTCGTAGAACTGATTGTTGGTCAGGAACCAAGTAAGAGGACTGTTACGAATCTCCTTATGGTCCTCAGCCAGTACTGCCAATCGAGATCTGGTCAAGTTTCGCGGGGCCGATACGTTCGGCAGATAGTGCTGAATAGCTCGGTACAGGTCTCGGTTAGCACCCCTCGGACCGCGCATGGGACCTGATCCTCGCCCCGGGCCTTCGTACAGCGATGCGACGAGCTGTTCCTGATGAGGAATCACATCATTGAACTCCCAAGCTCCATCAAGGCCCCGCTCGAGCAGTGATTCGTGTCGGACGTCAAGAAACCCGATGTTCTTGGCGAACAAATTTAGACCCGCGCGCGTCGTGATGCGCAACTTATAAAGAGGGTTCTTGCCGAACGCCGTAGACCGATTGGTTGTGACCGAGACACAACTGGGAATTCCCACTGCCAGCAGAAGTTGTTGCACATCGTCGATAAGAGACTCAGAGACGGATGACAGTGATGGATAGCCGTCCTCCGAAACTGTGCCGTCCGCCGTAAACAGGCCGCGCAGGAACCCATGAGCCATCTGGATTCCCTTGCGAAAGATGAGTCGAGGAACGCGAGCCGAGAGGGCCGAGTCTTTCTCTATGCCAAGCTGGTTCAGCCAATTGACTAATGTCGTGGCCGTCAGAAAGTAGTTCGTGCTACCGTTGCCGGGCGCTGACACGCATCAGCCATTCGACTACTTCTGGTGCTTTGTCGCATACAGTGAGGATCAACCGGCCTGTTGTACGGCATCTATTGAAGCTTCCGTCGCCGATAAGATAACCGACAAACTCGCCGAGCTCCCCGGAAGCTCGCTCCGGAAGACGGACGGAACGTGCGTTATGGTGCGGTTCCTTAGCAAGTACCGGTAATGCGTCGTCGTCAGGTTCCAGCAAATGAGCCTTTTGCAAAACCGCCCAATCCCCCGGCTTGAGGTCCTTCATGTGTCTCCAGACGTAGTCGCCCTCATCGTCGATCACGCGAATGCGGTGTTCGAGCGTTGCGGCGAGGTGATATCCGCTTCGGGTCCGGATTCGACGGATGGGCGCGGCGCCGTGATTGTAGAACTCGTCTGAAAGTCGTTGCCCGTTATCAGTGGCGACAGAGAGGGTTATGGGATGCGGGTACCAGGTGCCCGCTCGCGTATCGCTCGGCCCCAACTCACGGATTGGGACGATTCCGCGGTTGGTGCTCACAAGTGTGTCTGGAACGACGCACCCGCCTTGCTTGATTACCTCCGTCGCCATGTTGAAGACGCGTATGAAGGAGACCGGCCCGGACGCCACGCCGCTGGTGGAGGAGACACGATCGTGCTTCGGGCGGAGATGGCTGAACGAAAAGCCGGTCCCGCCGCCGGATTGATGAATGAGCGCCTGATGCTTGACCCCGTCGAAGATGGATTCCAGCGAATCCTCGACGGGCAGCACGAAGCAGGCCGAGAGTTGCTGCAGGTCGCGGCCCGCGTTCATGAGCGTGGGAGAATTGGGCAGGAACTCCAGCCGGCTCATCATGTGGTAGAACGCCTCGGCCACGTGCGGAAGGTTTTTCTCGCCGTCAGGGTATCGGCGTTCGGCTTCGGCGACGTTGCCGGCCACTCGGCGGAACATCCGGGCGGGCGTTTCGATCGGCTTGCCGGCGGCATTCTTCACCAAATACCGGCGGCGGAGCACGGTCAGCGCGTTGGCAGAAAGGCGCGGCGGTTTTTGCAAACTGTTCGGCATCGGATGTTCCCGCCTGAGCGGGAGAACGGTATTATATGATAAATCCGGCCGGCATTCTATCCTCGTTCCGGCTTGTCCTGGCGGTTCCGGCCCGTTTCCGGGACTCGGATTGTCTTGCATCTTCCCTCCGGCTGGGGCAGAATGCGCGCAGGATCCGGCTGCTGGACCCGACCGCTGAAGGAAGGATGAAATCCTACCGCGAAGAGCTCTGGTTCGAGACCAAGACGAGGCGGGCCTATCTGAATATCACCTCACAGGTACAAGCGGCCGTGCAGAAGAGCGGCGTCCGCGAAGGACTGGTGCTGGTGAACGCCATGCACATCACCGCCAGCGTGTACATCAACGACGACGAGCAGGGCTTGCTGAAGGACTACGAGGCGTTCCTCGAACGACTCGCCCCGCAGAGCGGCACGTACAAGCACAATGAGACGGGCGAAGATAACGCCGATGCCCACATCAAGCGGCAGGTGATGGGACGCGAGGTGGTCGTGGCCATCACCGGCGGACGGTTGGACTTCGGCCCCTGGGAGCAGATCTTCTACGGGGAGTTCGACGGCCGTCGTCGCAAGCGGGTCCTCGTTAAAGTAATCGGTGAGTAGGGGCTTGCCACCGGAACGGAAGTTTGGCAACATAGAAACTGGTGTGACGAAGTTGTCGTGGACACCCTCTTGACGGTTCACGTAGAATGGATCGTGAATAACGAGTGGAGGGGAGCGTATGCCTAGTTGGTATCGGCCCGATCCCTTGACGCGCGATTTGATCCATCTCATCAACGCCCGTCGTCACGATCACGGGGACGCCGATGTGGCCATCGACACGCTGCAGGCCATGTTGGAACAGGACCGGGAGCAGGACCTGCTCACGGTCATGGCGGCCCTCGGCGAGGACATGGCGGAGTGGCTGTTCGATCTCCTGGCGGAAGCCGCCTGCTCGGTCGTGATGGAAGGCGAGACGGACGAGAAGCCCACCTACGCGGTCATGGCTGCGTTGGAGCTGCCCCTCCAGGCCAACCTCAGCGAGCCGCTCCGGTTGAAGATCGATCCCCTCGCCACCGCCGACCTGCTCCGCAAACACCTGCATCTGTCGGACGGAACCGTGGTGATGGTGGAGCCACGGCTGCTGACGGACGCGACGCTGGATCTGCTGACGTTGCACGGGCTCCACGAACACATCACCTCGCTCGCGGACTCCCAGCGCCGCCAATTGCTCTCCTCCCGGTTGCATCCCCCCGTCGAGGCGACCGCGTTTCTGATCTTCGAGCTGATCGGATCGCCGGAACCCGGACTGCCCGAGTCCATCGAGGAGCCGGATCGCCAGGCGCTGCTCGAAGGGCTGGTGGCGCAGTGCGGGGAGCTGGCCTCCGCGCCCCACGTGCTGGAGGCGCCCGTGTACGCCGCGTACGCCATGTTCGATGCGCAGAACGCCGTGCGGCTCCACCGGCTGGCGGATGAGACCGCGGCGGTATGGCGCGACCTGGAACCGGGCGTCCGGAGCCGGACCATCGTGCATCTGCACACCCAGTGCGGCAACGGCGTCTACATGCCGGTCTGGACGGACCTGTTTGACCCCGAACTGCCGGAGGATCACGGTCCGGCCTGGACGTCGCCCGATGTCTGGGTCTTCACCGCGGATCTTCCGATCGAGTGGCCCGGGGAAATGCTCACCAATCGGTTGCTGGCCGAAGGGTGCACCCGGTTCGAGAACCATATCGTGGAAGCGCCCGAGAACTGAGCGGCTGGATTGCTTCCCGCTCCGACAGCACTCACGAGAGACTAATGCACGTACGATTCTGGGGAACTCGGGGGTCCATCCCCACACCCGGCCCGTCCACCGCCAAATACGGCGGCAACACGGCCTGTGTCGAAGTCCGCACCGACGACGGCACGGTGATCGTGCTGGACTGCGGGACCGGCGCCCGGGCGTTGGGGCTGCACCTCCAGCAATCCGCGCCGCAGCCTCTGCGGCTCCATCTGTTTA
>WNEQ01000693.1_pt1 | contig 17708 bp, 12 predicted proteins | sample 5399971 | NCBI WGS metagenome assembly WNEQ01 (sample SAMN13153330, study PRJNA577476) | soil metagenome | isolation source: 20 cm grassland meadow soil 2 days after 1st rain plot 5 | place: USA:California | collected 2015-09-18
TCGCATCCGCGTCGTCGATCCCACCCTCAAGGCGTGGATCCACGTGGACGACACCGGCGCGCGCGCGGCCGCGCGGGCGGCCGACGCCGCCCTCCGTCCCGGCGCGACGCCGGGCCCGCTGCACGGCGTGCCGATCGGCGTGAAGGACATCATCGACGTCGCCGGCCTGCCGACGACGGCCGGCGCGCGCGCCTTCGCGCACACGCGGCCGGCGCGCGACGCGACGTGCGTGGCGCGGCTGCGCGCGGCCGGCGCGATCGTGCTCGGCAAGACGCACACGACGCAGTTCGCCTATCGCGATCCCGCGCCGACCACGAACGCGTGGAATCCCGCGCACACGCCCGGCGGCTCGTCCTCCGGCTCCGCCGCCGCGGTCGCGGCGCGCGAGGTGCCGGTGGCGCTGGGCTCGCAGACCGTCGGCTCGATCCTGCGGCCCGCGGCCTACAACGGCGTCGTCGGCCTCAAGGGCACGAACGGCCTCGTTCCGCTCGAAGGCGTCGTGCCGCTCGGCTACTCGCTCGATCACATCGGACCGCTCGCCCGCTCGGTGGAGGACGCCGCGCTGGTCCTCGGCGTGATGGCGGGACGAGCGCTGATGCCGGAGGCCATCGAGAGCCCGCGCCTGGCCGTGGCGCGCGACCTGTTCGCGCGCGCCGAGCCGGAGCTGCGCCGCCATCTGGAGGCGGTCGTCGAGCGGCTCGCCAAGGCCGGCGCGCGCGTCGACGAGGTGCGCCTGCCGCCGTCCTTCGAGGATCTCGCCGACGCGGCGCTCGTGATCCTCGAAGTCGAGGCCGCGACCTACCACGCGGTGACCTTCGCCAAGCACTTCGCCGACTATGGGTCGGGCATGGCCGAGATGCTCGCGCGCGGCCTCAAGCGTCCCGGGACCGAGTACGTCGCGGCCGGTCGCACGCGCGCACGCGTGCGCGACGACGTGGCGCCGCTGCTGGCGCAGCACGACGCACTGCTGTCGCCAACGGCGCCGGCGCCCGCGCCCGCCGGTCTCGGCTGGACGGGCGACGCCTCGCTCTGCCAGCCGTGGTCGACCCTCGGCGCGCCGTCGATCTCGCTGCCGTCCGGGGTGTCGGCGGCGGGCCTGCCGTTCGCCCTACAGCTCGTCCAGGCGCCGGGCGCCGACACGCGCCTGCTCGGCGCCGCGCTCTGGTGCGAGCGCACGCTGGGGCCGGCGCCCGCGCCTCCCGTGGCCCGATGATCGGCGAGTGGCGATCGAGGAGCGTCTGATGTTGGACCTCAAGATCGAGGGCGCGACCGTCATCGACGGCACCGGCACCGCCGGCTCGCGCGTCGACGTCGGCGTGACCGACGAGACGATCACCGCCGTCGGCGATCTCAGCCGTGAGCGCGCGGGCACCACGCTCAACGCCACCGGCAAGGTCCTCACACCCGGCTTCATCGACATGCACTCGCACTCGGACTGGCGGCTCTGGGCCAACCGCCGCGCCGAGTCCAAGATCCGCCAGGGCGTGACCACCGAAGTCGTGGGCAATTGTGGATTTTCGCCGGCGCCGGTCTCGCCGGAGTTTCGCGAGGACCTGCGCGGCTTCGCGCTCTACGTGCCCAAGGGCATGACGTTCGAGTGGCCGAGCTTTCGCGAATACCTGCGCGCCTTCGACGTCGACGGCAGCGCCCTCAACGTCGCGCACCTCGTCGGCCACGGCACGCTGCGGATCGCGGCCATGGGCTTCGCGCGCCGCGCGCCGACCGCGGGCGAGCTGACGCGGATGCAGCGCCTGATGGCCGACGCGATGGACGACGGCGCGTGGGGGATGTCCACGGGACTCATCTACGCGCCGGGCTCGTACGCGGAGACCGACGAGATCGTCGCGATCGCGCGCGCCGCCGCGCGCCAGCGCGGCTTCTACGCCAGTCACATCCGCGGCGAGGGTGCCACGCTGCTCGACGCGGTCGGCGAGGCGATCCGTGTCGGCCGCGAGGCCGAGATGTCGGTGCAGGTCAGCCACGTGAAGGCTGCGGGGCGGCCGAACTGGGGCAACGTGCCGCGTGCGCTCGCGCTGATCGACGCCGCGCGCGCCGAGGGTCTCGACGTGCGCGCCGACGTCTACCCGTACACCGCCTCCAGCACGACGCTGCGCACGCTGCTGCCGGACTGGGCGCTCGAGGGCGGGATCGACGCGATGCTCAAGCGCCTCGCGGATCCGACCGAGCGGGCGCGCGTGCGCGCGGCCGTCGAGTCGCCGTCGGCGGAGAGCATCGTGAGCCGCGTGGGCTGGGAGAACGTGATGATCTCCTACTGCGCCAAGCGGAAGGAGGCGGAGGGCCGGCGGCTGTCCGAAATCGCCCGCGCGCGTGGCATCGACCCCATCGACGCGGCGATCGAGCTGATCGTCGACGAGGCGGGCAAGGCGTACATGATCCTCTTCCAGCTCGACGAGGCGGATCTGCGCGCGGCGCTGGTCCACCCGCACGTGATGATCGGCTCCGACGGCTCGTCGCTCGCGCCGTACGGGCCGCTCGGCGAGGGCAAGCCGCACCCGCGCTCGTACGGCACGTTCCCGCGCGTGCTCGGTGAGTACGCGCGCGAGCAGCGCACGCTGCCGCTGGCGACAGCGGTGCACAAGATGACCGGCCTGCCCGCGGCGCGCCTGGGCCTGCGCGACCGCGGCGTCGTGCGTCCCGGCGCCCGCGCCGATCTGGTCGTCTTCGACGCCCGGCGGGTCGCGGACCGCGCGACCTACGAGGACCCGCACCGCTATCCCGACGGCATCGAGCACGTCGTGGTCAACGGGCGCTTCGTCGTGAAGAACGGCGAGCACACCGGTAGTCTGCCGGGTAAAGTCCTCACGCCGCCATGACTGCGAACGCCGTCCCCGCCCTGCTGACTTCGCTGGCCGCCGCCGGCTCCGTCGACGAGGCGCTCGCGCAGACCCTGCGGCGGCTCGTCGTCCTGACCGGCGCCGCCGGCGGCCTGCTCGAGTTCCGTCCGCCGCGCGCGGCGGCCAGCGTCGTCACCTCCGGCCCGCGGCACGCCGTCGCCGCGCTGCACGATCCGTCGGCGGCGCCTCGCCACGCGTTGCGGCTGCCGCTCGGCACGCCCTCGGGCCCGCTGGGCCGGCTGGTGCTGCTGGGCCGTGGACGCGCGCCGCGACACGCGGCGCTGCCGCCGGGCTTCGGACGCGATCTCGGCCGCGCGCTCGCGCACCTCTGGCGCCAGGAGCGCCGCGCGCTGCGCATGACGGTACTCGCCGAGATCACGCGTCTGCTGGGCTCGAGCGAGTCACTCGACGACGTCCTGAGCGCGTTCGCGGAGAGACTGGGGCGGCTCGTGGATTTCGACGCGGCCGCGGTCTTGCTGCTCGACGCCGAGCGCGGCGAGTTCTCGGTGCTCGACGTCACCGCGCGCACCGTTCCGGGCGGCGTCGCGCGCGATCTGCGCCTGCCGCTCGAGCGCACGCTGCTCGAGCGCGTCGTGGCCACCGGCGCGCCGGTCCGCGTGGACGATCTCGCCGCCGCCTGGGTGCCGGCCGCCAGCCGCGCCACGCTCGGGGCCCGGGGCTGGCGGTCCGCGCTCCTCGTCCCGCTCGTCACCCAGGGGGGCGTGTTCGGCGCGGTCAGCCTCGTCGCCGCGCGGCCGGGCGCCTTCGACGACGACGCCGTCGAGGGCACGGCCGAGCTCGCGCAGCCGCTGGCTTCCGCCATCGAGCAGCGCCGCCTGATCGACGAGAGCCGACGGCGCGCGGAGGAGCTGGCCGCGCTGTACGCCACGAGCCAGCTCATCACGTCGCGGCTCGACGTGGCCTCCGTGCTCGACCGCATCAGCCGTTCGGTGACCGCGCTCATCGGCAGCACCGGCTGCGGCATCGGCCTGTTCGATCCCACGCGGACGCGCCTCGTGCACGCCGCCGCCCACGGATACAAGAGCGACGAGTGGCGCTCGCTGGCGCTGCCGGTCGGCGAGGGACTGATGGGCCGCTGCGCGGAGACGGGGCAGCCGATCCGCGTGGACGACGTTCGCCGCGATGCGCGCTCCGCGCGGCGCGACGTGGACGAGCGCGAGGGGATCCGCTCGATGCTCTGCGTGCCGCTCCGGGTCGGCGGCGCGCTGCTCGGCGTGATCTCGGCGTTCTCGACGCGGCCGTCCGCCTTCTCGGCGCATCACCAGCGCGTGCTCGAGGCGTTTGCCGAGCAGGCGGGTATGGCGATCCAGAACGCGCAGCTCTTCGAGCAGAGCGTGCGCGGCGCGCGCGAGACCCGCGCGCTGCTGGAGGCGGGCCGCGCCGTCACCGCCAGCCTCGATCTCGAGCGCACCGTCCACGTGATCATGGAGCAGGCGCGCGCGGTGCTCGGCGTGTCCTCGTGCGGCATCATGATGCGTGACGCGCAGGGCGTGCTGTCGTCGGTGGCCAGCCTCGACCTGCCGGCGGAGCTCGTCTCGATCGTCCGCGTTCGCGAGGGCGAGGGGATCACCGGGCTGGCGGTGGCGGAGCGCCGCCCCGTGCAGAGCTCCGACCTCTGGAACGACCCGCGCCACCGCTACTCGGAGCTGACGCGCGCGCAGGGGCTGCGCTCGTTGCTGTCGGCGCCGCTGCGGGTCGGCGACCGCGCTATCGGCGCGATCCTCGTGTTTCGCCGCGACGTCCACGAGTTCACGCCGGCCGAGGAGGAGCTGCTGCTGGCGCTGGCCGACCAGGCGGCCATCGCCGTCGAGCACGCCCGGCTCTACGAGCGCCTGGAGACGCGGGTGGCCGACCGCACGCGCGAGCTGGACCAGCAGAAGCGCTTCGTCGAGGTCGTGCTCGAGACGCTGCCGCTCGGCGTGTTCGTCCTCGACGCCGAGCTCGCGATCGTGCGCGCCAATCGCGCGGGCGCCGGCGTCCTCGGCGAGGCGCCGGCGGGCAAATCCTTCCCCGCGCTGCTGCCGGCCGCGCGCGCGGGGGAGGTGGAGACGTTCCTGCGCGCCGCCGTCGCGAGCCGCCGCGTGGAGACCGTGGAGTACGAGATCGCCGTCGGAGGAGACGTGCGGGTGCTGCGGTTGACGGCGGCGCCGCTGGCGGGCGCGGCCGCCCACATCGCGCTGCTCGTCGCCGACGTCACGCGCGCCAAGCAGCTCGAGCGACAGATGCTGCTGACCGAGCGGCTCACCACCGCGGGTCGGCTTGCCGCCGGCGTCGCGCACGAGCTGAACAATCCGCTCGCGACGATCGCCGGCTGCGCGGAGGCGCTCTCGGCGCGGCTCACCGAGAGCGGGCTGGCCGAGCGCTCCGAGCTCGCCGACTTCCGCGGCTATCTGACGCTGATCGAGGAGGAGGCGTTCCGCTGCAAGGAGATCACCGGCAGCCTCCTGCACTTCGTGCGCGAGCCTGGGGATCGGCGCGCGCCGAGCGATCTGAACACGCTCGTCCACAAGACGCTGGAGCTGCTCTCACACCAGTCGCGCTTCGCGGGCGCGAAGTTCGTCACCGAGCTCGCGAGCGACCTGCCGATGGCCGTCATCAACGAGGGGCAGTTCCGTCAGGTGTTCCTCGGCATCGCCTCGAACGGGCTCGAGGCGATGGACGGCCGCGGCCGTCTCACCATCCGCACGCGCGCCCTCCGTGACGACGTCGAGGTGGAGTTCGAGGACGAGGGGCCGGGGATCCCAGACGAGATTCTCGGGCGGATCTTCGATCCGTTCTTCACGACCAAGCCGCAGGGGCAGGGCACCGGCCTCGGCCTGGCCATCGCCCAGGGTATCGCGGCCGATCACGGCGGCCGCATCGAGGTGCAGAGCCGGGCGGGCAAGGGCAGCGTGTTCCGCGTGGTCGTGCCCGCCGAACGGAGCCAGGACCATCTATGACAGGCCACCCACGGCGCACGCCGAGCTGGCGGCACCCGTGACAACGGAGCCAGGACCATCTATGACAGGCCACCCACGGCGCACGCCGAGCTGGCGGCACCCGCTACAATGACCCGTCCGATTCGCGTGCTCGTCGCCGACGACGAGAGCCGGCTGCGCGAGCTGCTCGTGCGCGAGCTCGGCCGCAAGGGGCACGAGGTCGAGGGCGTCGGCGACGGCGAGGCGGCGCTGGCGCGGCTGCGCGAGGCCGCCTACGACGTCGTCATTCTCGACATGAAGATGCCGCGCAAGGAGGGCATCGAGGTCCTGCGCGATCTCGGCGCGTTTCCCGAGCATCCACAGGTCATCGTGATGACGGGCTTCCAGGAGGTCGCCACCGCGGTGGAGGCGATGAAGCTCGGCGCCTACGACTACCTCACGAAGCCGACCAAGATCGAGGAGCTCGAGGTCGTCGTGCGCAAGGCCGCCGAGAAGGGCCAGCTGCTGCGCGACAACCAGGCCCTGCGCGCGCACGCGCCGGGCGCCGCGCCCTTCGCCGGCATCCTCACCAAGAGCCCGCGCATGCACGAGGTGATGCGCGTCGTCGAGCGGGTGGCGCCCACGGACTCGGCGGTGCTCGTGCTGGGCGAGAGCGGCACGGGCAAGGAGCTGGTGGCACGCGCCATCCACGAGCGCTCGGCGCGGGCCCAGCGGCCGTTCGTGCCCATTCACTGCGGCGCGCTGCCGCGCGAGGTGCTCGAGTCGGAGCTGTTCGGCCACGAGAAGGGCGCCTTCACCGGCGCCATCGCCGCCAAGCCGGGCCTGATCGACCTGGCCGACGGCGGCACGCTCTTGCTCGACGAGATCGGCGAGATGGAGCCCGACAGCCAGGTGAAGCTGCTGCGCGCGCTGGAGACCGGGATGTTCTTCCGCGTCGGCTCCACGCGCCCGCGGACGGTCGACGTCCGGATCGTGGCCGCCACCAACCGCGATCTGGCCGAGGCGATGAAGACGGGCGATTTCCGCCAGGACCTCTACTACCGCATCAACACGATCACCGTCACGCTGCCGCCGCTGCGCGAGCGGCCCGAGGACATCGCGCTTCTCGCGCACCACTTCGTCGAGGCCAACGCCGCCTACGGCGCCAAGCGCCTGAGCGCGGGCGCGCTGGCGGCGCTCGAAGCCTACCCGTGGCCCGGCAACGTGCGCGAGCTGCTGCACGCCGTCGAGCGCGCGGTGATCCTCTCGCGCGACGACGAGATCCTGCCGGGCGATCTGCCTCCCGAGGTCCTCGGCTCCACGGGGGCGCCGGCGGCGGTGGGCGCGCCCGGCGCCAGTCTCGAGACGATGGAGCGCCAGCACATCGTGGTCACGCTGCGACAGGTCAACGGGCATCGCGGCAAGGCCGCCGCGCTTCTGGCCATCGATCCCAAGACGCTCTACCGCAAGATCATCGGCTACCAGATCCGGCCCGACGAATTCCGCTAGTGTCGGGTGCGCGCGCGGTTGTTCGGGCGCAATGCCCGACTCCGCCCGCGCCGCTCAGAGCGCGCCCGCGAGAAATCAGGCAGTTGATGCGCGACGCGTCTGGCACTCGCCTTGCTATCTTGGCCGTGGCTGTGGCCGCATCATGCAATTGAAAGAGGCAACGATGAATCGCGTGCTCGTGATCGATCAGGATTCCTCCACCACATGCACCCTCGGACTGGCCTGCCTTCAGCGCGGCGTCGGCGTCGTCTTTGCCGACAACGTGTGCGATGCCGTCCGCCTTCTGCTGGACGCGATCGTGGACCTCGTGCTCGTCGACGTCGTCGCGCTGCGGCTGACGCCGCGCGAGATGGCGACGCTCTTCGAGCGCGTGGCGCCCGGCGTGCCGCTGGTCGTCGCCGTCCGGCCCGAGACGTCGCTCGAGTATCGCGTCGCGCTCGAGCTCGCGGGCTTCCGCGTGCTGACGAAGCCCGTCACGGTCGAAGAGCTCCTCGAGAAAGCGCCGAGCGTCTGATGATTGCCCGCTGGCTCCTCGCGCTGGCGCTGATCATCGGGCTGGTCGTCGCGGCGCTCGATCTGTCGGATGGCGCGCGCAAGCGCGGAGCGGCGCGGCGCGCGCCGTCGGTGGCCGACGTCGTCACGGGCCGCGGCGAGGATCCGAGCCTGCCGCAGGCGCACGAGGCGGACGACACGCCGGCCGCCACCTCGCCTGCGATGACCTACTGAGCCACCGGTCGCTGACGGAGGTTGCGCCCCCGCGAGGCGCGTGTAAGATTTTACCTGTCGGCCACGATAGGCCGGCCTCGCCCCCGACGAGAACGGACTCTTCCGGTTCGCGGGGCGAGCACGACAGCGGAAGAGAGTTCGGGGGAATCCTATGGCGTCCAAGCTGTACGTCGGCGGTCTCGCCTATTCCACCACCAGCGAGGGGCTGCGCGAGTTCTTCGCGCAGAGCGGTAACGTGCTGTCAGCCACCGTCATCACGGACCGGTTCTCGGGCCAGTCGCGCGGCTTCGGGTTCGTCGAGATGGCCACGGCGGAGGAGGCGCAGAACGCGATCTCGCAGCTCAACGGTCGCGAGCTCGACGGGCGACGGATCACCGTCGAGGTATCCAACCCGCAGGCCCCGCGCACGGGCGGGAGCGGGGGCGGCCGTCCAGGAGGCGGCCGGCCCGGCGGCGGGCGTCCGGGCGGCGGCGGCGGCCGCGAGAGCGGCTACGCGCATCGTCCGAGCAAGCCGGTGAAATGGTAGTACGAGGCGAGGCGCTTCGAGCGCCGAGCCGAGTCTAGAAATTTGGCATCCGGGTAGCACGCGCGAGCACCGAAAATCGAGGGGCCGACCGCCGGTCGGCCCTTTCGATTTTCCGGCCGCGATCGCAGAATTGCTCCTCAGCGCTGCAGCGCGAACACCCGCTCGGGTGTCACCGGCAAGGCGGTGAACGCCGCATCGCGCGCGCCCAGCGCGTCGCACACGGCATTGGCGATGGCGCCGCCGAGTCCCGGATTGCCGCACTCGCCGAGCCCGCGGAGTCCGAGCGGGTTGGTGGTCGCGCGCACCTCCTGATAGAAGCTGTCGACCGGCGGCACGTCGCCCGCGTACGGCAGTGCATAATCCATGAGCGTGCCGGAGAGGAGCTGGCCGAGCGCGTCGTACTCGAGGCTCTCGTGCAGCGTGTTGCCGATGCCGAACGCCACGCCGCCGACGAGCTGCGCATCGACCAGGGCGGGATTCACCGCGCGACCGACGTCGGCGCCGACGACCACGCGGCGCAGCCGGACCGCGCCGGTCTCGCGGTCGACGTCCACGACGACGGCCGCCGCGCAGCCGGCGTACGTGAGCTTCTTGACCTCGAACGAGGCGCCGGCGGCCAGGCGCCGCTCGGCCGCGAGCTCGCCGAGCGTGACGCGGCGGCCGCCGGCCTCCAGCACGCCTCGCGCGTACGTGACGTCGGTCTCGGCCACCGCCAGGCGCGCGGCCGCACGTCGCGTCGCCTCGTCGATCAGCTTGCGCGCCGCGAGATGCGCGGCGTTGCCGGCGGTCATCGTCCCGCGCGAGCCGTAGGTCCCCACGCCGCTCTCCACGGCGGCGGTGTCGGCGTGGCGCACGTCGAAGCGCGCCGCCGGGATACCCAGCGCGTCCCCGAGAATCTGCGCCAGCACGGTCTCGAGCCCGGGTCCCATCGACGAGGCGCCGGTGTCGACCACCAGGCGACCGTCCGGACGGACCTCGACGTGTGTGGTCTCGAACGGCCCGAGGCCGGTCTTCTCCACGTAGACGGCCAGGCCGAGCCCGCGGCGCGGGCCCGAGGGCCGCGCGTTGATCGCGGCCTGCTCGGTGCGCTCGCGCGGATAGTCGAGCCGTCGCAGCAGCTCGTCGAAGAGCGCGGGGAAATCACCGGAGTCGTAGACCGTCGCGACGCCGAACGACTTCGTGCCGCAGTCGTACGGCATCTCGTCGGCGCGGACGAGGTTGCGGCGGCGCAGCTCCGCGGGGTCGAGGCCGAGCCGCGCGGCGCCGGCATCCAGCAGCCGCTCGCGGACGAAGTTGCATTCCGGCCGTCCGGGTGAGCGCAGCGTGCCGGCCGGCGTCTTGTTGGTCACCACCGACCACAGGTCGCACGCGTAATTCGGCACGCGGTACGGCCCCGGCAGCAGGGCGGCGCCGAACTCCGCGGGCACGAGCGCCGCCGTGCGCACGTAGGCGCCGATGTCGGCGCGGATCAGCGCGCGGATGGCGAGGATGCGTCCCTCGGCATCGAAGCCGATCTCGACGTCGTAGCCGACCTCGCGTGCGTGGTTGGCCGCCATGAGATTCTCGCGCCGCGTCTCGATCCACTTCACGGGCCGGCCCAGCTTCATGGCCGCGAGCGGCACGAGAATGTCCTCCGGATAAAGCTCGCCGCGCACGCCGAAGCCGCCGCCCACGTCGACTTCCGTGAGCCGCAGGGCGCCGAGCGGGATACCGAAGATGGGCGCCAGAATCGTGCGGTTGATGTGGATGCACTTCGTCGAGCCGATCAGGTGCAGCTCGCCGCCGCGCGGATCGGGCGGCACGGCCACCAGCCCCCGCGTCTCCAGCGCGGCCGCGGTCTGGCGCGGATAGTGGAAGCGCTCGCGCAGGACGACCGCGGCGCGCGCGAGGGCGGCCTCGACGTCGCCCACGCGCATGGTGATCGTCGCGACGTTGTTCGTGTCGGTCGCGACGAACAGCCGCGGCGCGGCCGGCGCCAGGGCGGCGGCCACCGAGGGACACGCGGGCAACGTCTCGTACCCCACGTCGACCAGCTCGAGCGCGTCGCGCGCGACGTATGGATCGTCCGCGACGACGAGGGCCACCGGCTCGCCGACGAAGCGCACGACGCCGCGGGCGATGGCCGGCTGCAGGTAGCGCTCCGTGCCCGGGGGGGCCGGCACGCGATTGGGAATGACGGCCGCGGGGGGGACGTCGGCCGCGGTGAGGACCAGGCGCACGCCGGGCAGCTCGCTCGCGCGCTTGCCGTCGACGCCGGTCAGCCGAGCGTGGGCGTGCGGCGAGCGCAGGACCGCCGCGTGCAGCATGCCGGGCACGCGCACGTCCTCCACGAACCGGCCGGCGCCGGCGACGAGCCGCTCGCCGCCCAGGCGTGGATGGCTTTCTCCGATCACGCGGCGGACCCGGTGGCGCTCTTTGACGCGGCGTCCACGTCGACGAAATAAAGGAGGTCGAGCCAGCCGGGTGAGTGGCCGAGCTTCGTGAGCATGACTGCGGCTTCGCTGCGGTGCTGCGTGGCGTGGTTCACCTGGTGGATCATCTGCTGCCACAGCGGATAGGCCCAGCGCTCGCCCTGCATGTTCGTGTACTCGACGACGCGCGCGAGGGCGGCGTCGGTCAGTGCCGCCACGAACGCGCGCGTGTCGCGCTCGATGCCGTTCCAGCGCGCCCGGATCGCGTCGAGATCGGGGAAGCTCGCGGCATCGAAGAACGCGCGCGGCGAGCGGCCCTGCCAGCGCTCCAGATAGACCCACTGCGCGCCCATCGTGTGCACGAGGGTGTCGCGGATCGAGTCGACGCCGGCGCCGCCACCCTCGAGCAGCTGCGCGGGCGTGACGCGCGCGCTGGTGTCGAGGATGCGCCGGTTCGCCCAGTCGTTGTACCGATACAGCGACCGTATGACCTCACCGATCACGGTCGTCCGTCATCGAGGCGCGCCACGGGTGCCCCGGGGCGCGACGAGCGCGGGGGGGCGAGGCGCGCCACGGGTGCCCCGGGGCGCGACGAGCGCGGGGGGGTATGGGGGGCCATGTCGGGGCCCCCCATTAAAAGATCCGGTCGTAGCGGCCGTAGTCGTGCGCGGCGTCCATGAACCACTTGACGATTTCCGGGTCCGACTTGGGCGGAATCTCGCAGGACGTGGACAGGATGAAGCCCGAGTGACGCGCGGCCGTGTCGATGCAGCGCTTGACGTCGGCGTACATCGCCTCCCGGGACGTCTTCTCGAACTTCGTCGCGTCGACGTTGCCGATGGCCACCGCGCGTCCCCTGGCGACCTGCACGAAACGCTCGAGCTGGTCGACGTAGAGCGTCGGATCGGCCTGCTGATCCAGGTCGAACGACACCGTGCTGAAGCCGACGTTCAGCAGGTCCTCGAAGATCGGATAGGTGGTCCCGCAGATGTGCGTGGTCACGCCGACCTTCTTCGCCTTGAAGTACTCCACCAACTCCTTGTGGTAAGGCGCGATGAAGTCGCGATAGTTGTCCGGCGAGACGAGGCTGATGGAGGCCGTGGGCTCGGAGAACGACAGCCCGATGCCCGTCTTGACGATGGCGTCGCCCCAGATCTTGCAGAAATCCGTGGTGACGCGCATGAGGTCGTGGATGAACTGCGGGTCCTCGAAGGTGTCCAGCAGCATCGTCTCCGGGTTGCGGATGAGCATCGCGATCGTCCACGGTCCCACGGCCACCGCGCCGATCGCCGTCGGCGGCTTGGCCTTCACGAGCGCGTCGCACTGCTCGAGGAAGCCGGGCAGACGCGCGGTCTTGTAGGGGTCGGGCATCGTCAGCCTGGCCAGACCCGCCTTGTCGTCGTTGAGCACGTGCTGGTCGATGGAGGGGACGACCCAGTCCGAATACTTCACGCGGCAGCCGAACGCCTCGGCCTCCTTCGCGAGGTCGTTGTAGGCGAGCACGACGTCAGGCTGGTAACGCTCGTAGTAGTTCATCATGGCCTTGATGGCCTTGGGCACGTTGGTGCAGTACTCCTCGATCGAGAGGCCGTCGAGCGTGCCGGCGAACGAGGCGACGATCGGGTAGACGGGAACCCTGTCAGCGAATGACCGCTTGTAGGCCGCCACGACCCGCTCCCGGTTGCTGTACGTCGTCTTGCCTTTTTCAACTTCCCACACGCGGTTAGCCTCCATGTAGCGCGGCGGCAGCTTGGCCTCGTACTCCATGAACTGCGTGATCGGATACCGGATGCCGCCCGCGTGCGTGCCGCGCAGGCCGTCGAGGATCTCCTCCATCTGCGTCCACGGGATCGTGAACGCCATCTCGTGGTCCTGCGTCTGGCCGAAGATGCGATCGCCCGAACAGGGCAGGATCACCTGCGGCCGGTCGGTGCGCATCGTGGTGACGATGATGTCGGCGCACACCACGCGGCCGCCGAACGCGGAGGCGAGCTTGCCGCCGCGCTTCCAGAGCGCCGCCTGCGTGAGGCGCATCACCTGCGCGGGATTGGCGTAGATGCAGACGAGATCGGGCTCGAAGGTGGCCCGGTCCAGCGGGGCCACCAGCAGCGCCCCGTACTCGCCCTCCTTGAATCGATCGATGGCGGCCTCCGAGCGCTGGCCGGCCTCCTTCGTCTCCGTGTACATGCCCTCACAGAGGGTGCCGGAGTTGTGCAGGTGCGTCGGCTTCTCGAAGCCGAGGGCGGCGATGCCCAGCGAGCAGATCGAGTCCTCGCGCGTGAGGACGAGCGTCCATCCGTAGCGCCGGGCCATGTCGATGACCTGGCAGTTCATGGACAGCTTCTTGAAGTCGCGGGCGGGGCGGCGGGCCCGGTCGGGAATCGGCTCGTCGGGACGCAGCATGCGGATCGCGACGGGAAACGTCTGCGGGCGGATGTAGGTCTGCAGCTCCCGATCCGCCGTCTTGACGTCGATCATGTGCCCTCCCGGCTCTGCAACGGTTTGCTCTGACCCCGGCGCCGGCGCCCGCGCCGGCGGCCTCGGCCGAGCCTACTACGGCGCCTCGCAGGGTCGCAAACGCCATGCAGGCCTTGGCGCGCCCGGCGGTACGACATTTGCCACGCGATCGCTCATGCGTCGTGTGTTGGGCTTCCTGGCGGGCGTCCTCGTCGGCCAGTGGCTCGTCTTCGGAGGCACGCTCTCGCCGGCCGACCTGCACGGTCGCGCGTCGAGCGCCTGGGAGCACGGCGACTATCCCGAGGCCCTTCGACTCTGGAGCCAGGCGGTGAGCCTGCAGCCAGGCAATCCCGAGCTGCACTACCGTCGCGGCAAGGCGCTGGCCGCCCTGGGTCTGCGCGCCTCGGCGGCCGACGCCTTCCAGGTGACGCTGCTGCTCGATCCGCAGTCGAGCGTCGCGCGCGAGGCCATGGACGGCCTGGCCGGACTGCCGCCGAGCGGCGGCGACGGGCAGGTCGTGGTGGCGCTCGAGTCGGGCCTGGGCGTGTGGATCGTGCCCGCGGTCGTCAACGGACAGCGCGGGCGATTCCTTCTCGACACCGGCTCGAGCGTGGTCGTGGTCGGCCCCACGCTGGCGGCGGCGGCCGGGCTCACGCCCGTGGCCGGGCGGGACGCGATCGAGCTGCAGACGCTCGGCGGCCGGACGCGCGGGGCCTCGGCGATCGCCGGATCGCTCCAGGTCGGCGACGCCATGCTGCGCGACGTGCCCGTCGTCTTGCACGATCCCGGCCCCGGCGTCGACGGAATTCTCGGCAACACCTTCCTCAGCCACTATCTGGTGACGGTCGACGCCGACCGCCGCCGGCTCGCCCTGCGCGCTCCCGGCGCCGGCGCCGATTAGCGGCGCGTTCCGCCGTCGCGGGAGTAGAATACCGCCCACTCGGCGGGCCGTCGCCCGCCGCGCATCAACGCAGGGAGGCGGTAGATGGGCAACGCTCCGACGGCGAGTTACTCGCTCACGATCAGACTCGAGATCGAGAACCAGCCCGGCATGCTGGGCAAGGTCACGTCCGCCATCGGCAAAGCCGGCGGCGACATCGGCGCCATCGACCTCGTCGAAGTCCGGAAGAAGACGCTCATTCGCGATTTGACCTTCAAGGCCAGCGACGAGCGGCACGGGCAGCAGGTGGTCGAGCGACTGAAGGCGATCGAGGGCATCAAGGTCGTGCACATCTCGGATCGCACGTTCCTGATGCACCTCGGCGGCAAGATCGAGATCAAGGGCAAGATCCCCGTCAAGACGCGCGACGATCTCTCGATGGCCTACACGCCGGGCGTGGCGCGCGTGTGCATGGCCATCCACCACGATCCCGCGAAGGCCTACACGCTCACGACGAAGCAGAACACGGTCGCCGTCGTGACCGACGGCACGGCCGTGCTCGGCCTCGGCGACATCGGCCCCAACGGCGCCCAGCCCGTGATGGAGGGCAAGGCGCTCATCTTCAAGGAGTTCGCGGGCGTCGATGCGTGGCCGCTGTGCCTGGCGACGAAGGACGTCGACGAGATCGTCCTCATCGTCAAGGCCATCTCGCCGGCCTTCGGCGGCATCAACCTCGAAGACATTTCGGCGCCGCGCTGCTTCGACATCGAGGAGCGGCTGCAGAAGGCGCTCGACATTCCCGTGTTCCACGACGATCAGCACGGCACCGCGGTGGTGGTGCTGGCCGCGCTGCTCAACGCGCTGAAGATCGTCCGAAAGCGCCTCGGCGACGTGCGCATCGTGATCACCGGCGCCGGGGCCTCGGGCATCGCCACCGCGAAGCTGCTCATGAAGGAAGGCGCGCGCCACATCATCGGCTGCGACCGCGCAGGCGCCATCTACGCCGGGCGCACCGAGAACATGAACCCGATGAAAGAGTGGTTCGCGAAGCACACGAACCCGCGGCGCGTGCGCGGCACGGCCGGCGACGCCCTCGCGGGCGCCGACGTCTTCATCGGCCTCTCCGGTCCCGGCGTGGTCGCGCTCAAGGACATCAAGGCGATGAGCCGCGATCCGATCGTGTTCGCCATGGCCAACCCCGTGCCGGAGATCCAGCCGGAAGAGGCGGGGCCGTTCGTGCGGGTCATGGCCACCGGGCGCTCGGACTATCCGAACCAGATCAACAACTCGTGCTGCTTCCCCGGCTTCTTCCGCGGCATGCTCGACGTGCGGGCCAAGCGGGTCAACGACCAGATGAAGCTGGCGGCGGCCCACGCGCTCGCATCGATCGTGGCCAAGGGCGAGCTGAGCGACGAGTACATCACCCCCTCGATGTTCGACGCGCGGGTCGTGCCGACGGTGGCCGCCGCGGTCGCCGAGGCGGCCGCGAAGTCCGGGGTTGCCCGCAAGCAGCGCCGGTGACGCCCCGAGGCTGAGGCCGGGGCGGTCGGGTCACGCGCCGCGTCAACGACCCGCCGGCCTCGGCCGCAACGCCCCCGGAATACTTCCTTACAGGACGGAAATCCGGTATGTTGTGCCGCAACTCGGGCCCGTCCCACGCGCAGGGCACCGGACAACGAGCACAACGTTCGACAACGAGACCAACTTCAACGATGAACCAGTACAGCTCTTCACGAGGGGAGGCCCATGGCTAGAGCTTCCAAGGTTACGCCGAAAGAGCTCCGCCGTGTCGTCATCGCCGCATCCGTCGGCAACATCATCGAGTGGTACGACTTCTACATCTTCGGCAGCCTGGCCGCGATCCTCGCCGTGAAGTTCTTCGACAAGAGCCACGCGGTGGCGGCCTTCCTCAGCACGGTCGCGATCTTCTCCGTCGGCTTCCTGATCCGACCGCTGGGCGCGTTCGTCTTCGGCTGGCTCGGTGACAAGGTCGGCCGCAAGTACACCTTTATCGTCACGCTGACCGGCATGGGCCTGGCGACCGCGCTCATCGGCTTCGTTCCCTCATACCAGTCGATCGGTCTGACTGCGGCGTTCATCCTCTTCGCGCTCCGTCTGATCCAGGGTCTGTGCCTCGGTGGCGAGTACGGCGGCGCTATCACCTACGTGGCCGAGCACATCGAGGACGAGCATCGGGGCTACTACACGGGCTGGCTCCAGACATCGCCCACGCTGGGCATCGTCGTCTCACTGGCCGTGATCATCGGCATCCGGCAGTATCTCGGCTTCGATGCCTTCCAGGATTGGGGCTGGCGGGTGCCGTTCATCATTTCGCTGCTGCTGGTCGCCATCGCCATCTGGATCCGGCTCTCGCTCGGCGAGACGCCGATCTTCCAGGACATGAAGGCCAGGGGCCGGACCACGACCAACCCGTGGCGCGAAGCCTTCATGAGCGCGAACTTCAAGTACGTGGTCATCGCCAGCGTCGTCGTGCTCGGACAGGGCTGCGTCTGGTACAGCGGCCAGTTCTGGGCGCTCTTCTATCTGCAGTCGGTCAAAAAGCTCGACGTGCTGACGTCCAGCTGGATCATCGCGCTCGCGCTGTTGATCGCGACTCCGACGCTGATCTTCTGGGGCTGGCTCTCGGACAAGATCGGCCGCAAGCCGATCATCCTCGGCGGTATGGCCCTCGCCGCCCTGACGTACTACCCTCTCTACAGCGCGCTCGGCGTCTACGGCGACCCCAAGACCCTGAACATCACGATGGCGGTGATCATCGTCGCCATCCTCGTCAACTACGTCGGCATGACGTATGGCCCGATCGGCGCCTTCCTGGCCGAGTTCTTCCCCGGCCGCATCCGGTACACCTCGGTGTCAGTGCCCTATCACATCGGCAACGGCTGGGGCGGCGGGCTCGTGCCCATCGTCACCACTGCGGCCTACGCCAAGGCGGTGGAGGCAGGGTCCAGCAACCCGCTCTTCTGGGCGCTGCTCTATCCGATCGGGATTCCCACGATCATGTTTCTGATCTCGGTCTTCACGATGCCCGAGACGCGCAAGCACAGCATCTGGGAAGAAGGCGCGATCGAGGCGACCCGGGCGAAGGCCAAGGCCTGACCGGGGCCGCACAGCCACAGGCGTTTCGGAGCGCCCCGGGGAATGACCCCGGGGCGCTCCTCGATTTGATCGGGTCTTTCCACTGAGCGAAAATAACCGCGCCGCCCTCCCGGGCGATCTCAACGAGCGTGAGGTCTTACATGGCCAAGGCCGCCAAAAGCGACGAGCCGATCCAGGCGCTCCTCAAGGAAGACCGGAAGTTTCCGCCGCCGAAGGCCTTCAAGGCGCGAGCGCTCGTGAAGAGCGAGTCGGTCTACCGCGAGGCGGCGAGGAACCCCGTACGGTTCTGGGAGCAGCGCGCGAAGGAGC
>WNEQ01000696.1_pt1 | contig 17667 bp, 15 predicted proteins | sample 5399971 | NCBI WGS metagenome assembly WNEQ01 (sample SAMN13153330, study PRJNA577476) | soil metagenome | isolation source: 20 cm grassland meadow soil 2 days after 1st rain plot 5 | place: USA:California | collected 2015-09-18
CAACGGCACGCGCCTTGATGGTGACAGCGCCGGAGGCAGCCATGAAGACATTGCGGATCGTTGCACTGGTCGCAGCGGGCACGTTCGCGCTGGCGGCACCGGCGTTCGCCGCCGAGCCGACGCAGGCCGATTTCGACGCTTGCAATCGTATGGCGCAGGCCGCGGGCGGAAGCCCCAGCGCCTCGCCGCAGGCGGGCGGCGCCACGGGTCCCTCGATCACGACGCCGGCGGGCACACCGGACTCGACGATCGGTGTCCAGCCGGGCGGCGCCGCGGGAAAGACCGGACCGATGATCACGGGCAGCGGCCGCGAGCCGGGAAGCCCCGGCGGGGTGCGCGAGGGCACCGGCGCCGTCAGCAAGGACTCGTCGAGCGCTCGGCTCAGCGGCATGTCCGAGCGGGGGACGGCGGACACCGCGTATAAGACCGCGTATCAGGACTGCATGAAGCAACGCGGCTTCTGACCGACCGCGTGCGGGCCGCACGGCCCGCGGCGATGGGGCCGTGCGGCTACGGCGCGAGCGGCGCGCGATAGCGGATGCCGTAGCGCGCGAAAATCTTCGGAATCGTCTGATCGGCGATCAGCGCGTCGAGGGCTCCGTTGACCGCGTCGACGAGCGGCGTGTCGGCGTTGCGAAGCGCCACCGCGACGTTCCAGCGGAAATCCTTCTCCGGCACGTAGGTGTCCGAGATCGTCACGGCGCCGGGATGCTGCTTGAGATACCAGCCGGCATAGGCGTCCGGCACCAGGCCCGCCGCCGCCTCGCCCTTGGCGACCGCGTCCAGGAGGTCCACGGAGCTGCCGTACGAGGACAGGGGCAGCTTGCGGGAATCGAGCACGTAGTGCGGCCACGACGCGTGCTCGACGGCGATCTTGCCCTTCACGTCTTCCACGCGCTCGACGGAGGGCGTGGCGGGCGGGAGCACGAGGACGTAGCCGCTGGCGACGTACGGCCTGGTGAGGCGCGGGCCGCGGCGGGGAGCGCCGTCGGCCTTGACGATCGAGCCGATGGTCGCGTCGCAGTCGACCCGGCGCGCGTGGCGCGTGAACACGATCCACTCCACGCGCAGCCGCACGCCGAGCCGGCCGGCGATCGCCTCGGCGATCTCCAGCTGAAATCCGGGCTGCAGCCGATCCTGGCTCGAATACGGCAGCGCGTTGGGATGCGCACACACGCCGAACGTCCCGCGCTCGCGCACCGTCTCGAGCGGGGCGGCGTCCGCCGACCACGCGGTCGCCACGAGCGCGACGACGGCCGCCATGAAGGCGATCCGCTCAGCACGCATCGTCAATCATCCTTGGCGTTGGACAGCGACATGATGAAGGCCACCAGCTTCCAGATTTCCTCGGGCGGCAGCATCGTCTGAAACGCCGGCATCACCAGGCCGCTCGCTCCGCCGGGCGACCCCTGGGCGATCCGTGCGTAGAGGAAGTTGGGGTCGTACGTCTTGCCGCGTAGCTTCGGCGCCCGCGACACTCGTCCTTCGCGACCGTGACAGTAGCCGGTGCAGGACGCGGAGAATCGATGGCCACCGTCGGCGATCGCCGCCGGGTCATCGAGGGGAAACGGTGGCTTGCTGACGTCGGCCGATGGCTGCCGCATGCCCTGCGCGCGCACGACGGCGAGGGCGGGCAGACCGACGGCGGCGGCAGCAACCATGACGACAACGACGACGACTCGCATGCTTCTCCAGGCGGCGCGTGTGCGTGAAGCGGGAGGGGAGGACGCCGCGTCCTCCCCTCCGTTCGAGACTATTTCAGCGTGAAGACGAACATGGCCGCGCCCGCCGGGAAGTCCTCGACTTCCGGCCACAGCGCGGGATAGAGGCCCAGCACGAGCGAGCCGAGGCCGCTCGGGACGGCGATGTACTGCTTGCCGTTGACCGCGTAGCTGATGGGACCGCCGCGGTGGCCGGAGCCGGTGCGGAAGTGCCAGAGCTGCTCGCCCGTCTCGGCATCGTAGGCGTGGACGACGCCCTCGATGTCGCCGTGGAAGACGAGGTTGCCGGCCGTCGACAGCACGCTGCCGATCGGCGGGTACTTGAAGTTGATGGTCCACTTCCGCTCGCCCGTGACCGGGTCACGCGCGTCGAGATGGCCGTACGCCTCGCCGCCCGGCGGGTGCTTGGCGACCTGGTCGCCGCCGAAGAAGAGCCCGGCGGCCGGCTCCGTCTGCGGCGTCTGCTTCTCGACCGTGACCTCTTCGCAGGCCTCCATCGCGGTGTTGTACCAGAGCTTGGTCTTCGGGCTGTACGAGCCCGAGTTCCAGCTGCGGCCGCCCGCGATCCACGGGCAGATGAACTTCGGCTTGCCGACCTCGCGCGGCGGGTTGCGGCCGATCAGCTCGCCCGTCTTCGGGTCGATGCTCTTCACCCAGTTGTAGACGTGGTTCATCGGCCACACGTTCTGGATCTTGCCGTTCGTGCGGTCGTACACGAACACGAAGCCGCTCTTGTTCTGATGCACGAGCAGCTTCTTGCCGTCACGATCGATGACCAGGCTCTCACCCAGGCCGGCGTCGTAGTCCCAGTCGTCGTGCGGGATCTCCTGGAAGAACCACTTGAGCTGGCCGTTGTCCGGGTCCAGCGCGAGCACCGACGAGGTGTAGAGGTTGTCGCCGGGGCGCGCGCCGCCCCAGTCATAGTCGGGGGCGGGATTCGCGGTGCCCCAGAAGACGAGATTCAGCGCCGGATCGTAGGAGCCGGTCATCCAGCCGCCGCCGCCGCCGAACTTGCCGGAGTCGCCGCCCCAGCTCTTCGGATCGTTCTTGATGGTGTTGAACTCCCAGGCCTTCTCCCCGGAGGCCGCCATGAGGGCGTAGATCTTGCCCTGGATCGGCAGCTCGCCGGCCGTCTGCCCGATGATGATCTTGTCCTTCACCGCGAGCGGCGCGCCGGTGAAGTTGCAGCTGCACTTCTTGGTCTCGAGGATCTGCTTTTCCCAGACCACCTTGCCCGTCTTCTGATCGAGCGCGAACATCCGCCCGTCCAGGCTGCCGAAGTACACGCGGCCGTTGGCGACGGCGACTCCGCGGTTGTAGGGCTGGAAGAACAGCGTGTTCACCACGGGATCGAGCTTCGGATAGAAGTGCCACAGCTCCTTGCCGGTCGCCGCGTCGAGGGCGAAGACGCGATTGTAGGAGGCGATGTAGTACATGACGCCGTCGACCACGAGCGGCGTCGACTCCAGGCCCTGCACGATCGCGCCGGGCTGATGGACCCAGGCCACAGTCAGGTTCTTGACGTTGTCCTTGTTGATCTGGGTCAGCGGACTGTGGCGAAACGAATCATAGGAGCGGTGGTACATGGGCCAGTTGTTGGGATCGTCGTTCTGCAGCCGACTCAAGCCCGCCGTCTGGCCGGACGCGAGCGGGGGTGCGACGAAGAGCAACACCAGCACGGCCAGAAGCGTGGCGCGACCGACGGACAGCCACTTCCTCATGAGTGCTCTCCTCTCGACTCGACCCTGGGCACGGCGTTTCGACCCACACGCACAGCGGCCTATGTAAACTCCCCCTCAAGCGCCGCTGTCAAGCGCGCCTGCCGCGATGCGACAGCGGACGACCGAGCGAGCCCGGGCGGGAGTCGACGCTCGGCCGTTCCGCGTAGCAGGGTTGTAGCCGCCGCCAACAGCGCTGTCAAGGTGAGAGGCGTCTTTGATGAGAGGCCGAGCGATGGTGCATTGGGTCGCTCCGGGAGCCCTCGCCGTGCTCGTCATGCTTCCCAGGCTGGCTTCCCCGCAGTTCGGGCTCCTCGACGACGGCCTGACGCTGGAGACGGGCCGCGAGACGATCGGTCGCTGGTCGAGCGTGCTCGCCCTCATTCCGGAGACGGGTCGGTTCTTCCCCGCCTACTGGCTCGTGTACTCCGCCGTCTTCGGCGTCGTCGGCGTTCGGCCGCTCGCGTTCTTCGCGCTCAACGTCGCCATGCTGGCCGGCCTCCTCGCCGTGCTGGCGCGACTGGTACGGCTGAGCGGCGGCACGCCGTTGCAGGCCGCCGTCGCGCTCGTCGTCTTCGCGGCGTGCGGGCCGGCCGTCGAGGCCTTCTACACTCTCTCCAAGGCCGAGCCGCTGCAGATGATCTGGATCGGCTTCTCGCTGCTCGCCGCCGCCGGGTCTGCGGGCGAGCCGCGGTCGACAAGACGCGCGGGACTCGTCATGCTGGCCGCGGCCGCGTCGCTGCTGGCCTACACGACGAAGGAGACGAGCTTCGTGCTCATCCCGGTATCGCTCGGCTGGGTCGCGATCGAATGGTCATCGTCCGGCATGCGGCGGCCCGCCGGGCGCTTCGCGATCACGTTCGCCGCGATCGACGTCGCCGCGGCGGCGGCATTTCTGCTGCTGCGCTGGCGGTACGCCGCGCTGCCGCTGGCCGAGGGGACGTACACCCGCGCCTACGCGCTCGCGCCCGACACCCTCGGCCCCGCGGTGTTTCGGATCGCCGCCTGGATCGTCCGGGACTTCGCGTTTCTCCTGCCGCTGCTGGCGGCTGTCCGCTTCGTGCCGCGTGGGTCCTGGCGCCGCCCGATCCTGTATGCGTGCGTCTGGATGGCCGGCTGGCTCGCCGTCTACACGCCGTGGCCGGCGACGTTCGAGTACTACCTGCTCCCGTTCGCATTCGGCGCGGCGCTCTTCGCGGGCACCGTGGTCGGCGGCCTGTGGAGCGTGCGAGACCGCGCGGCGGCGACCGTTACGCGGCGTGTCGCGTGGTCGGCCCTCGCGGCGAGCGGGCTCCTGTGGGTGGTGGCGCTCGTCAATGCCGCCGCGGATGCGCGCGTGCAAATCGCGGTGGACCGCGCGAATACCGACGTCGTCGATTTCCTGGCGGGGCTGCCGCGCGGCGGGCGCGTCGTCCTCAACACCACCGACGCGATCGAATACTTCTACGAATTGCCGATGCACCTCGCGGAGATCAAGCGGCGTCCGGATCTCGTCGTCCAGCCGGTCGGCATCCCGGCACCGGCCGCCCGTTCGCTGGCCGACGTCTTCGTCGCGACGCCGACCGTCGCGAACCGGCCGTGGCCGACGGTGCGGGTCGCCGTGCACGAGGCCGGCGCACGGCGCGATATCTCGCGGCTGGGCGAGATGCTGAGGGACGGCGGCGAGTTGCTCTACACGACGGAGCACCGCGTGCGGGTCGTCGAGCTCGGGATGCAGCGCCTCCTCTGCCGCGTCGCCAGGCGCCCGTTCATCGACCCTTGGTACTGCCCGGACGATCGGGGCCTGGTCTATGCCCGGACGTTCGCGTACGGTTGGCAGGTCCACCGGCTCGCGCGGCCGAGCGTCCATCGGGCGGAGACGCCGACATGACCCGGCGGCGGCTCGCGATCGACATCGTCGTCCCGCTCTACAACGAGGAAGGCGTCGTCGCCGAGTTCCACCGACGCCTCATGGACGTGGTGACGCCGCTGCGGCGCGCGCACGACGTCAGGATCTGCTACGTCAACGACGGCTCGGTCGACGCGACCGGCGCCGAGCTCCTGAAGCTGGCGGCCGACGACGCCGGCGTGACCATCCTCGAGCTGAGCCGCAACTTCGGCCATCAGGCGGCGCTCACGGCGGGGCTCGATCGCGCCGAGGGCGACGTCGTCGTCACGCTCGACGGCGACGGGCAGCATCCGACCGAGCTGATCACCGACATGGTCGGCCTCTACCGCGCCGGGTACGACGTCGTGCTCACCCAGCGCGTCGCCGCCGAGTCGTCGCGCTTCAAGCGCTGGACCTCGACGGCGTTCTACCGCGTCCTCAGCGCGATCGGCAACACGCCGCTGACGACCGGCTCGGCCGATTACCGGCTGCTGTCACGACCCGTCCTCGAGGCCCTGCGCGAGATGCGCGAATATCACCGCTTCCTGCGCGGGATGGTGGCGTGGGCCGGCTACCGGACGGTCGTGCTGCCGTACGCCGAGCGCGCGCGCCTCGGGGGCACGCCCAAGTACTCGCTCGGCGGGATGGCGCGACTGGCGGCCGACGCGACGTTCTCGTTCTCGCTGGTGCCGCTCCGAATCGCGCTCGTCGTGGGCGTGTGCTTCCTGCTGCTCGCCGTCGCCGAGGCCTTCTACGTCACGAGCTTCTGGCTGACCGGACGGCAGCACCTGCTAGTGCCCGGCTGGAGCTCGCTGATGTTCATGCTCTTGATCGTCGGCGCCGCCCTCATGATCGCGGTGGGATTCGTCGGCGTGTACGTCGGCTACATCTTCCAGGAGGTGAAGCGCCGCCCGGTCTATCTCGTCCGCGCCGTCCACCGGGTTACGGAGGAGCGCCCGCCGGGCCCGGACGAAGGAACCGAGCGGTGACGCGCGCGGGGCGAGAATTCTTCTACGAGAGCATTGCCGACCGCTTCGAGGGCCTCGACCATCCCGCGGATCTGCGCCGGCGTCTGCGCGTCGTGTTCGAGGAATGTTTGCGGGATACGAGCCTCACCGGCACGCAAACGCTGGATGCCGGCTGTGGCTACGGTCCATTCTCCGCGGCGGCGATGACACGCGGGGCCGTCGTGGTCAGCCTCGACCTGGGGCAGCGGCTGGTGGCGAAAACGACGGCCCGCGCCGGCAGCCGCGGGCTCGTCGCCGACGCCTGCCGTCTCCCCATACGTGACGAGAGCTTCGACCTCGTCATCTCGAGCGAGATGATCGAGCACACCCAGGCGCCGGTGGGCGCGCTCGCCGAGCTCGCCCGCGTCCTGCGCACCGCGGGGCTTCTCGTGCTGACCACGCCGAACCGCGTGTGGCAGGGACCCGTGCGCGTCGCGAGCCGGCTCGGGTTGAGGCCGTTCCGCGGACTCGAGAACTTTCTCGGCTGGCGCGATCTCGAGCGCGCGTGCGCCGCGGCCGGCCTCGCGGTCCTCGCCCACGTCGGATTTCATCCGTGGCCGGTTCACCTCGGCCTCGACGGAGCGGCGGCGAGGGTCGAGAAGCGCTTCGCCCGGGGACGCGCCGGACGGCTGATGGTCAATCAGGCGCTCGTCGCGCGAAAGCGTGGCTGAGCGCCCTCATCCACGCTGCCTCCGTCGCCTGAGGCTCAGGGCACGTCGACGATCACGATGCCCCAGGGTAGCTTGCCGGCGGGGATCCGACCGCTCACCCGTCCGGCGGCGGTGTCGATCGCCGCGACGTCGCCGGCGCGCCCGACCGTGACGTAGAGACGGCTGCCGTCGGGCGTCAGCGCGGTCCACCACGCCCGCGGCCCGACGGGAATCGTCGTGATCAGGTCGAGGGTGGTGGCGTCGAGGACGCGGACGTCTCCGGAGTCGCCGTGCGAGACCCACGCGCGCTTGCCGTCCCGGCTCAGCGCGACGTCGACGGGCCGGCTGCCTCCGGTCGCCACCGACTTCTCGACGCTCAGCGTCTCCATGTTCACGACGGAGACGACGTGCGCCTGCTCGCTGGCGACGAACAGGCGCTTGCCGTCGGCGGTGAAGCGCATGCCCCGCGGGTTCTTCGGCACGGGGACCTTCTTGATGACGGTCTGCGTCGCGGTGTCGATCAGGTGGACGTCGTTCGAGGTCTCGTTGCTGACGGCGACCCAGCGACCGTCCGGGGAGGCGACGGCCGTCTCCGGCTCGGTGCCGACCTCGATCTTCTTGACGATCCGCGAGGACGCGACGTCGATCACGGTCACCGCGGAGTCGTTCTCGTTCACCACGAACAGGAGCGTCCCGTCGCGGTTGAACGTCAGTCCCTCCGGGTCACGCCCGGCCGGCATCGAGGCGATCACGGCGAGCCCCGCGGCGTCGATGACGCTCAGGGTGTCGCTGTTGGAGTTCGCGACGTAGATGCGCTTGCCGTCCGCGCTCGCCGTCACCCCGCGCGGCCGCTTGCCGACGGCGATCGTCTTGAGCACCGCGCCGCTGTCCGCCTGGATGACCGTGACGTCGTCCGAGCGTTCGTTGGTCACGAAGATGCGCAGCTCCGCGTGCGCCTCGGAGGCAATCGCGACCAGGACAAGCGTCGCGAGCCAACGCAGCGCGCGCAGGCGCCCGCCGCTCGAGCGCAGCCACCGATCGACGCCCCAGACGCGCCCGGCGCCGGTGACGAGGAAGATCACCATCGACGTGGTGAGCAGCAGATGGAAGCCTTGCTGCCCGAAGCTCATCCACTGGGTAGCCAGGCCGAAATTGATTGCGAGGAAGAGGCCGATGGCCGCGGCCAGGCGGGTCATGACCCCGAACAGCAAGCCGAGGCCGACGGCCACCTCGCCGAAGGTCTGCAGCGTGGCGAACAGCGCGGCGTGCGGCAACACCGTCGTCTCCAGAAAGTCCTTGTACCAGAGGACAGGGTTGCCGGCGGCGAACTCCGCCACCCGCTTGGGATGGAAGGCGATGAAGCGCGGCGAGACGCTCGGGTAGGGCACGACGCCGGCCGCCATGCCGACGGTGACCTTCGTCCACACGGCCTTGACGAACCAGAAGCCGACCACGACGCGGAGCAGGGCGACGGCGCGGTCCGGGTGACTCATGGGCGTGGCGATGCTAGGGGAGTCCCCGGGGGGTGGTCAAGGAGATTCCAACGCGAAAACTTGAGTCGCCGCGCGAAATCCTGTTTGTATGAGTCATATGGCCACGAAGAAGACCAGGAGCAGGGCGAGACGGTCCAAGCCGGCCGCCCCGAAGAAGCCGAGCGCGCCGCCCAAGGCGGCCACGCCGCCGAAGGAGGCCGCGCCGCCGCCGACGGCCGCGCCGCCGAAGCCGCCGGCCACGAAGGCCGCGCCGACCGTCTCGGCCATCGAGATGGGCGCGCGGCAGCGCGAGATCTCCGTCTCCGAGTTCTTCACCAAAAACCGCCACCTCCTCGGGTTCGACAGTCCGCGCAAGGCGCTGCTCACCTGCGTCAAGGAGGCCGTCGACAACGCGCTCGACGCCTGCGAGGAGGCCGGGATCCTGCCCGACGTGCTCGTCCGAGCGGAGGTCGCCGGCAACGGCGAGGCCGCGCCGCCCGCGAGCCAGGCCACGCGCTTCCGCATCACCGTGGCCGACAACGGCCCCGGCATCGTGCGCCAGCAGATCCCGCCGATCTTCGCGAAGCTGCTGTACGGCTCGAAGTTCCATCGCCTGCGCCAGAGCCGCGGCCAGCAGGGCATCGGCATCTCGGCCGCCGGCATGTACGGGCAGCTCACCACGGGCAAGCCGGTGCAGATCGTCTCGCGCACGAGCCCGCGGGCGCCCGCGCACTACTTCGAGGTGCAGATCGACACCAAGAAGAACGAGCCGCGCATTCTGGAGAAGAAGCAGATCACGTGGGAGGCGCCGCGCGGAACGCAGGTGACCCTGGAGGTCGAGGGCCGCTACCAGAAAGGCCGCGCGTCGGTCGACGAGTACGTCGAGCAGACGATCATCGCCAATCCGCACGTGCGGCTGACGTATGTCACGCCGGAGGGCGAGACCAAGGAGTATCGGCGCACCTTCGAGCAGCTGCCGGCCTCGCCGCGCGAGATCAAGCCGCATCCCTACGGCATCGAGCTCGGGATGCTCCTCAAGATGCTGCAGGACACGAAGGGCCACACGCTCTCGGGGTTCCTCGCCGGCGACTTCAGCCGCGTCTCGCCCGCCGTCGCGGGGGGGATCTGCAAGGCCGCCGGCCTCTCGGCCCGCGCGCGTCCGCGCGACGTCCACGGCGACGCGGCGGAGAAGCTCTACAAGGCGATCCAGTCGACCAAGATCATGGCGCCGCCGACGAATTGCCTGTCACCCATCGGCGAGCAGGCGATCCTCTCCGGGCTCTATCAGCAGATCAAGGGCGACTTCTACACCGCGGTGAGCCGGCCGCCGTCCGTCTACCGCGGCAACCCGTTCATCATCGAGGCGGGTCTGGCCTTCGGGCGGGGACCGGAGCCGGAGCCGGGCCAGGCGAAGAAGACGATCCCGCTCGCGGAGGGCGAGTCGCACGACGGCGAGTCCGAGCTGGCGCGCGTGATCCGCTATGCCAATCGCGTCCCGCTCCTCTATCAGCCCTCGGCCTGCACGATCACCAAGGCGGTGCTCGACACGACGTGGCGCAACTACGGCGTCGCCCAGTCGCGCGGCGCGCTGCCGGCCGGCCCCATGGTGATCTTCGTCCACATGGCCTCGGTCTGGGTGCCGTTCACGAGCGAGTCCAAGGAGGCGATCGCGGACTACGACGAGATCCACAAGGAGATCAACCTGGCGCTGCGCGAGTGCGGCCGGCGGCTGGGCGCGTTTCTCCGGCGCCGCGAGCGCGCCCACAGCGAGTACCGCCGCCGCAACATCTTCGAGCTCTACATCGAGGAGGTCGTCGAGTCGTGCAACCGGCTCAAGGGCGGCCGGCTGCCGACCGCCAAGCTCAAGGAGCAGCTGCAGAAGATGGCGCTCAAGCTCACGGGCGGCGAGCGGACGGACGAGCTCGTGGGCAAGAACGGCGGCGGCCCGGAAGGCCTGCCGCACTCGATCATCGTCACGCCCGAGGGCGTCGAGGGCGCGGTGCCCGCCGGCGTCGAGAAAGCGTAGGAGGCGCCCATGGCCACCAAGACGCGGAAGCCGACGGCGGTCGAGAAGAAGCTGATCGGGATCGCCGACGTCGTGATCGACGCGGCCACGCGCCGCCGGGACCCGACCTTCGCCATCCCGGTCCGCGCGCTCTCGAACATCACCTTCAACGAGCGCAAGGGTCTGATCGAGATGGGCCGGCGCAAGCAGGCCCGCTCGTTCTTCAACGTCGCCATGGCCAAGAAGTTCATGCAGACGGTGCTCGTGGCCGACGCCCTCGCCGAGCTGCAGCGGGCCAACCTGACGACGTCGCTCCGCGAGATCTATTACCGCATGAAGCACACGATCAAGAACTCGCACGAGAACACGCTCGACGCCCAGGACGAGTCGGATCCGCTCATCGAGGACCTGGAGGTCACGCTGGAGGCGCTCCGCGAGGAGCTGCACGTGCGGGCAGAGAACCGAGGCTCCGTCGTCGGCCCCCTCATGCTGGTGGACGATGGTGATCAGGTGAACTGCGCGCGGCTCGGCAAGGGCGGCTATTCCGTGCCGTCGATCGTCGAGCCCGAGTATGTCCGGATCCGGCGCTGCACGGCGGATTTCATTCTCCTCGTCGAGAAGGGCACGCAGTGGAACCGGCTGTCGGAGGACAAGTTCTGGCGGCGCTACAACTGCGTGCTGCTGACGGGCAACGGCCAGCCGCCCCGCGGCGTGCGGCGCCTGGCGCGGCGGCTGCACGAGGAGCACGGGCTTCCCGTCTACGTACTCGTGGACAACGATCCGTGGGGCTACTACACCTACTCGGTCATCAAGCAGGGCTCGATCAACCTCGCGTTCGAGAGCCAGCGCATGGCCATTCCGAAGGCGAAGTTCATCGGGCTCTCGAGCGCGGATCCCGAATCGTACGGGCTGCCGCGCAACGTCGGCATCAAGCTCAACGACAAGGACGTCGCGCGCGCCCGCGAGCTGCTCGCCTACACGTGGTTTTCGAAGAAGCCGTGGCAGGAGGAGATCAAGCGGATGCTGTCGAGCGGGCTCAAGTACGAGCTCGACGCGCTCGCCAACAAGGACTTCCAGTACCTCACCAAGCGCTATCTGCCCCGCAAGCTCAAGGAGAAAGACTGGCTGGACTAGGCGCGGCGCGCCGCGCCACCATGCCGATCAGCGCGCGCGTCAGCTGCGGCACGCTGCGCGCGGTGGGCTCGTCGATCCGCAGCGCCAGCACGGCCGCGGCACCGCGGCCGATCGCCGAGAGCAGGAAGAGCACGTGCATCTCGCTCCACGACGAGCCCGCCGCGTGCAGCGGGCCCGCCAGCGTCGAGGCGAGCACGCCGGCCACGATCGAGGCGATCGCGAAGCCGAGTCCGCCGGCGGTGGCGAAGGCGGCCAGGTAGAACGGACGCCCGCGCCGCGGCGACACGCCGATCGAGGCATCGAACGCGGCGATGCCATGGCCACCCCAGAGCGCGCCGGAGACGATCGCCTCGATGGCGATCGGCCACAGACGGTCGGCCGTCGGGAACAGCCAGATCAGCGGAACGAACGCGATGCCGACCGAGCACACCACGAGCACCGGACGGGCGCCGCAGCGGTCCACGAGACGCCCCCACGCGGGAGCCGAGACGACGCGCACGGCTGCCACGATGATCGCGTGGGCGGCCACGAGCATGAACGCCATCTGGAGATTGGCGAGCATGTGGAACGAGAAAAAGCCCGCCGAGATTCCGACGGCGGCGTTCCAGGCGAGCAGATAGCCGACCAGCGGCCGCGTTCGGGCATCGCGGACGGCGCGGACCGCGTCGCCCCAGTCCGCCGCGGACTCCTCCTCGTCGTGCGGGGGACGCTGCTGGGCCAGCAGCAGTCGGACGCTGACGAGCCCCGCCGCACACGCCACCGCCGCCAGCGCCGCGAGCGTCTCGCCCCGGAAGCCGCGCGGCCCCAGGGCGTCCAGCGCGAGCCCGGCCGTGAGCGCCGCGAGCGTGCCCGCGACGCTCACGTAGATCAGGCGGCGGGCGAGGAAGCGTCCGCGGACCGCGCCCGGCACCAGCTCGCCCATCCACGCCGTCCACGCGTTGTTGCCGACGACGCCGAGCAGGGCCGCGACCGCAACGACCGCGACGAAGATCGTCAGCGCGGTCGGCGGCTGCAGGTGCAGGAACGGAATGACGATCAGCGGCAGCCAGGCGAGACGCGAAGCGCCGATCGCGGCGACGGCCAGCGGCTTGGCGCCGATTCGCTGGGTGAGCCAGGCCGCGGGCAGCTGGACGATCTGGGCGGCGAGCGGAAGCGCGCTCAGCAGGCCGATGACGACCGGGCTCGCACCGAGGAACAGCGCCCAGCCGGTGAGGACGGCGCCGCCGGCGCACGCGCCGAACACCTCGGCCGCAGCGCCCTCGGCCACGGACGCATCGAGCGAAGCGCGCAGCGTACGCGAGCGAGCGGACACCGGGTTGGTCTCCGGGATGCGGGCAAGGGCGCCGCCTCCCGGACAGCCGGCCCCGAGGCGGATCGGGGTACCCCGAGCTTAGCGCGCCTCGGGCGCCGGATTCACCAGGTTTCGGCGAGGTTCAGGACGCCTCCTCCGTGGCGCGCGCCAACTCCGCGTCGATCGTGCGCTTCACGATGGAGAGTCGCACGGCCACCAGGGCGACGGAGGCCTCCATCCCGAGCGGCTCGATCAGGCGAAGCGTGTCCGCGCCGCGAAACTGCTCCTTGACCTGCTGCAGCAGCGCGTTGAAGTTGGACACCAGCGCGGCGGTGTCGACGATCAGCGCGCGCGGCTCATGCACCAGCGCGTCGAGCATCCGATGGACCGCGCGCACCACCTCGCTCTTGGTCGGGACCGAGGCCCGCACCTGACGCAGTCGCTCGGGGAAGCAATCGAGGGAAGTGCTGACGTCCCAGACGGTCCGCATGACAGTCCCCTCCTCTCAGAGTTGTGACTCTCTCCGGGAGGGGGACTGAGCCCGCCTCTCCTTCTTCGGCAACCCGGCTACCTGGAAGTCATTCCCAGGCCCGTGGCTTTGCGTCCCAGCCTCACGACTGGTTTGCCTTTATCGGAAAGAGCGCTGCCCTCTGATATCGCAATGGGGATGCCAGAGCCCAGGCGCGCGCAACCCCCTGGAAAGACGGCCTGGCGCTCCGAACTGACTGACCTCGGGCGGCAGTTGACGTGACACGGGCGGCTACTAACTGACCAGCCTCGGCTGCCTGAGCCGGTCAGGGGGCGAACGCGCGGATCACCCCCATCGCCATGCGCTTGGCCTCGGGGCCGGCCGCGCGCGGACTCACGATGGGCAGCGCCAGCCCGGCGCGCCGGTAGGCGGCCAGGCGCTCGCGGCACGTGTCCGGCGTGCCGGCGAGCGCGACGGCGTCGATGAGCTCGTCGGGCACGACCTTCGCCGCCGCCTCGCGCCCGCCGCGGTCGAACGCGTCCTTGATCGCGCGCACCGCCTCCTCGAAGCCCGCCTCGGCGAGCAGGCGGTTGTAGCGCGGAAAGAAGCCGGCGTAGAGACCCACCGCCGGGCGCATCGCCTCGCGCGCGGCGGCGACGCTGTCGGCCACGGCGCACGGAATCAACGAGGCCACGTCGACCGTCCCGGCCTCGCGCCCGGCCCGGCGCGCGCCGATCGCGACGTGCTCGACGGCGCGCGCGATCGTGCGCGGCGTCGGCCAGGTGAGGAGCGCGCCCTCGGCCAGCTCGCCGGCGAGCTCGAGCAGGCGCGGGAACAGCGCGGCCACGTAGATCGGGATCGCCGGGCGCAGCGGCGCGAACCAGAGATCGAACCGCTCGATGGTGACCGTCTCGCCGCGGTGCGAGACCACGCCGTCGCGGACGAGCGCACGCACGATCGCGATGGTGTCCCGGAGCCGCGCCGTCGGCTGCACGAAGGCGATGCCGTGCTCGGGCTCGACCTGCACGCGATGGCTGCTGCCCAGCCCGAGGATGAACCGGCCGTTCGCGAGCTGGTCGACGGTCGCCGCGGCCATGCCGATCGTCGGCGCGCTGCGCACGAACACGCTCGAGATGCTCGTGCCGAGCCGAATCCGCTGCGTCGCGAGGGCGCAGGCGCCCAGAATCGCGAACTGATCGCCGCCGTGCCCCTCGGCCACCCACGCCGATTCGTAGCCGAGCGCCTCGGCCAGCGTCACGCACTCGACGATGTCGGCCGGCGCCAGGCCGCCGCTGAACGCGACACCGATGCGCGTCATCCGCCGAAGTATGGCACGCGAGGCTCAGTCGCGATGCTACGATGGCGTCGTGAGGCAGCGCGGGTTCGGCCTCATCGAGATCCTCATCGTGCTGGCCGTGGTGGCCCTCGCCGGCTATCTGCTGATGCAGTACGTCAACTCGTCCGCCAAGACGGTCGAGCAGCTGCAGCAAGAGCGCCCGATCGACCGCAGCCGGCTGGCCGCGGACCGGGCGACGCTGACCTCGATGCAGAGCGTCGTCCGCGGCTATCAGGCGGAGAAGGGTCAGTGGCCGTCGGACAAGGCCGCGGTGACCGCGCTCATGATGGCGCCGCCGAAGTTCCAGTGCGCCGGCAACGACTTCGAGTACGACCCCGTCACCGGCACGCTCCGCCTTACGATCACCGACGACTCGCGCTGCTGAGCGCGCGTCGAATCAGCTCTGCAGCACCCGCCGGATCTCCGTCTCCGCCCAGAGGATCGCGTCCTTCGGCGTCGCGGCGTTGGTCACGACCTTCGCGAACATGTTGGGGATGATGTAGCTGTTGGTGATCATCTGGATCCGCTCGTCGGGCGGCGCCGGCCAGCCGTAGAGGTGTGAGTACTGCGCGAGCGCCTTGAGGGGCTTGTACTTCGGGTCGAGTGCCCACACCGGATGCGTTTCCATGTCGCGCCAGACCGGATGGTTGTAGTTGTCGCCCGACATGATCCACTCGTGGTACTGCGCCGGCTCGAAGAACCAGCGCAGGAACTCGCGGGCGACGTCGACGTTCTTGCTGAACTTCCAGATGCCGAGGCTGCGCGGCACGCCGACGGTGTGGCGTCCGGCCGGCCCCGCCGGCGACACGTGAAAGCCGATCTGCTCGGCGACCGGCATCTTCTTTTCCTTGGCGACGACGTAGTGGCTGATCGGGTTGTGGATCCACGAGCCGGCGCCGGAGTTCAGCCACTGGTTGTTCGAGGCGTTGTCCCAGGAGAGCACGACCGGATCCATGGCGTCCGTGTAGAGCGCGCGGACGTAGTCCACCGCCGCCTCGGTCTCCTTCGAGCGGATCGCCACCGTCCGGCCGTCGGCCGCGACGTCCTTGGCGCCGAAGCACCAGAGAATCGACGAGAGCGTCGTCACGGAGTCGGTCACCTGGCTGATCGCGAAGCCGACCGGATGGCCGAGCTTCTTGAGCTTGCGTCCGGCCCGCAGCAGGTCGTCCCAGGTGTCGGGCGCTTTCTCGCCGATCTTCTCGAAGAGATCGATGCGGTGGCTGCCGGGAAACGACAGATACAGATAGGGGACGCCGAGCCACCGGCCCTTGACGTACGCGTGCTCCTTCGCGAACGGATACCAGTCGCCGTGCTTGCCGGCGAGGTCGGCCGCGATGTCGGAGACGTCGGCGAGTCCCGGCGCGAAGAGCCACGGGTAGTGCATTTCCAGACTGACGATGTCGTGGCCGCCCTGCGACATCAGCTCCGCCGAGAGCTTCGCGGGCATCTGCACGCTCTGCATGTGGTCCGTGCGCACGGTGACGCCGGTCGCCTTCGTGAAGCGACGGCCGAGCTCGGCGAGCTTCACGTCGGAGGTCGGCGCATAGTTCACGGCCGTCAGCAGGGTGAGCTCGCGCGCCGCCCACGCGGCGGGCGGACGGGCGGCGGCGAAGATCCCGGCGAGGCCGGCGACGCCTGTGGCGGTCGTCCGGACGAAGGCGCGTCGGCTCATGTCGGCGCGCGGCCGCGCCGCCGCCGCCTGCGATGTCGTGTGGGTCATCACATACCTCCGGATCGATCGGATCGCCGCGAGTCTAGTCGCTTCGGCGCGGGTCCGCCAGCACACCCCGCCCGCTGATTGACAGCGTCGGGCCGGGCCGTTTACTGTCGCCGCGCGTCGGTGGTGACCGGTGCCGTGCGATGACCCGGAAGGAGACGAGCATGACGTCGCAGCGAGCGAGGGCCGGCCGGTGGTGGGCGATCGCAATCGTCGTCGTCGTCCTCTCGCTCGTCGCGGCGAGCGCCGACGCGCAGATCGCGCCGATCACGGCGTGCACCGTCGCGGGGATCGGCGCGACGGCGCTCGTCACCGATGACACTCCCGCGATCGTCGCCACGATCCTCAGCGTCTCCACGGCGACCGCGGGCAGCGGCGCGACCGCGGTGCCCTACTGCCTCGTCAAGGTCCTCGTGCCGACGGCGATCAACATCTGGGTCGGGCTGCCGATGGACGGCAAGTGGAACGGCCGGCTGCAGTCCCTCGGCGGCGGCGGGTACGCGGGCTCGGTGAGCGCGCCGACGGCCGCCGTCCTCGGCGGCTACGTGGGGATCACGACGGACACGGGCCACACGGGCGGCTCCGGGACCTTCGGGATGCTCACGGCGCGCAGCGGCTCGACGCCCGGCACGCCGAACGTTCCGCTGCAGATCGACTTCGCCTACCGGTCCGAGCACCTGATGGCCGTGATGGGCAAGCAGCTGACGCAAGCCTTCTACGGCCGGGGCCCCGAGTTCTCGTACTGGAACGGCTGCTCGACGGGCGGCCGCCAGGGTCTGCGCATGGCGCAGGACTACCCGGAGGACTACGACGGCATCCTCGCCGGCGCCCCGGCCATTCATTGGGATCGGTTCCAGGCCGAGCAGATCTGGCCGCAGGTCGTTCAGTATCGCGACAACGGCGGCGTGATCCCGACCGCGAAGAAGCAGCTCGCCACCGCCGCCGCGGTGGCCGCGTGCGACGCCGACGACGGCGTCGTCGACGGCGTCCTCGACGATCCGCGCGCGTGCACGTTCGACGCGATGAGCCTGCTGTGCCCGCGCGGCGTGAACGACAACACCTGCCTCACCGCGACCGAAGCGTCGGCGATCAACAAGATCTGGCACGGGGCGACCAACGAGCGCGGCAACAAGAAGCTCTGGTTCGGCCAGACGCGCGGCACCGACCTCAACGGTCTCGGCGGCACCAATCCGTTCGGCATCGCGATCGCGCAGCCGCGCTTCTGGGTGTCTTCGAGGACACCGTGCGCATGGTCGGGCCCATCATGGCCTCCGACAATC
>WNEQ01000699.1_pt1 | contig 17639 bp, 11 predicted proteins | sample 5399971 | NCBI WGS metagenome assembly WNEQ01 (sample SAMN13153330, study PRJNA577476) | soil metagenome | isolation source: 20 cm grassland meadow soil 2 days after 1st rain plot 5 | place: USA:California | collected 2015-09-18
GGTCTTTGAACGTCCACTCCCCTGCAACCTGAATCGCGCGCCTTGAACCAAACCGAGCCGGCACGCCTGCCTCTGACAACCTGAGGCTGGGCGGTGCGCCGCGATTCTGGCTCAGAACGCCTGGCCGATCGAGAAGAAGAACTCGCCGGGCGGCTCGCCGGCCTTGCGGTCGAGGATGGCGCCGTACTCCAGCCGGAAGGGACCGATCGGCGTCGCCAGGCGCAGCCCGGCGCCGGCGACGTGCCGCAGGTCGGCGAGGCTGTAGTCGTGGAGCGTCCTGTAGATGTTGCCGGTGTCGTAGAACAGCACGCCCCCGATGATGTTGTAGATCGGGAAACGCAGCTCCTCGTTGAGGATGAACAGCCCCTCGCCGCCCAGGGGGTCGCCGTTGCAGCGATCGCCGAGGCGGTCCCGTTCGAAGCCGCGCACCGTGGTGTCGCCGCCGGCGAAGAAGCGCTCGGAGGGCGGCACGCCCGAGTCCGCCACGGGCACCGTGCTTTCGGTGCAGGTCAGGGAGGCGCCGTCCTTCGACGCGCCGAAGGGCACGGCCGCTCCGGCCCGCAAGGCCTGCGCCCAGACGGTCTTCGGGAAGATGGTCTTGAAGCGGTAGATCTGGGCGTACATCTTCACGAAATCCGCCTGCGATCCGAGAGCACTCCCGAAGAACTGGACCTCGCCGCTCAAAGAATGGCCGCGCGACGGGTCGAACGGGGCATCGCGCGTATCGTGGACGGCGGAGGCGGCGATGCTGGAAAGCCTGAGCGTCGGCCCCTCGAAGGTCGCCGAGGTATCGGAGAGGTTGACGTCCTTGAGCGAGTACCGGTAGAGCGTCCGCGTGGCGCGCGTGAACCGCCGGCTCACCTGGATCGACGAGCCGACCGTCCGCACGTCGAACGAGGGCCGGACCTCGTTCTCGCCGAAGGCCGAGGCCAGGATGTCGTAGCTGCCGCCGAGGATTCCCTTCTCGCGATACGACAGCGTGCCGCGCTGCTGCAAGTCGCTGGCGCGCGCCTGCAGGCCGACGTAGCGCCCTCCACCGAAGATGTTGCGGTTGGAGATCTCGTACTGCCCGCGCAGCTTTTCCTCGCTGTCGTAGCCGATGCCGAACACCTGGGTGACGGGCGGCAACTCGCGCACCGAGACGCGCAGATCGCGCTCCAAGATGCCCTCGGGAGGCGGGGCGTCCTGCGACGCGCCGTCCGGCGGCGACCCCGCCGCGCCCGCCGATGGCGCCGCAGGCCCCGGGCCGGCGTCATCCTCGGGTGGCTCGGGCTCGATCGAGACCGAGCGGAAGATCCCGCGCCCGTAGAGGCGGGTCTGGCTGGCCTGCAGATCGCCGCGGCTCAGCGGGGCGCCGGGCTCGACGGTCAGGGCCTTGCGGATGACTTCGTCGCGCGTGATGACGTTGCCGGCGATGTGGATCTCCCCCACCTTCTGGTGGGATCCCTCCACGATGTCGAAGACCGGGTCCAGGGCGAAAGCGGGGGCGTCGAGCCCGACCTCGAGGGCGCGGCAGGTGATCCGCGCGTCGGGATGGCCCGCGTCATCGTAGCGGCGGCGCAGGCGCACGACGGCGGCGTCCAGCTCGTCGACGCGATATGGGCCGCCCGCCGGGATCTTCGCCGCCCTGGCCAGAACACCCGCCGCGAAGACGCGGTTCCCTTCGAAGCGCGGCCGGCCGAAGGTCACCTTCGGCCCCTCCCTCACTCGAAAGGTCACCACCGCGCGCCGGCCCGATTCGTCGAGCGTCACCTCGGGCGTGGGCACCGACGCCACCGGGAAGCCGCGCGACAGATACAGCGCGAGGACGGCCGCGGCGTCCTCCTCCAGCACCGCCTGGCGCACCAGACCGCGTGTGAACGGACCATCCGCGGTGGTGCGGAGCACCTTGCGCACCGCTTTTTCGGGGATCTGCTGCACGCCGGCGAGGCGCACCTCATCGGCCTGCGTTCGCGGGCCCCGCCGCACCGTGAAGCGCACCTGGACCCGCTCCGCGTCGTCCTGCAGCACCTCCGACGTGACCTCGGCCTTCAGGAAGCCGCGGTCCCTGTAAAGGGTTTCGATGTGCGCGCGCGCCTGATCGACGATGTCTTCCAGGAACAGGCCCTTCTCCCAGAAGGGCGTGATCTCCTGCACGATTCCCGCCGCGCCGCGCGTCCCCGCGATCTCGATCCGCACCCGCGGCCCGGCGCGCACGTGGAAGGTCAGGTCGACCTTCCCGTCCGGGGCGCGCGATTCGTGATCGTCCACGTCGGCCATGAGGTAGCCGCGGTCGTGGTAGAACTTGAGCACCCGGTCGATCCCGTCATTGAGGACGGAGCGATCGCGCGGTCGTCCCTCCTTGACGCGCAGGCGGCGGCGTACCGCCTTCTCCTTGAAGCGCAGCTCCCCTTCCACCTTGATACGTCCCAGAATCGGGGCCGGGGCCGCGGCCGCCACGCCCGGGAGGACCGGCGGCTTGCCGCGGAGGATGAACTTGAAGTCGCCGCCGATCGAGCCGTCCGTGTCCCGCAGGCTCGTGAAGTGAAGATCCCGGTCAAGGGCGTAGTCGAGCTGGTAGACCGACCCCTGCGTCGAGCCCAGGTCGCTCGAGTAGGCGACGAACAAGTCGGGTGTGACCTGCTTGCCGACCGTGATACGCGTCGTCGGGTCGCCCTGCGCATTGACCTGAAGAGGGTCGATGTTGAGCACGTCGAAGCCGGCCTTGCCCTTGACCCGGCCGGTCAGCTCCCCGGTCAGGCCGGACAGATACGACGTGATCGTCTCCTCCGCCAGGCCGCCGGTCTCGGGACCGAGCGACCCCAGCGTGCGGCCGGTGAGCAGGAGCGCCACGATGTCCGGCTCGGGAAGCGGCGGGTTGCTCGACAGATCGTAGTGGAAGTCGTCGAGCGTCCCCTCGGCGCTCAACGTCACCTGGTACTCCGAGACGTGGGTCTCCGCCTGCAGGTCGAAGATCGGGTTGATCACCTCCGGGTCGGCGAAGTCCATCGTGCCGCCGAGCACCCTGTACTCGACATTGCGGAAGCGGATCGTCCCGCCCTCGACGGCGGTGACGCGCCCCGCGAGAGATGGACGGTCGGTGGTCCCGCGCACGTGCACCTCTCCCTGGCCCTCGATCTTCCCGAGGTCGTTTCGCAGCCAGACGTCCTGCGAGGCGCGGATGAGGAGGTCGAGGCCAATCCCGGCGAACAGACCGCCGGCCGGCACCAGGAAGACCTCGCTCGCACGCGGCCGCCCGATCGACGACTCCAGCTTGAAATCCTTGACGTACACGCCGCGCACCAGATCGATCGTTCCCGAGAGGGCGGTCCGCCCGGCCGCGCGGCGGACGGTCAGGTCCATGTCGGACACCGACCGGAAGCCCTCGGGGAACTCCCCCTTGACGCTGGTGCCGCGGAAGTGGATCTCGGCGGCGCTGATCGTGAAGGGCGATTCCGATCGCCGCAGGTCGCCGAACCGGATCTCACCGGTCCCCGTCACCGGGCCGCCGCCCGCCAGGAAATCCAGACTTTCGATTTTCAATCGAGCGCCCTCGAACTCGGCCTTCCCGAGCAGGTTGTCGACCGGAAATGGCATGTCGGGATGCCGTATCGCCCCGGCCTCGACGACCAGACGCCCCTCGTAGGTCGGGCTCGCGAGGGCGCCCCCCACGTGCAGCACGACCGTGCCTTCCCCGGTCGCTTGCAGATTCTTCAGAAACAGCCGCACAAGCTTCAGATCGAACCGCCCGCTGGCGGCGAAGTCGAGCGTGCCCGCAGCTCCCGGATCGACCTCGCCCCGCACCTCGATGCGGGTCCCTGGGCCCGACAGGACGGCCGGAGCGAGGCGCATCTTCCCCGACTCGAGAGTCAGCTCGATCGGCGCCTCCGGCGTGACCTTCACTCCCGCCACCGACGCCTCGAAATCGTGCAGCGAAGCGCGTGCCGAGAGCGACGTCAAATCGGAGAGCCTCCCCAGGATCGTCACGTCGCCGCCGACCGTGACCTGGATGTCCTCGGGCGAACCGCTCAGGATCGCGTCGCCACGCAGTCTCATCTCGGAGAGAACGACGCGCAAGTCCAGCGGCTTTCCTTCCCCCAGCCCGACGCGGCCGGTCATCTTCACGCCGCGTTCCGGCGCCTCGAGTACGAGGTCGGCCGCCTCGCCCGAGAGATCGACCCGCGCGCTCAGGTCGCCGACCACGACACCGCGCACCTTGACCGACGAGCCGCGGAAGGCGATCGATCCGCGCGGCGCCTCGAGCGCCCCTTCGATTGCGCCCTCGATCGACGCCGTCCCCTCGAGGGGGACGCCCCGCGCCGCCTTCGACCAGAACGAAAGGTCGAGGTCGGTGCCCTTCACCTTGATCCGCGGCAGGCCGCTCCCTTCCTCCGGCACCCAGCCGGCGCCGCGGTAGGGCATCCGTCCCTCGACGGAGATCTGGCCTTTGCCCTGCGTCAGCCTCACCGGGTTCATCTCCACGAGGTCGGGCGTGAACACGAGATCGCCCCGCAGGGTCTCGAACTCCAGGCCTGCGACCACGACCGGGGAAACCTCGACGCGGGCGTGGCCCGTCGGAGCCTCCGGCCGTCCGGCGAGAGTGATGCTGCCGCTCAGGCGGCCCGCGACGGGCGCCTTCATCCCGACCACTGCCAGGATCGGCGTGACGGGAAAGCGCGTGGCCGTCCCCTCGATGCTGAGCGCTCCCATCCCGCGGAAGTCGATCCGGCCGCTCAGCTTCGCCGAGCTGTCCGGATCCGGCTCCAGGGTCGCCTCCTCGATCGCGAGCGCGTCGTCCCGGTACACGACCCGGGCGCGCAGCGTCCCGACAGGTGTCCCCTGGTAGGTCAGGTCGGATCCGGTGAGTCTGCCGGAGAAGTTCAGGCCGTGCCGGCCATAGGAGAGATCGCCGTCCCACTCCCAGCGACCGCCCAGGGAATGGACGATGTGCTCCAGCGGAGTCTCGGTGTCCGCCGCCGGCGTCGGCTCGTGAGGCCGGCCGGCCGCGCCTATGGGTCCGCCTCCGGCCGGCGGCCGCGCTTCACTCGAAGCCGGGAGTGGCGAGTCCCGCCGCGCGGGCCACGACGCCAGAAGAGCCCGGGGTGGCCACGCCTGCATCAGGGAGACGTGCCGCGTCGGCGGGGTGGGCGACGGCTTCGGAGCCGGAGATGGCTTCGCAGCGGAAGGCGGCTTCGGGGCGGGAGACGGCTTCGGAGCGGGTGCGGGCGGCGCCTTCTTCTTCGGCGGCGCGAACAGCGGCAGGATCTCCGACAGGTTCCCCGTGCCGCCGCTCATCTTCAGAGTGATCCCCTCGCCTCTGCCCGCGCTGCCGGAGAAACTGGCGCGCGTCGAGCCGGCTCGCAGCGTGCCGTTCAGGAGATGGACCGTCTCGCCCTCGGTCGACAGATCGACGGTGACCTCCACGGGAAGACCCTGGCCGAGCGCCGATCGATAGTGCCCGACCGCATCGACGACGCCCGATCCGCGCAGACTCGGAAGACCCGTGCTGTCGATCCGGTGCGTGCCGCTGTAGTGGATGGTCCCGCTCAGGGGCGGTCCCGTCCAGCCGGCATAGTCCAGGACCTGCGCAGCGTCGACGCCGTCGAGTCGCAGATTGGTCGTGCATTCGAAGCGGCCTTTGTCGAAGCGGACGTCGGAGGTGCCGGTTGCCTCGCCCCCCAGAAGGTGCGCCCGGATCCCCTTGAGATGCACGCCCTCGTCGACGGCCAGATCGCTGCGCAGGGTTCCGATCGACAGGCCCCACAGGACGAAGCTGTCGACCTCGAGACTGCCGGTCGCCGCGGGGGTGCCGCCGCGCAGGTTTCCCGAGAGCGACGCCTTGAGCTGGCCACTCGGCTCGGCCCCCTCGGGAAAGAAGCGCGCGAGCTTCCCGACATCCAGCCCGACGTCGACCGCTCCATCGAGCATCGGCGCGTCGCCGCCGTGCACCGTGACGCTCCCGGAGAGACTCGAACCCTCGCCGTGTATGGCCAATGGATCGAGACGCACCTCCGGCCCGTTCGCGACGAAGCTCACCTCGCCACTGAGCCCCGGCCACTCCCCTCCCGGCCCATGGTAGGAACCCGAGGAGAACTCGGCGTGTCCGGTCATCGCCCCTCCCGGATCGGGGCTGGCCAGGAGCTGCAGCCCGCCGAGCGTCAGAGCGGGGCCGCCGACAAGATCGATCGTCACCTGCCCGTCATGGATCTCGAGCGAGGAACCGGCGGTGACGGCCGCCAGGGAGATGGCGGCCGGGGAGGCCGGGTCGGAGCCGAAGGACAGGCTTCGCCCCTCAGCCAGGCGGAGCGTCAGGTGCGGGCGCTTCGACTTGACCGAGAGCGGGCCCCGCCGCGCCGCGAGCAGCGTGAGGGGGGAGGCATGCACCGACACTTCGTCGGCCGCTGCGATCGCCTGTGAGCCGCGGTTCCCCTCGCGTTCCGCCTGGACTCCTTCCAGCAGCAGGCCCGGAGGCACGAATTCGATTCGCACCGCGCCGATGCGCACCGGTCCGCCGAACACCGCCGTGGCGCGCGACTCGAGCGATCGGCGCAGCCGCGCTTCGCCCCATCGCCTGGCGCGCGGCAGACCGAAGACGGCCGCCGCGATGAGGACGACCACCGTCAGGGAAAACGCCGTGAATCGACCGCGTGTCACCGGGTTCTCGATCGCCGGGGGTCTACCGGTTCGGCGCCGGGACGCTCCGGGCCCTTACGGCGTGCGCCCGCCAGACGTGCATGAAGGCGCCGAAGGCGGCCAGCCGGCGGCGGACGACGAGGGTCACGAACACTTCATAGGCGACCCATGCGAAATAGATGATCGTGACCTCTGTGTGCAGGTGCGGCCGCGCGAACTGCAGACCCCACAAGAGAAAGATCCCCCCGGCCTCGACGATGTGGAACGACATGTTGGACAAAAGCAGCATACCGAGCATCGATTGCGCGACCGTCAGGAGGATTTCCGCCCGCTGGAAGCTGTCGAACGGGATGTGCGTCGGAAATCCGACGCTGAAACTATAGACGATCGGGATCATCGCGGCGAGCATCGTCCACTGGTTGATGTTGGCCGACACCATGTTCATCAGGGCCATCGACGCCTTTTCCGGCCGCCTCGCCCAGTACATCGCGCTGAGCTTCTCGGGAAACTCCGACAAAAACGGCGCCACCCACTGGATGAACAGGTACTCCGACACGCCGAAGTACACGGCGAAGCGCAGCATGCTGTGCAGGAAGGGCTCGGCGGCAAGATAGAGGAGCAGCCCGCCGCCGGCGAAGAGCAGGGTGATGGCCAGGATCTGCCCGCGCCGCGGCAGACGCATGATCCGTCGCGGGATCGCCTCGAGATCCTCCATCTCTTCGGTCTCCCGCGGGGGCACCTTCTTCAGCACCCACAGGTACAGGATGTAGATCGCCATCAGCACCGCGCCGTCGACCAGGGTCAGCGTCCCCTTGAAGTAGATGATCAGGAAGTAGAGGATCGGAAGCCCGAGGGCCAGGACCTCGACGCTGTGCTCCCCGTCGAGATGAATTCTCGTCAGCAGGCGGCGATCGCGTGTCCAGCGGCTGAAGGCGGCGACTCCGAAGATCAGGGGCCACCCGAGGCCGACCAGAAGGCGCAGCGAGCCGGTGAAATTCGCGGTCATGTAATGGATCTGCTGCGACCACGCGATGACCGCCTCGACCGCGAACTCCGGCAGGGCCTGAAGCCAGGCCAGGATGGCGAGGGCCATCCCCTGCGACACGAGGAACTGGGCGCATTCGGCGGCCCAGGAGATCAGGAAGGCGGACACCACGACGGCGGGGAACGGCCACACATTGAGCCAGAATCCGCCCGGACCGGCCGGCGCCGTGCCGGGCGCGATGACGGCCAGAAGCGCAAAGGCGCGGCAGCGAACCCTCCGTCGCACTCCGTCCCGATCGCGTCGCGGCGCCGGCAGGCGCGTCGTCGGCTCGCTCATGGGCCGCGTAGTCTATCACGCGAAACTTTGAGAGCGCCGGAGTCGGGGAAGCGCGCGGCTTTGACCCTCAGCGGGGCGGCGGCGCCGGTGAGGGGTTCGCGGCAGGGGGCGGCGCCGGTGACGATCCGGCGGCGGGGGGCGGCGGCGCAGGCTTCGCGCCGGGGGACGGCTCCGCGGCGGCGGAGACCGGTGGGACGCGTGCCCTTCGCGCGGGCTGCAGGCCGTTGCCCTGGATCGGCCGGCCGTCCGGGCCGAGCATCTCGCTGATCGACACCAGGACCGTCGTCCCTCCCGGCAGGACGCGCGACACCTGCGCCCGCCCCTTCCCGAACGTCGGGTCGCCGGCGAGAGAGCCTCGCCCGGTGCTCGAGAGCGTCCGCGCCAGTCTCTCGGCGGCGCTGCCGGTCTGCCCGTCCACCAGCACCGTGAGCGGGCTGTCGGTCAGGGCGCCCTCGCCGCCGGTGACCTGGGTGATCGGGCCCGCGGCGGAGTCGTCCACCCCCGCGTCCCTGCCGGGCCCGACCAGAAGATTGCCGATCTCGTCGGCGGAGCGCGTCAGCCCGCCGCTGTTGCCGCGCAGGTCGAGAACGATCCCCTCCTTCTGTCTCATGGTCTCGAGCGCGGCCCGCAGCTCGGCGACGACGTTCGGGTCCGTGAAGTTGCTCAACCGGATATAGCCGAGACCGCCAGGCAGGTCGCCCGTGATCACCGTCTTGCTCGGAGGCGACACGCGCCCGAGCGGGTCGGTGAGGACCGACGCGCCGCGGCGGGCCAGGAACAGGGACGCGGTCTCCTCCGGATCGCGCAGCCGCGTGTACGGATCGCCCAGCGACGCGAGCATCTCGGTGATGGCCCGGTACGCGTCGTCCTCGGTCCCGAGCTTCCGCCGGTAACGCGTCCTCCAGGCGAGCCAGTCCTGGCCGTTGAAGCCGCGATCGCGGCACGAGTCGCGCGCGAAGGCCCAGGCCTCGCGATACAGCATCTCGGGCAGCGGCGGCAGCGGACCGCGGAGCGCGCGGCGCGCCTCGACGTTGCGGCCCAGGGCGGCAAGCGCCACGGGAAGCTGGCCGCGCGCCAGCCCGAAATTGTCGGCGGGATCGGCCGAAAGAGCCGCGGCGTACGCCGACGCCGCCCCCTCGAAGTCACCCTGGTCCGCGAGCGCGGCGCCGAGAACCGACTGCGCGGGAGCGAGATCCGGCGACCGCTCAAGACAGCGTCGCGCCGCGGCCGCCGCCTGCTTCGACCGCCCTGCCCGCAAAAGCGCCAGCGCCAGATCGACACCGGCCGCGGGGCGCGAGGGATCAATCTCCACCGCCCGCTCCAGCTCAACGAGCGCCAGGTCCTGCGCGTGCGCGATCTCCTGGTAGGCTTCGCCCAGCGCCGAGCGGGCCACGGCCGCATCGGGATGCGCGGCGACCGCCTGCCGCAGGATGACGAGCGCCTCCTCGCCGCGCCCCGCCCACCAGGTCAGGCGCGCCCGCAAAACCTGGCGTGCGGCCGCCCCGGGAGCGGACGGGCCGGCGGACGGCCCCATCGCCTCCGTCCCCGGCGCCAGGTCTCTGCTCAGCCTGTCGGCCAGAGCCCGCAGGATGGGCGGATCCATGAAGAGTATTTCGTTGGCGATCTCGAGACTCCAGGGATCGGTCGGATCCGGAACGAGCAGGCGGTAGAGCGCGTCGGTCGCCTCCGGGAAGCGGCCGGCCGTCGCCAGGAGCAGCGCCCGCCGCCGCAGGAGCGCAGGGGCGGCCGCCTCGCGGCCGCCGGCGGGTCCGCGGTCCAAGGCGCGCGCCAGCGCTTCGGGCCCCTGCCTTTCGAGGAATGCCAGGTCGCCGCGCAGCGCGAACAGGTCGTCCGGACGGGCCGCCACCAGGGCTCCCCAGGCGCTCTCTTCCGCGCTGGCGTCGCCCGCCGCCGCGGCGAGCGCGACCAGGTTGTAGAGCGCCACCCCGTCGCCGGGGACCCTTTTGAGCAGGCGTCTGAACTCGCGCGCGGCCTCGGTGACGCCTTCCGGCCCGGTGTCGAGCAGGGCGAGCGCCAGCCCCCGCCGCGCTTCGACGTGCTCCGCATCGACACGCAGCGCCCGGCGGTACGACTCGACCGCGCCCTTCGCGTCGCCCGCCACCGACTGCAGCCGTCCCAGCTCGGCGAGCACGCCCGCGCTCGCGGCGCGCCCCGCCGTCTCGCGCAGCGCCTCGATCGAGGCCCGCAGCTCGCGCAGCTCCTGCCGCCGCAGCTCCGCCGCCTCGTCCTCGGTCTTGATCTCGAGATACGCGTCCCAGGCCCGGATCGCACCCGCGAGATCGCCGCGGTCTTCGGCCACCCGCGCCAGCCCCGCGCGCGCCGGCGCCTCCTGGGGGCGCGCCTTCAGAATCTCCTCGAACAGGCGCTGCGCGTCCGGGAGGCGGCTCTGCCGCCGCCGGCTCTCGGCCAGAACCAGGAGCAGGTCGGGCCGCGAGCCAGGGGCCACCTTGCCGAGCCCTTCCAGAAGCACCGCGGCCGCCCCGTCGTAGTCGTACCGCAGCCTCGAAATCAGCGCCGTGCCGCTGTACCCCTCGGGGCGCGACGGATCGATCCGCCGCGCCGCCTCGTACTCCGGGAGCGACCGATCCCACTGGCCGGCGCGTCGCAGCGTGTCGGCCAGAAGAATGCGGATCTCGTAGGTGTGCGGCGCCAGATCGCGCGCCTTCCGGAACGATGCGATCGCCACGCGCATCTGCCCCGCCCGCCGCGCCTCATTCCCCTGCTTGACCAGAGCCGCGACGGAGGACGTGCCGGGCACCGGATCGGCGGGCGAAGGTGCCGCGTCCGGCTGATTCCGGGCGAGCACACGCGTCGGCGCGGATACGACCGCGACCAGAAGCAAGAAGAGGACGCTCCAGGGGCTGCGGGCCTTCGTCAAGGAGCCCCTAAGGTACGGCGCGACACTGCGCCTGTCAACGTGCCGAGTGGAGCGGCTCGGCCGGGGCCGACCCCGGCGTGCCCGCCACGGCTAGGCGGCGCGCGAGGTCTTTCCGATTTGATCGAGGAGCGTGAGGATGGCTTCCAGCTTGAACGGCTTGCTGAGGTAGGGACAGCCGGCGGCCTGGAAAAAGGCCTGCGTGCGCGGGTTCGCCAGATCACCGGTCGAGAAGATAAAGCGGCGGGTCATGTGCGGCTTGATCTTGCACAGACGCTCGTACAGCCCCTGCCCGTCGAGGCCCGGCATCTTGAGGTCGGTCATGATGGCGTCGTAGTCGTTCGCGGTCGCCAGCTCGAGCGCCTTCTGGCCGTTGCGAGCCGAGTCCACCTTGTGTCCCACGGTCTTGAGAAATTCCGCCAGAAGCTCGACCAGAATCAGCTCGTCGTCCACGACCAGGAGACGCATCGGTTTCTGCGGCCCGGCGGGCTTCTTCCCCTCGTCGTCAGCCTTCTTCCCGGTGCCCTCGTCCTCCAGGAGCGGCAGGTCGATGTGGATCGTGGTCCCCTCGCCGACGGCGCTCTCGGCGCTCATCGATCCCTGGTGCTCCTTGACGATGGCGCGCGACACGCTCAGACCGAGACCGGTTCCCTTGCCGCCCTTCTTGGTCGTGAAGAACGGATCGAAGATCGACTCGAGGCGATCGCCCGAGATGCCGGTGCCGCTGTCGGCGAAGCTGGCGCGCAGAGCCGGGTCGCGCCTCTCGGTCGTGATGACGAGGCGCCGCGGGCGGTCGGTGACCTCCATCATCGCCTGGTGGGCGTTGTTCACGACGTTCAGGATCACTTGTTGAAGCTGGTGGAAATCGAGCATCGTCTTCGGCAGGTGCTTGTCGTAGCGGCGAACCACCTCGACGTTGTCCACCTGCAGCTGGTAGGCCCGCAGCTCGAGAACGCCGTCGATGACCTGGTTGAGGCTCTGGTGGCTCTTCTCCGGCTTGTGGCGGCGCGAGAAGGATAAAAGATTTTGGACGATCTTCTGCGACCGCACCGCCTCGTTGTGGATCCGCTCAAGGTTCTTGCGCACCTTCGGGTTGAGCTCGTTCTGGAGCAGAAGCTGCGCGAACCCCATGATGCCGCTCAAAGGATTGTTCAGCTCGTGCGTCACGCCGGAGATCAAAAGACCAATCGCCGACATCTTCTCCGCCTGCAGGAGCTGCGCCTGCACCGCCAGGAGGTGCGCCTGGATGGCCTTGATCTTCTGATCCAGGAGCCTCTTCTGGATGGCATGGGCCACCTGCCCGGCGAACAGCTCCAGCGGGGCCAGGTCCTGGGCGGTTGGCCGCGTGTCGTCCTCGGGCTCGAACAACATGACGGCCCCGACATGGGACGACGCCGGACCGAGCAGCGGCACGAACAGGAGATCGCGAGGCGTCCCCGGGCGCAGGCCGAAACCCGCCCCGTCGGCGAGCGGCGCTAAGTACGAGTGGCCGACGCGGAAGCGCTCCTGCACGATGGCCGTGCGCTCTGCGGCGCCCGGCTCGTGAGAGTGGAAATAGTCGATCTCCTCGTCGCTGAAGCCGGTGAAGAAGAGCTGGACGTCGCGGCCCTGCCCGTCGAACAGGGAAAGCACCGCGCGCCGGTAGCCGGAGTGCTGGCGCACCGCCTCGAGGAACAGACGGCAGACGGTGTCGAGGTCGTCTTCCTGAAGAATGCGGACGGAAACGTCGCCGAACGCCACCAGCTCGCGCAGCGGGTCACGCCTCGCGCCCGGGCCGCCGGCACCCGAGCCGTTGGCTCCCGGCACCCCGGCCGCCGCCCTGCGTCGGCCGGTCTCGTCCGGCAAATCACCCGGAAGCCGTTCGGACCCACCACTTGTGCGCAAGGGACCCCGTCGCGCGCGTCGGGCTGGTTGGACATCCCCTCAGCCGATTTCGAAATATAGGGTTGGCGTAAACCACAGTCAAGATTACGAAAATCAGCATTGACAAGCCTTTATCGGATCTTAGATTCACACCTTGTTTCACATACATAACGAAGTCCTAGTTACATATAGGCAATTGGCGCCGCTGGTGCGTCTCGCGGATCAAAAAGGGAGGGGGGCCGATGCGAGGAGATCGAAGGTTCTGGTCGGTGCTGGCCGGCGTCGTCGCGACCGCGATCATCGTGGGAAGCGGGCCCGCGTGGTCGAAGGGCTCGCGGTCGAAGGATGGAGCGTCCGCCTTGTGGATCGCCGCGGACCGCGTGGTCGGATTCGTTCCCTTCACCGTCTCCCTGTACGGGAAGGTGCCGGGGAGCGCCGAGCCCGCGCGGCTCGAGCTATGCAGGGACGTTGTGATACAGGCCGACTTCGCCAACCCGCGCGCCGGCGCCGACGACCCGATGACCGGGCGGACCGACCGCAACAGCGCACCGGCCGGACCGCCGGAGCCTCTCTGCTCCCCCGGTACGCTCATGCGCACCCAGGACGGCTTCAACTACACGCACGAAATGCGCTTCGACCGGCCCGGCACCTACCGCGTCCGCCTCACCATGGTGGACGCGACCGGCCACCGCGCGATCTCGAACGCCGTCCAGGTCAACGCGCTCTAGGGGACCCGCCTACTTCTTGGGCAGCGGCTTCTTCAGGATTTCCTGCAGCTCCTTGCGCGAGGCCTCGTCGCCCGTCAGCGCCGCGATGATCTCCCCGCGCGACGCCGCGTCCGCCAGGAGCTTCTGGATCAGAGGGGTCCTGGTCGTCGCGTCGGCCACGAGCTTGTCCACCGCCAGCGCCTTGATCGACGTGTCGCCGAGCAGCGTCTCGGCCATCTCCCGCTTGGTGTCGTCCTTCGCGGCCAGCTTGGTCATGATGTCCCGCTTGGCCACGTCATCGGTGAGCAGCTTCGCGATCACCTCGTCCTTGTCGCTGGGATTCATGATGATCTCGTCGATGCTCTTCGTGCACCCCGCGAGGACCACCGCGACCAGTGTCGTGGCCGTCGCGACGCCCATCCTGCGCGCAGCGTTCATTCGGAAGCCTCCTCTTCACCTGCATTAGACATTAGAATTGAGACGTCAAGTGGGATGTCGGTGAACGGCCCGATACGTGGACCGGGATGTCGTGCCTCATGCGACCCGCCCGCGGCGCGCCGCCGCGACGGCCGGAACCCGCGCCTAGGTCGCCGGGGTCGCGGCCTCCGGCGGGGCGGCGGCTGGCTTCTCCTCGGCAGCCTGGGCCGCAGGCTTGGCGCCCTTCCCCTTCTCCGCCGATCTCTTCTCGAGCGCCAGGGCAGTCCGCCACGCGCGCTGGAACCTCTTCAGCTTCTTGCGCAGCACGCGCTGCTTGTCGGCCGCCAGAGATGCGCCTTTCGCCGCGAGCTTCTTCTCGAGCCTGTCAACCTTCGCCTTCAACTGGCCGGATTTACCCATCCACCGCCTCCAGGGCTTTCGTGTTCGGAAGGGGCGGGAGCGTAGCATCGGCCGCCTCGGGCCGTCAAGCCCGCGGGGACAGGGATGGGACTGAATGTGGCAGGCGCGAATGATAAAATCGCGCACCATGATGAGTGACGACGCGACCCGCACAGGAGGAGCGCCGTCGCGGCGGCCGCGACGGACTCTGAGCCTGGCCGACCGGCTGGTGCGCGTCCCGATCGGCTTCCTGTGGCTCGGGGTCCTGACGATCGTCGCCCTCCCCGTGATGATCTACATGACCTGCCTCTACTGGGCCGTACGCTGGATCTCGGCCCTTTTCCCCAAGAACCGGGCGACGCGCGCGAATCGGGCCGATCGGGAAGAGCGCGTCGCCTGACGCGCCTTCCGGTGACACTGATCGACACCCCTGACGGCGTCGCCCGGGTCCACGCCGGCCGTCCTTCTGCCACGAAGGGCACCCAGCTGCTCGACGGGAGGTTGCGCGCGCATGGGCAACTTGACAGGCAGCGGAGACAACCTATCTTGGAGCGGGGGTCGATTCGCCACAATGAAAAAGCGGGCAGTCCTTATCGTCGCGGCGGTCGCGGCGCTGGCGTATTACTGGATCAGACCGGGCGTCAGCCTGGCGCTTCAGATCGTGACCTCCGAGCCAGCGATGAACGCGATCGTGGCCTCGTATCCCGCCCCGACGATCCAGAGGGTTCTCGTCCTGCCCGGTTATCGCAAGCAGACTGAACTGATCGACCATGAGCCCATCGAGACATTCAGGCGGAATCCCGGAACGGACACGATCCTCATCGTCGGACGCCATCTCAAGTCGTTCGTAGCGGCCGATTCTCGGGCGGCCACGGTCACGACGATCGGGACGCACTCGTTCACCCGGCCGCAGTGGGACGCGTTCACCGATGCCGTCGTGGCGTTCGAGGTCGACCACTCGATTCTTCCCGGACCGCCGGATCAAGCCATCGACATCACCGTGTCCCGGGATGGAGAGTCGAGCCGCCCCTTCGTGCTCACGGGCGCCGAGGTGAGCCGCCAACTCGAGGTTGCGCGCGGAACGTCTCCCGCCGTCGTCGATGCGATCCCGCTCGGTTATGCTCTCAACGAGTCCCATGCCCGTGAGATGCACGTTCTGTTCGTCATTGCCGGCTGGCCCGCCGAAGGGGTGACGTTCTCGCCGAAATTGGATCCGTGCAGCTATGAGGTCGACGACAAATTGTTGGAATGCCGGAGGTACTATCTCTTCGACGGCCTGAATCTCATGCTCTGGTCCGTCGGAACGGGACTGCCCGATCACCGGGCGTCCTTCGTCCTGAATGGCGTGGCTTCTCCTCCCTTGACGTTCGATACAAGGGAGTCCGAGCGGTACTGCGAAGAGGTGCTGGCTGTCGTCGGCGCCTACCATCAGAAGCGGATGGGCAAAAAGCGGGCGTCGGAGACAGGGCAAACTCTCATGGGTCAGAGCAAGGATGGTTCGTTGCCGGCGCTGGGGATCAATATCGGGCTCACCCTCATGGCTTTGCTCCTGATGCGTCCGTGGCGACACAGCGGATTCAGCCGGTGGGTCCTCTCGTTCGCCATCCCGGTAGGGCTCCAGGCGCTGGGCGGGGTCGTCGTCGGGTTGGTCCTTCAGGGAAGGGACTTCCTGGCCCCGGTGATTGGCGCGATGTTGATCGTCATGTCGCTGTCTCAGGCTCTCTTCCCTCTCGCCCAGGCCATCGTCGTCGCGATCCTGCTCACTCTTGCGACGCGATCAACCCGCGAATCGACGGGCTGAACCGCGTCAGCACCAGGTCAAGCGCCCCGAACACTCGCGAAGTATTCACAGAACCTCGCTTGCCTTGTCCCGGTGGGCGTGCTATTGTGCAACCAGGAGGTTGCATATGAACACATCGAGCACCGACCGCATCGAGAAGAGGATCGAGCTGAAAGCCCCTCCAGCCAGGGTCTGGCGGGCGCTGACCGACCACAGGGAATTCGGAGAGTGGTTCCGGGTGAAACTGGAGGGACCGTTCGTTCCCGGCAAAACCACCCGGGGAAGAATCACCTACCCGGGCTACGAGCACGTGACCATGGAGGTCGAGGTCCAGAAGATGGTGCCGGAGCGGCAGTTCTCCTTCACGTGGCACCCGTACGCCGTGGATCCGAAGAAGGACTACTCGAAGGAGCCGCCCACGCTGGTCGAGTTCAAGCTCGAAAAGACGCCGGCGGGAACGGTGCTGGTCGTCACGGAGTCGGGATTCGACTCGATCCCGGCGGCGCGGCGCGATGAGGCGTTCCGGATGAACAGCGGCGGCTGGACCGAGCAGATGAAGAACATCGAGGCCCATGTCACCAGCAAGCCGTGAAAGCGGCGGTCGCGACCTGCGCAGAAACGCGCCGATATTCGCCGCCCTGGGAGACGCGACGCGGCTGAAGCTCCTGACGAAGCTCAGTCGAGGATCGCGAGTCTCGATCGCGCGTCTCACGGAGGGCTCGACGCTCACCCGCCAGGCGATCACAAAACATCTTCGGGTGTTGCAGGACGCCGGCCTCGTCCGGGGCGTTCGCCGGGGACGCGAAAACCTCTTCGAGCTCGAACCGGAGCCGCTCGACGAAGCGCGGCGGGCCCTCGATGTCATCTCCCGGCACTGGGATCAGGTGCTCGCGCGGCTGAAGTCGTTTGTCGAGTAAGCCCGGGGCTATCTTGACGCGGACGCCGCCGCCGGCGACGCCGCTTCGGAGCGGAAGCCGAAGGCGGGGTCGAGCGGCGGCAACGGGACGCCGAAGAACAGGCGCCGCTGCAGACGCGGCATGATGAAGGTGTGGGCGATTAGCGGCAGCATGATCGGCGCGACCCATCGGAGGACCGATGCGCGCCGTCCCGCTCCCTGCAGCACCCGCCCGACGCCGCGCTGCAGGGCGTGCAGTCTCCTGACGTCGGCTTCGCGCAGGCGCTGAACGTTGGCCAGGGCGTCGCGCGGGATCGGGCCGGAGCCAAGGCGCGGATAGATCTCCTGGGCGGCGACGGCGGCGGTAGCAAGCGCGACGTTGACGCCGATCGCACCGGCCGGGCTCATCGTGTGCGCCGCATCGCCGATCAAGAGAAGACCGTCCCGGGCCCAGTCCCGAACGAGCGCGATGATCACGGCCAGCGGGAAGAAGGGCGTGAAATCACGCAGCTTGCCGGCGAAATCCGCGAACACCGGGTCGAGACGGCGGAGACGGTCCGCCACCGCCGCCACCCCCTGCTTCTTCCAGTCTCGCCATTCGTCCTTCTGCAGGAGGAGACCGACCTGGATCAGGTTGGGATATTTCGGCAGCATCAGCACCGACGGTATCGTCCCCACCGAGAAATAGATCGTCTTCTTGAAATCCGCCGGCGGGTCGATGACGAACCAGAGGAGGTCGAAGTCGTGAG
>WNEQ01001512.1_pt1 | contig 17616 bp, 16 predicted proteins | sample 5399971 | NCBI WGS metagenome assembly WNEQ01 (sample SAMN13153330, study PRJNA577476) | soil metagenome | isolation source: 20 cm grassland meadow soil 2 days after 1st rain plot 5 | place: USA:California | collected 2015-09-18
CGCTCTTTCTGCTGGAAGTGCGTGCGGCAGCCTTCGATCTCGTTCATGACGATGGTGGGGATGACGGGCAAGGCGATCAGTTGCGAATGGGTGTGCTCCAGCGTCGCCCCGGCGGGCGCCCCGTGGTTTTTGAAGACGAGGATATACCGGAAGCGCAGGTCTCTCTTGAGATCCACCACTCGATCGCGGTAGGCCCACAGCACGTCTTCGATTCGTTTGGAAGGCAAGTCGGCGAGGGTGTCTTTGTGGTCGGCGGTCTCGATAATCACTTCGTGCGCGCCGAGGCCGTTCATGCGGTCGTACAACCCGACGCCGACTCGTCCAAGGTCGCCCTCGACCTGGAGCGCCGGAAACTTGTTCGGCACCACCCGAACCGTCCAGCCCGGTGAATTCACCTCGCCGCCCTGCGGCCGATAGGCCAGGACCTCTCGGGGGGTCAGGTGCTCCTGCCCCGGACAGAACGGGCACAGGCCTGCCGAGGTCGGCCGCGTCGGCTCCACGTGGAAGAAATCGCGTGGCCGCCCGGCCCGCTCGGTTGAAATGATCACCCATCGCCCCACGACCGGATCACGGCGTAAGTCAGGCATCGCTTCTCCTTCAGCTAGCAGCGAGTAGCTGGCAGCCAGTAGCTCGGAGCTATTTGCTGCTCGCTATGAGCTATTCGCTGCGTGTTCACACTTTCCACAAACGGGCTTCGAAATCGGTGTCCGGCACCGTGAGAGTCACGGGATGATGCCTCGGGTACCGCTCCACCTCCAGGCCGTTCTGCGTCACGACGACGCTCAGCTTGAACTCCTGCCCGGCCTGGAGGTGGAGATCCTTGAACGGTGCGGCCAGCTCAATCACCTTCCGCCGGCAGATGGTATGGTACCGATTGATCTCCGAAAAGGTCTGGCCGGGGGAGGCCGAGTACAGTCTGAAAGCGCTGGGCTCGGGCCCGCTCAGCGAGAAGACCAGCTTATGTGCGGCGCCGGCCGTCTCCAGATGAAGCTCGACTTCCATATTGGTCTGGCCGGCCAGAGTCTCCTCGTCCGGGTCAAGCCGCAAGAAGAGCGCATCCAGGCTGAAGCCGAACCCGATATAGGTGAGTAGCGGGTGTGCCTTCCACATGGCGCCAAGCGGAGGTGCGGGATTGATGGTGCCGGCTCCGCGCCATTCAAAAAAATCCGTGACCAGGCCGTCAATGGTCGGCAACAGCAGACCGATCGGTTTCCGAGCCAGATCCGGCTCTCGCACACGCACCAGCGGCTCGTTCAGGAATTCGGGCGCCGGCAGGCCGGCCCGGGTGAACACGTTTCGGAGGTGCACACGGAACAGACGGTCGAATTCCTCCCTGTAGTCGGTCTCGAAGTCATCTCCGAACCACCACCACCAGTCACTGCCCTCAGCGGCGTAAAGCTCCTCCCACGCGCCCCTGGTCTGATCCGAAGGAAGAGACCCCGTGACCTCGACCAGCCGCGCCCGGGTTTCCCGCAGCAAATCCCAAGCGCGATTGTCCTCCGGATGTCCCAGCCAGATTTTAAAATCAGCGTTGATCCAGGATCCTGAGTGCAGGTGCTCCAATCGGGTTTCCGGCGGCACGTTGTCCAGCGCGTGGCTGATGGTGTCGGCGATGACCTGAACGCCGTCGCTCCAGCGGGTCGAGCCCTCCGCGATCCGGCCGTACAGTCCACTGAGGAATTGCTCGCCGCCGTCATGGTAATGCTCCCAGGGATTTTCCCCGTCCAGAATAATCGGGATCAGGAGGTGGTCGCCCGGGGCCTGCTGCGCAATCCCGTGGATTCGTCGAACGAAATCCTCGATGGCCGCCTCTGCTGCGTTCTTGGAATAGACGAAGCCCACCGCGTCGGAAATCTTCCGGTCGCGAAAGAAGACCGCAATCCGGTCCCCTGGGATGCCGACCGCGTATGGCTGATACAGGGCCGCCTCACGATGCCAGCCGTTCAGTGAATGAGCGAGCACGTCCTCGTCAGTGGCCATCCAGCGAAAGCCGGCGCGCCTCAAGATCGGGACCATCTCGGGACACACCGAGCCCTCGGACGGCCAGAGTCCCAGAGGAGGCGTGCCGAAGAGCTCCGTGTGGAGCGCCACGGCCTTCTGAATCTGCGCCTCCGCGTCCGCGGGGGCCTGCAACCGTTGCGGGAGGGGCGTCTCAGGGCGAGGGCGCCGGGCGATGTCGGTGTCGATCAGCAGCGGCAGGATGGGATGGTAAAAGGGGCTGGTGGTCAGTTCGATCTGGCCGGCCTCAGCCAGCCGTCGGTAGTAGGGGATGATCTCGGTGATCGCCTGGTGTTGGAGGGCGAGCACCTCCCGCTTGTCCTCCTCGGTAAACCCGCGATCCTTGACGCGCAGCGCCTTCACTCGCGGATAGCGGGCGACCATCCCGTATCCGAACCAGGCCAGGTTGTGCCAGACCTGCAGGTCGAGCAATTCCTGCGTCGTGAACTGCCTGGCCAGACGTTCGAGGTCCTCCCCCTTCACGTCGGCGCCCCGCTTGACCAGCAGCTCATGAAAGCGGGGATAGGGACGCACCATGGTGCTCCAGTTGGCGGCAAAGAAATGTCGCAAGAGGAAGGCCCGCTCGGCCGTGGTAAGCTCGGCCGCCGGCCGCTTCGTGTGTTCCAGGAAGAGATCCTGCACCGACCCTGTGGCCAGTTCCTTGAGTTGGATCAAGAGGGATGGAGTCAGGTTGAACGTGGCTCTGACGGTCGGAAAACGTTCGGCGAGCCACGCCATGTCGAAATAGGCTTTGGTCGCATGCAGCCGGACCCAGGGCATGCTGGCGGACCCCGCCACCGGGTCGGTGTAATACGGCTGGTGCATGTGCCAGAGAAAGCAGATCCGGACGGTTTTCATGACGTCGCCTTAAATTAGTCTCGACCCGAGTATCTCACAGGGTCGGGGAGGTTTCAACACGATCGCCTTCAGTGACAAGCCGTTAGGGCATGGGTATAATGCGCGTCTATGGCTGCCATTGATCCGTCGTCGCCCAAGCGGGCATTGGCTCCCCCGGCTCGCGCGTTGGTCGCTGAGACGGTGCACACCAAACTTCCATTCTTGGCCGAGCTGCTTGCCCTCGCGCCTCTTGCCGGCGATGCCTCGAACCGCCGGTACTTTCGGTTGGAGCTGGCCGGGGGTCCTCCGCGTTCGTTGATTCTGATGCAACTGGCGGAGCCCGAGGCCTTCAAGCAATCCGAAGAGGCGGTCAGCGGAACGGCGGTCCCCGTGACGGAACTCCCCTACATCAATGTGCTCAACCATCTGGCCAAGGCTGATGTGGCCGTGCCGACGTTGTATTACTACGATCAGGCGGCGGGGCTCTTGTACCTGGAGGATTTCGGCGATCTGCTGCTGGTGCAGGCCTGTCGGGATGCGACCGGGTCCGAGATTGGACAGCTCTACCGTGAAGCCATCGAGACGCTGGTGCGGCTTCAGTCCAAGGCCACCGTCCCTGCGAACCCTGCCTGCCTCGCCTTCCATCGTAGCTTTGACGTGCCGCTGCTGATGTGGGAGTTCGATCATTTTCTTGAATATGGCGTGGTATCCCGTCACGGCAAGCCGATGTGCGCGGATGACGAACGGCCGGTGCGGGCTGAGTTCCAGAAGATCGCCGAACTGCTGGCGGCCCAGCCACGGGTCTTCACCCACCGTGATTACCACTCCCGCAATCTGATGGTGCGCGAAGCCCGAACGAATGCCCTGCGGCTGGGTGTGCTGGACTTTCAGGATGCCTTGCTCGGTCCCGCCACCTACGACCTGGCGTCGCTCCTGCGTGATGCGTATATCGAATTGCAGGAGCCCGTGATCGACGAGCTGCTGGAGTACTATGTGGAGCTGATGGCCCAGCACGGCGTGGCGTTCGCGGACCGCCCGGCGTTTCGGCGACTGTTCGACCTCACCAGCATTCAGCGGAACCTGAAGGCGGCCGGCCGCTTCGTGTACATCGATCGGGTCAAGAAGAACCCGAAATTCCTGGCTGACATCCCGCGGACGCTCGGATACGTTCGCCGGAACCTGGCGAAGTATCCTGAACTCGCCACGCTCCGGAAACACCTTGCGCCGTATGTGCCTGAATTGGAATAAACCAGTTGTGTCGGTTAGATCCGTTGGGTCAGTTGGGTCCGTAACGGACGAAACCGACTAAACGGACCTAACGGAAAAACGCTACGCTATGAAGGCCATGATTCTCGCAGCGGGGCTCGGCACGCGCCTGCGGCCGCTCTCCAACTCCGTTCCCAAGCCGCTCCTGCCGGTCGCCGGCAGGCCCCTGATCGTGTGGAATCTGCTCCTGCTTCGGCGGTATGGCATCACCGAAGTGATCATCAACCTCCACCACCTCGGCGATCTGATCGAAAAGGAATTGGGGGATGGCTCACGGTTCGGGATGCGCCTCGCCTATTCTCGCGAGTCGGTCATCTTGGGGACCGGCGGTGGTATCAAGCAGGCGGAGGGCTTCTTCGGCGGCGCGCCATTCATGGTCCTGAATGGGGATACGCTGCTGGAGCTGGACCTCGGAGAGGTGGTTGGGTTCCATACCAAGCGCGGGGCCCTGGCCACGCTCGTCGTCCGGGATGACCCAGAGGTGGAGCGGTGGGGAGTCATCGAGGTGGATGAACAGCAACACGTCATCTCCATCACTGGGCGCGGCCGGGCTGAGGCCGACCCGACGGTGAGACCCAAGCGGCAGATGTTCGCGGGCGTGCATGTCATGGACTCACGGTTGCTGAAGCCCGTGCCGCTGGAACAGAAGTCGTCGATTATTGATGCGTATGTGCAGGCGATCGAGCGTGGCGACCGCGTCCTCGGCTACCGCATGGAGGGCTACTGGTCAGACGTGGGAACCCCCGAATCCTATGCGCGGGTGCGGCGGGATGTCGACGCGGGGCTCATCAACCTGGCCGGGCGGGAGACAGTCTCGGAGGCGAGGTGAATGGTCGTGTGCTCTCCCGAGATCAGAGTTTCATCGGAGCGTGAGCCCGTTGAGCCTCTTTATGGACTGCCATCAGATGGGTCCTGCGAAGCGACATGAATGAGAATTGATCTTCGGTCGGCACGTGAGGCCCCTGCCGTTTGTTCCCGTATGCCTTGAAAAACCGTTCCACCGTCCCGAGCGCCTCCTCCCTGCGTCCGGTCCGTTCAAACAGGTCGGTCATCCGGATATAAGCGGGCACGACCAAGGCAAGGTCCCGGTCTGTTTGGGCCTTGTCCACCACGAAGGTGTAGTGCGCGATGGCCACCTCCGGTTTGACCTCTTCGGTGCGCATCGCTTCCAAGATCGCGAGCGAGACTTGGTCTTCATTGGCCGCGGTTTGCCGAGCCTGGGCCCCCTCCACCAGCTTGATCATCTCCTGTTTTGACAACTGGATCCGTCCGGAGTTCTTGTGCATCTCCGCTTGAACGCGCGCGGCCTCTGGCCAGGCCCCGTAGAGCCCCACCATCAGGCAGCGGCAGCCGGCAGGATTGGCGCATGTTTTGTCCATCGGCCTGAACTTCTGAGCCGCGACCACGTGGGGGAGAAACCCCATGCCATTGGCTTCCCGGCACACAGGACAGGCGAGTGAGTCATCCGGCGTCACGTGGATAAACAGCCGGATTCTCGAGCGATTGAAGACGTCCACGGCTTGGACACGGCCGGCTCGAACTTGGATGGCATAGAGTTGCCACACGAAGAGCAAGGCCAGAATGGCGACTAAGTAGGGGACAACCTCGGGGATCGTGATCGTCGGTATGTCCACGGCGGACCCCTCAAATATCCTGCGCCCTACTTATCATGACTTGTTGATAAATCAAAGCGAGAAGGCGATTTCCGGCATTGTTATAATAGCCGCGGTTCCGGGGCCCGTTTGAGGTTTTCCCACGCTGGAGAGAACTTGTCGTTGGGCATGCGCTATCGGTGGGTGGTTCTTGCCGGGTGTGTCCTGGCCTACGCCACCTCACATCTCACTCGTTGGAGCTATACGGGGTTTGCCGTCTACATCAGCGCCGACCTTCACCTCGACAAAGCGGCGCTCGGTCTGCTGGGGGCCGCCTTTTTCTATCCCTATGCGCTGGCCCAGGTCCCCTGGGGCCGCCTCACCGACCGGATCGGGGGCCGGTATGTCATTTCGTTGGGAGTGGTGGGAGTCGCCGCCCTGCTTGGACTCTTTGCCACGGCGCGAACGCTTGGCGAGGCGGTCGGCTGGCGGGTGGGAATCGGAGTCCTCGCCGCCTGTGGCTTCGTGCCGATTGCGGGCTTGCTGGCCCGCTGGTTCGAACCCCCAGAACGGGGGGTGGCGAACGGAGTCTATTACGGCCTGGGTGGGGGATTGGGAGAGGGCGCAGCCTTTCTGCTCCTTCCGGTCATCGGGATTTACTTTTTGAATCGATCGGATCTGGCGACGCCGGACTGGCGGGGCGCGATGATCGTGATGGCGGTGTGCATCGGTGCCATTGGAATCCTCTGCTGCCTGCTGTTGCGGTCGGCACCGGAAGCTGGCCTCCGGCTCGCCGCCTCAGACCCTGGGCCTCAAGCGAGTGGGGTAGACCGGAGAGACATGCTCCGTGACCCAATCCTCTGGCTGCTGGGTCTGTATTTTGCCGCCGGGATCGTCGCTCTCCGTTTGATCCCTGGCTGGCTGCCAATGTATGCAGCAGACCTCTATCGGTTGCAGTGGGGGTATGGGCAGGAAGCTGCCCTGACGGCCGGGGGGATGATCGGGGGCCTCTATGTCCTCGGGCATGTGGCCGGGAGCCCGATAGTCGGTCGACTCTCCGATCGGCTCCTGGGACACGGCGTGAACCGGGTGGCCGTCGCGGCCATCGGGCTGGTCGTGAGCATGCTCGGCTTCGGCCTGTTGGCCGGTCCGATCCCGTCTCCCTGGGCGCTCGGGGGGCTGGCTCTGTTGATCGGGGTAGCCCTGCACGCGTTTCCGTTGATCAATGCCGCAGCCGCCGAACGGTGGGGCGTCCGGCGCGCGGGAGAATCGCTCGGCTGGATTAACATGGTGGGCCAATTGGCCGGTGCCGTGTCGCTCTCACTCAGCGGCTATGTCGGGATGAGCTTCGCCTCCCGATCCGGTGATCCGCTGGCCGAATATGCCGGGATCTGGTACCTGGGCGCGGCGAGTTGTGCGGTCGGGGCTCTGGCCGGCTGGGTGGCCCACCGCCGGGTGCAGGCCCGGCCTCCGTGCTGAGGAACTGCTGCTGCCGGCGGCCTGGGGCTAGTTCCCTGCCCTTCCATTCATCGGCGGCCTGAACCACTTCAAACGCAGCGCGTTGCCCACGACACTCACGGACGAGAGACCCATCGCAGCCGCGGCCCAGATCGGGTTCAGGTAGCCCAAGGCCGCCGCCGGAATCAGCAGGATGTTATAGATGAACGCCGCAAACAGATTCTGCTTGATGTTGCGCGTCGTGGCGCGCGAGAGGGCGATGGCCGTCACGACGTCCCGGAGGTCACCCCGCATGAGCGTAATGTCGGCGGTCTCCATCGCCACGTCGGTCCCGGTCCCGATCGCGATCCCGATATCGGCCTGAGCCAGGGCCGGCGCGTCGTTGATCCCATCCCCCACCATCGCCACGATCTTTCCTTCCTTCTGGAGCCGCCTGATCTCGCGCGCCTTCTGACCGGGTAGGACTTCCGCCACCACGCGATCGATCCTCAGCTGATCGGCGATCGCGCGCGCCGCGCGCCGATTATCCCCGGTCAACATGATCACGTCGAGGCCCAGCCGGTGCAAGGAGTTTACCGCCTCGCGCGCGTGCTCCTTGAGCAGGTCGGTGACGGCGAGGAGGCCGACGATCTGGCCCGAAGGATACTGCCCCGAAGGGTGTTCATGGTCGCCGGGCGTCTCGTTCCCTCGCACCGCCACATACATCGGCGTGAGGCCGGCCGCCGCAAGTTGGTCGGCGGTCTTTTCGGCCTCCGGCTCCACCGCAATCCCCTCGGCTTCCATCAGGCGAAGGTTGCCGAGGTACACGCATTGGTCCCCGACCCGTGCGCGGATGCCGTGCCCGGGGACGGCGTCGAACTCCTCGGCATCTTCCACCTTCAACCCCTGGAGGTGCGCGTAGCGCACGATGGCCGCCCCGACCGGATGCTCCGAACCCTGCTCGGCGGACGCCGCGATCGCCATGACCTGCTTCGCGGTCCAGCCCTCCGCGAGCTGCACGACCGCCGCGACGGACGGCAGGCCTCGTGTCAGGGTCCCGGTCTTGTCCAGGACGGCCGTGGTCAGCCGGTACGCGCGCTCCAGGGCGTCCCCGCCCCGGATCAAAATCCCATGCTCCGCCCCTTTGCCGATGCCGACCATGATGGACGTGGGCGTCGCCAGCCCCAGCGCGCAGGGGCACGCGACGATCAGGACCGCCACAAAATTGATGAGCGCATGCGTCAGGGCCGGAGGTGGTCCAAGGACCAGCCAGAGCCCGAATGTCACTCCCGCAATCCCGATCACCGACGGGACGAAATAGGCCGCGATCCGGTCGGCAAGCTTGGCCAGCGGAGGTTTAGCCGCCTGTGCCTCCTCCACGAGGCGGAGGATGTGGGCCAGCGCCGTGTCCCGCCCGACCTTGGTGGCTTCGATCCGCAGGCTGCCGGTTTGATTCAGCGTCGCGCCGATCACCACATCCCCGGGCTGCTTGTCCACTGGCAGGCTTTCGCCCGTGATCATGGATTCGTCCACGGCCGAAGTGCCGTGTCGCACGATCCCGTCCACCGGCGCCTTCTCCCCCGGTCGCACCATGACCAGATCGCCGACTTGCACCTCTTCGATCGGGATGTCTCGCTCGTGACCGTCCCGGATGACCCGCGCCTGCTTGGCCTGAAGCCCCGCCAGCTTCCGGATTGCCTCTGAGGCTCGCCCCCTCGCCTGCGCCTCCAACACGCGTCCGAACAGAATGAGGGTGATGATCGCCGCCGAGGTGTCGAAATAGACGGCCGGAGGCTGGCCGCGGACCGTGAAGAGTGCCGGAACCAGCGTGACGATCACGCTATACAGATAGGCTGCCGACGTCCCCACCGTGATCAGGGTGTTCATATCCGTGGACCCGTGACGGGCCACCGCGACCGCCCCTTTGTAAAACTGCCAGCCCGCCCAAAATTGAACGGGCGTGGTCAGCAGGAGTTGGAGCCAGAGAGACACAGGGCGCGGCACGTGGAGCCCCAGATGATCGGACATGCCCAGCACCATCACCGGCACGGTCAGCGCGGCGGCGACCGAGAACCGCATCAGAAGGGTTTGGTAAGCAACCTGCTTCCGCTCATCCTTCCATGCGGGGGTCTCCGTGTCTGGCGCGGCCGGTCCGGCTGCCATGGTCGGAGCAACCGGCGTGTACCCCAGCGAGCGAATCGTGTCATGGAGGGCGGCCGGGCCCGTGACCCGTGGCAGATACTCGACCGTCGCCTGCTCGGTGGCCAGGTTAACCGAGGCTCGGATGACGCCCTCAACGGCCTGTAACCCCTGCTCGATCCTGGCCACGCATGAGGCGCAGGACATGCCTTCGATCGGGATCGTGAGGCACTCGGCCTTCGTGGGAGACGCCTGCGCCAGACGGGCCGGGGGGGCCGGCGCGATCCTGGTGGGCGCGGACGATGGCGGCAGAAACGTGACTGGGTGCGCGGGCTGGAAGCTCCTGGCGGTCATGCCGCGCGGACCGTTCCGAAGGACCGCATCCGGATCGGCTTGGAAGGTCCGCTTGCAGCCCGGCGCGCAGAAGTAGTAGGTCCGACCGCGGTGTTTCAGGGTTGCGGCGGGCCTGGCTTCATCGACTGTCATGCCGCAGACGGGGTCAATCGCCATCGCTCGTTCCCTCCCACAGATATGGGGGCTAGAGATGCGCCTCGCGTTCCCTCTTGCCGCTTACGCGCTCCATCCTACCAGGTGTCGGGCCCTGAACATCAACTCGCCGGGCGCTCGGCCGCGATGTTCTTCTGCCGGATGAGCCGTGCCAGATAGGTCCGCTGGAGTTTCAGGCGCTCGGCGGCCTTGGTCTGGCTTCCGTTCGCGTTCCGCAGCGCCCGTAGGATGATGGTGCGACTGTGGTGCTCCATCGACTCATGGTAAGGCAGGTCGTGGTCACCGGCCGTGTGGCCCTCATCCGATGCGGGACGAGCGTCCGGTGGAAAGAGCGCGAACTGGTCCGGGCCGATCAATTCATGCGGGCTGAGCACCACCGCGCGGGCGATCGTGTTGTCCAACTCGCGAATGTTCCCGGGCCAGGCATAGCGACTCAAGGCCGCGATCGCCTCAGCTGTCAACCGCATGTGCGGTTTCTTGGCGTCCTGCGCGTGCCGTTTGAGGAAAAATTCGGCCAGCTGCGGGATGTCCTCCGGTCGTTCCCGGAGCGGTGGCAGGGTGAGGTTGACCACGTTGAGGCGGAAGTACAGGTCCTCACGGAAGCTCCCGGCCTTGACGGCCTGCTTCAAGTCTTTGTTGGTGGCGGCGATGATGCGGATGTTGACTCGGACCAGGCGGGCCCCTCCGACCCGATTGAACTCGTGGTCTTGCAGGATGCGCAGCAGCTTAGCCTGCAGGCCCGGCGGCATGTCCCCGATTTCATCGAGAAAAATGGTGCCACCATCCGCCATCTCGACCTTGCCTTTTTGCAGGCGATCGGCGCCGGTATAGGCGCCCTTCTCGTGCCCGAACAGTTCGTTCTCCAGCAGCGTGTCGGTCAGCGCCACGCAGTTGATGACCACAAACGGCATGGCGCACCGCGGGCTCCATTGGTGGATCGAACGCGCGAAGAGCTCCTTGCCGGTTCCGCTCTCCCCCAGCAAGAGCACGCTGGCGTCGGAGTTGGCGGCCCGTTTCGCGAGCTCGACCACTGATTTCGTTCTCGGACTTGCGCCGATGATGTCGGCATACCGCGTCTCCACCTCGGTCCGGAGACATTCCACCTGTCGTTTGAGAGATTCCTGCTCCAACGCTTTTCGGATCACGATCGAGAGGTGGTCGACTTCGAAGGGTTTTGTCAGAAAATCGCAGGCCCCCTCCTTCATCGCCTCGACCGCCTTGGCGATGGTGCCGTGCGCGGTCATCACGATGACCGGCACCTCCTGCTCGTTCGCCCCGGCTTGCCGGTTCTGCGCGAGCCGTTTCAGCACCTCGAGCCCAGACAGCCTGGGCATTTCGAGGTCCAGCAGCATCACGGCGGGGGTCTCACGCTCCAGCATCTCCAGCGCGCGGAGCCCATCGCTCGCCTCCACCGTATCGTACCCCAGCGCCTCCAGCCGATCGCGGAGCACGGTCACGATGTCCGGCTGATCGTCAACGATGAGAATCTTGGCCTTCATCGCTCGCTCCAAGCAAATAGCGAGTAGCTAGCAGCTATTAGCTGTTCGCTATTCGCTCAATCCTCAAACACGTTCATGACCAATCCGGTGAGCGGTTTGGGATAGAAATAGGTGGACTTGTGCGGCATCCGCTCACCGGAGGCCGCGACCGCCAGAACCTCGCTGACCTTGGTGGGATTCAGGAGCAGCGCTGCTTCGGCGCCTCCGCGGCGAACAAGGTCCAACGCCTCGTTCTCGTCCTGGGTGTACTGGATCGCTTCTTCATCGGACTCTGATGGGTACAGCTTGCGCAGAACCAGGTTTTGCAGGATCGAGACGTCCAGCCGTTCCCGAACGGAAGTGCCGGTCGCGTCGCGATGGTTCGGTCGTAGCGCGAGGAGCAGATACGCGTGGAACCCTCGCAGCGCAAGGCCGAAGACCGGGCCGCTCTGTCCCCGCGCCCGAAGGGTCTGGAGAAACCGCCGGCGCGTCTCCGGCTCGGTGTGGTCCTGAACGGGTACCTCCTCGAACTCAAACGCCTCGCGGAGAAGGTCCTTGATCCCGCCGACCGCAGGCACCGGGGTTCTGAGCACCCGGTGGGTGGGGAGCACGGTGAGCCCGGGGTCGTCGAGGCTTGCACAGAGCATGAGCACGACGTCGGAGGGCTGAAGGTCGCCGGACGCCGGGCGCCCGGCCTGTTGGCGCCGGAAGCGCCGGTAGGTGAGAGCGGTCTCGTAGCGGTGGTGTCCGTCTGCGATGAACAGCGGTGTGCCCTCCATCACCTGTGCGATCTCGCGGAGAATCGCGCGGTCCGTGACGGCCCAGAGGCGTTGGCGGAATCCGGAGTCGTCGAGAAAATCGACTCGCGGTTGGTCGGTGTTCACTGATTTCTCCAGTAGCTGGGTGACTCTCCCACCCGGATCCGAGAAGATGGAAAAGATCGGGCTGAAATTGGCCCGACAGTTCTCGAGCAACTTCAGCCGATCGGCCTTGGCCGCTCTCGCTTCGCCAGCATCGCCGGGAGACATTCGAAACTCGATCGTGTGCAGGTAGATCGCCGGTTCAGGATCGCGCCGCAGGATGCCGGTTGCCAGCCAGTCGCGCAACGATGACGCGGCGCGGGTGTACCGGTTCTGCGACGGTCCGTCGCCCGGGTGATCCATCCCGAGTTCCAGCCGGATGACGTTGTTCGGATGGCGGGCGTGCAGCGCCCGCTGCAACTCCCCGTCGATCACGTCATAAGGAGGCGCCACGACCCGGGCCATGTCGTTGACCAGGACCGGGTTGTAGAGCACGCCTCTGAACGGAATCACGTTGGCCATCGGCACTCCCGTGAATCGTTAACGATCATCGATACCTGGTGACTTCAAAGCGGAGGATCTCCACCGGCTCTTCAGGACTGAGGGCGGCTTTGTCCCGCGCAGCGGCCAGCTGTTCCGCCACCGAGTTGATCCCCTCGATGTCCGGCAGGAGGACGCCTCGGCGTTCTCCCGATCGGACAATTATGCCGTACCGCTGGTGGTCCAGAGCGGTGAGGTCAGGCACCGGCTCAGATGGCCCCAACACGTCCACGCAAATATCCAGACCTTCCAACTCAACAATCTGTAGCTGGGGAAAGCGGGGGTCGCGCACGGCTGCTCCGATCGCGTTGTGAATGACCTCAAGCGCGACGGTCGGGTGCACCGGCTCAGTGGTGCCAATGCATCCGCGCAGCCGGCCCTCACACTTGAGACAGACGAACGCGCCCGCGGGCATCCGCGCCTCCGGCATCTCGTCGAACAGGAAATCCGGGGGCTCGATGACGCGCTGGTGGGAGAGAAACGTCCTGATCGCCTCGGCCGCCAGCCCGACCAGCGGGTGCGCCGCGGCGGGCACGCGCGGTCCCGACCCTCGCTCCAACGGCCGCCCTGACACGGTGTCCCAGAAATCCCGGAGTCGAGACCGCAGCATCATACGGACCTTTGGTCGCGCAAGCGAGCAGCGGCGACCGGGCGAATGTTGAACCGTTGAGCAGTGGAGTTGCGAGCCTTCTTCCAGCGGCTTCTCTAACGATCGCGGTTCACCATGTAGTCCGCGACGACCGCCAACGCCCGCTTCGGCAAGGAGTCCTCGAACAGGGCCAGGTCCAGATTCGCCGCGACCACCAGCTCATGCGCGCGCTCCATGGCGTACGTGATGGAGCCGTATTCCTGCATGAGAGAGATGATCCGATGGAGGTCCGCCTCCGTCAACGTCCGGGTCTCCATCCGATCCTTGATCATCTGCCTGTCGGCGTCAGGGCACTGCTGCAGCAAGTGGAGCAGCGGAAGCGTGGCCTTGCCCTGTCGGAGATCCTGTCCCAGAGATTTCCCCAACCGGTCTCCGTTCGCGGCATAATCGAGCGTGTCGTCGGCGAGCTGGAAGGCCACGCCGAGATGCTGGCCGAATCGGAACAAGGTCGCCTCCTGGTCGGCGGACGCGCTTCCAATGATCGCGCCGATACGGCACGACGCCGCGATCAGGCTTGCCGTCTTGTATTCCACGATCCGCCGGTATTCGAACTCGGTGATCTGCGGGTTGCCGTTGTAATAGAGTTGCAGCACCTCGCCTTCGGCCATCTTCCGGCAGGCTTCGGAGAGGACTTCATTGATCGCCTGGTTTCGGAACCCGACGATCTGGCAGATCGCCTTGGAATACAGGTAGTCACCCACCAGGATGCTGACCTGGTTGCCCCACACCTTGCGGGCGGTTTGCCGGCCTCGGCGCAGGTCCGCATCATCCACCACGTCGTCGTGCAGGAGCGTAGCGGTATGAATGTACTCGACCAGGCTGCCCAGGATGAGATGATCTTTCGCGCTGTAGCCGCAGAGTCGCGCGCAGAGCAGGAGAAGAAGGGGACGGATGCGCTTGCCCCCGCCGCTCAGAATGTGAGCCGCGACCGTATTGACGAGGGTCACCGACGAATCGAGGTTTTTGCGGACCTGGTCCTCGACCCCCTCCAGTTCGTCTCGGTAGGCCTCCCACACGTCCGCCATCGTGTGGATAGTCGAGGTCGCGGGCCCGTTTTGCATGCGGGGGATACTAGGGGAGGGGCCACTCTTTGTCAAGCTTGGGAAGAGGCATGGCCCTGTCCAAATTTGAAACGAGTGCGTGCTTTCCGCCAAGACCCTCGCCAAATAGCCCTGGCCAGTGCTTCGGCACATGACGGCCCATAATCATGGGCCGCGCTGATTCAGCCGATGTTTCAACGAGCTACACGGGAGCGACACAACCTGCGGATGAGAATGAGCTTCCGAAAGTTTACCCGGGGGCCAGGTAGGGGTCCAGCTCCATCGCGTGTTCATAGACTTCGATCGATTCTCCCGAGCGCCCTCGGCTGCCGCTAAGATGATCCGGAGCCAGCGCTCACTACCCGCGCGCCTTCCTTCACAGGAATATCCGATACCGCTCACGGATTTCCCCGCCTCGGATTTCGGGAATGGTCCACGGTTCGTTTGCGGGGTTCTCCCAATTTCTCTTCTCCCCGTCCCGGCCGTACAGTGGGGGCACGATGATAAGCAGTTGCCTTCAGACCCGGAGCGAACGGCCCGGTCAACATCCCCATTGAGGTGCGAGATGTCTCATCTGACCGGGAACATCGGGGAAGCACCGGCACAACTGGCTGGCGTGCCCTGCCGGTTCTGCGGGTGGCTGCGATACACGTTGACCCTGTGTGCCAATGCTCGCACGAAGGACGTCGTCTTGCTGGCGCGGTGTAGCCGGTGCGGAAAGCTCAGAGGCACCTTCAGAGAGATCGAGGCGCTGCCGCACCCTTCGACATTGCCACGGGTGGGTTGAGCGATGCCGGGATGGGCGCCCGCACGGCTGCTGAACCCCGCTGGTGCTGTCCTGCCGATGCTTCACACCGCCCCGATCGCCAGGCGGTTCGGTCAGCAATCTCATTTCTCTCCAGGGATCCGAGACAGGCCTCAGGGATTTTCTCCTCGCGCTTTCAGGAAACATCCCCCTGACAGTTGCATGATTCTCCGGATTTCGCCCGACAGCTTCGTGTTTTACATTTCTTCGCAACGATCGCGTTATTCACTCTCTCGCCGGGCGACGAAGGAGGTACGCCATGACCTGCGTGCGTTGTGGGGGCATCATGATAGGGATTCCCCCGCTTTATTTGTTGTCAACCGACTCCTACTCGCCTTCGGGGTCGGATCAGCTTGAAGGAGAGGCCTGGCAATGCGTGAACTGTGGCGAGTACGTCGACGAGATCATTCTCGCCAACCGTGCCTCCAGACCTTTGACCGCCGCGGTGATGTCCTGAGCGTTGCGTGAAGGAAGGTTCTGATGTTCGCCATCACGCGCGAGGCGCTCCAGGGCTGGAAGTCACGAGAAGGTGGGTTGCCGAGATAGGCCGCCCCGGTTTCACATCAACACAATCCGCTGCCGGGACCTCCCGCGCAGCCTTCGGTCCCTGCCCCGAACGAACGCGGGTGCTCGCCGCACCGGCACCGGGGGGAATTGTGAAATGTCACTGCGAATCTTGCTGGCGGACGACCACGTCATCGTACGCCAGGGGGTGAAAAACCTCCTAACCGAGGCCGGGTACCAAGTTGTAGGTGAAGCCACGGACGGCCGTGAAGCCGTCCAGCTATCCCGCGATCTGCGTCCGGACATTGCCCTGCTGGATCTCGCCATGCCGCTCCTGAACGGCATAGACGCGGCGCGGGAGATCCTGAAAGTATCCCGCGGGACCAAACCCATCTTGTTGACGATGCAAAAGGAGGGGCCGTACGTCGCCGAATCGTTCCGCGCGGGGATGAAGGGCTATGTCCTGAAAACGCAAGGAGTGCAGGACCTGGTTGAAGCGATCAGAACGGTCGCGCGTGGATCACTCTATGTCAGCCCCGGCCTCCACGATGAGATGCTCCGTGCCACCGCCGAGTCGCCGCTGTCATCTGATCCGCTCACCCTGCGTGAGCGCGAGACCCTGCAACTGATTGCCGAGGGCAAATCGACCAAAGAAATTGGCAAACTGTTGGGGGTCAGCTTCAACACGGTAGAATCCCACCGGACACGGATAATGGATAAACTCAAGATCCATGAACGGGCCGGGCTCGTCCGCTACGCGGTCCGCAGGGGGCTGGTCCACCCGTAAGTCCTCGCTCCAGGCTGTCCTACCGCTTCGGTCTCTTGTGTCCTTGGAGTCACGGATCCACCCGTTCACCAAGTTCCAATGGGGCAGATTGTGCAGGCTCATCCGTGGAAGGCCTATATGTTATCGTTCCGCTTCGTCGCCGGACAGGACGTCCAGATCTTGCCGAATACGCGTTCGAAAACGATCTGAATCCAGAGGCCCTACGCGCCATTCAATCAGCATTTTCTAGCCCAATGGAAAAGCCCAGACGATCCCCCCATACAACCTCGATACCGACGAGCTAGTAGGCCGGGACCTCAGTGGGAGGGAAATCTAGAGGAAAAGTTTAGGCAGGTTACCAACGGGGTATATCACACAGCCTCGCCCATTGTTTCTTTCCACCTCCGATAAGCTCAATCTTGCAGCCGACGCGGCGGCTTTCACCCTCTTCCTGAAGGTAGACCGACCGGACCTTTAGCGAGATTCCCTCTGGAATCTCAAGGCGGGCTTCCTTTCCGGTCCATTCGGAGGCTTTAGCAATTACGACGGCCACACCACAATAAGAGACATCAGCGATCGTTCCCTGCACTCGATGCTGCTCCCAGTTCACCCAGCAGGGCAGACGCATTCTGCGCCTAGGATACTGCCGTTTGTATTGGAACGCTTCCGCCATTAAAGCAACCTCTATACACTCTTGTGGAGGAAATGCAATCAGGTAAATACATGAACCGCTGAGTCAAGCGGAAACAGGAGGACGGAAACATCACGCACCGGAAACAAAAGTGATTTCCAGCAATCGCTGCGTCTTTCGGTCATCGGCTCTGGAGAACGGCAGAACGGTGGATGCTATTACGCGGCCTTCTGTCCGGAAAGAAGGGTCGTCTTCGTTCGCGCGGATTACCATTGAGGGATATAGCACAGTTCCCGCCATCGCTCCTCCCCACGTTCGATGCGGTCGATCCTGTATCCAACGCGGTGGCTATCGTTCTCTTCACGGCGGTACACCGGGTGGGCCCACACCAAGATTCCTTCGGGAATCATGATGGACGTCTCCACCCCATTCATGTTGACGGCTTCAGGAAGAACGACGCCGAGCCCGCTGTAGGAGACATCGAGGGTCTTTCCGAGGACTTGATGCTCCCGCCAGCTCACCCAACAGGGCAGAGAGATCCTGCGCCTTGGATACAACCGCTTTAGCTTGAATGGTGGTTCGTTAGACATGGCAGCCAATCATTGTCGTGATAGACCTCTCCCCAGT
>WNEQ01000703.1_pt1 | contig 17600 bp, 17 predicted proteins | sample 5399971 | NCBI WGS metagenome assembly WNEQ01 (sample SAMN13153330, study PRJNA577476) | soil metagenome | isolation source: 20 cm grassland meadow soil 2 days after 1st rain plot 5 | place: USA:California | collected 2015-09-18
ATCACGATGCACGTGGCCGATATCGAGAAGCAGCTCAAGAGCGCCATCGAGCAATTCGATGCCAGCGTCGATCTGCGCACGTGCCGACGGTGCGGCCACCTCCAGCCCGACAAGCCACCCGTTCCCCAGCCACCTCCAAAGGAGCACGCCCGATGAAGCGAGCCGTCGTCGCCGCCGCCGTGTTGCTGACCGTCACCAGCGCCCTCGCCCAGGGCGACGCGATCCGTAAGCCACTGCCGACGTCGCTGAAGGTGAAGATGGGGATGACGAACGTCCCCGCGCTCTCGCCGCTCTGGCTGCTGCCGGACTACGCGGGGAAGTACAACATCCAGATCGAGAACGTGATGTTCCAGCGCTTCGCCGACGCGCGGACAGCGCTGGCGTCCGGCGACCTCGACATCACCGCGTTCGGGCCCCAGGACATCACGCTGGCGGTCGCCCAGGGCGCGAAGTCGCTGGTGGGCGTGGCCGGCGTGGGCTCCGGCAACGACTGCTTGATCGTGCGCAAGGGCGACGACGTCAAGGACTGGAAGCAGCTCGCCGACAAGAAGATCGGCATCGGCGCGGGCTCCATCTCGTGGCTGAAGTTTGCCGCGTCGGTCACCGAGAACGGCGGTGACTACGGCAAGCTCAAGATCACCAACATCGTCGGCGGCGGTGCCAACTATCTGAAGGCGCTCCAGGGCAAGGAGATCGACCTGGCCGTCGTGTGGCAACCGTTCTGCGCCCAGGCCATCGTGGACGGCTACGGGCAGTACCCGACGATCGACCACAATCGCTCCAAGGCGGTGGGCGGCCTCATCTCGGTGCTCGCGGTGAATCGTGGCTTCATGGAGAAGAACCACGACGCCGTCCAGCGCCTGGTCGTGGCGTACATCGACGTGCTCCAGTACGCCCAGGCCAATCCGCAGCGGTGGTTGAAGATCTACGCGGAGAAGGCCGGGCTGCCGGAGGCGATCGCCGCGGAGTCGATCCGGATCACGAAGCTCGACGCCACGCTGCCGCTCGCCTCGATCACGCGGATCTCGAAGTTCCTCTCCGACAACGGCGTGATCACCCGCGACGTGTCGGGTGAGATCGCCCAGCATTACACGTTCGAGTTCCTGGCCAAGGCGACCGGCAAGTCGCCGGCGGAGCTCGGCCAGAACCAGTAGCGGGAGCGCCCGATGTCGCGGCGCGGCCCGTGGTTCATCCTGCTGCCGCTCCTGTTGCTCGGGCTGTGGCACGTCGCCGTGACGCGCCAGTGGGTGATGCCGGGAATCATTCCCGCGCCGGCCCAGGTCGCGGAGTCCTGGCAGCGCTGGATCTTCGGCAAGCCCGGGCTCAGCCTCTCGCCCTATTCCGGCACCTGGGTGGCGAACGTCGTCTACTCCGCGCGACGGGTCTTCGAAGGGTTCGTGATCGCCGCCGGCGTCGGCATCCCGCTCGGACTCTTCATCGGCTGGAACCGCCTGGTCGCGCGCATCGTCGATCCGTCCGTTCAGCTCCTCCGGCCCGTGCCGATCACGGCGTGGCTGCCGTTCTCGATCGCGGTGTTCGGCATCTACGACGCCGGCGCGCTCTTCCTGATCGCGCTCGGCGCCTTCTATCCGATCGTCGTCAACACCACTCACGGCGTGCGCGACACCAATCTCTTGCTGCTCCGTGCCGCCCGCATGCTGGGCGCGGGCGAGCCGACGGTCCTGCGCAAGGTCGTGCTGCCGTCGGCGCTGCCGTCGATCTTCACGGGCCTGAGGCTCGGCGTGGGCGTGGCGTGGACGGCGGTGATCGTGGCCGAGATGATCGCGGTGAAGTCGGGGCTGGGCTACGTGCTGTGGGACGCGTACTACGTGGGGCGGATGGACATCTGCGTGGCCACCATGTTCTCGGTCGGCCTGCTCGGCTTCGTCTCTGATCGTGTCATCGTCGGCCTGTCGCGGCTGGTGCTCCGGTGGCGGACGCTGGAGGCTCATGGCTGAGCCGGCGATCACGCTCCACTCCGTCTTCAAGGAGTTCAACAAGCGCGGCCACAAGGTAGAGGCACTGCAGGCCATCGACTTCGCGGTGGAGCGCAACGAGTTCGCCGCCATCCTGGGGCCGAGCGGCTGCGGCAAGTCCACACTGCTCAACATGGTGGCGGGCTTCGACACCCCCACGCGGGGCCACATCCTCGTCGACGGCGCGCCCGTGAACGGCCCCGCGCCCAGCCGGGCCGTCGTCTTCCAGGAGCCGGCCCTCTTTCCCTGGTACACCGTGCTCGACAACATCACGTTCGGCCCCAAGAACCGTGGCCTCGCTCCGGCGACGTATCGCCCCAAGGTCGAGGCGCTGGTCGAGCAGGTCGGCCTGCGCGGCTTCGAGACCCACTACCCGGCCGAGCTCTCCGGCGGCATGAAGCAGCGCGTGGGGATCGCCCGCGTGCTGGTCATGGAGCCGGCCGTGCTGTTGATGGACGAGCCCTTCGGCAGCCTCGACGCGCAGACGCGCTCGCTGATGCAGGAGCTGCTGCTCTCGGTGTGGGAGCGCCACCACCAGACCGTGCTCTTCATCACCCACGACATCGAAGAAGCGCTGCTGCTAGCCGACAGCGTCTCGGTCATGACCGCACGCCCCGGCCGCATCAAGAAGCGCCTGACCGTTGAGCTACCCCGGCCGCGGACCATCGAGCTGACGACCTCACCCGTCTTCAACGAGCTGAAGCGCGAGGTGCTGGCGCTGATCCGCGAGGAGAGCCTGCGCGCGGCGAGCGAGAAGGGCGACGAGGGCTGAGACATGACGACCGTCGCGAACGTCGTCGTTGGCCTGGTCGCGGTGCTTCACCTCTACTTCCTGGTGCTGGAGATGTTCCTCTGGAGCACACCCTTTGGCCGCCGCACGTTCGGGCTGACCGCCGACTTCGCAGCGGCCTCGAAATCACTGGCGGCCAACCAGGGCCTCTACAACGGCTTCCTCGCCGCCGGACTCGTGTGGGGCCTCGCGCTCGGTGTGGCCGGTGCGCCGATCAAGATTTTCTTCCTCGGTTGCGTCGTCGTGGCCGGCGTCTTCGGCGCCTTCACCGCGAGCCGCAAGATCCTCTGGGTTCAGGCCCTGCCCGGAGCCGTGGCCCTCGCCCTCGTCCTGCTGTCCTGAAGGCGCTGTCCCGAGCGCCGCGCCGGCTCAGACCGGCGCGCGCCACGATGCGCAGGCGGCCACGATGCGCTCGATGAGGTCGCGCCGCGGCTTGCGGTAGCCGAGATCGTGACCGCCGTCGGTCAGGATGAGCGTCGTGGGGGCCGTGATCAACGCGCGCGCCGCCTCGATCTCCTCGGGCGATCCGAACGGATCGGTCGTGCCGTGGATGAACACGATGCGGCCGCGGAGCTTCGGCAAGTGCGCGGTGCGGAGGTCGCCCGGACGTCCAGGCGGGTGCAACGGATAGGAGAGCAAGAGGAGCCCGGTAACGAGCGTCGGCTCCTCAGCAGCGAGCATGCTGGCCTGGCGGCCGCCGTAGGACTGACCGCCCAGGAAGACGCGTTCCACGCCGAGCGCCCTCAACGCTGCGACGGCGTGGGCGAGCCCCGCGCGGTCGACCGGCGCATCGGATCTCGACGGCGGCCCCGTGCGCCGCGCCTGTCGAAAGGGAAGGTCGCAGCGCAACACCGTCATCCTCGACGCGGCAAACGCGGTGGCGAGATCGGCCAGAAGCGGCGCGCCGGCATTCCCGCCCGCGCCATGAGTGAGCACAAGGCCGTCGGGCGAGGGCGACGGCGGCCGATGGAGAAATCCGCGCACCGCCGGCAGGTCTGCCGACGTCGCCGTGAAGGGCTCGCCGGGCACCGCGCGGGCCAGGCCGTCCCCGCTAGACCGCCTTCTCCTGCCTCAGGCTCGCGATCTCGTTCGCCGAGTAGCCGAGCTCGCGAAGGATCTCGTCGGTGTGCTCGCCGTGCGTCGGCGCGGGCTGGCGGATGGCGCCCGGCGTCCGCGAGAGCGTGGCCGGCAACCCCTGGACGCGGATCTCGCCACGCTCGGAATGGCGGACGGGCTGGGCCATGCGGAGATGCTGGATCTGCGGATCCCCGAAGACCTGCTTGATGTTGTAGATGGGCCCCGACGGCACGCCGGCCTTGTTGAGCACCTCGATCCACTCGGCGCTCGTCCGCTTCACGAGGGCCTTGTCCAGCTCCTCGTTCATCGCCTTGCGGTGCTTCGAGCGGTCGGCCATCGTCTTGAAGCGCGGATCGTTGATCAGATGCTCGGCGCCGATCGCCTCGCAGAGGCGCCGGTACATCACCTGGCCGGAGGCGGCGATGTTGATGTGGCCGTCGGCCGTCGTGAAGACGCCCGTCGGAATGCCGGTGGGATGATCGTTGCCGGCCTGCGGCGCAATCTCCGAATCGATCAGCCAGCGCGCGGCCTGGAAGTCGAGCATCGTCACCATCGCCTGCAGCAGCGAGGTGTGGACCCACTGGCCTTTGCCCGAGCGCTCGCGCTCGAGCAGAGCGACCAGGATGCCCTGGGCCAGGAACAGGCCGGCGGTGAGATCGGCCACGGGAATGCCGACGCGCACGGGCCCCTGCCCGGGCAATCCGGTCACCGACATCAGGCCGCCCATGCCCTGGGCGATCTGGTCGTAGCCCGGCCGCTCGGCGTATGGCCCCGTCTGGCCGAAGCCCGAGATCGAGCCGTAGACCAGCCGCGGGTTGATCTTCGACAGCGACTCGTAGTCGATGCCGAGGCGGTGCTTGACGTCCGGACGAAAGTTCTCGATCACCACGTCGGCCTTCACCACCATCCTCTTCAGAACCTCGACGCCGCGCGGGTGCTTGAGGTCGAGAGTCATCGAGCGCTTGTTGCGGTGGAGGTTGAGGAAGTCGAAGCCGATCGCGGTGGAGTCGCCCTCTTCTAGCTGGCGGGCCTCCACCTTGATGACGGAAGCGCCCATGTCGGCGAGCTGGCGCACGGCGGTCGGGCCCGAGCGGGCACGGGTGAGGTCGACGACGGTGATGTGCTCGAGGGGCAGGCTCATCGGGTCATCCCCGCTGGAAGAATAGCCGAGCCCGTCTGCGACGCCGGGTTCCGGCGGGTCCAGCGGCCGGCGTCCACGGCGGTCAGGAAGTCGAGCACCGACCGGTTGAAGAAATCGGGATCCTCGAGATTGATGGTGTGGCCGGCCTTGGGCATCACGACCAGGCCGGAGCAGGGCAGCTTGCGCTTCATGAAGATGGCGGGCTCGAGGCACGGATCGTCCTCGTCGCCCGTCATGATGAGCGTGGGCACCTCGCACTTCTCCATGCGTTCGCCCAGCTCGAAAACGGACGGCCGCGTCATCTGGATGCCTCGAAGCGTCAGCGCGTGACCCTTGGCCGAGCCGCTGGCCAGGTTCTGGTGGAACTCCTGGAAGCCCACGGGGTCCTTGTCCTTGAACTGCACCCGCGTCGGGCCCTGGGCATAGAGGTCGGCCGCCTTCTGCATGCCCTCGGCCTCGAACTTCTTCGCCGTCACCTCGGCGTCCTGGCGGAACTTCTCACGGTCGGTCATCACGCTGCCGTAGCCGGCACCCGCCACCACGACGGACAGCAGGCGATCGGGATAGCGGAGCGCGAAGTGTAACGTCGCGTACCCGCCCTTGGAGAGCCCGCACACGTGGGCCTTCTTGATCGAGAGCGCGTCGAGGAGGCCGCGGAGGTCTTCGACGGCGCGGTCCTGCGAGTACGCTTTCGGGTCCTCGGGGACGTCCGACGGCGGGTAGCCGCGGGCGTTGTAAGCGATCGCCCGGTAGCGCCGCGAGAAGAACTGCACCTGCGGCCGCCACGACCGGTAATCACCGGCGAACTCGTGCACGAAGATGAGCGGTGACCCCTGGCCAGCCTCTTCGTAGTACAGCTTGATGCCGTCGACCGCCGCGTGGGGCATGGCTACTCCTTCCAGGGGAAATTGGCTTCGAGGATCTCGAAGGTCTTCTTTCCGTTCGGCAGCTGGGCGGTGACCCTGTCGCCCACGTTCTTGCCGATGAGCGTGCGGGCCAGTGGCGAGAGGATGGAGATCCGGCCCTTCGCCGGCTCCGACTCGTCGGAGCCCACGATCCAGTACCGGTATTCCTTGCCCGTCTCGTCCTCCAGCTTCACCGTCGACGCGAACGTGATGCGACTGCCCGAGGTCGGCGCATCGATGACCTCGGCGGCGCCGACCTTGGTCTCGAGCTCGTTGATGCGCCCTTCGATGAAGCTCTGCTTCTCGCGGGCCGCGTGGTACTCGGCGTTTTCCGACAGGTCGCCATGGGCGCGCGCCTCGGCGATGGCCTTGGTGATGGCGTGTCGGTCCACGCGCTTGAGGCGGTCGAGCTCGGCGGCGAGCTTTTCGTAGCCGGTGCGTGTCATCGGCGTCCGCTGGACGGCCATGGGGTTGCTACGTTACCACGACGACTAGGGGGTGCGGCTGCGGAGCTGGATCGGATTCGTGAACAGGATCGAGTTGGGGATCAGCACCTTGCCGTCGTCACGCTGGAGCGTCGTATAACGCAGATCGACGCCGGCGACCGTGCCTTCGTAGCCGGTCACGCTGATGAGGTCGTGGCGGGCGAAGGGCCGGTAGACCAGGAGCAGGAGGCCGGCGAGAAGGTTCGAGAGCACGTCGCGGAACGCGAAGCCGAGCGCGAACCCGGTGAGGCCGAGCCCGGCCACCAGCGCGGTGACGTTCACGCCCACGGTGCCGAGCGCGGTCACCACGCCGAGCACGACCAGCGTCCCCTTGGCGACCTGGCCCAGCAGGGCGACGATGTCCTGGCGCGCGTGCTCGGCGCGCTCGAGCCGAGTCATCAATCGCTGGACCATGAGGCCGGCGAGCCAGAACCCCACCAACAGCAGCACGGCCACGACGGCGCGCCCGGCGAACCGCGAGGCCTCCGTCGTGACGTTCACGATCATGGCGTCCATGATCACCTCCAGGACATCGGTTAACCCCGACGTGCCGGCAGCTGTGTCGACACGTCGACCTTGGCCTTGGCGCGCGCCGCGCTCAGCCACGACTGCCAGGCCTGCGTCTGCTTGCGGGCGAGGAGATCGCGCTCGAGGCGCTCGCGCTCGGCGGCGAGGCCGCTCGGGTCAGGCGGGATGCGCTCGAGGACCTTCACCACGTAATAGCCCTGCTGGCTCTTCACCGGCTCGGTGATGGCGCCGGCCGTCGCCTGGAGCGCGGCCACCATGACGTCGCCGGGCAGGCGCTCGGCCGGCTTCGTGCGCGAGAAGCGCGGCGTCTGGGCGGTCTGTGCCCCGATCTTCTTCGCCGCCGTCTGGAAATCGCCGTGCTTCGCCTCATCGGCGAACTGCTTGGCCTTCTGCAACGCGACGGCCTCGGCCTTCTGGCGCTTGACGCCCGCTTCGACCTGGGCCCGGATCTCGGTCAGCGGAGGCACGGCGGCCGGCAACAACTCGAGGTTCTTGATCACCACCCAGCCGGCGGGCGTCTTCACGGGCGCCGACACTCCGCCAAGACTCAGGTTGAACGCGGCCTCCTCCATCGTATCGGCGCCCGCGAACGGACCGGACTGCTTGCGGGCGATCATCGCGTCGTGCGGCGTCAGCCCGAGCTTCTTGGCCTCGGCGGTGAAATCTCCGGCGCCCAGGAGCGTGGCGCGAACCTCGTCGGCGCGGGCCCGCGCTCCCCGATCGGCGGCCTCCGCCTGCAGGCGCTCGCGGATCGGGGCCGCGACCTCTTTCAGCGGCTTCTTCCCACCGTCCTGAACCTCGGAAACCTTGATCGCGTGATAGCCGAACGGCGTCCGCACGGGCTCCGGCGACACGTCACCTTTCTTCAGCTCGAAGACCGCTTGCTCGAAGGCGGGCACCATCTCACCCTTGCCGACGAGCCCGAGGTCGCCGCCCTTGTCCTTCGTGCCGGGATCCTCGGACACCTCGCGGGCGAGCTTGGCGAAGTCCTCGCCGGCCTTGGCGCGGCGAATGACGTCGGCGATCTTCGCCTTCGCCTTGTCCTCGGCCTCGCTGCCACCGGTCTCGCTCACGCGCACCAGGATGTGGGCCGCCCGCGCCTTCTTCGGCATCTCGAACTCCTGGCCGTGCTCCGCGTAGTACTTCTCGACCTCGGCGTCGGTCGCAGGCTTCGTGAATTCCTTCAGCCCGATCGCCACGTACTGAACCTTGCGCCGCTCGGGCTGGCGCAATTCCTGGCCGTGCTCCTTGACGTAGGCCTGCAGCTCCTCGTCGGTCGCCGTCTGCGCGGCGATCAGCGGGGCCAGCTCCACCAGAGCCCACTCGGCCCGCGCCTCTTCGCGCTGCTGCACGTAGGCCTGCTCGATCTCGGAGTCCGAGACCTTCACGCCGCCGCGCACCGCGTTCTCGACCTTGCTCCGCGTCAGCCGGCGGCGCATCTCGTCTTCGAACCCGCCCTTCGTGTACCCGCGACGGCGCAACTCCTCTTCGTAGCGTTTGAGCGTGAAGCGGCCACCTTCCTGGAAGGCGGGAAACGTGTGGATCTGGGCGTTCAGCTCCTCGTCGGTCAACCCGAGGCCTTCCCCCTGCGCCTTCTGGACGGCCAGCGACTCCAGCACCAGGTCCTCGACGACTTGCTGAGGCAGGCCCATGCGCTCGGCCATCTCGGGGCTGAAGCGATCGCGCATCATCTGCGCGTACATCGAGAGATATTCCTGGTAGCGCCGCTGGTAGCGCTCGACGGAGATCTTCTCGCCATTGACGGTGGCCACGCTGTCGCGGGCGGCGCCGCCATCACGTGCGCTCGTCCCGAAAATGAAGAGCGACGCGACGAACGCGGCCACGATCACGAGCAGGCCGATCTGCAAGGTCCGGCGATATCGACGCATAAATGTGATCATCTGGACTCCTTGGTGAGCAGAGGGCTATTCGCCTGATTCCGCCTGTCCGAGGCGCGGCGGTGCAGCACCCTCGGCGGGCACGACCCGGCGCGCCAGGGTGATGAATCCGGTGTGCGCGACCATCCGGTGGAATGGCCGCACCGATTGTCCTTCGATGTTCCAGGGACGCATGAGGGTCTCGAACGTCTCGACCAGCGCCCACTCCCGCTCGCGATGCAAGGTCTCGCTGAGCTCGTGCGACTGGATGATGGTCGGCACGTAGCACATGAAGATGCCGCCCGGTCGCAGGACGGGCGCGACCAGGCTCGTGAGCTTCCAGGGCTCGGGGAGATCGAAGAGCACGCGATCGACGGGCTCTTCCTCGGGCAGTCCGTCCTCCACCGGCCGCAGCCGCACGGTGAGGTTGTTGACCTGGCCGAGGCGCATGTGGATGTTGGCCAGCGCACGCCGCGCGAACTCGTCGCGCTGCTCGTAGGTGATCACCCGGCCATCGGTGCCGACGGCGCGGAGCAGCGCGAGCGTCAAGGCCCCCGAGCCGGTCCCGGCCTCGAGCACGCGCGCGCCCGGGAAGACGTCGGCCCAGAAGAGGATCATCGCCAGGTCCTTGGGATAGATCACCTGGGCGCCGCGCGGCATCTCCAGGACGAACTCGCCCAGCGTGGGACGCAACGCGAGGTAGCGGAGCCCGAGCGAGCTGCGGATCCACGTGCCCTCGACCTGGCCGATGACGTTGTCGTGGGGGATCCAGCCTCGGTCGGAATGGAACGTCTCCGACTTGCGGAGAAAGATGAGATGCCGCTTGCCGCGCTGGTCGATCAGCAGGACCTGCTCGCCGTCCTGGAGAGGGAGGCCGTGCGTCACGCGATTTCGGACCGGGGCTGAGGCAGGAAGAAGGCCACGGCGAAGCCGAGCAACGGCATGAACGCGCAGGTCCAGAGTACGGCCGGCAATCCCCAGTGGTCGGCAACCCACCCGAGGAGCGTCACGCCCAGGCCGCCGGCGCCGATCGCGAAGCCGACGATCAGCCCCGACGCCATGCCGGGATTGCGGGGCAGATACGCCTGCGCGAGGACCACCGACACGGTGAACGTCGAGACCAGCGCGGCGCCGAAGAGGCCGAGCGCGACGATGGCGAACGGGCTGCCGCTGGTGAGCAGGAACAGGACACCGAGCGGCGTCGCGGCGACGAACCCCCACGTCATGAACGGCCGTGTGCCCCAGCGATCGGCCAGGGGGCCGGTGATCACGGTGCCGAGCGCTCCGGCGCCGAGGAAGACGAAGAGCAGCACGCCAACCAGATGCGGGTCGGCGCCGAGGGAATCGATGTAGTAGAAGGGCACGAACGTGGTGAACCCGAGCTGGGCCCACGAGCGGATCGTGACCACGAGCATGAGGATGGCCATCGCGCGGGTCATGTTCCGGCCATGGGCCCGCGCCGGCCGAGACGCGGCGGCGGCCGGGCGCGCCATCATCGGCAACACCGCGAGGAGGACCGCGGTGACGAGCACGGTCGGCACGATCATGCCCAGCGTTCCGGCGAGACCGAGCCCCGCGATGAGCGCCGTGACGAGCGGCGGACCGAGCGCGACGCCGACGTTCCCGCCGAGCGAGAACCAGGAAAGCGCCGTGGCCTTTCGGTCGCCGGCGACGCTGGCGGCCGTGCGATAGCCCTCGGGATGATAGGCGGCCACGCCGAACCCCATCACGACGACCAGAAGCAGCACGACGCCGTAGCCGGGCGCCACGCCGGTGAGCCCGAGCCCGACGCCCGAGAGAAAGACGGAGAGCGGCAGCAGCCAGCGCCGCACGGCCTGATCGGCCATGTACCCGAAGAGCGGCTGGATGATCGACGACGTGATGTTGGCGACGAGCACGATGATCCCCGCCTCGGCGTACGAGAGCCCGTGCACCGACTTGAGGAACGGCAACACCGCGGCGAGCGAGCCCTGGTTGGTGTCGATGACGAGATGGCCGAGAGCGAGAAGCGCGATCAACCTGGTGTTGGGCCGGACCCGCGAAACCCTATCGGTGAGGAACGATGCGGCCGTACTCCTAAGGGCCGCCGGCTTCGCATCTGCCATGACCTTCCAATGGTACACTACCGACCACATGGAGGCACCGTTGCGGGCTGCCTCGATCCCCGCCTTGAAGGTCCGCGAGCTCGGTCACGTCTCGCTCTTCGTCCGCGATCTCGAGGCGACGCGGCGTTTTTACCGTGATCTCCTCGGGCTGCGCGAAACCGGCACCGGCAAGGCGGGGCGCATCGTGTTCTTTTCGGCCGGCCGCCACCATCATGACGTCTCGTGCGAGCTCGCGCGCGCCGACGGCCCCGGTCCCCAGCCCAAGGGCGTGCCCGGCCTCTATCACATCGCGTTCGAGGTGGGCGCGTCGCTCGACGACCTCGCCGAGGCGCGCCGCTGCGTGGAAGCCCACGGTCTCCAGCCGTTCGGCGAGACGGCGCAGTCGTTCTCGATCCGCGACCCCGACGGGCACGAGATCGAGCTGTACGTCGATTCCCGACGCTGACGCGCGACGCTAACGCGTCAGCTCCGTAGCGGATCCGCCCGCACGCGCCACATCGCGACGACGCCGATCACGAGCGCGGTCACCGCGACCGCGAACGCGCCGACGTAGCTGCCGGTCGCATCGAAGATCTTGCCGCCGAGCCACGCCCCGATCGCCTCGCCGGGCCCGACGGCCAGCGTCATCCACCCGTAGATCGCTCCGAACGCGGCGCCCGCGAAGACGTCGGCAACCCGAGCCGAGCCGACGATCCCGCTCGACCCCTGGGCCATGCCGTAGAGCACGACGTAGAAGGCCAGCCAGCCCGGCCAGTGCGTCAGGCCGAGCAGCGCGAGGCATCCGATGCCGAGGGCCGCGCTGCTGTATGTCACCGTCAGTGTCGGCGCCCGGCCGATGTGATCGCACAACCAGCCGGTCGTGAGCCGCCCGGCCAGACTCACCAGGCTCACCGTGCCGAGGGCCGTCGCCGCCGTGGCGGGGTGGATGCCCTGCCCGATCGCGTACGCGACCATGTGGACGTTCATGAGCGGGAACGCGCACGCGGCCGCGAATCGCATGAGGACGAGCCACCAGAACGGCGCCGAGCCGAGCGCCGCCTTGAGCGTCCATCCCCGTGCCGCGCCGCCAGTCGGGCGATGGCGCACGGTCGCGCCATCGGGCAGCCGCTGGAACGCGCTGAGCGGGACGACGATCGCGATCAGCAGCGCCGCCCAGACGAGGAGCGTGCTCCGCCATCCCAGCGCCGTCACGAGGATCTGAGCGACGGGAATGAAGCAGAATGCGCCGAAGCCCGTGCCGAGATCGGCCACGGCGATCGCTCGCCCGCGGGCCCGCGGGTACCAGAGCGCCGCGATCGACATGTTGGCCTGACTCCCGAACGCCGCGAGGCCGAGGCCACCGATCACCCCGTAGATGGCGATGAGCGCCACGAGCGAGTGGACCCGACTGGCCAGCGCGAGGGCCGCCGCGGCGACGAGTGCGCCCGCCTGGAGAAGGAGCCGCGGGCCCAGCCGGTCGAAGGCCCAGCCGATCAGCGGGCCGCTGATGCCGCCCACGAGGAACACCGCCGACTGCACCATCGCGACTTCGGCGCGCGATCCTCCGAACTCCGTGATGAGCGGCAGGTAGATCACGGCGAACGCCATGACCACGCCGTTCTGGATGGCGAGCGTGACGGCCGCGATGGCCAGGGCGCGCGCGGCGAGGCGGCTCACCCGGGCAGGCCGACGACGCTGAAGAGATCAGCCGCGGCGATCGCCACGGTAACGCCGCGTGCTAACCCAGTCGCGCTGCCCTATATGCCGAACGCATCGAGCCCGGTGATGTCGCGGCCCACGATGAGCGTGTGGATGTCGTGGGTGCCCTCGTAGGTGTTCACGGTCTCGAGGTTCAGCATGTGCCGGATGATCGGATGCTCGTCGACGATGCCGGCCGCCCCCAGGACGTCCCGGGCCAGGCGTGCCGTGTCGAGCGCGATCTGCACGTTGTTCATCTTCGCCATCGAGACGTGCTGCGGCCGCAGCTTGCCCTGGTCCTTGAGCCTGCCGAGCTGGAGGACGAGGAGCTGCGCCTTGGTGATCTCGGTGATCATCCAGACCAGCTTCTGCTGGACGAGCTGGAACGAGGCGATGGGCTTGCCGAACTGGATCCGCTGCTGCGAATACTGGAGCGCCCAGTCGTAACACGCCATCGCTGCGCCGACAGCGCCCCAGGCGATTCCATAGCGCGCCTGATTGAGGCAGGACAGCGGGCCCTTGAGGCCCTTCACGCCGGGAAGCCGGTTCTCGAGCGGGATCTTGCAGTCCTGGAACGCCAGCTCGGAGGTGATCGACGCGCGCATCGAGAACTTGCCGTGGATGTCGAGGGTCGAGAAGCCCGGCGTGCCCTTCTCGACGAGGAACCCTCCGATCTCGCCGTCGTCCTCTTTCGCCCACACGACCGCGACGTCGGCGATGGAGCCGTTGGTGATCCAGAGCTTGGTGCCGTTCAGCACGTACCCGTCGCCGCGGCGCGTCGCCCGGGTCTTCATGCCGCCGGGATCCGACCCGTGATCCGGCTCGGTGAGCCCGAAGCAGCCGATCTTCTCGCCCGTCGCCATGGCCGGGAGCCAGCGCTGCTTCTGGGCCTCGGAGCCGTACGAGTAGATCGGATACATCACGAGGCCGCTCTGGACCGAGGCGCACGACCGGAGCCCGGAATCACCGCGCTCCAGCTCCTGCATGATGAGGCCGTAGGCGACGTTGTTGAGCCCGAGGCAGCCGTAGCCCTTGAGCGTGGCGCCGAACACCCCCATCTCGCCGAGCTTCGGAATGAGGCTCACGGGAAACGTCCCGGCGCGATGATGCTCCGTCACGACGGGGAGGAACTCCGCCTCCACCCAGTCACGGATCGTGTCGCGGATCATCCGCTCCTCCTCGGAGAGGAGATCCTCGATGCGGTAGTAGTCGACGCCCCGGAACTTCTCCATGACTGCCTCGCTAGAGTCGGATCGGATTGAAGTCGGTCTGGTAGTCGAACGTATCCACTCGCTCCTGCGATTTCAACCATCCGACGACCGCATAGGTCAACGGCGTGGCCGCCGCCTCGTACAGCACCTTGGCGCCCCACTGCCCGGCGATGACGTGGGCCAGCACGCCGCCCGGCATCGTGCCGCCGAAGGCGAGCGTGACGAAGATCGCCGAGTCGAGGCCTTCGCCCACGATCGTGGAGCCGATCGTGCGGATCCACAGCCACCGTCCCTGCGTCCAGATCTTCACCTTCGCCATCACGAAGGCGTTCGCGAACTCGCCGGCCAGGTAGGCGACGAACGACGCGCCGACCAGGCGCGGCGTCTGGCCGAGGATGGCCTCGTACGCGGCCTGCTCCTTCCAGAACGGCGCCGGCACGAGCGCGCCCCCGACCCACGTCGCGGCCACCATCAGCGCGTTACAGGCGAAGCCGAGCCAGATGACCCGGCGCGCCGCCCCGTAGCCCCAGACCTCGGTCAGGACGTCGGCCAGGATGTAGGAGATCGGGAAGATCACGATGCCGGCGGGCAGGACGACGCCGCCGATGACCACGAGCTTGGCCGCGATGATGTTCGCGGTGAGCAGGCAGGTGATGAACAGCGCCGCACAGGTGACGAAGCGCCACGACATGCCTCCGCCGCTCTCAGACATTCGTCACGATCGACGGCGGCTCCTCGCCGAGCGCGCGCTCCAGCGCCGTCGCGAGCTGCGCGTCGTGCTCGTGGCTACTCGCGAAGATGCGGCACTGGGCGACCTTCCCCGGCAGGTACTTGAGCAGCTCGGTGAGCGGCTCGGCCGTCACCTTGTCGCGGCTGGCGTCGTAGACGTAGATCTGACGGTCGCCCATCTTCAGCGGGTTGAGCGGCCGCGGATCCTGCAGCGCCATGTCGATCTTGAACGGGAAGTCGCGCAGCGACGGGGGCAGGTACGCGCGCACGCGACGCTCCACGGTCTCGGCGTCGAGGAAGCCCTGGCCGAGGCGGGGCTCGAAGAGATCGAGGACCACCTCGTGCGACATCCGCCAGCGCAGCCGGCGGTCGAGGATCTGGCGCCACTCGACCCCGAGCGATTTCTTCTCGGGCTTGTCGGCGTCGTGCCACCGGCCGACCTCCTCCAGCAGCGTCCACTCCGTCAGGTGCAGGTACGGATGGAGCTCTTTGCGAAGGTCGTAGGGGAACGCGAGCTTCATCGTGTCGCGGAAGATCTCCTTCAGGTGGAGGTCGATGCCGCGCGTCGTGCGGTGGTAGTAGACGTTCGTGTACATGTAAAAGCGCGCGTTCAAGAACATGATGAACGCCTGCAAGCCGCCGCGGTCGAGCGTCAGGCCCTTCTCGGAGAAGAACGAGTAATAGATGATGCGCTCGATGTCGATCGGCCCCACCGCGACCCCGCACATGTACGAGTCGCGCAGCACGTAGTCCATGTTGTCGGCGGTGAACACGCCGGAGAGCAGGGGCTTCAAGTGCGGCAGCCACTTCGGGTGGGACTCGAGTGGATGGGTGTAGCTCTTGCCCATGAGATAGCAGATCCACTCGGGGTCGATCCGCTCGTCGGCGTTGAAGGCGGCGGTCGGGCTGCGGCGGAGGTTGCGGATGATGTCGCCCAGCTCCTCGCGGATGATGCGCTGGCCGACCAGCTCGTGGGTGAGGTCGTAGTCGATCAGGAAATTGTCGTCGAAGAAATGCCCGAAGGGGCCGTGGCCCACGTCGTGGAGGAGCCCGGCCATCCGAAGCAGCTCCTCGAGCAGCGGCGCCGACGGGCCGTCGGGAAAGATCGCGCGCAGCGACGGATAGAGCTGCTGGGCGAGTCGCCCGGCCAGGTGCATGGCTCCGAGCGAGTGCTGGAAGCGGCTGTGCTCGGCGGCGGGAAACACCCAGCGCGCCGACTGGAGCTGAGGGATCCGCCGCAGCCGCTGCGCCCACGGCGTGTCGATGATGTCCTGCTCGGTCGCTTCCCCCGGGATGCCGCCCGGCCGCGTGTAGAGGATGTACTGGTGGATCGGATCGGCGATCAGTCCCCGGCCTTGATAGGTGTCGGCGGCGCCCTTCATGGCCAGAGTGTAGCCTGACCGGGAACGTCAGGGCGTGAGCGGTCGCAACAACAGATATCGGTCCATCGAGCGCACGGAGATCACGTGCACGCCGCCCCCACGCTGGACGGCCACCTGCACCACGTCGCCGGCCTGGCCCCGCCAGAGCTGTTCGTAGAACTCCTCCTGGCTGACGACGGTGACGCCATTGACCGAGACGATCCGGTCGCCCTTGCGGAAGCCGGCGGTGCGAGCGGGCCCGGCCGGCGCGAAGTCGTCCACGACGACGCCGCCCTTGATGGCGGCGGTGTAGAGCCCGAGCCACGGCCGCGGCCGGCGGCTCATCACCCGGCCGGTGGCGATCAGCTCGTCCTTCACGGGCGTGAACTTCTCGATGGGGATGGCCAGGTTCACGTGCGGCGGGTCGCCGAGCCTGAGCGACGCCACGCCGATGACCTCGCCGGCCGCGTTGACGACGGCGCTCCCGCCCCACGCCGGGCTCGACGGCGACACGATGAAGGCGCGATCGAGCATGTATTCCCAGAAGCTCGAGAAGCGCCTCACCGCGTGCACGGAGCCGGTGACCTGGACGAGGTCGTTGTCCTCGTCGACGCCGACGGTGCCGGTCAACATTCCACTGGTCACGTCGCGCGACTCGCCGAGCCGGGCCGCCGGCCACGGGCCGTCACCGGCCAGCTTCACCACGCCGAGCCCGCTTTCGAGGTCGAGCCCCACCAGGCGCCCATCGACGGTGCGGCCGTCACGCATCTGGACCTCGATCGACGCTGCGTCGGTCAGGACATAGGTGACGGTCACCACATAGCCGCGCGTGTCGAAGATGATGCCGGTCGCGAAGCGGCGGCTGCCCAGCCGGGCGCTGGAGGCAGCGTTGGGATCGGAGCGGACGCGGACGGCCACGATCGCCGGCTCGACGCGCTGGACGTACGAGGGGCTGGCCGCGACGTCCTTCGGATGCAGGCGGTACTCGCGTTCGCGTGGCGTGGCCAGCCCGACGGCCGGGAGCACCGCCGTGAGCAGCAGGGTCAAGATCAGCCGTCGCGTCATGGCCCCTCCATGAGCGGGTCAGCGATTGAGCGGATCAGCGATTCTCGTATTGCTGGCGATACCAGGCCTTGAGCTCGCCGGACTTCAACGGCCGCCACCAGGCCTCGTGCTCCCGGAACCACGCCACTGTCGTCTCGAGGGCCTTGCCGAAGGGATGCTTCGGCGCCCACCCGAGCTGCCGCACCTTCTTCGAGTCGACCGAGTAGCGGCGGTCGTGGCCGGGCCGATCCTTCACCGGCCGGATCAGCGTCTCCGGCTTGCCGGTCAGGCGCAGGATGTCGCGCGTGAGCACGATGTTCTCGACCTCGTGCCCGCCGCCGATGTTGTAGACCTCGCCGTCCTTGCCCTTGCGCAGGACCAGATCGAGCGCCGTGCAGTTGTCCACGACGTACAGCCAGTCCCGCACGTTCCTGCCGTCGCCGTAGAGCGGCAGCGGCTGATCGTCGAGGGCGTTGGTGATGAAGAGCGGGATGACCTTCTCCGGATACTGAAACGGGCCGAAGTTGTTCGACGACCGGGTGACCAGAACAGGGACTCGGTGCGTTTGCCAGTAGGCCAGCGCGAGCAGATCGCCGCCCGCCTTGGAGGCGGAGTACGGATTGGACGGCCGCAGCGGATCGCTCTCGCGCGCCGAGCCGGTGGCGAGACTGCCGTACACCTCGTCGGTCGAGAT
>WNEQ01000704.1_pt1 | contig 17599 bp, 10 predicted proteins | sample 5399971 | NCBI WGS metagenome assembly WNEQ01 (sample SAMN13153330, study PRJNA577476) | soil metagenome | isolation source: 20 cm grassland meadow soil 2 days after 1st rain plot 5 | place: USA:California | collected 2015-09-18
ACTTTGTTGCGCCGCGCCTTGCGGGTCTCTGCCTCAACCAGAAATTTCCGCCTCTCGCGGTCGAGCTTCTCAAAATTGCCCAACAGGTCCGAGAGACCGCGCTCCTGCATTTTCTGCTTAAGCAGTTCCAGGTTGTCACGGACAAAGCTCAATTCGAGCATTGGCGTTCGTGGTAAAGGCAGTCGACAAAAGATTCGGCGCTCCCGAGCGCCGCCACAAGAAAGCCAATCTAGACCAGGTGTGAGAAGCTGTCAAATTCCGGGCCATCTTGCTGACGCGCGTACGGTAATGGCTTGATCGCGCTAGTCCGCCTGGCGCGCATCACGGGAAGAGGACTTGATCCCGTTAGCGCACCGCAAGGGGATTTCCGGGCGAGCCCGTTGCCCCCTTCAGTTTCAGGGGCGAGAAGACGAAAGCAAACTCATAGACTTTGTCGCGCGCGAGTTCCGAGGTGTCGAGGTTTTCAAGAATGTAGATTCCGTTGCGGGTCAGCAGCAACTGGTGAACGATGGCCTCGTCTCCGGGGTGCTCAGGATTAGGAGCCACCTCCACCCCGCCGGTGTCAGAGGACACCAGGACGATTTTCTGTTCGACGAGCCATCGTCCCGCCGCCAGGCCAATTCCCGGCGCGCCGCTGTTGAAGAGGGCGTTATCGGTCTTCCAATGGCTGCCCCAGCCGGTATGGACGATGAGCGCGTCCCCTTCGCGAAGACTGACGCCCTCCTTGGCCAATGCGCCTTTCAAATCGTCCACGGTGATCTCGTAACCTTTCTCCAAGGTCGCGACGCCCCTGTAGCCTGCCGCGTCAACCAGCACCCCGCGCGTGAAGAAGCTCCCGACGTTCTCGACCCCCAGGCGGGTCAGGCCCTCGGCCCTGACGAAATCCCGGGCCTCGTTGCAATTGTAGAAGCGGCCGGCCATCCCCACGTGGCCGAGGCCGTCGAACTGTGTGCCCACCTGCCCGAGTTGCCCCGTAACGAATTCCTCGTTCCAGGTCAACTGGTTCCCGCCGAGAGGACCGCGCATCTGCGGGATCACCATCGTGTAGGTGCGCGCGCCGTAAAGCGGCATGCCCACTTCGTACGGCCGCCCGAGTTGATATACCCTGCCTTCCTTGATGAGGGCTGCGGCTTCGAGCGTCTTGGCAGGAGTCAAGCGGTTCGCGGCGCCGCGCTGGTCGCCTGCACCCCAAGGGGAGCGGCAGTCTTCTCCGGCCTGCGGCCCGTCGCCGGCGACCGGCACGCCGAGTGCCAGGGTGAGCAGAACGGTTGAGACGATCTGGAGCTGAGTATTTGAGAAGCGAGATTTTCGCATGGGAGATCCTTTCCAGTCAGTTGAGGAGCGCGGGAATTCTATGGAGAGTCGCCTCCCAAAGCAAGCGAGGCAGGCGAGTCAGCGTCGCCACGGCGAGCTCGAAGCGGAAGATGCGCCTATTTTCCGGGGGACCCGATCCTATTGGGATTCGAAGACCCTCCCGGGCAACATGGGATTGAGCCAACGGCGGAGTTGGCGTATAAATAACCTTTCGGACCTCATAGCCCGTCCCGGCTTGTGACTCGGCCACCGGGTAAGGGCTGGTGTAACTTACGGCCGAGCAGGTTGATCGTCCTATGAGCTCTCCATCAAATTTCAGAATCTTGCGGCGACTAAGAAGCGGGCTTGTTTTGGCCAACTCTCTCCTGTTCGCCGCCGCGCTGCTCGCCGGCGTCGCTCTTAAGGCTGGCAAGCCGGACGCGACAGGCAAGGTCCCGGCGCAGGGAGAAGCGGCACGAGCCCAGTCCATTGACTTCAATCGAGACATCGAGCCGATCTTCAGCGCCTCCTGCAACAAGTGTCACGGCCCGGAAAAACCGCAGGCCCAGCTTCGACTCGACTCTGAAGCCGGGGTCCTCCGGGGCGGCGTCTCCGGAAAAATTCTCATTCCGGGCAACAGCAGGGACAGCCTTCTGGTCAAGCGGCTCCTTGGCTTGACCGGCGCGCCTCGCATGCCGATGGGCGCCGACCCGCTTCCGGCCGAGCAGATGGATAAAATCCGAGCTTGGATTGACCACGGCCCTTTCACGGCTGTAGAAGCCGGGGCTTCTCAGGCCTCGACTGTCTCCCCTCCGCAAGCGGCCGTTGAGTCCGCTCTTTTCGCCGGCAAAATTCGTCCTATTTTCGCGACGCGCTGTTACCAATGTCACGGACCGGACGTCCAGCAAAACGGGCTGCGCCTTGACTCGCTGGCTGCGGTTCTGAAGGGGAGCGCCTCAGGAACAGTCGTCGTCCCGGGTAACAGCGAAAAAAGCCCAATGGTCCGGCGCTTGCTCGCGCTCGACCGGCCGCAAATGCCCTATGGCGGGCCGCCTCTCTCCACCGAGGAGATCGAGCTGGTTCGCAAGTGGATTAATCAGGGAGCGCCGGGACCGGACTCTGCAGAAGCGGTCCTGACCGGAAGGCCCTTGAAGCACTGGGCCTACCTCAAACCCGTGCGCCCCGACCTGCCCACGGTCAAGAATGCCGCCTGGTGCCGTAACCCCATCGACCATTTCGTGCTGGCCCGGCTGGAGAAAGAAGGACTGTCGCCTGCGCGGGAAGCGGACAAGGAAACTCTCATCCGCCGCGTCACCCTCGATTTGATCGGCCTCCCTCCGACCCTTCAGGAGGTGGACGCTTTCCTGGCGGATAAAAGCCCCGATGCATATGAGAAGGTCGTGGACCGGCTGTTGGCCTCGCCTCACTATGGGGAGCGCTGGGCTCGTCTCTGGCTCGACCTCGCGCGGTACGCGGACAGCCACGGCTACGAAAAGGACGGATTACGGACGGCGTGGAAATATCGCGACTGGGTCATCAAGGCGCTGAACCAGGACGTGTCGTTCAAGGAGTTTACGATCGAGCAAATCGCCGGTGACATGCTGCCAAACACCACCACCCAGCAGAAGATCGCCACCGGCTTTCATCGCAACACGCAGCTCAACCAGGAGGGTGGAGTCGATAAGGAGGAAGCGCGCTGGGAGACGCTGGTGGACCGGGTCAATACCACGGCCACCGTCTGGCTTGGGACCACGCTCGCCTGCGCGCAGTGTCATAACCACAAGTTCGACCCGTTTACCCAGAAAGACTACTACCGCTTCATGGCGTTTTTTGACAGCAACGCCGACTACAAAATCTTTGACTTCGGTAAGGGAGAAGGTTGGGTCCATGAGCCTGAGCTTGAGCTCCCGACGCCTGAGCAGGAGGCTAAGAGTAAAAACCTGAAGGTGGAGATCGCCAGGCTGCAAACTGTGCTGGACACCTCCACGCCGGAGCTCGAGACCGCGCAGGCGAAATGGGAGGGGGAGGTCAAGGGCGCGGAGGCGAATTGGACGGTCCTCCGTCCGAGCCGCTATACGTCGCTCGGCGGCGCGACACTCAAGGTGTTAAGCGACCAGTCGGTCCTGGCGGGTGGTAAGAATCCTGAAGCCGATACTTACACAATTGAGGCCCAGGCGGACCGGACCGCAATCACCGGCGTGCGGATCGAGGTCCTCAGCCACCCGAGCCTTCCCCACGGCGGTCCGGGTCGCGACCCCGACGGCAACTTTTTCCTGAGCGACTTTGAAGTGGAAGCCACGCCGGCCGAGCCGTCGGGACCCGCGCAGAAAATTGTATTCAAAGAGGCCATCGCCAACGAGTCGCAGGAAGGTTACGACGTCAACAACCTCGTCAAGAAGGATGACCACCTTAAGGGCTGGGCAATCGACACATCGCCTTCGACGGTGCCGATCGTCCGTCAGGCCGTGCTGGTCCCTGAAAAGCCTTTCGGCTTTGATCACGGGACCCTGCTGACAGTCCGGCTGAAGCACACGATGAAGCACACCTCGCGGAACATCGGCCGCTTCCGGTTATCGGTGACCACGAGCGCCGAGCCGCGCTACATTGCCCAGGTGCCGGCGCGACTCGGGCCCGCGCTCGACGTCCCCGCCGCCGCGCGCACGCAAAAACAAAAAGACGATCTCGCGGCCCTGTATCGTTCCCTTGCGCCGCTTCTTCAGCCGACGCGAGACCGGGTTGCGGAACTCGAGAAATCGGTCAAGGGCCTGGGCATCGTCACGGCCATGGTCATGGGCGAGCGCCAGAGTTTCGAGCGCCCGTACACTTATCTCCGCATCCGCGGCAGCTTTCTGAGCAAGGGCGACAAAGTGTACGCTGGAGTTCCCTCCGTGCTTTATCCCCTACCCGAGAGCCAGTTGCCGAACCGCTTCGGGCTGGCTTACTGGCTGGTGGACGAGAATAACCCGCTCACGGCCCGCGTCAGTGTAAACCGGTACTGGGAGGCGTTCTTCGGTCACGGAATTGTGGAGACCAGCGAGGACTTCGGCACCCAAGGCGAGCGTCCCGCGCACCCCGAACTTCTGGACTGGCTGGCCACCGAGTTCATGCGCCAGGGCTGGAGCATGAAGGCGATCAAGCGCCTCATCGTCACGTCTTCTACATACAGGCAGTCGTCGCGCGTGACGCCCGAACTCGTGGAGCGCGATCCCTATAACCGGCTGCTGGCCCGCGGCCCGCGGTTCCGAATAGAGGCGGAGATGGTGCGCGACAATGCCCTGGCTACGAGCGGCCTCCTGAGCACGAAGATCGGCGGCCCCAGCGTCTTTCCGTACCAGCCGGAGGGAGTTTGGGACCGGCCCTACAGCGAGGAGAAGTGGGCCCTGAGCGAAGGTGAAGACCGTTACCGCCGGGGGATCTACACTTTTATCCGGCGCACTTCGCCCTATCCCAGCCTCACCACTTTCGACGCCCCCAGCCGCGAGTTTTGCACGGTGAGGCGCGTTCGTACGAACACGCCTCTCCAGGCCCTGACGACCCTCAACGACCCGGTGTTTTTCGAGGCAGCGCAGGCCCTGGCGAAGAGGATCATGGCGGACGCGGGCCCCGAGGAGTCTGCGCGCGCCGTCTATGGCTTCCGCCGATGCGTCGCGCGACGGCCGACTCCAGAGGAACTGGACCGCATCCTCGTCTTTTACCGCGCGGAACTAGCGCGGTTCCAAAAGGACGCGAAGGCGGCGAGCGAGGTGGTCAAGGGCTACTCCGGTCCGTCCACGGATGCGCCCCAGCTTGCCGCATGGGCCATCGTCTCAAACGTCTTGTTGAACATGGACGAGACTGTTACCAAGGAATAATGCGATGAAAGAAATTCCTGTTAACCCCCTGCAAGAAATGCTCAGGGCCGTAACCCGTCGCCATTTCTTCAAGCAGGCCGGGTTCGGCATCGGCGCGGCCGCGCTCTCCAGCCTCGTCAACCGATACGCTTTCGCGAGCGGCGCCGGCGCGGCGACGGCGGACCTCGCCATCAACGCGGTGAATCCTCTCGCCCCCAGACCTCCCATGTTCCCGGCGAAGACGAAGAACATCATTTATCTCTTCATGGCCGGGGCGCCATCACAGGTGGACCTGCTCGACTACAAGCCGAAGCTCCAGGAACTGGACGGGCAAAACATCCCGGAGTCCCTGGTCAAGGGCGAACGCTTCGCCTTCATCAAGGGAGTGCCGAGACTTCTGGGCTCGCCTTACACGTTCAAGAAATGCGGCCAGTCGGGCGCCGAAATTTCCGAGTTGCTGCCGGAGCTGATGAAAGTCGCTGACGATATCGCCATCGTGCGCTCGATGCACACCACACAATTCAACCATGCGCCCGCTCAGATTTTCATGAACACGGGTCATCAGATCATCGGTCGTCCGAGCATGGGATCGTGGCTCACCTATGGCCTGGGGAGCGAGTCCACCGACCTGCCCGGCTTCGTGGTCCTGGTCTCGGGCGAAAACCAGCCAGACGGCGGCAAAGCCTGCTGGGGAAGCGGATTCCTGCCCACCGTTTACCAGGGCGTGGAGTTCCGGTCGAAGGGCGATCCGGTGCTGTTCCTCACCAACCCCGAGGGCGTCTCGCCTGAGCTACGAAGACAGTCTCTCGACCTCTTAAAGGACCTCAACGAGTCGCACCTCAAGAGTGTCGGAGACCCGGAGATCGTCACGCGCATCGCCTCTTACGAGATGGCCTACCGAATGCAGACAAGCGTCCCCGAATTGATGGACATCTCAAAGGAGCCCGAGTCGATTCATAAGTTGTACGGAACGGAACCGGGCAAGGCATCTTTTGCCAACAACTGCCTGCTCGCGCGCCGCCTGGTGGAACGCGGAGTACGTTTTGTGCAGCTCTTCCATCGCGGTTGGGACAACCATGGCACCTCGGCCCACGACGACATCGTCAACCGGCTGCCGAAGCTGTGCCAGGAGACTGACCAGGCGGCTGCGGTGCTCGTCTGGGACCTCAAGCAGCGGGGGCTGCTCGAGAACACGCTCGTGGTCTGGGGCGGCGAGTTTGGCCGCACGCCCATGAACGAGGAGCGCGCCCGCTCGAAATTCCTCGGCCGCGACCATCACCCCAGAGCCTTCACCATGTGGCTCGCAGGCGGCGGCATCAAGGGCGGGGTCACCCTCGGACAGACGGATGAGTTCGGCTACAACCCCGTTGACGACCCTGTGGAAGTCCACGATTTGCACGCCACCATCCTTTACCTGATGGGCCTCGACCACACGAAGTTGACCTATAGGTTCCAGGGACGGGACTTCCGGTTGACCGATGTTTCCGGAAACGTAGTTAAGAAGCTTCTGGCTTGATCTGCGGCAGGCCTCATCATTGGCGCTTCTCTCGAAGCTGCACGCATACGCTTTTGACAATTCGAGACCATTCACGTACCGTTCACAATTTCAGGCGAGCAAGTATGAAGAGGGTGGGTTTCTGCATCGCAGGCTTGATCATTGTCTTCGGCTGCGGACCCTCGCAGTCAAAGTCCGCAGTCCGTGCCGCGATTGAGGCCTACCTTCGCCAGCGCCCCAACCTTGTGCTTTCCAATATGACGTTTGATGTTCAGGAGGTCAAATTTCACGGCGACACAGCCGAAGCCGAAGTCAAGTTCGAGAGCAAGGAATCTCCGGACCTCGCAGTCAAAGTTCACTACGTCCTTCAAAAGTCCGGCGATCACTGGGTGGTTCGGTCGAGTTCGCCGGCCGGTGGGATGGGCGGCCCGCACAGCTCCGCCGCCCGGGAGAGCCAGACTCGCCCGCAGGAAGGCGGCTCCACAGCAGGCGAGCCCGAGCCGCAATCATGCCACTGAACTCAAGCTGAGTCTTTGAGGCCGCGCCCGTTCAGAAAATGAACAGCCAGACCTAACCATTTCAGTCGAATTCCCGGCGCGCTGGCACTCCTCCCAAACCTCTGGCCGTCTCGACTCCGCGAACGATGGCCCGAGCGGTGGCTTCAGCCGCGGCTGCGCCAAGCGTGTTCAGATCCGCGCGCCGTTCGCCGGCTGAGAGGGCAAATACAAGGTCGCCATCGAATTTCGTGTGCACGGGTCGAATCGCGCGGGCAATTCCGTCCTGAGCCATCTCCGCCACTTTCTTCGCCTGAACTTTCCCGAGGGCGGCATTGGTCATCACGACAACCAGGGTCGTGTTGGCCGTCCCAAAGCCCTTCCGGACCTTGCCCTCGAACATGTGCTTTTGCGTGTCAGCGAATTCTGGGGACTTGGGCGAGAGCCGGGCTCCCGCAAGAATTTCGCCGGTCAGCGGCTCGATAACGTCTCCGAACGCATTGACCACAGCCAAGGCCTGAACCCTCACGCCCTTCGGCAACTCCAAACTGTGAAACCCCAGCCCGCCTTTTGTGGCCCTCGCCAGGCCGAAGAGTTTGCCCACGGTAGCGCCGGTCCCTGCCCCGACCGAGCCTTCGGCGACTGACGAGCCGGCATCCCGGCATGCCCGTCGGGCCATGGCCGGGTCAGGCCGAGCACTTGCTCGGCCGAGATTGAGATCAAAGACCACTGCGGCTGGAACAATCGGGATGCGGCTCCGCCCAGCCGGAAACCCGACGCCGCGGCCTTCGAGGTACTCCATCACGCCTCGAGCCGCATCGAGGCCGAAGGCGCTTCCGCCGGTGAGAAGAATGGCGTGAATCCGGTCCACCAGATGTCCGGGAAGGCAAGGGGCGAGCTCTCGGGTGCCCGAAGCAGACCCGCGGACGTCCACGCCGCACACGCCGCCGCGTTCACAAAGGACCACCGTGCATCCGGTCAGGCCCCGGTAATCACTCGCGTGGCCGACGCGGATGCCCGGTAACGTCCCCGCCCGGCTCTTCGCACCTTGCTGACGCACGGACACTCCTCCAGTTGCCGGCCGTTTATGAGCCGATATCGGGTGAGCGGCTTCCTCTGAGCGCGAGCCAGGACTATTACACCGCCCTCAATGCCGCCTTGATCCGGTCCTGCAGCTTCCTGACTTTGGCTTCTTTTTCTTTGTCGGGGTTTTCCTTCAGCATGGCGGATACAGCTTTGGTTACGCCGTCTCCGACATCGAGCAGCGTTTTGAATTTCTGCGAATCGCGGAAATGTTTCCGATCGAAAAGACTCGCGCCCTCGAAGACCATTCTGCCGAGAAAGAGACCGAAATCGACGCTGTCCAGCTTGACGGGGCCGGCCGAAAGGGCTGCGCGGGCCTTCGACCGATCTCCTCCCACAACTTCGGCGAGCGAATCGTCAACCCCCATGCGCAGGGCGTTGACAGCTGCCGCCTCTTGCTGTTCGGGCTCGACCCAACCGCCTTCGCTGACGCGGAGGAGTTCCTTGACTTCAACCGGGCCTTCGATATCGGGATACGAAGCTTCGAGGACCAGTTCCTTGGGCAGGACTCCGCCCTGCGTGAGCTGGAGGGCGACTTCTCCGAGGTCGAGCGCCCTCTTTCCGCCGAGCTGAAGGTTGTCGTGGCGTTGCCGCTCGTACGCCGCTTTGAAGTGGGGGTTCTGGGTGTTGTCAACGCCCTTCGAATAGGCTTCAGCCAGCGATTTGTAGGCTTTGATTTCTCCCACCAGAATAACCGCGCGGAGGACGCGCGCCTTTTCCGTGAACTTATTCGGCGGAGAAGCGGTCACCAGATTGTCCGTAAACCCCATGGCTCGATCGAACCGGCCGCGCTTGAACATGACTTTGGCGTCATCAAAATCGGCCGCCGCGCCAGTCGGGCGAGGGACAGGCGGCGCGCAGGAAATGACAAAAAGAAGGACTGCGACGGCTGGGAGAATCGTACGCCCCAGACCAGCGCGTCCCGGATAAGTAAGATTCCTCATGACCCCTCCCGCGAGGTGCCGCCGCGCGTCAACGTCTCAGGCGAGCCCGCCCGCCGGCGGACGCTGCGGCGGTTCCCCGTCTTCGCACTGGAAATTGGTCAGGAAAAAAACTCAGCCTCGTTGTGACTGAGCGTCACAATATATTCCATGGCCCGTACGAATTCAACGAGGGCCTGTTTGAAAATGCAAGGGGCTGAAGCTCGGCTGGAGGAACGCGGGGTGGCCGGCGGCTTTCGTCAGCGAGCCTTGATCTCAGTCCAGTAACGGTCGTAGAGCGCAACAACGGGTCCCAGGTCGCGCATGAACTCGCAGCGGCCGAGCCACGCCGGGTCGGGGAAGACCGACGGCTCGGCGAGAAGCCAGGGTTCCACGCGGGCCGGGGCGCGCAGGTTGGGAGTATTGAAGCCGCAGTCGTTGATAAACGCGCTCGCCACTTCGGGACGGTGAAAGTAGTTGATGAATTCCATGGCGAGATCTTTATGCGGGGCGTGGAGAGGAATGCAGGCGCAGTCCACGGAGACCGTGCCGCCTTCCTTCGGGACCACATAGCGCAACCTCGGCTCGTCGCGCAGGGCGAAGGTCATGTTGCCGTTGAAGGCCTGCGCCAGCCAGGCGTCTCCCGCAACCAGGTCCTGCTCGAAATTCGAGCTGTTATAGCCCTTCACCAACGGCTTCTGGCGCAAGAGGAGGTCGCGGGCCTGCCGGATCTCCTCCGGATTGGTCGAATTCAATGAGGCGCCCAGTTGCTTCAAGGCCATGCCGAAGACTTCTCGCATATCGTCGAGCAACAGGATGTGCCCGGCAAAGCGAGGGTCGAACAACGCTGACCAACTCTCAACTTTTTCTCCGACTAGGTCGGCCCGGTAGGCGAGGCCCGTCGTTCCCCAGGCGTAAGGGACTGAATAGTCATTGTGGGGATCGAAGGGAAGATTCAGGAAACGAGCGTCCACGTTGGCCCAGACGTTCGGGAGGCGCGACTTGTCGAGCCGCGCAAGCAGTCTCTGCCCGAGGAGAATTTCCACCATGTAGTCGCTGGGAATGACGAGGTCGTAGCCGACGTTTCCCGCCTGGAGCTTGGCCAGCAAAGCCTCGTTCGAGTCATAGAGGTCGTAGTTCACCTTGCAGTGGAACTCGCGCTCAAAGCCTCTGAGGATTCGCGGAGAAACATACGTGGACCAGGTGTAAATGTTGAGTTCCGGCGTGGGGCGGCCCGCGGGCCAGGTCTTGGCGAGCATGGGCAACACCATGACGAGCAGCACCGCACCGACGCTGGCCAGCGCGGTCTTCACCCTCATCGCGCCGCGTTCGAGGCGCTGCGCGACGATGACCAGCGGAATCGTGGCCGCGAGAATGGCGGTTGAGACCGCGTTGATTTCGGGCGTGATGCCGCGTTTGAGCCGCGAGTAGATTTCGAGTGGCAAGGTGGTGGAACCGACGCCGGAAACGAAGGACGTGATCAGGTAGTCGTCGAACGAAGTCGTAAAGATCAGCAGGGCCGAAGAAAGGATCGCGGGCGCCGCGAGCGGGAGCGTGACGCGGAAGAACGTGGCCCACTCGCTCGCGCCGAGGTCGAGCGCGGCTTCTTCAATCGCGCGGTCGGTCCCCGCCAGCCGCGCGCCGACGACGATGATGGCGTAAGAGATGCAAAATGCGATGTGGGCGGCGATCACCGTCCGGAGCGTTAACTGCATGCGGAGCAGGCTGAAGAAAATCACCAGCGCCACGGCCATGACAATTTCCGGGATGACGAGCGGCAAATAGACCAGTCCCTCAAGCAGGGACCTTCCTCGCCCGCGGCCGCGCCCGAAGACCAGCGCGCCGAGCGTCCCGAAGGCCACGCAGGCCAGCGTCACGACGCCGGCCACGACCAGGCTGTTGACCAGACCCTGGAAGATCTGCTCGTCCCGCCAGAGCGTTGCGTACCACTCGCTCGTGAACCCCGCCCAGTGGGTGGAAAGCCGGGACCGATTGAAGGAGAAGACGGCCAGAACGGCGATCGGCGCATAGAGGTAGGCGTACACCAGGAAAGTGGCGAGCGGCAGGCCGAGGCCCTTATCGCGCGCTCTCGGCATCAGAACATCTCCCGCGTAACGCGCTGGGCGCGGCGCAAGCCGGTGAGCAGCATCAGGAGCACCACAGCCGTCAGAAGGAAGGCGACCGCCGAACCGAAAGGCTGATCACGGACCAGGGCAAACTGGTTCTGAATCAGGTTCCCGACCATCATCGTCCGCGCCCCTCCGAGCAAATCGGGCGTGATGAAAGCCCCGACCGAGGAAATAAAGACCAGCACGGCGCCTGCCGCAAATCCCGGCGCGGAAAGCGGCAGCGTGACTCTGAAAAACGTCCGCCAGCGGCCGGCGCCGAGATCCTGCGCGGCTTCGAGCAGGGAGCGGTCGAATTTTTGCAGGACGGCGTAAATCGGCAGGATCATGAAGGGGAGTTCCCCGTAGACCAGGCCGATGAACACAGCCGACGGCGTGTAGAGCAGGCGCAGCGGATCGTGAAGCAAGTGAAGGCTGCGCGCGGCCGAATTGATGAGGCCCTCCGTGCGCAAGATGACCATCCAGGCGTAAGTGCGGATCAGGAAGCTCGTCCAGAATGGGATGACGACGAGCATCAAGAGCGTCGACCTCAGCCGCGGCGAAGCGCGCAGCGCGATCGTGTAAGCGACCGGATAGCCGAGCACGGCGCAGACGGAGGTCGTGACCAGCGCCATCCAAAACGATCGCCAGTAGATTTCAAGATAGAGGGGCTGGAAGGCCCGCGAGTAGTTCCCGAGCCCAAACGTCCACTCGATAGTCCCGTAAGGAGAGCGGTGGGCAAAACTGACGGTCAGCAGGTAGGCGAGAGGGACAAGGAAAAAACCCACCAGCCAGACCAGACTGCCCGCCAGGAGCGATGCGGCGCGCAGCACCGGCCGGCGGCGGAAGAACTGAATAACGTGCTCCACGAAGGCCCTCCACCGCGGCCAACGCTGCCGACCGGGCCCAAGACCGCGGACGGAGAAAAATCTCTCGCTTCACTCGGAGAATAGCGAACGCGCCGACACCGTGTCAAATTAACGCAAGGCCCCGGCGCGAAGGTATATCCTAAAAGAGATGGTGACCGCCGCGCTCGAGTCCCGGTCTCGCCACAGGATTTTGCTCCGCGCCCTGGGGGGGCTTTGCCTCGCCGCTTCGCTGCTTGCCGCGCAGTCCTCGCCCGAGACCGCGGAGGAACTTTTCAAACAGGGGAACGAATTCTCGCGCCATGAAAAATGGAAGGAAGCCATCGAGACCTATCGCAAAGCGGTGGCCCTCAAGCCGCAATACGTCGAAGCGCGCTATAACCTGGCCAACGCGCTCCTCGCCGAACAGCGCCTCGACGACGCGCAGCGGGAATACGGGGAAATATTGCGGCTGAGGCCGGACTTCCCCGGTGTCCACCGCAACTTGGCCGGCCTGTACGAGTCGCAGGGCAAAATCCCGGAGGCGGTCGAGGAATTCCGCGCCGAAGTGCGCCTTCATCCTTCAAGCGCCGAGGCCCACACTGAGCTTGCGAACGCGCTTACGGCGGGCCGGCAATTCGAGGAAGCGGCGCGGGAGTACCGCCGGGGGGTCGAGCTGAAGCCTCGCGACGCCGGGATTCACGCCGGTCTGGCCGGCTCGCTCCTCCAGTCGGGTGATGCCAAAGGCGCCGTCGCCGAATTTCGGAAGGCGGTTGAACTCGAGCCGAACGACGCCGAGGCGCACGCCGGTCTCGCCGCCGCCCTGACCCAAGCGGGTGAGATCAGCCAGGGCGTGGCCGAGTATCGGACCGCGTCGCGCCTTCGACCCGAGAATCCCGACTTCCACGTGAGCCTCGCCGACGCCCTGCGCGCAAACGACGAGCTAATCCCCGCCATCCGCGAGTACCGAAGGGCGGTCGAGCTCCGGCCGAACCAGAACGATTACCGTTTCTCGCTGGCCCTGGCGCTCCGTCAGGCGGGCGACTATGTCGACGCGACTGAGGAACTGCGCCGCGTCATCCGCCAGAGGCCGGATGACGTCGCGGCCCACGCAGAACTGGCGGCGACCTGTCTTTCCACCGGCAATCATCCCGCGGCGATTGCCGAATACCGCGAAGCACTGCGCCTGAAGCCGGATGATCTCAACCTCCGCGAAGCCCTGGGGCTGGTGCTGAGAAAAACGGGTGACCTGGTGGAGGCTATCCGCACGCTGCGAAAGGCAGTCGAGCTTGCTCCGGACAACGCCGACTACCACCGCAACCTGGGGGAGTCGTTGCAAGCCGCGGGAGATGTGCCCGGCTTTATCGAGGAATATCGCGAAGAGGTGCGGCTGCGCCCCGCGGACCCTGACGCGCACCTGCACCTCGCCAACGCTTATCAAGCGGCAGGCGAGCTCGAAAAAGCTCTGGGCGAATACCGCGTGGCTTTGGAGTTGAGGCCGCAGAGCCCTGAACTGCACTATCGCCTCGCCGTCGCGCTCCTGGCTTTGGGAAAGACGCGGGAGGGGCAAGCGGAGCTTGAACGAGGCGTCGAGTTGCGGCCGGACTACGCTGAGGCGCTCGTGGCGCTGGCGGACCTTTTGGCCGCCGAGAAGAACTACGCCGTCGCTTTGCCGACTTACCGCGACGCTTTGCGCATGCGTCCTGATGACGTAAACCTTCGACTGCGCCTGGCCGGCGCCTTGCGCGAAAGCGGCGACCTCGGAGGCGCGCTCGCCGAGTGCCGCGAAGCGGCCCGCATCGCGCCCGAAAACGCGCCTGCCCGGCGGGAGCTCGGCGACATGCTCTACCGGCGGGGCGACTATCAAGGAGCCGCCGAAGCTTTTCGGGCCAGCATTGCGCTCGACCCGAGAGTCGCCCAGACGCAGGAGAGCCTTGGGCTCGCGCTGATGGAATTGCAGAACTGGGAGGGAGCGGCGGCGGCATTTCGCGAGGCTCTGAAATTGCGTCCCGACTGGCCGGAAGCCCGTGTGATCCTCTCGCAGACTTTACTCCGCTCGAGTGACGCCGCCGGCGCGGCGGCGGAGGCCGAGGAAGCTCTGCGCTCGACGCCGAACTTTCCGGAAGCCCACTACGCGCTCGGCGCCGCCTCACTCAAGCTCGGGAAGACCGTAGAGGCGCTAAGTGAATTCCGCGAGGCGCTCCGCGGAAGTCCCGACCTTGCTGAGGCGCGACTCGCCCTTGCCGACACTCTGCGCCGGACCGGCAGCTTCGACGAAGCCGTGTCGAATTACAGGGAATACCTGCGGGTCCGGCCGGGGGAAGCCGATGCTCATCTGGGCCTGGCGAGCGCGCTGAAAGGCAAAAAGGACCTCGAAGGTGCCATCCGCGAATATGAAGAAGCCCTCCGCCTGCAGCCTGACCTTGCGACCGCGCATTACAACCTGGCCGTGACTCTCGAGGCTGCCGGAAATGCGGAACGCGCGCGCCGGGAGTTTCAGCTTTACCTCGAAATCGCGCCGGGCGCGCCCGACGCCGACCAAGTCCGCGCTCATCTGAACCGGCTTGGCAGGCTGGTGCGGTAAACGGCCAGGAGCCATCGTCCGAAAGTCTTTGGGCTTTAGCTCCTGAGGCCCTCACCGGCTGAAGCCGTCGAGAAATTTATCAACAGCCCACCTGCGGCACGGCTAAAGTTCGCCGCGGCGAATCTGACGAGGCGGACCGTGCCCTTTCAAGTTTTCTACTCGTATCTCAGCGCCACCATCGGATCGACCTTGGTCGCCCGGCGGGCGGGGATGTAGATGGCCAGCAGCGCCACCCCTGTAAGCAACAGCGCAACGCCAGCAAAAGTGACCGGGTCGGTCGGCCGAACGGAATAAAGCAGGTTCGAGAGGAAACGCGTCAGAGCGAATGCGCCCGCCAAGCCGATTACTGCGCCGGCTAGACTGAGCACTAGTCCCTCGCCAACCACCAGCTTCAAGACGTCCCCACGTTCGGCGCCGAGGGCCATCCGAATGCCAATTTCGCGGGTGCGCTGGGACACGGAAAATGCCATCACTCCGTAGATTCCCACCGTGGCCAGGGCAAGCGCGATGCCGGCAAATATCCCGAGCATCAGCACATTGAAGCGCCGCGGAGACACCGAGTCTGAGAGGGATTGCTCGAGAGTGGTCACGTTGTAAATCGGTTCCTCGGGATCAACCGCCGCGATCTGGGTGCGCACGGCGGAAACCATTCCGACGGGATCGGCGGCGGTCCGAACCGCAAGCTGCATGCCAGGAATCCTCCTCTCTTGCTGGAGGAGAGGGACGTAGATTTCAGATTCTATGTCGGCGCTCAGGCCCTCGTGACGGGTATCAGCCACCACTCCGACCACGGTGAGCTTGTCGCGTAACAATGGAAGTTCCTTTCCCAACGGGTTTTCGCCAGGCCACATGTGGCGGGCCAGGGCTTCATTGATTACGACGACTTCTGGCGCCTGCTCGTCATCCGCATCGGTGAAAGTGCGGCCCTTTAACACACGGATGCCGAGGGTGGAGAAGTAGCCCGGGCTCACGGTCAGGCGCGACATCACCATGCCCTTATCTGAGACGGCGCCCGATTCAGTTGCTAGACGTTCCATGATAAATAATTTGTCCATATAAGGCCTCAAGGGGAGGGAGTCGATGAACCCCGCCGACCGCACTCCCGGCAAAGATTCCACCCGCCGCAGCACGTCCAAATAAAAAGCGCGTTTTTGGTTTGCCTGGGGGTATCGCGAATCCGTCAGGCTGAGGTTCATGGTGAGGATGTGATCGGTGGTGAATCCGGGATCGACCGAGAGGACGCGATAAAAACTCTTGATCAGCAACCCGGCGCCGATCAGCAGGACCAATGCGAGAGAAATTTCCGACACCGCCAACGCTCCGCGGAGCGATCCTCTGCGCGCGCCGGTGCCGGGGGTTCCTTCCTTCAGCTTCTCCGAAAGATTCAGTTGCGTAGCCGCGATGGCCGGGGCTAGCCCAAACAGAATGCCGGTGATGACGGTTATCCCCAATGTAAAGAGCAGGACATCAGAATCCAGCCTGACCGGAGAGACATTCAGAATTTCACCCCCCACACTTGCCGGAATGAAACCCGTCATCAGTTTGACGCCCCAGGCTGCGAGCAGCAATCCGGCTACGCCGCCTGCCAGCGCCAGGATTATGCTCTCCGAGAGCAGTTGGCGCACCAGCCGCCAGCGCCCTGCGCCCAACACCGCCCGCAACGCAACTTCTCGTGTACGTGCGGAAGCGCGCGTGAGCATTAGATTGGCCACATTCGCGCAAGCGATAAGAAGGACCAGACCGACTGCCCCAAGCAAAGTGAGCATGGTGGAGGGCAGGTTTCCTGCCAAATGTTCTTCCAGAGTGACCACTTTAAGCTGGGTGTCCGAGGGACCATTCGGGCGCATCACATGACGCGATCCACCACGCGGCGCGGGGCCCGGCCCAGATCCCGAGGCAGGGCCCGGCCCACCATTATTCATCTGGGAAGCTTCGGCACGCTTCCGGATGGCATCAAGATCAGCCTGGGCGCGTGCAATGGTGACGTCCGGCTTGATCAGACCAACGATGCGCAGCAACCTGGGCGCCGCAGCCCCCTCACGCATTCGCTCGCCGATCTCATTCAATTGAAGAGGGACTAGCATCTGAATCTCGGCATCTCCCGGGAAAGGGAAGCTTGCCGGCATCACGCCCACCACGGTGTACGGCGCACTGTTGAGTGTGACGGTCTTGCCGAGGACCTGAGGATCGGAGCCGAAGTATTGCTGCCAGAAAGCCTGCATCAGGACCACGGTATTGGGGCCGTTGGGCTGGTCTTCCTCGTGGGTGAAGCTTCGGCCAAGCTGGGGATCGACGCCGAGGGTTTGGAAAAAGTTCGCACTCACCCCCGCGGCGTGGATGCGAGCTGGCGTGCCGCGGCCGGTGAGGTTGAAACTGACCGCCGGGTCGTAGGCCGTCATCCGCTCCAGGGTCTTGTTCTGGTCGCGCCAATCGAAGTAGTCCCCCGAGACGGCGAGATCCGCGTTGAGCGCGGGAATCACCTCGGAGATCCACACCAGCCGGTCGCCTTGAGGATAAGGAAGCGGCCGCAGCACCACTGCGTTTACCACGCTGAAGATAGCCGTATTCGCTCCAATGCCCAGCGCTAGCGTGAGTACCGCGACCGCGGTAAAGCCCGGATTGCGTCGCAACTGGCGCAGACCGTAGCGGACATCCTGGAAGAGTGTGCTCATGGTTTACTTCTCCGTGACCTTCAAGAAATTATGAATTCTGAATTATGAGAGAGTACCCGCCGCCGTTGTTCCATAATTCAGCATTCACAATTCAGAATTTATCATTCATAACGCAGCGCTACCATCGGGTCCACTCTGGTCGCCCGCCGCGCGGGGATGTAACTGGCCAGCATCGCAACGCCTATCAGCAATAATGAGGCTGCGGCGAAAGTCCCGAAATCGGTTGGACGCACCTCATAAAGAAGGCTTGAGAGGAACCGGGTCAGCGCCAGCGCGCC
>WNEQ01000707.1_pt1 | contig 17567 bp, 16 predicted proteins | sample 5399971 | NCBI WGS metagenome assembly WNEQ01 (sample SAMN13153330, study PRJNA577476) | soil metagenome | isolation source: 20 cm grassland meadow soil 2 days after 1st rain plot 5 | place: USA:California | collected 2015-09-18
GAGCCGCTGGTCGTCGCACTCGGATTGCGCGGCGACCGGCCGCCGCCGGCAACCGGCGCTCCCGGTGAGGCGCCCGGCGGTCCGGCGCCTCCTGACGTTTCCATCGGCGGAGTGCTTCCGGCCGGCGGCGCGCCGGCCGTGAGGCTGCCGGTCGGCTGGCGCCATGTGCGGCTTGGGCGAAGGTCGCGCTCCGTGAGCTTCGATGCGCCGGGCGTGGGCATCGATCTTGGGGGAATCGGCAAGGGAATCGCGCTGGACGCCGCGGCAAGCGTGCTGAGACGTCACGGAGTTCGGCGCGCCCTTCTCGATTTCGGCGGACAGGTCCTGGCGATCGGCCGGCCGCAGGGTGCTCCGGTCTGGGTGATCGGCATCGCCGACCCGTCGGACCGGGACAGAGCGATCGGCGCCGTCGGGATCGCCGATGTCTCGGTCGCCACGTCCGGAAACGCCGAGCGTTCCGTCATGACGCCGCACGGGCCGTTCGGCCACATTCTCGACCCAAAGGAGCAGCGGCCGGCGAGTTTCGCGGGCTCCGTGACCGTCGCCGGCCGGGACGCGACCTCGGCCGACGCATTGTCGACGGCCCTCTTCGTCATGGGGCCCGAGAGGGGCACCGCTTGGGCCGACCGCAGGGAGATTCCGGCACTGTACCTGTGGCGCGACGGACACGGCCTTATGCAGCAGCGGGCGACGCGCGCCTTCATGGATCGATTCGAGGGCTGGGACGATGCAACCGGAAGCTGACGGGACGGTGGCCACGATCCTCCGAGGCGCGGACCGCCGCGGGGCGAAAGAGGACATCGCGTGAAGCGGCCCGCCAGGAACACCGGCTCGTGGCGGGGGCGCCGGCATCGGCGGCGAGCCGCCGCTCTGTGGCTCCTGCTCGTCCTCGGAGGGATGGTCGCCTTCGGATCGGCGGCGGTCCACCCGGCCGCCTCGGAACGGAAGGCGCCGGGGAATGAGGGCGGATCCACCGGGGCCACGGGGCAGGAGACACCGGCTGCGCGCGGCGGGCCGGGCACGAAAGGTCTCGAGGAGCGCATCGCCGAGCTCGAGGCTCTGGTCGGGAGGCTGCGGGCCGAGCTCGAGGCGTTGCGGGCGACGGCCGCCGGCACGGCTGCCGGCGCGGGCGGCCCCGCCACGCTCCAGGAGCTGGAGAGGAAGATCGAGGCCCTGGCGCAAGAGATCGAGAGGCTGCGCATCGGCGAGGCCGCTGCGCCGCCCGCGCAGGAGCCGGTCCCCGGTTTCGGACCCGCGGCCTCGAAGGTCTACGCGATCAAGCGGGGAGTGTCGGTCGGCGGGTACGGCGAGATGCTGTACCAGAACATCGATGCGCGGCGCGATGACGGCGTCCCTTCCGGCGCTCTGGACAGGCTCGATCTCGAGCGCGCCGTCTTCTACTTCGGTTACAAGTGGAGCGATCACCTGCTGCTCAATTCGGAGCTCGAGTACGAGCATGCCGTCTCCGGGGAGGGCGAGCCGGGTGAAACCGCCGTCGAGTTCGCCTACATCGACTACCGGCCGTTCCGGCGCTTCGGGATGCGCGGCGGGCTCCTTCTGGTGCCGATGGGCTTCCTGACCGAGCTGCACGAGCCGCCGATCTTCCACGGCGCGACCCGGCCGGAGGTCGAGCGTCTGATCATCCCGTCCACCTGGAGGGAGAACGGGCTCGGGGTGTACGGCGACCTCGGGCCGGTCTCGTACCGCGCCTACGTGGTCGCCGGCCTGCGCGCCTCTGGCTTCACGGCGGACGAGGGAATCCGGGAGGGGCGGCAGGAGGGTGCCGACTCTCTCGCGGAGGATCTGGCTCTCACGGCCCGGGTCGACTACACGCCGACGGCCGGGCTTGTTTTGGGGGCGGCGGTCTTCACGGGCCGGACCGGGCAGGGTGACCCTTCCCTCGCGGGTGCTCGCCTGACGCTAGGGGACGCCCACGCAGAGTGGAACGCCCGAGGCGTCCACCTGCGCGGCCTGTACGTCAAGGGGATCCTGAGCGACGCGGAGGCGGTCAGCCTGGCCAACGACCCGCTTCTGGCCGTCGATCCGACGCGCCCCACGGCGATCGGCTCGCGGACGAAAGGGTGGTACGCCGAGGCGGCCTACAACCTCCTGTCGCTTCGGCGCAAGGGGGACCGCGAGCTCGGTCCCTTCCTGCGTTACGAAGCGCTCGACACGCAGGAAGGGGTGCCGCCCCGATTCACCCGCGACCCGGTCAACGATCGAACGGTCCGGACCTACGGCATCACCTGCCGGCCGATCCCGAACGTAGCGATCAAGGTGGATGTCCAGGACTTCCGGAACCGCGCGGGAACCGGCGTCGACCAGGTCAACTTCGCGCTCGGGTATCTCTTCTAATGACGGCGCGCCGCGCGGGCTTCGTCCTGTGTCTGGGCCTGTCGCTGGCGACGGGACGGGCGGGGGCGCGCGTCTATCTCACCGTGCAGCAGGCGCTCGATGCGGCCTTCCCGAAGCCTGCCAAGGTCGAGCGCAGGACCCTCTACCTCGACGAGGCGCAGGCGCGCCGGGTCGAGGAGAGGTCGGGCGCCCCGGTGGAGGCACGCGTCGTGCCCTATTACATCGGCGAGGACGCCGGCCGCTCGATCGGCTACGCCTACTTCGACACGCACCTGGTCCGCACCCTCCCCGAGACGGTTCTCGTGCTGGTGGCGCCGGACGGAACGCTGAAACGCATCGAGATCCTGTCGTTCGACGAGCCGGAAGATTATCTGCCGACGAGCCGGTGGCTCCGGCAGTTCCCGGGCCGGTCGCTTCAGGATCTCGGCGCGCGCCAGGGGATCAGGACCCTCACGGGCGCGACCCTGTCCTCGCGGGCCGTGACCCAGGCCGCGAGACGCATCCTGGCGATGCACCGCCTGTTCGTGGCGCCGCTCGACGGCGGGGCCCCCGCCGGGCCGTCGGAAGAGCGCCCGTGAGCGGCTTCGAACGGGCGGTCGTCCACGTGACGACGTGGCTCATGGCGCTCAGCGGGGCCGTGTACTTCTACATGAAGCACCTGATGACCGGGAGCGACCCGTTCTCGGCCCTCCATCACCCATGGCAGCCGCACGCCCTGTCGCTGCATGTGCTGACGGGTCCCGTCGCGGTGTTCGCCCTGGGGCTCATCGCCCGCGACCACATCCTCGACCGGCTCTTCGAACCGCGCCAGCGCCGGGGGCGCGCCACCGGCCTGATCATCCTCGCGCTGGCGGCGCCGATGATCGTCTCAGGCTACCTGATGCAGGTTCTGACCGACCCCGGAGCCAGGCGTGCTCTGGTGGGCGCGCACGTCATCAGCGGAGCGCTCTACACGCTGCTGTTCGCCGGGCATCTCATCGTCTCCAGAGCGGCCGGGAGCGGGGCGAACGGCAACGGTCGAGGCGGTTCCCGGCCGCGCGGCCGGACCCCGACCCGCCGCCTTGATCGTCCTGGACGTCGGGGTATAGGATCATTGACCCGGCGTCGGGCGCAGGTCGGGCCGGCCGGTCCGGAGGAGATGAAGCCATGACACGGACCCAACGAACGTTTCTGGCGGTCGCCGCGGCCCTTGCCATGGGGGTGGCCGTGGCGCCGCTCCACCCGGTCCTTGCCGAGGGCATCACGAAGGTGTGGGGCGTCGTGACCGACACTCAGGGCAAGCCGCTGCCCAAGGTGAAGGTCAATTTCGAGGCGGTCGATGTCAAGAAGAAGGTCGGCCCCGTCACCACGAACAAGGACGGCAAGTTCTTCATTGCGGCCCTCGACATCTCGGTCGCCAAGAAGTGGAAGGTGATCACCGATTTTCCGGGCTACAAGACCGTCAAGGTCCACTACGAGATCATCGACTCCGAAAAACAGGACCGAGGCAGCGGCGACGTCATCTTGGGTACCAAGCAGGAGTTTCCTGACCTGCAGTTCGCCCTGCCGGGTGACGTGGGGCGCAATCTCGTCAATTTCGTGATGGCGAAGGAGGCCGACTTCGCGGCGGCGGTCCAGGCCGAGCGCAAGAAGAAGGAGGGTGGTGAGACGACCGCATCGGCGGGCGCACCGTCCGGGGCGCAGCCCGCGACGCCCGCGGTCGCAGCGGCGACGCCGGAGCCACCCAAAGCGGGCGTGGAAGGACTGAAGAAGGCCAAGGAGCTGGCGGACGCGGGCCGTCACGTCGAGGCGATCGAGGGCTACAAGGCGTACCTCGCCAAGGATCCCACCGGCAACCCGGCCGTCTATTTCTATCTCGGGAAGAGTCTGTTCGAGACGGGCGATGATTCGGGCGCGGCACAGGCCTTCAGCAAGGGAGTCGAGCTCAAACCAGACATGAAGTGGGCCCATTTCTTCTTGGGCAACGTTCACCTCAGACAGGAACGGTTCAAGGAAGCCGCCGGGGAATTCGAGAAAGAAATAACCCTCCAGCCCGACTTCGACAAGGTCTGGTTCCAGCTGGGAAAGGCCTATGTGCTGGGCGGCGAAGACGATAAGGCCATCGCTGCCTTCGAGAAGGCGAACACGATCGACCCCACCAAGTCAGAGTCCTACATGGAATTGGCCGCCATTTACGAGAAGCGCAAGGACAAGGCGAAGGCCGAGGAGATGTACCAGAAGGTGATCGCGGTCGATCCGGGCAACGCCGCCGCGGTGTTCTACAACCTCGGGGTGCACGCCTGGAACGAGAACAAGGACAAGGAGGCGGTCCAGGCCTTCCAGAAGGCGATCGAGATCGATCCGAAATACGCTCCGGCCCACAAGGAGCTGGCGCGGGTTCTCACCAGGCTGCAGGACTTTCATGGTGCGGTGCAGCACTACCAGGAGTACCTGAAGCTCAATCCCCAGGCGCCCGACGCCAAGGAGATCCTGGACACGATCGCCCTGCTGAAAGGCTGATCGGGCCAAGGTGGCCTTCCGGGGACCGCCGGGTGGACTTCATCCCGCGGCGCACACAAGCGCCGCGGGATTTCATTTTTCGGGGAACAGAATCTCGTCGACGATCTGGCAGAGAATGTGGCCGACGACGATGTGGACCTCCTGGATGCGCGCCGTCGTTCTCGAGGGAACACGGATGAGGTGATCGCAGGCGTCTCGCATCGCGCCGTCGCTCTCGCCGCTGAAGCCCACCGTCACGAGCCGCTTCGCCCGGGCCGCCCGCAGCCCCTCCAGGATGTTGGGTGATCGCCCCGACGTGGAGATCCCGATTGCGACGTCGCCCGACCGTCCCAACGCCTCGATCTGGCGTGCGAACACGCGCGCGAAATCGGAGTCGTTGGCGATGCTGGTGAGAACGGAGGTGTCGGTGGTCAGGGCGAGCGCGGCGAGCGCCGGGCGGTCGACGGCGAAGCGGTTGACGAACTCGGCGGCCAGGTGCTGCGCGTCGGCGGCGCTGCCGCCGTTGCCGAAAAACAGGAGGGTGCCGCCGGACTTGAGAGCAGCGACGAACGCGGCGGCGACCGCCTCGACCGTGGAAGCCTCGCCCGCGAAGAAGCGCTCGGCGGCGCCCGCGTGCTCACGGTAGAGATCCCGGATCCGCTCCGAAGCGGAGGGGATGGAGCGCCCCGGGCTCTTTCTCATGTCACTCCTTCCAGGCGATGATGCCGGCCATCCGGCCGGCGGCCCCGCGCTCGCGCCGGTACGACTCCAGGAGATCGGGCCGGCACAGTGTGCAGAGCCCGGCCGCCTGCATCGCCTCGTCGGGCACGCCCGCGGCGCGTGCCTGTCTGCGGTTCGCCTCCGCGAGATCCACCCGGCTCCTCCGTCCCCCGACGACACAGGCGGCTGCGTCCGGAAAGGCCCCCACAAGCGCCTCGACGACCTCGTCACCGACCTCGAAGCAACAGGGCCCGATGGCGGGCCCCATCGCCAGGCGAAGCTGGGAAGGATTGGCGCCGCACCGGGCGCGCATGGCGGCGATGGCGGCCCCGACGACCCCCGCGACGGTGCCGCGCCAGCCCGCGTGTACCGCCGCCACCGTGCGGGTCCTCTCGTCGCAGATGAGAATCGGCAGGCAGTCGGCCACCCACACTCCGGCGGCCACGTCGGGTCCGCTCACGATCAGCGCATCCCCCTCTTCGCGCGCCGGCAGGCCACCGGCCGCGGCGCGGGCGCTCCGGTCGACCAGCCGCACCTTGGCGCCGTGGACCTGGCGCAGCGTCAGGAGCGGCACCTCGCGGCCCGCCATCTCGGCGATCGCGGCGCGGGGGTCGGATCCCTTCACGGTGAAGACATGCAGGAGGCCCGGGACGGCGGCGAGGATCGGGACTTCAATCCTGCGGGTCGGGCCGGATCCGCGGAGCGTGGCCGCGTCCGCCGGGCGCGTGGTGGTCACAGGATGCACGACGGTGAGTCTAGGCGACCGGACGCTGCCTTGACAAGCCCGACCGCTTCGGGCAATCTTGCGGGCCGCAACGGGGGTCCGGTGAGCGGCGCTGCGCCGCGTCCCTCGCATCGCGGGCGCTCGGGCGGGGGTGTCGGACCCCTCTTTGTTTGTGCGGAGGAATGGAGCCGTGGGGTCTCTCGCTCTGATGGCGCCGCCGCCCGGACAGGGGCAGGGGAACCCCTGGATGCAGCTGGTCCCGCTGGTCGTCATCTTCGTGATTTTCTATTTCCTCCTGATCCGGCCGGCGCGCAACAAGCAGAAGGTGGTGCAGAAAATGCTGGACTCGCTCAGGAACGGCGACAAGGTCGTCACCTCGGGCGGGCTGATGGGAACCGTCGTCGGCTTGGACAAAAGCGTCGTCCAGCTGCGCGTCGCTGACAAGGTCAAGGTGGACGTGACGAAGAGCTCCATCGTCGGTCTCCAGGACCAGGAGACGTCCACCCGGACGGAATCGTAGCCCCACGATGAACCTCGACCTGCGCTGGCGGCTGGGCCTGACCTTCGGACTTCTCGTCGTGTGCCTGCTTGCGGTGTACCCGCCGGCCGAAAAAATCCATCTGGGGCTTGATCTCAAGGGCGGCATCCATATGGTCATGCGGGTCAAGACGGACGACGCGGTGAAGGCCGAGATCGACCTGACGCAGGAGAAGATCCGCTCGGCCCTCGGAGAAAAGGGTCTGGCGCCGGCGAAGATTTCCGCCGATGGCATGAACGCCATCCTCCTCGAGGGAGTCGACGCGGCTCGCGTCGGCGAGATCCGGGACCTCCTGACGAGACAGTTCGGCCAGTATTCCATCTCGACCCCGGGCGCGGGGCGCCTGCGCCTGCAGCTCAAGCCGAACGAGGAGGCAGCCATCCGCGATTCGTCGGTCCGGCAGGCGCTCGAGACGATCCGAACGCGCGTCGACAAGTTCGGCGTCGCCGAGCCGACCATCCAGAGGCAGGGAAGCGGCGCGAGGGCCGATCGGATCCTCATCCAGCTGCCTGGTGTCGAAGAGCCGGAGAGGGTCAAGGATCTGATCGGGTCGCCGGCCTTCCTCGAGTGGAAGCTGGTGAAGGTCCCGCCCGGTGTCGTGGCGGAGCAGTTCCGCCCCCCCGACAACCCGGACGCGCTCGTCCAGATGTTCGGCGGCAGGCTGCCGGACGATGTGGAAGTTCTGCCGCAGGACGTGACAACGGCGGACGGCAAGGCGCTGCGCCTCTACTGGCCGGTCACCAAGAACTCGCCGATTACCGGGAACGATTTGAAAAATGCGCGGCGCGACCAGGACCGCTTCGGGGCGCCGGCCGTGAACTTCCTTCTCTCCGCCGAAGCCGGTCGCCGCTTCCAGGAGCTGACGCGCAAGTACCAGGGGCAACTCCTTGCGATCGTCCTCGATCGAAAAATCATCTCGGCGCCCAGGATCAACGCGGTCATCGCCGAGCAGGGGGTCATCGAGGGCGGCAATTTCACGCTAGAGAGCGCCGAGGATCTGGCGCTGAAGCTGCGATCCGGGGCGCTGCCCGCGGGAATGGAGATCCTGGAGGAGCGCACCGTCGGTCCCTCGCTCGGCGCCGATTCTGTGCGTCAGGGGATCGTGGGATCCGCAGTCGGGTCGCTGGTCGTGATTCTGTTCATGCTGGTCTACTACCGCACGTCCGGAGGCAATGCCGTTTTCGCCCTGGTGCTCAATATTCTCATGCTCCTGGCCGCCATGGCCTACCTTGGGTCGACACTGACCCTCCCGGGCATCGCCGGCATCGCCCTGACCATCGGCATGGCCGTGGACGCCAACGTCCTGGTGTTCGAGCGCATGCGCGAGGAACTGCGGCTGGGCCGCACGGTCAAGGCGGCGATCGGCGCGGGCTTCCAGAAGGCCCTGGCGACCATCGTCGACAGCAACGTCACCACCCTCATCCCGGCATTCCTGCTGCTCGCGAAGGGGACCGGTCCGGTGAAGGGGTTCGGTCTGACGCTGTTCATCGGCATCCTCGCGAACCTGTTCACCGCCGTGTTCGTCTCGCGCACGCTGTTCGACCTTGTCCTGTCGCTGCGACCGCGGATGGATCGGCTGAGTATCTGAGGTTCCTCATGCTGCAGGTGTTCACGCACGCGAACTTCCGGATGATGTACCGCACAAAGTGGTACTTCATCGCCTTCTCCTGCCTGTCGATCGCCGTCGCGGCCTGGGCGATGGCGACGCGCGGTTTCAATCTCGGCATCGATTTCGCCGGTGGGACCGCGGTGCAGCTGAAGTTTCGCGAGCACCCGCCTGTCGAGGAGCTGCGCGCCGCGCTCGAGAAGGCCGGGCTCGGTGACATCAGCATCCAGGCCATCGGCGACGCTGCGGACAACGAGGTCCTGATTCGTGTCGAGCAGCGGCGCCCACGGGGCGCTGCGACGGGAAGCGAAGGGGGTGAAATCAGCGGCGAGATCCTAGAGGCCCTCAAGTCGAAGGAGGAGCGCGCTGCGGCGCAGGCGGGGAAGATCGATCTGAACATGGCCTCCCGCGCGACCCTGCAGGAATGGCTCGCACAGCACCTCCAGCCCGCGGCCGCGACGGGTGAGGCGGCGCAGAAGGCGGGAGAGATCGCCGAAGCATTGATACGTTACCGCACCGAGCACAAGGGCCTGTTCGGCTCGCTCGAGGAGGTCGCTTCGGTCCCCGGCGTGCCGCAGGAGGGCGCAGCGCTCCTGGCCTCGCAGTCCACCCTCGGCCGCTTTGCGGTGCGGAGCGTCGAATTCGTGGGGCCGACCGCGGGGCGGGAGCTGCTGGTGAATACCGGCTATCTGATCTTCTTGTCGGTTCTCGGCATTCTGCTCTACATCTGGTTCCGCTTCCATAAGTGGCTGTGGGGAGTGACCGCGATCATCGCCCTGCTGCACGATGTGTTCATCGCGGCAGGCATGGTGGCGCTCACGGGCAAGGAGTTTTCCCTCACCGTGGTCGCGGCCCTTCTGACCATCCTGGGTTACTCGATTAACGACACCATCGTGGTCTTCGATCGGATTCGCGAGAACTTGAGGCTGTATCGTGAGGTGGAGTTCGAGGAGGTGGTGAACGCCTCCGTCAACCAGACGCTCAGCCGGACGATGCTCACCTCCCTGAGTCTGTTGATCGCCATCGTGGCGCTCCTCATGTTCGGCGGAGAGAAGCTCAACCCCATGTCCTTCACACTGCTTGTCGGGGTCAGTTTCGGCACCTACTCCTCTGTCTTCGTGGCCGCCGCCCTCCTGGTCATCGCCGCCCGCCGCTTCGGCTCGAAGTACGTCAAGGCCTGACGGCTCCGATTCTCCCGACCTGCCGGCCCCGGGAACCGTCCTCCGGTCCAGAGCGGCGCACGCCGGTCTTTTGGGGCGTCCTCGCGCTTTTTGCTATACTGAATCCTCCGTGGTGAGCGCCGCATGCCCGCGCGACCCCCGCGCGATCGACGTGGCACGCCCCCGGCCGGGGACGAAGGCGCCGACGGTCCGCCATGATCCGCTTCGAGGACATCCAGGAAAAAGTCGAGACCTACATGAAGGGGGCCGATCTCGACCTCCTGCGCAAGGCCTACGTCTTCTCGGCCAAGGAGCACAAGGGCCAGACGCGATCGTCGGGCGAGCCGTATCTGACGCACCCTCTGTCGGTCGCCTTCATCCTCGCCGATCTCAAGCTCGATCTGACCTGCATCGTCGCCGGCCTCCTGCACGACGTGCTGGAGGACACTCTGACGACTCGCGAGGCGGTCGAGGAACACTTCGGCAAGGACATCGCGCACGTGGTCGAGGGGCTGACCAAGATCTCGCGCATCACGTTCAATTCGAAGGAGCAACAGCAGGCCGAGAGCTTTCGCAAGATGATGCTGGCGATGGTGGACGATATCCGCGTCGTCCTCGTCAAGCTGGCCGACCGGCTGCACAATATGCGCACCCTCGAGCACCTGTCGCCCCGCCAGCAGGAGCGCATTGCGCGCGAGACGCTCGACATCTATGCCCCCATCGCCAATCGCCTGGGCATGGCCAAGATCAAGAACGAGCTCGAGGACCTGGCGCTGAAGTTCCTCGATCCCGGCGGGTACCAGGGCCTGATGCAGGCGATGGAGGAGAAGCGCAAGATCACCGACGAGTTCATCAAGGAGATCCAGGGGACGCTGCGCGCCGAGCTGGAGAAGGCGGGAATCGCCTGCGACTTCTACGGCAGGCGCAAGCACCTCTACAGCATCTACCGGAAGATCAAGCGGCAGAGGATCGAGGTCGGCGAGGTGTACGACTACATCGCCTTCCGCATCCTCACGAGCAGCGTGAAGGATTGCTACGGGGCCCTGGGGATCATTCATGGACTGTGGCGACCCGTGCCCGGCCGCATCAAAGACTTCATCGCCATGCCGAAGCCGAACATGTACCAGTCTCTGCACACTTCGGTCATCAGCGACAAGGGCGTTCCCTTCGAGGTGCAGATCAGGACGCACGAGATGCACCGCGTCGCCGAGGAAGGGATCGCGGCCCACTGGAAGTACAAGGAGGGGAAGGGGGCGCGGGACGGCGACGCCAACGTCCAGTGGCTGCGGCAGATCATGGAGTGGCAACAGGAGCTCAAGGACCCGCGCGAGTTCCTCAACATGGTCAAGGTCGACCTCTACCCCGAGGAAGTCTACTGCTTCACCCCGCAGGGGCAGGTGAAGTCCTTCCCGCGCGGCGCCAGCCCCATCGATTTCGCTTATTCCGTGCACACGGAGGTCGGCCACCGCTGCGTGGGGGCCCGCATCAACGGGAAGCTCCAGCCGCTTCGCACCGAGCTCAAGAACGGCGACATCGTCGAGATCCTCACCTCGCCCAACCACCATCCCAGCCAGGACTGGCTCACCACCGCGAAGACACCGAGGGCCCGCGCCAAGATACGCCAGTGGCTCAACGTTGACCGGCGCAATCGCAGCGTCGATCTCGGCAAGACCGTCAGCGACCGCGAGTTCAAGAAATACCGCTTCAATCTGAGGAAGCACCAGGGCCTCGGCACCCGACTGCTGGCGGTGCTGCACGAGCTGGGGTGCGCCAGTCTGGACGACTTCTATGCCGCCGTCGGCTACGGCAAAATCGCCCCGCGAGCCCTGATTCAGAAGCTCGACCCGCAAGCGAGGGTGCATGAGACGGCCGAGGGCCCGATCGCGCACGCCGTCAAGAAGGCCCTCGGGATGTCGGGCAGGAAGGTCACGGTGCGCGGCCTGGACGACGCGCTCATCTCCCTGGCGCGCTGCTGCAACCCGATCCGGGGCGAGCCGATCGTGGGGTACATCACCCGCGGGCGCGGGGTGACCGTCCACAGCGAACGCTGCCCCAACCTCGAGAAGCTCCTGTACGATCCGGAGCGGCGGATCGAGGTGGCCTGGGAGAGTGACGACGCGTCGCGGTTCGAGGTCCGGATCACCGTGTTCTCCGAGGATCGCCCCGGGATGCTTGCGAAGATCACGTCCGTCATCGCCGAGGCCAAGTCGAACATCAAGAACGTGGAAGCCCGGACGTTCGAGGACCGGCGCGGCGAGATCAGCCTGATCCTCGACATCGCCGACCTCAAGCACCTCGAATTGATTCTCGAGAAGGTCAAGGGCATTGACGGCGTGTACCACGTGGAGCGGCAGGTGGCCTAGGCTCCCCGCCCGGAACGTCCCACTCTCCCAGGAGGCATCATGAGCGCCAGGACGGTCAGCACCGACAACGCCCCACGTGCCATCGGCCCCTATTCGCAGGGAACCGCGGCCGCGGGCTTTCTCTTCCTCTCCGGCCAGGTTGCGCTCGATCCGAAGACCGGTGCCCTCGTGCAGGGGACGATCCGCGAGGAGGTGGCGCGCGTCCTGGAAAATCTCAGGGCCGTGCTGGAAGCTGCCGGCACCGGGCTCGACCGCGTCGTGAGAACCACCGTCTACCTGACCAGCTTGAAGGAGTTCGAGGCGATGAACGAGGTCTACGCGCGCTACTTCGGGGAGAACCGCCCGGCCCGCTCCACGGTCCAGGTCGCGGCATTGCCGAAGGGGGCGCGCGTCGAGATCGACGCCATCGCGATTCTGGGTTGAGCGGGACTCCGCCTTAGGGTCAGGAAGCGGTTCTGGCGGAGCGGGCGGGAGCGGCCTTCACCACCCGGCCGGCGCGCAGGCAGCGCGTGCAGACTCTCAGCCGGCGGCGGGTCTTCCCCACGATCACCTTGACCCTCTGGACGTTCGGGTACCAAACGCGCGACGAGACATTGTGCGCGTGGCTGATCTGCCTCCCGTGCACCGGGGCCTTGCCGCAGATCTCACAGGAACGGGCCACGTCGTCCACCTCCTGAGACAAGCGCGAAGGCGCGGACTCTACCACATCGAGCGCCCGTCGATCAAACGACCCCCAGCCCTCACGAACGGGCCGGACACTCGAATTCCGCCCATAGCCACATATTTCATGTGTTTACAAAGACATATGCAATTGTCCATTCTGCGATTTCCAGAATCGGAGACCCAACTTGCAAAAATGGAGTCGCGGAATATATTGGACTTTCGTGGGAAAGGAGCGTCCGACACGGTTCGCGGCAACCTCACGAAACGCCAGAGGTTAAAGGAGACCGAGGGTGTTCTTTTCGAAGGGGAAAAATCTGGTGGGGCTCGACATCGGATCGAGCGCCGTCAAGATCGTCGAGCTGAAGGAGCTCGGCAAGGGTCGCGGCTACCAGCTCCTCAACCTGGCGCTCGAGCGGCTCTCTCCCGAGGCGATTGTCGACGGCGCCATCATGGACGCCGGGCTGGTCGTGGACACCGTGCAGCGCGCCTTCTCGGCGCGCAAGATCAAGGGGTCGGACGTCGCCATCGCTCTCTCCGGCCACAGCGTCATCATCAAGAAAATTTCCATTCCCGCGACTTCGGAAGAGGAGCTGGCGGAGGTCATCCCCTGGGAGGCGGAGCAGTACATCCCGTTCGACGTGCAGGACGTCAACCTCGCCTACCAGGTCCTGAAGGGAGCCAGCGGCGGCGAGGGAAACATGGACGTCCTCCTGGTGGCCGCCAAGAAAGACAAGATCAACGACTACACCTCCGTCGTCAGCCAGGCCGGGCGCAATCCGGTGGTCGTCGACGTCGACGTGTTCGCCCTGCAGAACTGCTACGAGATGAACTATGACACCGATCCCGGCGTGGCCCGGGCGCTGGTCAACATCGGTGCCTCCACGACCAACGTGGCCATCCTGAAGGGCACGACCTCGATCTTCTGGCGCGACATCTCGGTGGGCGGCAACCATTACAACGATGCCATCCGCAAGGAGCTGAACCTGAGCTTCGAGCAGGCCGAGTCTCTGAAACGCGGCGAGGAGGTCGACGGCATCCCGGTGGAAAACGTCAACCCGATCATCGCCTCGGTGAACGACTTCATCGGCGCCGAAATCCAGAAGACCATCGACTTCTTCAAGAACACGACGCCGGGGGAGAACATCGAGACCCTGGTGATCGCCGGCGGCTCGTCGCGCATCCCGCACCTGCGCGAGGCGCTGGGTGAGCGCTTCGGAATTCCGGTGGAGGCGCTGAACCCCTTCAACCGCGTCCAGATCGGCAAGGGCATCTCGTCCGACATGGTCGATGAGATCGGCTCGAGCGTGTCGATTGCGGTCGGCCTGGCCGCCCGGCGCGCGGGAGACACCCGATGATCAAGATCAACCTCCTCGCGGGAACGGAGAAGGTCAAGGCGCGCGCCGTCAAGACGCCCAGGTTCGAGGGCGTCGGGACGCTCGGGCAGAACGTCCTCATGGCCGGCGTGGTCATCCTGGCGCTGCTGTTCATCGGCTGGCGGTGGTACAGCCTGGAGAGCGAGAGCCGCATGCTTCGCGCCGAGATCGCCAAGGCCCAGGTGGAAAAGCAGCGGCTGCAGGCGATCATCAAGAAGGGCGAGGAGTACAAGGCCAAGAAAGAGCTCCTGGAGCGCAAGATCGCTCTCATCACCCAGCTGAAGCGCAACCAGAGCGGTCCCGTGCACCTCCTCGACGAAATCAGCAAGCAGCTCCCCGACTTCCTGTGGCTGGACAGCATGAACGAGTCGGGCGCGACCGTGGTGATCCAGGGGAAGGCCACGACCTACAACGCGGTCTCGAACTTCTACAACAACCTGACCGGGTCCCGGTACTTCAACAACGTGGTCCTGGGCACGATTACCGCCATCCCTGTCGGGGTGACCTTCTCCGTGACCTGCCAGTTCGTGCCGCATCCCGAGGCGCCGGCCGAGGCGAACGCCGCGAGCCCGCCCTCGGGCGGGTAGGGGGCGACGATGGACTTCAAGAAGCTGCCGTTCTGGGGCCAGTTCGCGGTGGTCGCCGTCATGGCGATCGCTCTGGTCGCCGTGGCCTGGATGGCGTACCCGAACTTCTCGGAAATGGAGAAGCACAACGCCGCCTCGCGCGCCGAGCTGGAGTCGCTGCAGACGGAGATCCGCAAGGGGCAGGCGATCGAGGCGAAGCTGCCGGAGTTCGAGAAGGAAATCGAAAACCTGCAGCTCAAGCTGAACGACCTGCTCGCGATCCTGCCGACCGAGCCGGAGACAGGCGAGCTCCTGAAGTGGGTGAAGAACCTGGCCGATCAGTCGAACCTGGACCTCAAACAGTTCAACCCCGGGGCGCTCAAGCCGGTGGAGTTCTACAAGGAATTCCCGATCGCCATGGACGTCGAGGGCGACTACCACGACCTCGGGGTCTTCTTCGACCGCATCAGCAAATACTCGCGCATCATCAACGTGAGCGGCGTGATGATCTCCGCGCTGCAGGGCCCGCACTCGATCAAGTCCTCCTTCACCGCCACGACTTTCGTCTATGACGACAAGCCAGGGGCGCCCCAGTCAGGGGCGTCCCAGTGAAGAAGCGTCTCGTCCTTCCGGCTTGCCTGGTCCTCGGGATGATTCTCGTCGGCGCCCCGGGCGCCTTCGCAGATGACCCCGCGGCCGCGGCGACCGGTGGGGCGGCCGGTGCGGCCCCGTCCGGGGCGGCCCCCGGGCAGGACTCGGAGACCATCAACAAGATCATGCAGGACAACGAAGCGATGCTCAGCGGCCGCGGCTTCACCTACGACCCCGCCGGGCGGCGCGATCCGTTCCGATCCCTGGTGGACGCGGCGAACACGGTGGGGAAGGGGCCCCGCCCGCGCGGTATCGCCGGAATGCTGATCTCCGAGGTGGACCTGGTCGGCATCGTCCAGAAGGGGAAGGGCGCCATCGCGTTCTTCAACGGCAGCGACAACAAAGGGTACTTCCTGAAGGTGGGGGACACGCTCTACGACGGCAAGATCACCCGCATCGACCGAAGGACCGGCACGGTCGTGTTCCGGCAGGACATCAACGATCCCCGAAGCATCAAGCCGTACAGAGACGTGACGAAGAAGCTGACGCCAGCGGAGGAGGGTAGCTTATGAGGTACGGGAAGGTCGCGATCCTGATCACGATCGCCGCGGCCGCCCTGCGATGCTCGGGCAATCCGCCCGTCAGCGAGCCGGGTCAGGCGGTGCTCAACGCGCCGTCCGCGGTGGTCATCAATTCCATTGACCACCAGGAGACGCCGGCGGGCACCGAGGTCGTCCTGCACGGGAACTACCCGTTCAGCTACACCTCCTATCAGCCAGATCCCCGTACCCTGGTGCTGGAGCTCCTGGACGTGCAGGTCGAGGGGCTGTCGCAGGAAGTGCGGATCGGCACGCCACAAGTCGAGGGCGTGCGGGTCACCTCCGTCGAGAGCGTGGACGGCGGCAAGATCGCGAAATTCGAATTCAAGAACGTCCTCACGGCGCAGCACTCCATCAGGCTCGAGGGCCACGACCTCGTCATCGACTTCCCGTCGCTGGGTGAGAGCGGCAACGCGCCCGAAACGCCGGTGGTCGCCGAGGGGGCGTCCGCGGGAGCGGCGTCCGTCGGGGCCGAGACACCGGCCGAGGGCGGCGCTCCGGCCACAGGGACGGGCCCGTTGGCGTCCCAGGTCCCGGCCGAAGGTGCGCCGATCGAGACGCTGCCCGCCACACCGTCATCCTCCGAGTCCGCGACGACGGGCACGACGGAAGGCACGTCCGGTGGGGGGGAGCTGAAGCCTCTTCCCCAGACGTCCTCCGGGACGGCGGAAACGGGCTCCGCCGGTCCCTCGAAGCCGGCACGCCAGCCGGCGGGGCGGACCACGAAGGTCGTGCGCGGCGCCGCGCCAACCGGTTCACCGGCCCACGCCCTGCTGTCGGTGGAGGCGCGCGGCGAGGACCACGAGAAGACGGTGGTCCTGACGGCCGACGGAGGGCTGGCGCACGAACACTTCGAGCTCAAGAACCCCTCGCGCCTGGTGATCGACCTGTTGGGCGTCGTCGACAAGACTCCCTCCAAGGTGGTCCCGGTCGGATCGGGAGGGCTGTCGCGGGTGCGCGTGGCGCAGTTCACCACGCGGCCCAAACCGGTGGTGCGCGTGGTCCTGGACATGACGGGCCCACGGCCTTACGCCATCGTGCCGATGGACAACGGCCTCGTCGTCGACTTCACCGAGGAGGGCGTCAGGCACGCGCTCGAGACCGCGCCGCCGCAGGTCGAGCCCGTCGCGGCGCCGCTGGCCGCGGAGACCGCAGCCGCCGCCCCGGTGCAGCCCGAGAACGCCGCCCCGGCGGCCACCGAGCCGTCGCCGGCCCCGGAGGCCGCATCGCCCGCCGAAGAGCCGTCCGAGTCCCCGGCTCAAGCGCCGCAGAACCCGCTGATAGCACAGGGCGGCGTCAAGGTCGAAGCTCCGTCTTCGCGTCGCCAGGAGGCCTTCCATCCGCTGGGCAGGGACAGCGGCAACGTGGTGATCTCGCAGGGAAGCAGCAAGTTCAGCTCGCGGGCCATCTCCGACACGGGGCCCAAGTACACCGGCAAGAGGATCTCGCTCAACTTCAAGGATGCCGATTTGAAAGACGTGTTCCGGCTGTTCCACGAGATCACCGGCTACAACATCGTGCTCGACCCGGCGGTCTCGGGGACGCTGACGATCGTCCTGGAGAACGTGCCCGAGGATCAGGCGCTCGACATCATCCTGAAGAACAACGGGCTGGACAAGGTGTTCGAGAACAACGTCATCCGCATCGCCTCGTCGCAGAAGCTCGCGGCCGAGGCGGCGGCCCGCAAGGCCCTGCTCGAAGCGCAGGAGCTCGAACAGGAGCCGATCACCTTCACGCGCGGCCTGTCGTACGCCAAGGCCGCCGACGTCCTGCCGATCGTCAAGAAGATCATGTCGAAGCGCGGCGACGCCATCATGGACACGCGCACGAA
>WNEQ01000711.1_pt1 | contig 17471 bp, 10 predicted proteins | sample 5399971 | NCBI WGS metagenome assembly WNEQ01 (sample SAMN13153330, study PRJNA577476) | soil metagenome | isolation source: 20 cm grassland meadow soil 2 days after 1st rain plot 5 | place: USA:California | collected 2015-09-18
CGAGGCGGTCGTCTCCGACTCGAGCGGCGACGTGGTGGCGCGGGCGACGGTACGCTGGCGGCTCGGCCCGGCGCCTGCGCCGTGACGCAGCTCGACACGGCGCTCTCCCGCGACGCGCGCGTCGAGGTGCCGCTCATCGCCGGCGCCATGTACCCGTGTTCCAACCCGGAGCTGGTGGCCGCCGTATCGGCTGCCGGCGGCATCGGCATCGTGCAGCCGCTCTCGATGATCTATGTCCACCGTCACGACCTGCGCGACGGCTTCCGGCTGATCCGCCGCCTCACCGACAAGCCGATCGGCATGAACGTGCTGATCGAGCAGTCGTCACGGCTGTACCTCGATCGCATGCAACGCTGGGTGGACGTCGCGCTGGAGGAGGGCGTCCGGTTCTTCATCACGTCGCTCGGCAAGCCGCGCTGGGTCGTGGAGCGCGTGCGTCAGGTCGCCGGCCTCGTTTACCACGACGTCACCGAGCGCAAGTGGGCCTTGAAGGGGCTCGAGGCAGGTGTGCGCGGGCTCATCGCCGTGAACAGCCGCGCCGGCGGTCACGCGGGTCCGCGCAGCGCCGCGCAGCTCGTCGAGGAGCTGGGTGACCTGGGCGTCCCGCTGGTGTGCGCGGGAGGGATCGGCGACGCGGCGGGGTTCGTAGCGGCGCTGCGACTGGGTTACGCTGGCGCCCAGCTCGGCACACGCTTCATCGCCACGCCCGAATGCACTGCCCACCCCGAGTACAAGCGCGCCATCGTGCAGGCGGACGAGGAGGACATCGTGCTCACCGAGCGAGTCACCGGCGTCCCGCTCGCGGTGATCCGCACGCCCTACGTCGAGCGGGTCGGCAGCAGGGCGGGGCCGCTGGCCCGCTGGCTGTTGCGGGGACGCCGGACCAAACACCTCATGCGCACCCTGTACGCGCTCAATTCGGCGTGGCGGCTCAAGCGCAGCCTGTTTGACGGCGCCTCGTCCAAGGACTACTGGCAGGCCGGCAAGAGCGTCGCCGCAATCACGAGCATCGAGCCCGCGGGCGAGATAGTGCGGCGCTTCGCGGCCGCGGCCCTCACATCGACGTAAACACCGCCGGTCCGGTCAGTTACTGACGAGGGTGTAGTAGGTTCCTGCGCCGGTGTTGCGTATCCGGAGCGTGACTGTCCCTTTGAGTTTCTGGCTCCACTTGATCGAGCAGTCGCCTCCGTACCCCGCGTCGCGCGCGACGAGCTGGTTCCCTTCGTACAGATAGCAATCGAGGTCCCCGCGAGCGCTACTAGCCGAGACAGTGACCGTGTTCGGCACGTACCCGCCTTGAAACGTGATGCGGTATTCGGCCACCGCACCGGTGCCGAGATAGCCATCGGCCCAGATGGGCCCGCCCGCAGCCCCGCGCGTGGCGAGGAGGGCGCTCGCAGCCTGGCGCAGCTCCTGCGCCAGCGCGGCGTCGCCGAGGCCGACCTCGCGGTTGGCTGCCAGCTCGGCCGCCATGCGAGCCGTATTGACGTCCTGCTGCTCCACGGCGACGTGTGAAGCGAGGCGCAGGAGCCCGGCGGCGCTGAAGTCGCCCGCCTTGGCCGCCTCCTCCGGGCGCACGGAGTCGCGCGGCTCGCTACCGACGCGCTGCAGGCCAGGCGTGGCGCGCTCCACGGTGATCATGATCTGGGCAGCAGCGAGCACCGCGCGCGCGTCGTTCGTCGCGGCGCCGGAGCGCGCCAGGCTCGCGGCCGTTTCCCGCAGGCTCACCCCCGGCACCGCACCCTCCGTGGGCTCGCCTTGCGTGAAGCCACGGGCACTCCCGCCGACCAGCAACATTCCCACGGCGCCGGCGATCTGTCCCACCGCTGTGGCAACCCTCACGTGTCGCACCTCCTCTCGCCTTATCGGGCGCCCACGAGCTGAAAGGCGGCCCAGAACCGCGGGTGCGTATAGCCGGGGGTGCGGCGCACGTCGTCCTGCGCGCGCCGCAACGCGTCCGCCTTGCTCGGAGCGTCCCGATCCTCGAGCCAGTGGCTGTAAAAGCGCCTCATGAGCAGGTTCGTCACCACATCGGACACGCTCCACAGAGACACCAGCACGCTCCGCGCGCCCTTGGCGAGGAACGCTCGTTGCAGGCCGACCGTCCCCTCGGCCTGCTTCAAGTCACCAAGCCCCGTCTGGCAGGCGCTCAGGGTGACCAGTTCGGCACTCAAGGTAAGCGCGGAGTCGTCCAAGATCTCGCCCACTGTCAGGACCCCGTCGTGCCCAGAACCGGGGGCGAGCGCCACGAACGACTTGCGCACCAGGCCCTCGGAGGCGAAGGCGTAGCCATGGGTAGCCAGATGGATCAACGGTGCGCTGGGAAGGCGCACTCGGACTGCCGCTTCGCTGGCGCGATCCGCCGTCAAGGCGGTGGCCCCCAGCCGACTAGCTAACCACCGGGCCTCGACCTCTGCGTTTGGGAGGGGCGCGAGTGAAACTTCCCTCCCCGACGCCCCGATCACCGTCGGCATTGTTGGATTTCCCACGACGAGCGCGCGACGCAGCTCGGCGGCCCGCTGCGCGTCGCGCCGCAGGCCTGGGCGAGCTTCCGCTTCGCTCCAGGACGCAAGCGACGGGACATACCGGATCGGATGGCGGGTTCCGAACGGCTCAGCGAGTGCCGTGCGCGAGCGCCCTAAGGGGAGACACGCGAACGGCACCAGCGCGAGCGGGCCCTGCGGCACGATCACCAGCTCGGTCGCGCTGTCGAGCCGTTCCTCGAATGCCGGCGGCAGCAAGAGCTCCGCCAGCGTGCGTGCGGCCGATTCGGCAAATCGTAACCCACGACGCACGACCGGGCGGCCGACACCGTCCTCCAGACCGGCAACCGCCCCGAATGCGACGTCGGAGCTGGCAACATCCGCCACGCCGAGCCCTCCTCGCAGCGCACCGACGAGCGCCGCGAGCGAGTCCCGGCCGATGGCTTGCCGCGACACGCGGACCTCGCCCGTGGGCTGGACCAACCACACGAGCAGCGTGTCGGGCGTGACCAGGTAATAGAGGACTGCGGCTCCCGAGCGCCGCGCCGCGTCGGCAAGCCGCGTCCCCTCGGCCGCCAGGTCGGCACCTGGTGCGTGCGGCGGCGCAGTCGGCTGTCGAGCGCCCGGCTTCCCGCCCGCGCGCGGCGAGCTCTGGCCGGCCGACGCCCGAATCAGGTCAAGCAGGGCCTGGGCGCGGCCCCGCTCCGCCGCGGCCAACGAAGCCAGAGCCGCTGCCTGCGCGCCCACCTTGTCTTCCCGGGAGAGCCAGACGAGCGCCCAGTTTTCGTAGAGCCGCACGTCCTGCTCGGCGAAGCTCAGCCGATTCAGGTCGCTGCCGGCGAAGCCGCCGACCTCCACGCGCACCGCCGCGGCAGAATCGTAGTACGCCGCCGCGGTCTGAAAATCACGCAGTGACCGATGGAACACCTGGGCGAGATTGTAGAGAGTCTCGCCCTCGCGCGGCCGATCGCCGACCGCACGCAGCAGGCCGAGCGCCTGTCCCAGGAGCTTCACCGCTGTGTCGGGCCGGCCCAACGCTTGGTAAGTGCGCCCGAGGTCGTTCAGGGCCCAAGTCGCCCCGTCCTTATCGCCGACCTCCCGCTTCACTGCAAGCCCTTCGTTCAAGTACGCTAATGCCGAGTCCAGCTGCCCAGCCTCGAGCCACACTCGACCCATATTCGCCAGCGTGATGCCTATGGTCGACCTTCGGCCAACTTCGCGCAGCACCGGCAGAGCTTGGCGGTAGTAGCTCAGCGCCGAGTCGCGCTGGCGCAGGCTCTCGAAGGACAGTCCAAGGTTATTGAGGCTTGTGCCCTCACCCGGGCGATCTTTGGCCTCACGCCTCACCGGCAGCGACTGGCGAAGATATACGATCGCCGAGTCATGACGGCCCAACGTCTGATATACGCGTGCGAGGTTATTCAGCGTCACGCCCTCGCCGAGTCGATCCTTTATAGCCCTGCGAATGAGAAGAGCGCGACCGAGATAGTTGAGGGCCGAGTCGGCGCGACCGAGCGAGTTGAGGGCAATGCCGATGTTGTTGAGGACGCGTCCTTCACCCTCCCGATCTCCCGCGTCGCGCGTGAGCGCTAAGGCCCCTCCGTAGTAGGCCAGCGCTGAATCAAGAGCCCCCATGCCGTGATAAGTCTGACCGACTAGCGTCAGGACAGTGGCCTCGAGCGTCCTGTCGTGGCCTTGCCGCAGCGACCCAAGCGCTCGGTGGTAATAGGTCAGCGCTGAATCGGGTCGGCCGAGGTCCCCGTGAATCCTCGCAGCGTAGGCGAGGGCTTCAGCCTGTTGGTCGTGAGCGTTGCGTCGCCCGTAGAGTTCCGCTGAACGGAGGAATAGCCTTAGGGCTCGGACCTGACTGTCCGCACTGCCCTCGTCGAAAGCCGCCCGCGCCTGACCTGCGAGGGTGTCCGCGCTGTCCGGCCTGATCCCAGGCGTATGCGCTGGCGGCTGCTGTGCTCCCACACGCGTAGCCGCCACGATGAGTGCGGCGAACGCCGCTACGCTTCGAACCATCGATTTGCCTCTACTGCTTGAAGATCGCGATATCGCCTCCACCCAAAGCGGTCGTCGGATCGGCGTCATCGGCAGACCCGTATTGGTTGTCATACACGACGACGTCGTTCGTCCGGTCCCAGATCTTGATCCGGAAGCGATCCACACCTCCACCTCCGGGAGCCCGGCCGTCAATTGCCGTTAGCAAGAAGCCGAAATCTCCGGCTCCGTTGATCTTGCCCACGCCCCTGAGTTGCGCCCGTGCGCCGGCGATGACCAACCACTCCGACCTGGCGGATGAGAACACGAGGTTCCGCGCCTGGAAGGCGAACCCGGTCACTCCCACCGGAACGGTGCTTCCCTGCCGGTACTTCGAACCGAATCCAAAGCCGGCCTTTCCGGGAGCGGTCATGTAAGGCAACGAAGGTACGACCGGTGAGTTAACCCACCCCAAGCCCGCGACGGCGGCGCTTGGGTCGTATACGACGAGGAGCCCACTCTGATTCGAGCCGGACCCGCCGTCATCGTCTGTAACTGTCAGCCGGACCGTGTAGACGCCAGCGCCCGTATAGGTGTGCGCGCCAGACGCCGTTCCCGCGCCACTCGCCTGCGCCACGCCCGCCGCCGAGCTGGTGCCATCACCCCAGTCGAACACCCCTGTATACGTGTCGGCGGTGCCCGGATCGGTGAAGGTTGCCGACCCGACGACGGAGGTATTGACGGCCACAGGATCAATCGGCGTCGTGACCGTCCCGACGGTGGGGAGAACGTTGGTAACTTGGAGCAAACCACCGACGGGCGAAATCTCTCCGGGAGGAGGCGGGGTCATGACCAGGGAGACGTCGGCCGATCCATTGTCGGAGCACCTCACGGTGGCGACATCCGCAACGGACGAGATAAGCGAGCACCCCGCCGTGCCGGCGGTGACGCTCCAGGCGTAGGAGGATGTTGGAAAGTCACTCGAGCTGAAAGGCGCCGTCAGCTGGATCGTCGCTCCCTCGCTCCCCATCGCGTCGAACACCGGATCGATACGGAAATTGTCCATCGCGAGCGCCGAGGCGTAGTTGTCCTTCGGCAAAGCCTCCTCAACCAGGATACGCAATATGCTGTTGGGATACGGCGTGATATCGAACTCCGCGCGCAGCCACCCAGTGCAGAGCGAGAAATCCGCGTTGCCACACGTCTGGGATGACGGCGTGGCAATTACCGAGCCGTCTGCGCGCTGGATGTTGTTCTTGTCCACGCGGAGCGCTGAGACCTGGTTGGTCTCGCTTCCGCCGACCAGGACTCTTGCAGAAGCCACGTCCAGATTTGGAGCCGTTGCAGCAGCGCTGGTGAGGAACGCGTAATCGAAGTTGAGAATCCACTTGCCGCTGAACGCACGGCCGGGTCCAACAAAATCCTGCATTCCGCTTTTTATCGCGACGGATGGAAGAGGAGTACCGTCAGCGGCAGTGCCATGCACAGCTGTGCTCGCCACGCCGAAGGCGAGAGACGGGGAGGGTTGCCCCTCTGCAACATCGCCGACCTCGTGCGGATTGCTTGGCGTGGCGAGGCCAGCGAATGTGTTCGTCAAGAAGACCCCGCCCACGCTGCAGAGTCCGCTCAGGGCCAGAGGCCGCGTGGGTGGCGGAACATAGTTTGGATCGAAACATTGGTCGGATCCGCCGGTGACTGAAAAGTTCGGGATGACGTGCCAGTGTGGGAACTGCAGCGATTCGCCCGAACCGTCGAAACCCCCGCCCCCCAGTCCCCCGAATTCGGGACGGCCAGGTGAACGAGCCAACGGAGCGGTCTGGTCTTTACATCCCACGGCGAGACCGAAGAGCACCAACAGAGAAGGAGTGAGGCGGGACATGGTGTCCTCCCTTGGCGACTGGGTGGAGCCAGAACCGCCTCGCGGTCGAGCCACACGCGAAACGACCACGACGGTCACTCGTCTAGGGCCGCACCCCGAGTGCCTAACATGACACCAAAGAGAGGGTAGTGCAAATCGGAACTAGCGTGCAAGTCGAGCGTCAAGGCAGCGGGTTGGCGCACCTGACGAGCCTCCCGAGCACGCGCCCTCCAACAAGGCCTTCCCAATCCCGGGAAGTCAGCTCCGCCAGCTGAGACGCCTGGGCGACACTCGGCATCGAATCAGCGGCCCCGAGGACGGTCGCCCGCCGCTCCGGGCTCGCCCCCCGCAGGATCTCCCCCGGATTGAGGCAAAAACCAGCAAACCCACCGGCAAACGAGTCCACCCGCAGCCCGGGCAACAGCCGCTCGTCCCGCAGGGCCGCTGCGAAACGCGCCAGGGAGCGCGGATCGGCCGCGAGCCCGGCCATGCGGGTGGCCCAGATCCGGCTATACACGTCGTCCCGGAGGCGCGTGGCTGCCTCGCGCAGCTGGCCCGCCCTTTCAACGTGCCCCTGGAGCTCCTCCACCTCCGCCAACGGGAGCAGCGCCAGATCTTGCAGCATGCCGGCGCCGAACCGCGCCGCAAACAGCCGCGGCACTCGCAGCAACTGCTCGGCGACGGCGGCGTTCTCGCCCAGCCGCTCGGACGCACCTCTAAAGTCGCGTCGGGACAGCGCGAGCAGCGCACTCAGCACGTTTGCTTGCGCCGCTTCGCGTAGCGGGCCGTAAGGCGGTTCGGACACAGCGGCAAGAGTTTCATAGCGCGCCAGCGGACGGTCCAACCCCGCGGCAAACAGATCGATCTGTGTGGCCCGAGCGAGGCGCCTGAACAGCACGGTGCGCGGGTGGTCCGCGAGGGTTTGCAGCAGGCGGGCACTATCTTCGGGTAATCGCCGCGACGCGCCTTGAGTCGAGCCAAACCACGCGGATACGGCAGAGCGGGACCCCGTCGATCCCAGGAGCCGCGCAGGGGGCACCGGGTAGGCAGGCACGCCTTCCGGACGCTGACCATTTTCCTGAAGCGCACGTACCCATGCGAGCAGCGCGGTGTCGGGAATGGACGCCCGGTTGGGCAAGTACGACTGCCAGACGTGGCGAGCTTGGGTGACGGGATCCTCCGCATCAAGTCGACCCAGCACTGCCACGAGCTCCGCCGTCTCGGGACCCAGCCGCTGGACGTTGCGGCCGGCAATGACGACCGCAGCCGCGACAGCCGCTAATGCAGCAAGCGCGATGAGGCTCACCAGCACTGCAACGAGGTGGGCAGCGCCAAGGACTCGCGTGCGTGACCTCGGCCCTGGAGCGGCGGGAGTAGCTGGATCAGGCATCGTGGCATACCACTCGGCTACTTCCCGTGGACCCGCCCCCGCAGCTGTTGCGAAGAACGTTCCGGTGTAGTGCCGGCGGCGCGGCAGCGGGGCCAAGAGACGTGCTTCGCGCAGTGTCACTGCAAGCGCCCCCCCCAACGCGGCAACCGCAGGGAGCAGGGCGAGCACGCAAAGCGAGGAGCCAGCCACGGCTCCCGCAGCAGGGAGGCGCCAGACGCCCGTCACCGCCAACACGGCCCAGGTTCCGAGCGTCGCAGGAATCCACCCCCCGGCCGCGAGCCGTAGCCACAGCAGCGCACGGCGCGCCCGCAGGATCCGGCGTCGCTCGTCTGCCGAGAGGGAGGCGAACTCGCGCGCACCGACCAACAGCAGACCACTCCGACCATCGGGGTCCGCAACCACGTCGGCCAGCGTGCCCCAGCGCCAACCCCGCTCGCGCTGCCGAGTCGCCGCTCTGAACGTGCGATTGGAAGAAAGCACCAGCCCGAGAAAACCGACGCCGGTGCCCACGAGCCCGAGCGCCAGAGTGACGATCCACCACTCCGGCACTCTGGCGTGCGTTGCCGCCGGCACCTCACTACGCACCCCGAGCGGAGACCCGCTGACCGGCTGGGCCGCGGCGTAGTAGCCCCACCACTCGCCCACGGCACGCACGCTCTTGGGAGGGAGCGCGAAGGCGACCAGCAGCATCAGGCTCGCCACCGCCGCCGCAAGCGCGAACGATGTGGGACGCCGCCCGCGACCGTAGAGCGGTAGCAAGCCAGGAGGTGGCCACTGGACCTCGGTCTCCAGAGACGGCAGCAACCCTTGCGCGACTTCACGCGCCGAGGGACGATCCTCAGGCCGTTTGGCCAGGCAGTGGTCGATGAGCCGCGCCACGTCCGGAGCCAGGTCGGACCGTCGCTGGCTGATCGGTGGAGGAATGTCGCGCAGATGCGCTGCGGCCCATCCCATCGCCGACGTGGCCTTGAACGGTAGCTCTCCCGTCAGTAGCTCATACGCCATTATGCCGAAGCTGTAGACGTCGCTGGCGGGACTCATGACTCCACCAGCCACTTGTTCGGGACTCATGTACACTGGCGTGCCGACGATAAAGCCCGAGCTAGTGAGCTTGGTATCCTCGACCAGACCACTAGCAGGGAGCACGGCGGTCACGCCGAAGTCGGCAAGGAAAGGTCGACCAGAGGACGCTTCCAGCAGGATGTTCGCCGGCTTGACGTCCCGATGGATGAGGCCGCGCGCGTGGGCCGCAGCGAGCCCTGCAGCGATGCCGCCCAATATCCGACGGGCATCGCGCTCGCTTACCTTGCTCCGCTCTCCGATCCAGCGAGACAGGGAGGCCCCGTCCACGTACTGCATGATGAAGTAGGGCAGCTCCAGATCGCGGGTCTCACCCACCGCGTAGACGCTCACAATATTGGGATGCGACAGCGCTGCGACGGCGCGCCCCTCCCGCTCGAATCGAGCGCGCGCACCCGCGTCGGCTGCGAGGTAGGGCCACAAGACTTTCACCGCTACGAGCCGCTTGAGCGCCGTCTCGCGCGCCAGAAACACCGAGCCCATCCCCCCATGCCCGAGCGGCTGCAGCAATTCGTAGCGGGGAGCGAGGGATGCTCGGAGGGCTTCCTGCACTCGGAAGGTGTCGGACGACGGCACCGCGACACGTGCGGCGGTAGTGGCAGGGGTCGTCGCGAGGGCGGTCCCGCACTTCGGACAAAACACCGCGTCTGCCGCAGTGCTGGCCGCACAGTTCGGGCAGTGTCCCACGTGATCAATGTAGGCGAACCGAAAAGGCGAGCGCCAGATGTGGATCGTGCGTGAGGACTAAGCGCGCCCGCGCGTGTCAGGCAACGGTCAGTGGGAGGTTGCCACGACGTAGATAATCCCGGCCATGCCGAGCACCTCGTGGGGAGTGCAGACGTAAACGTACTTCCCGGGCGGGAAGCGACCGTCGACAACCACGTCGTACGTCTGCCCGACGGAAACGAGCGTCGGTCCGAGGCGCTGCGGACCTAGATCGGCCGCGGTGGGAACGCTTCGGAACTCCACGTTGTGAGGCATCCCGCCGAGTTGCACGAACCGCACTGTATCGCCCAGCTGAGCCGTCACCCGGATAGGATCGAAGGCGATCCCGTATGGCAGGCGCTCCACCATGTGTACGACGATCACGTGGGGACTCGCCGGGGGCGCCGATTGCGCACCCACCGGCGAGCCGATCAAGCCGAGGATCGTGATGATGCCACAGGTCGAGCGCGCCATACCCACTCCCAGTGCCCGGTCTCCGTTACCGCAGCGCGATCGCGGGCTGGATCTGCAGCGTTCCCGCAGCATCTAAGGCGGCGAAGCGGCCGCTTGCGACGGCCTCGTATCCTTTGAGGCACCCTTCGGTGACCACGCCCGCGAGTCGCAGCACGCCGCTCTTCCAATTGACCGTTCCGTACAACTCGGCCACGAGCGGGATTTCCCCCGGCGCCTCTGGCGCAACGATCCAGCGAGTCTTGACCTCCCACACTGGCCGCGCCGTCTCCATCAAGCTGCCGAGCGGCTCGAGTGTGACGATTAAGGACCCACGCGCCAGGCCGCCGACCTGTCCGTTCCAGAGGTTGCTCGTGTGGTCGTCCTGACTCACACCGGCGAACTGGCTGGCGAAGCTCAAGTCCAGGCCATGCGCGCCGGCGGCACACACTGAGCCAACGGCGGCGTCGCGCACCGCCGCGGCGTTCGTGCCTTGGGTCGCGGCGGACGACGTTAACAAGAGAGCGGCGAGCCCTCCGAGTGCCGCAGCGTGAATCCGAGGAACCGAGAGGCGGGCCATGGAAACCTCCTGCTGTGGTCGTGGACGCTGCGAGGAGGGCGGGTCTGCGCTTGCTCCCCCTGTGACACGGGCCTAGTATAGGACCCACCCGTCAGACTGGTGTCAGACAGGTCTCAAATGGCGAGCGCGTTGCGGTTGCGGACCTTGGGAGGACTCGCGGTCGAGCGGAATCCCCCGCTGGGCCCCGGGGCGGCGGCCCAACGACGTCCCCTCGCCCTGTTGGCCCTCCTCGCAGCAGCCAGTGAGCGCGGTGTGAGCCGCGACAAGCTGCTCGCCTGCCTCTGGCCGGAAAGCAGTCAGGAGAAGGCGCGACATCTCCTGACGCAAACCCTGTACGCGCTGCGGCGCGACCTCCACGCGCAGGGGCTGTTCCTCGGGTCGAACGAGCTCAAGCTGAACCCGCGCGTTCTGTCGACCGACGTCCAGGAATTCGAAGCGGCCCTCACACAGGGCGAGCTGGAGCGGGCGGTCGCGCTGTACCACGGTCCGTTTCTCGATGGGTTCTTCCTGTCGGGCGCGCCGGAGTTCGAGCGCTGGACGGATGGCGAGCGCGCACGCCTCGCCCAGTGCCTCGGCCGCGCCTGCGAAGCCCTCGCGACCGCCGCCACGGCGCGCGGCGACCATCCCGCAGCCGTAGAGTGGTGCCGCCGCCTCACGGCGCTCGATCCGCTCAATTCGCGCTACGCCCTTGGCCTGGTGAAGGCGCTCGCGGCTACGGGAGATCGGGCGGGCGCGCTGCGGTACGCCCGAACCCACGCAGACCTGCTCCGCACCGAGCTCGGCGCTGCGCCTGACGAGGCGTTCACCGCTACGGTAAGCGAGCTGCGCGCGCAGACGACGGGCCCTGTCCCCAGAGCGGCAGCCGGGTCAAACCTCCAGCGGGTCGGCGCAGCACTCGCCCAGCAATACACGATCGAACGGGAGCTGGGCCGCGGCGGCACCACCACCGTCTACCTGGCGCGGGACTTGAAGCACAACCGCGCGGTCGTGCTCAAGGTGCTCCATCCCGAGCTCAGCTCGGCGGTCGCGGCAGAACGGTTCCTGCGCCAGATCCGGCTCGTGGCGCAGCTGCGCCACCCCCACATCCTGCCGCTGTACGATTCGGGCGAGGCGGACGGCTTCTTCTACTATATCGCTCCCTACGTCGAGGGAGGATCGCTCCGGGCGCGACTCGAGCGAGAGCCGCGTCTGCCGCTGTACGAGGCGTTGCAGATCGGCCGCGAGGTGGCGGACGCCCTCGACTACGCGCACCGCCACGACGTGCTGCACCGCAACGTGAAGCCCGAGAACGTCCTGCTCGACGCCGGCCAGGCTGTGGTGGCGGGGTTCGGGATCGTGCGTGCGCTGCACGTCGCCCGCCAGGATAGGCTTACCGCGGAGGGCCTGCGAATGGGGACGCCGGCCTACATGAGCCCGGAGCAGGCGATGTGCGCCTCCGACCTCGACGGCCGCAGCGACATCTACACCTTGGCGTGCGTCGTGTTCGAGATGCTCGCAGGTGCGCCGCCGTTCACCGGGCGCGACACCGAGACGATGCTCGCGCAACGCGTCACCGCATCCCCGCCGCGGATTCGACGCCTCCGCCCGGACGTGCCCGCAGCGGTCGACGCGGCGCTCCTCAAGGCGCTCGCGACGAGCCCCGCTGCGCGGTTTCAGACGGCGGGCGAGTTCGCACAAGCGCTGGCGGTTTCGTAGTCACTGCTCCCGGTCCACCACGTACACGTTCCGCTGCGCCGTCGGCACGATGATCATGTCGAGGATGTTGACGTGCTCAGGCAGGTTGACGACGTACGCGATCGCGTCCGCGATGTCGGCGGCCGTGAGCGGCTGGAACCCCTGGTACACCGCTTTGGCGCGCTGCTTATCGCCGTGGAAGCGGACCTCGGAGAACTCGGTCTCCGCGAAGCCCGGGTCGATGCTCGAGACGCGAATCGGCGTGCCCGCCACATCGAGGTTCATCCCTTCGCTGAGCGCACGCACGCCGAACTTCGTGGCGTTGTAGACGTTCCCCATCGGATACGTCATGTGTCCCGCGGTGCTGCCGATGTTCACCACGTGGCCGCGACGCCGCGCCACCATGTGCGGCAGGACGGCGCGCGTCACGTTGAGGAGCCCCTTCAGGTTTGTGTCGATCATGCGATCCCAGTCCTCGGGGTCGCCCTCGTAAATCTTGGACATCCCGCTAGCGAGACCGGCGTTGTTGAGGAGAACGTCCGGAACGTACCCGCCCGCGCTGAGCTCGGTGGCGGCCCGGTTCACCGCGGCCCGATCGCGCACGTCCACGGCCGCGAGCTGCACCGAGGCTCGGTCGCCGCGCCGCAGGTCGGCGGCCAGGCGCTCGAGCCGGTCGGAGCGGCGCGCCCACAGCACGAGGTTCGCACCGTCGGCGGCGAAGCGGCGCGCGCACGCTTCGCCGATACCAGAGCTCGCCCCGGTGATCAAAATCAGCTTCCCCTGGATGCGATTCACACGCGACGCCTCTGCGTGACGTTGTTGCGTGACGTTGTTGCGTGCCGTCTGCTCGACGTCCTTGTCTTATCTCATGTTCCCCGTGTGGCCCAGCGAGTATCGTCCCGGCTGCGGCCACACGCACAGCCCGTGCGGCTCGCGGCCGACCGGGATGCGGTGCGTGAGCCGGCCGGTTGCGGCGTCGAACACGTACACTTCGTCGTCGTACCGGCCGGAGAGCCACAGCTCCCGCCCGTCGGCGCTCACGTTCCCCATGTCGGGGCTCCCACCGCCCGGCACCGGCCACGTGGCGACGATCCGCTCCGTCGCGGCGTCGAGCACCGTGATACTCCCCGGCCCGTGGCGGCCGCCCGCTGTCGTATTCCAGCCGCGGTTGCTGATGTACATGCGGCGGCCGTCCCGGCTGGGGTAAATGCCGTGCGTGCCCTTCCCGGTAGCGATGAACCCGACGCGCCGGAACGCGTCGGGATCCACGAGGTGGACGCCGTTCGCCATCATGTCGGCGACGTAGAACACCCGCCCGTCCGGCGACGCGCGGATGTCCTGGGGCATCGCGCGCGCGCCCAGGCCATCGGGGTCGAGCATCAGATAGCCGACCACCCGGCGCGCGGCGACATCGAGCTTCAACACCTCGCCCGAAAACTCGCACGTCGCAAGCGCGTACCGCCCGTCGGCGGTGAACTCCATGTGGTCCACGCCCTTGCACTCCACCGGCACCGACTCGACCAGGGCCATCGTGTGCGCATCGCGGAAGTCGAGCCGCCTGAGCCGCTCCGCCACCACGATCGCCCACCGGCCATCGGGCGTGAAGTAGAGGTTGTACGGGTCGGCGACCGGCACGCTCGTCCCTTCGCGCCCGTTCACCGGGTCAATCGGCGTGAGGGTGTTCCCCAGATTGTTTGCTACCCAGAGCGTCGCGAGATCGTACGACGGAACCACGTGCTGGGGCAGCGCGCCCGTGGGAAAAGTGCGGAGCACGCGGTAGGTCAGTGGATCGATGACGCTCACGCTGCCGTCCTTGCTGTTCGGCACGTAGACGAACGGGACGGCGCGCTGCGCCGCTGGACTGAGCATCCCCGCGCCGGCGGCAGCATACAGGTTCGGCGGCACGCTGTCTCCGGCGAGCCGGGTCTGGGCGGCGCCCGGCGCGCCGGCGGCGACCGCCAGCAGCGCCAGCGTGCTGTTGCGCATGCGCATCGACACCCCTCGGACAAAGCCTAGCACGGCGATCGTGTCCAGGTAGTTTACTTGAGCCCCCGTTCCAACAGGAGCCCCCGCATGCCGTCGCGCCGACACTCGCCCCGCATAAGGAAGGGTGACCGCCCCCTGCCGCAGCGAATCGCCGTCATATTGCTTGCCGCGGCGCTGCTCGCGCCGTCCCCCCCTGCGCCGGCGCAGGGCCGCGTCACGACGCCCCGGGAAGCGCTGGGCTTCGACATCGGTGCGGACTATCACCTCGCCACCTACACCCAGCTCGAGGCGTACTGGCACACCCTGGCGCGGCAGTCGCCACGCATGGTGCTGCGCGAAATCGGCAAGACCGCCGAAGGCCGGACCCAGCTTATGGCGATCATCACGGCGCCGGAGAATCACAAGCGGATCGCCCGCTACCAGGAAATCGCCCGGCGTCTGGCGCATGCGGAGGGGCTCACCGACGAGCAGGCACACGCCCTCGCGGCCGAGGGGAAGGCGGTCGTGTGGATCGACGGTGGCCTGCACGCCACCGAAGTGCTCGGCGCGCATCAGCTGATGGAGCTCGTCTACCAGATGGTGAGCCGGGACGACCCGGAAACCCGGCGCTTCCTCAACGACGTCATCCTGCTGGCGGTGCATGCGAACCCCGACGGGATGGAGCTGGTGTCGAGCTGGTACATGCGCGAGCCGGACTCGCTCAAGCGCTCGACGGCGGGGATCCCACGGCTGTACCAGAAGTACATCGGGCACGACAACAACCGCGACTTCTACATGGTGAACCAGCCCGAGACCGAGAACATGGCCCGGGTCATGTTCCGGGAGTGGTTCCCCCAGATCGTGTACAACCACCACCAGACCGGCCCCGCCGGCGCGGTGCTGTTCGCCCCGCCGTTCCGGGATCCGTTCAATTACTATTTCGACCCGCTCGTTCCGATCGGCATCGACATGGTCGCCGCCGCGATGCACGACCGCTTCCTCGTGGAGGGCAAGCCGGGCGCCACGATGCGCTCCGGCGCGCCCTACTCGACGTGGTGGAACGGCGGGCTTCGCACCACCGCCTATTTCCACAACATCATCGGACTCCTCACGGAGTCGATCGGCAACCCGACGCCGATCGACATCCCGTTCGTCCCCGACCGCGAGTTGCCCAAAGGCGACCTGCCCTCACCCGTCGAGCCGCAACGGTGGCACTTCCGGCAGTCGGTCGAGTACTCGATCACCGCCAACCGGGCCGTCCTCGACTACGCCTCGCGCTACCGCGAGACGTTGCTCTACAACATCTACCGCATGGGGAAGAATGCGATCGAGCGCGGCAGCACGGACCACTGGACGATGCACCCCCAGCTCATCGAGACCGTGAAGGCGGCCGCGACGAAAGACTCGGCCCTCGACACCATCCGCACCGCGCGCACCCGGGACGGCAGGGTCCCGATCAAGTACTTTGCCATGCTGCGTGATCCGGCGCTGCGGGACCCGCGTGGCTACATCCTTCCGTCCGACCAGCCCGACTTCCCGACCGCCACGAAGTTCGTCAACACCCTGATCAAGAACGGCGTGACGGTGCTGCGGGCCACGCGGGATTTCGACGTCGCGGGCAAGCATTATCCCGCGCGGTCCTACGTCCTCAAGGCCGCCCAGGCGTTCCGGCCCCACGTGCTCGACATGTTCGAGCCCCAGGACCACCCGAACGACTTCCAATACCCCGGTGGCCCGCCGATCCCGCCGTACGACAATGCGGGGTGGACCCTCGCCTATCAAATGGGCGTGCAATTCGACCGCATCCTGGACGGCTTCGAGGGCCCGTTCGAACCCGTCCCGGGCGTCGCGACGCCGCCCGCCGGGACCGTCAGCCACGCCGACAGCGCCGCCGGGTTCCTGCTGAGTCACCAGGTGAACGACGCGGTGATCGCGACCAATCGGCTGCTGGCGAAGGCGCAGGAGGTCGACTGGCTCGCGCAGGCGATCCCGGCAAACGGCAGGACCTACCCCGCCGGCACGATCTTCATTCCCGCCACGACAGTGAGCGTCCCCCTCGTCCGGCAGCTCGCGACCGAGCTGGGCGTGAGCTTCGAGGGTGTCACGAGCCGGCCCACGGGCGAGGCGCTGCGGCTGCGGCCCGCGCGGATCGGCCTGTGGGACCGCTACGGCGGGTCGATCCCTTCCGGTTGGACGCGCTGGCTGCTCGAGCGATTCGAGTTCTCCTTCGAGGTGGTGTACCCGCCGACCCTCGACGCTGGCAAGCTCTCCGAGCGATACGATGTGCTCGTGTTCCCCGACGGCGCGGTTCCGCAGAGCGACCGCGACCAGGAGGAGGACTTCTTCGGGCCACCGCCGGCGCCCGAGACGATTCCCGCAGAGTACCGTGGCCGGCTCGGCCGCGTGACCGTGCAGAAGACCGTGCCCCTGCTCCGGCAGTTTCTCGCTGACGGCGGTACGGTCATAGCGATCGGCAGCTCAACCAGCCTGGGCCAGCATATCGGGCTGCCGCTGGTAAGCCACCTGGTATTGGACGGGAAGCCCCTCTCCCGCTCCAAGTTTTACGTGCCCGGCTCGCTGCTGCAGGTGCGGGTCGACACCACGCGCCCCCTCGCCTACGGAATTCCCGGACGGGTTGACGTGTTCTTCGACAACAGTCCGGCGTTCGACCTGCGTCCCGCGGCGGCGGTCGCGGGCGTGCGGCCGGTGGCGTGGTTTGACTCGGACCACCCGCTGCGGAGCGGCTGGGCGTGGGGCCAGCAGTACCTGAAGGACGGGGTGGCGGTCGTCGAGGCCCCAGCCGGCGACAAGGGGGGGAAGTTGTTCCTGTTCGGGCCGGAGATTCTGAACCGTGGCCAGCCGCACGGCACGTTCAAGTTCTTCTTCAACGGGATCTATCTGGCTCGCGCGACGCCCGTGGCCCAGGCGGCGGGAACGGGAGCGCGGTGAGCCGGGAAGCGAACGGAGCGGCAGGGCAACCCCGCCGCTCCGTGCTCCGCGTCAAATCCCGCACGCTACTGGCACTTCGGCTCGCCTTCCTTGTTCGCCGGCGCCAACGCGGTCGACCCGATGTAGATCGAGCACGTCTTCGTGGTGTTGAGGTTGGTGATGTTCGCCGTCCAACCATCCGCCGTGAGCGCGACGGCCGGCAGCGTGTTGCCCGTCGACTGGGTGAAGATGACCCCACCCGCGCCGATCGTTGCCGAATACTTCACGGAGTCGGCGAAATAGGCCTCTTCAGCGGTCACCAAGTTACGAAGGTCGGACTTCATCGAGGCGAGATACGCCTTCTCCTTCGTGTTG